>Ga0265798_10005586_pt1 | contig 16814 bp, 12 predicted proteins | sample P3T30metagenome_FD_192430 | JGI IMG/M metagenome (GOLD analysis project Ga0265798, IMG submission 192430) | Plant litter microbial communities from East Loma Ridge, Irvine, California - P3 T30 | ecosystem: Environmental > Terrestrial > Plant litter > Unclassified | place: USA: California... | reverse complement strand
AAGCTTCGACAGGAGATACACATGAAAATTTTGATGGTCCTCACCTCGCACGACACGCTCGGCAACACCGGTCGCAAAACCGGTTTCTGGCTCGAGGAACTGGCCGCGCCGTACTACACCTTCCAGGATGCGGGCGCCGAGATCACGCTGGCGTCGCCGAAAGGCGGGCGTCCGCCGCTCGATCCGAAAAGCAACGAGCCGGCCAACCAGACCGATACGACGCGCCGTTTCGAAGCCGATCCCGCCGCGATGGCGCAACTCGGCAGCACGGTGCCGCTCGCCGACGTGTCCGCCGACGATTTCGACACCGTCTTCTATCCGGGCGGTCACGGCCCGCTATGGGATCTTGCCGAAGACGCGACCTCGATCGCGTTGATCGAGCGCTTCGTCGCAACCGGCAAGACCGTCGCATTCGTCTGCCATGCACCCGGCGTACTGCGGCACGTCGTCGGCGCCGATGGGCGTCCGCTCGTCGCGGGCAAGAAGGTGACCGGCTTTGCCAACACCGAGGAAGACGCAGTCGGGCTGACCGACGTGGTGCCGTTCCTGGTCGAAGACGATTTGATCGCCAACGGCGGGATCTACTCGAAAGGTCCGGACTGGGGTTCCTACGTGCTTCACGATGGCCTGTTGATCACCGGCCAGAACCCGGGATCGTCCTCCGCCGCCGCGCACGCGCTGATCGAGGCGGTTCGCGTCGCCGCCTGACGATGGGCGCGTGCGGTGGAGGCTCACCCGGGCCTCCACCGCACGCCACGATCCCTTCCCTGGAACAGGAGACTTACCATGAAGACGTTACAGACCCTGCTGGCAGCCGCCATGCTCGCTGCCGTGCCCGCCGTTGCCGCCGCCGCCCCTGCTCCTGCCCCCGCACCGGTGCGCAACATCGTGCTCGTCCACGGCGCCTTCGCCGACGGCTCGGGCTGGAAGCCCGTCGCCGACATCCTCCTGCGGGACGGCTATACCGTCAGCGTCGTCCAGGAGCCGCTGACCTCGCTCGAGGATGACGTCACCGCGACCAACCGCATCCTCGATCGGCAGCAGGGCGCGGCGGTTCTGGTCGGTCACAGCTACGGCGGCGCGGTCATTACCGAGGCGGGCAACAACCCGCATGTCGCCAGCCTGGTCTACGTCGCAGCGTTCGTACCCGACGCGGGTGACACCGTGATATCGCAGATCAAGACCAACCCGCCCGCCGCGAACAGCATCGCACCCACGGCGGACGGCTATCTGCTCGTCGACCGTGCAAAATTCCCCGCAGACTTCGCCGCCGACCTGCCGCTTGCCGATGCCAGGTTCATGGCGCTGTCGCAGGTGCCCTGGAACGCCAAGATCGTGTCGACGCCGATCACCGCGCCGGCGTGGAAAGCCAAGCCCGCCTACGGCATCGTCGCGACGCAGGATCGCATGATCAACCCGGATCTCGAACGATCCATGTACGCCCATGCCCACGCCAAGGTGACGGACATCAAGGGCAGCCACGCCATCTTCATCTCGCAGCCACGCGCCGTCGCAAGCGTGATCGAACAGGCCGCGCGCGGGGAGCGATAAGGTGCCGACGCCCGCGACGCTCAGCCGAACGGGTGTCGCAGGCGACGGAACAGGCCACGTTTGCTGGTCGCCTCGAACATTTCGGACGGACTTTCGGGGTCGAGCACCTCGTTATCGGCCAGCCATGTCTCGATCGCGTTGAGATCGGGCACTTGATACGGCCGCAATGATCGCCCGTCGCCGCGCAGTGCCTCGATTGTGGCGATGATCGAGCCACGCGCCGCGATCTCGGCGGTGATCCGGGCGACCGGCACCCCGAGATGTTCGGCGATCAGGCCGTCGCGGATCGCGCAGATCGCCTCTCCGCCCTCGTCGCCCGCGTCGATCATCACGTCGCATTCGGTGTCGAGGCCCATCGAACGGTTGTTCATGTTGGCCGAACCGATCCGAAGCAGCCGCCCGTCGACGATCATCACCTTGGCATGAACGTAGATCGCCTCGCCGTCCGCCGTGTAAGGGTGGTAAAGCCGCAAGCGATCGTTCCGGTCACGCTGCTTGAGCGCCGCGAACAGGCGGGCACGCGCCGTATCCATCGCCACCGGCTCCAGCCAGCCTTGCGCGCTGTGCGGATTGATGATGACGATTTCCGGGCAGTCGGACGCGGCCAGCCGGGCGCCGATCGCCTCGGCAATACGGCGTGAGGCGAAATACTGGCTTTCCGCATAGATATTCGTGCGTGCGCCGGCGATCTGCGCGACGAACAACGCCTCGATCTCGCGGACCTCCGGACAGTCGGGCATCTCGGGCCGGGTGCGCGCGATGCCGACCTCGACATCGCGGAAGTCCGGTGTCAGCAGGTCGGGCCAGCAATCGGTTTGCGACGTGATCGGGGCGATCTCACCGCCACCGGCACGCGACCAGCGGTCGCGCGCGAGTTCGCCAAGCGTGGCCGCGATCGGCCCTTGCAGCGCGGTGGTCGCATCGTGCCACGGCTTGTACGGCTTGCCGTGCGGCGTCACCCGGCCCGGCTCGGCATCGCGGTGCGCGCGCGTGTCCCAGCGTTCGCTGGTCATGTCGATACCACCGCAGAACGCCAGGCAATCGTCGATCACGACGATCTTCTGGTGATGCGACGCGGCCGGCGGGTGGAAGCCGTCCAGCCTGGTATGGATACGCGGATGCCGCATCCAGCGCAGGATCATGGCGATGTTCGACCCACGCGTCAGCGTCTTCAGCGCGCCGACGTCCCAGCGCAGCAGATACACCTCAAGCTGCGGATTGCGCTCGACCAGCCAGTATATGAAGTCGCCGACGCGACGCGGCTCGCCATCCTCGCGCGCCTGGTCGGTCAGTTCGATACGCGCGTCGAAATCCCAGCCGACCAGCATGATGCGACGCCGCGCCTTGAGCATCGCCGCGCGCGCGTTGCGGAAGTAATCATCCGCATCGACGATCACGCTCATCTGCGTTGCGCGGGCCAAGCGCCAGAATGCCCGAGTGTCCAAGGTCACATCAAATCCCCCAAGCGGGTCGTCTAGGGGCGACGCGGCGCGCTGACCAGTCGCGTCGCGGGCGACGCACGATCATGCGTCGATCGCACGCTTACGCCCCTGTCGCGGCCGGCTGCGGATCGGTACCGAGATACGGCAGCAGACGCAGCCGCGGGAACACGTCGTCGAGCGGCTTGGTATCCGGCAGGATGTAGACCATCCCGCCTTTCTTCTGAAACAACGGCCGCACCTGCTTGGTATAGAAACTGGTGCCGACGTTGATGCAGCCGAAGCTGATGCGATTGTCATCGGGCGTCGGCGAGAGCAGCCGCGCGACGCGGTGTTCCTGCTTGTGGGTGGTGATGACCGCGTGCAGCGCGACCGAATTGGCGTAGTCGACCCACAGCACGCGCGTACCGCCGAACGCCTTGCCGAACTTTGCGACGAAGCGGCCGGCCGGCGTGGTCCGTTCGGCGGGGCCGATCTCGGCCAGGCTCTTGGCGCCGACACCGGGGGTGGAATCGTCCCCCACACCGATGCCGAGCAATACCGGTCCCGCACCGACGCGTTCGCCGTTGGCGCGGTAGAGGAACATCATGGCGGCCTGCTTGTCGATGACGATATACGGCAGCGAGCCGTTATCGTGTTCCGCCGCGACCCACGCAAGCACGCGGGCGGCGGCCTCGGACGGCATCGCCTCCGGCAGCGGCGGGGGCGCGACAGGCTTGGTAGCGACCTTGCGAGTATTGGCAACCTTGCGTGCGGACGGCGTCACCGTCTTCGGCTTGGGGCCAACCTTCGCCTTGGCATGAACGCCGGGCACCGCCACCGTCGCTGGGATCGCGGGCGACGGCGCAAGCGCGAGCCACGCCGCCGCGATCACGGCGGCGTGGCGATCAGGACGGAGCAGCTTCATCGACACGACGATAGTGTTCAGCAAAGCTGCCCCGCCAATGCAATAGCGTCTTGCTGTCGCGATCAGCCGCGCGGCCGGCGCTGACGGCGTTGCTGAAGCTGCTGAACCTGCTGGTCGATCGTGTCGACGCGACCGCTGATCTGGTCGATCCGCTGCCCGTTCTGCTGCGCTTGGCCGGCTGCCGCCTGTGCCTGGCTGAGCGCCTGACCGGCGGTGCCCTCGGTCGTGCGGAGACGCCCGTCAATACCGTCGATCCGCGAGTTCACGGTCGCGATCTGCTCGTTCACATAGCCTTTGGTAGCGCAGCCGCCGAGGCCGACCGAGCCGATAAGGATGGCTGCCGCCACGGACGCTTTGGATGAAATCAAACGCATTACGCACCTCTCAAGGATTGGGTCGTCCAGACCAAGCTTCAGGAATGTAGCTTGGCAAGCAGTGACTGGTCGGATCGTGCGCGAAACGGGTTGGAAAGCCGTTTTGTTCCAGCGAACACGGGTCTGATATTCTCGGAACCAGTCAACGGCGTACCGGGAACCCGTCGTTCGCGACCCGATATCGCCCGCCGCCCGGATCGTCGCGATGCACGACTGGCTGGCGGTGATCGACGCGGCCGGTGTCGATCTCGCCCGATCATCCCGAGGTTCGTCCGCCGCTATTCGGGTGCGACGCTTGCACTGCCGCCGCGCGTCAGCGTCAGCATTGCAGGATCGGCAGCACCATATCTCCGCCAGATCGGCGCCCCGCCGCCGCTCGGATCACCGTTCTTCACGAAGTTGACCAGATATCCGGACATGACGTGCGCCGCCGTGCGGTCGGTGTCAGTGGTCGTCTGACCATATTTGATGTCGGCGGTGTCGAAGAAGAACGGGATGTCGGTGGCGTGGGCAGCACCCTTGGTCTGCGGCGTCTGTGCCGCGGTCGCGACATAGTCGAACCGGTAGTAATAGACCGGCACCTTCTGCTGCGCGAGCAATCCGGCCAGATTGCGCGCGCCGGTTATCATCGCTCCGTCGGCGCCACCAATGTCGTCACTGGTCGCGCCGATCATCACCGGCACGTGTGCGAAATGCCCTGCACGATAGGCCGTCAGACTGTCTACGAAGGTCCGGCCGTCGGGCACAGGGCCGCTATAGCCGCCACGGTTCATCGCGGCGAGGTTGAGGCCGTCGACGACTTGCTCAGCGGGCAGCGCGCGCAGCTTGGCGGCGGCGTGTGGATCGTCGGCGGCGATCCCCTTGCTCGCGGCGAAGGCGATGCCCGCCGCCTGGGCGGTCGCCAGCGACAGGCCGTTCGAGGATGCCGTACCGCCCGACTGCACCACCGCGCGGCTGAACAGCCCGGTCGCCGCCGGCGATGTCAGCAGCGCATGGACGGACATGCCGCCCGCACTCTCCCCGACAATCGTGACATTGTCCGGATCGCCACCGAAGCGCGCGATATTGGCCTTCACCCAGCGCAACGCGGCGAGTTGATCGAGCAACCCGTAGTCGGCATCCGCCGGAACCAATCCCGGGTGCACGAAGCTGCCGAACCGCCCCAGCCGGTAGTTGAAGCTCATCACCATGATGCCCGCCCGGGCCAGCGCCGCGCCGCTGTACGTGGGCGGCGAAGACCCGCCGTTGACGAACCCGCCGCCGTAAATCCACACCATCACCGGCAGCTTTTTCGCCGTTCCCGCGGGTCGCCAGATGTTGGCGTACAGGCAATCTTCCGCCGGCGCCGTCCCGAGCGGCGCTGCGTCGCTGGGGAACGGCAGTTGCATGCAGTCTGCGGCATACGCCGTCGCATCCCGCATCGCGCCCCAAGGCTTCACCGGCTGCGGCGCACGCCAACGCAACGGACCGACCGGCGGCGCGGCGAAGGGTATCCCCTTGAACGAGATCACCCCGCCCTCGCTCGCCCCGCGGACGGCGCCATTGGTGGTGCGTACGACTGGGCTGCTCTGCGCGGCCGCTGCGCCGGCGATCATCAGACCAGCCAGTGCCACCACCCGTAAGACGTTGGACCTCATGCGCACTCTCCCGATCGTTCTCGTTTGGGCACCTTGATGACACGTCCGCTTCCCCTTGGGCAACGGCTTCGTCGATCCTGCGCATACATCGCGGTTGATCGCGCCAGATCGGATTGCTGCCTCACCGCGCGCCAGCCGCCGAGACTGTCCTGCACCGTCAACACGGCGATGGTGGCCGTGGCACCGCTTGACTCTGTACCATGGTACAGACCCTATATCGGTGACAGGTCGTCCATATCCGTTGAAAGCCGCCGCCCATGCCTGTCACCGCCGAACCTCGTAACGCCACCTTGTACCGGATGGTGATGGACAAGCACGTCTGCCCATATGGGCTGAAGGCAAGGGACCTGCTGCGACGCGAGGGCTATACCGTCGATGACCGGTGGCTGACCTCGCGCGAGGCAACCGATGCCTTCAAGGCCGAGAAGGGCGTAAAGACGACGCCGCAGGTCTTTATCGCCGGTGAGCGGATTGGCGGCTATGATGACCTTCGCCGCCATTTCGGCAAGACCGTCGCGGACCCGAAGGCGACCACCTACACGCCGGTCGCCGCGCTGTTCGCGTTGACCGCGCTGATGGCGCTCGCGGTCAGCTACGGCGTCTACGGAACGCCGTTCACGCTTCGCGCCGGCGCGTGGTTCATCAGCTTCAGCATGGTCGTGCTGGCGCTGCTGAAGCTTCAGAATCTAGAGAGCTTCGCCACCATGTTCCTCAACTACGATCTGCTGGCGAGACGGTGGGTGCGCTACGCCTACATCTACCCGTTCGCGGAAGCGCTGGCGGGGGTGCTGATGATCGCGGGTGTGCTGGCGTGGCTGTCGGTGCCGGTCGCGCTGTTCATCGGAAGCATCGGGGCCTTGTCCGTCGTCAAGGCGGTCTATTTCGACAAACGCGAATTGAAGTGCGCGTGCGTGGGCGGGTCCAGCAACGTGCCGCTGGGTTTCCTGTCGCTGACCGAGAACCTGCTGATGATCGCGATGGCGGTATGGATGGGGCTGGCAGCGCTTAGTTTCGCGGGCGGATTGCGCGGCTGACCCGCCGGCCTGTCACCCACAACCGTCAGTCCGAGAACCGGCGGTTGCGCGGTTACGGCCGCCAGAACGAAACGCTCACGCAGACCGTGGATGCGTTGCAGAGCAGATCACCCGATCGCGCGGCGATTCCAGACCGGCATCGTCAGGGGCAAGAGAAGCCGATCAGCGCACCGGTCCGGCCGTCGCAGGCCCCAGTCGGATAACGCGTGATGGTTCGGCTGGCATGTAACGCCAGCAAGATATCACGCCGCCACCTTCGCTGCGCGGTGTTCCAACGCCAACTGCCAGTCGCGCCCCATCCGCGTATCGAGCGACACCGGATCGAGCCGATGCAGACCGGATCCCGGATAGAAGGTCATCTCCCCGAACAGCGGTCCACTCGGGCCATCGTACAGGTCCACCCTTACGAACGTGAAACCCTGCCCGAGCGTCTCGGCCGCCGCCATCATCCGCGTGAGGGCATGCGGACGTGCCGGATCGAGGTCGACGGACGGCCCCGACACTCGGCGCCAATCACGGTCGAACACGATCCACCGGTGTTTCGCCCCGCGCCCGAGATGAACCTGCACGTATTCGACGCGCCCGCCGAACACGAAGAACTTGTAGTCGACGGGCAGCGTCGCATCGCTGCCGACGAATGGCTCAATCAGCAACCCGCGCGGGATATCCTGGTACAACCACTCGCTGAGCCAGATGCCATACCGGCCCTTCATCCACCGCGCGGCATCGCGCCTGACCCGCGGCCAATCCGCGGCATCCTCGAACACGAAGCGAGTCTGATTGCAGCCGTGCCGCGCCTTGACCACGAATGGCGTCGGCCACACCGCAACCGGGGGCAGCGCAGCACCGTGCCACAACGTCGGGATCACCCAATCCGCGCCGAGGCGCGCAGCGACCCACGCCTTCACCGCCACTTTGTCGGCGAGGATCGGCATTCGTGGATCACGGTCGTGAAGCTTGCGGTGCTGGATCCATTCGGTGAACACGCGCGGGTCGTCCAGGTCCGGCAGGCGCCGGTGTCGCCACCAATAGCTTAGGCGGATACCAGCGCGATCAAGGCTACGACCACCGGAAGCAGGGCCGATGGGTGGGGCAGCTAACATGAGTTGTTAAAGCGGCGACTACGGATGTGGTTCCGCACCACCAGATTGTGACTTGCCAACAAAGCCGGTCGGCCACGACCGGGGTTTGTCGATCGGCAGAGATCAGGTGAAGAGGAAGCGGCTACGAACGCAAAATCGGGGCGCAGGCAGTTAACAGCGCTCGCGATCTGGCACCGGGTGGCGGGGCGGTGTACTCGCGGGCTAACATATATCGCACGAGGTTTGCCCATGAAGCGTTCCGCCCTGTTCGTCGCACTGCTGCTCGCCACCACCGCCTGCTCGCAACCCGCCAGGACCGGCACGACGGCGCAGGCCAAGGCGACCGCTTCGGGCATCGATACGGCCGGCATCGACAGATCGGTGAAGCCTGGCAACGACTTCGACCAATATGCCAACGGTGCCTGGCGCGCGAAGACCGTGATCCCGGCCGACCGCGCCTCGACCGGTGTGTTCCTCGATGTGTTCAACGTCGCCGAACGCCGCAATGCGCAGGTGATCGGCGATGCGGCCAAGGCGAACGCCGCAGTCGGCAGCGACCAGCGCCGCATCGCCGATTTCTACAACGCGTTCCTCGACACCAACGCGATCGAGCAGCGCGGCCTCGCGCCGATCAAGCCCGAACTCGCCGCGATCGCGGCGATCGGCGACAAGACCGCGCTGGCGAAGATGCTCGGCAGCGATCTGCGCGCGGATGTCGATCCGCTCAACGCGTCCAACTTCCATACCGAGCATCTGTTCGGCCTGTTCGTAACGCAGGACTTCACTCACCCCGACACGGAAGTGCCGTACCTGCTGCAAGGCGGACTTGGCCTGCCCGAGCGGGATTATTACCTTTCGGCCAAGCCCGAGATGGCGAAGATCCGCACCGCCTATGTCGGCTATCTGACGCGGATCTTCACGCTGGCGGGGATGAGCGACCCTGCCGCGCGTGCGCAGCGGGTGATGGCGCTCGAAACCAAGATCGCCACCGCGCACCTCGACAACGTATCGAGCCAGGACCCGGAAAAGGCGAACAACCCCTGGGCCAAGGCCGACTTCGCCAGGAAGGCGCCGGGGCTGGACTGGGCGACGTTCTTCGGCGCGGCCGGGCTGGCGCAGCAACCGACCTTCATCGTCTGGGAGCCAGCCGCGACCGCCGGCCTGTCGAAGCTGGTGGCAAGCGAGCCGCTGGCGGCGTGGCAGGACTGGCTTACGTTCCACCATATCAACGCCGTCACGTCCGTGCTGCCCAAGGCGTTCGACCAGGCATCGTTCGAGTTCAACGGCCATACGCTGTCGGGCACGCCGGCGCAGCGGCCGCGCGACAAGCGCGGGATCGCCGCCGTGAACGGCTATCTCGGCGATGCGGTCGGCCAGATCTACGCCAAGCGGTTCTTCCCCGCCTCGTCCAAGGCCGACATTCAGGGGATGGTGAAGAACATCCTCGCCGCGTTCGACACCCGCGTCGCCGCGCTCGACTGGATGGCGCCCGCCACCAAGGCGGAGGCACGCCGCAAGATCGCGACGATGCGCGTCGGGGTCGGCTATCCCGAGACGTGGCGCAATTATAGCGCGCTGGAGATCAAGGCCGACGATCCGGTCGGCAACATCCAACGCGCGCGGCTGGCCGAATATCACCATCAGCTCGGCAAGCTCGGCAAGGCGCCCGACAAGGGCGAATGGTGGATGACGCCGCAGACCGTCAACGCGGTGAACCTGCCGCTCCAGAACGCGCTGAATTTCCCGGCGGCGATCCTCGAGGCACCGTTCTACGATCCGCATCGCGATGCCGCCGCCAATTACGGTGCGATCGGCGCGGTGATCGGCCATGAGATCAGCCACAGTTTCGACAATACCGGCGCGCTGTTCGATGCGACCGGCAAACTGCGCAACTGGTGGACGCCGGCGGACTTCGCGCACTTCAAACAGCAGGGTGCCGCGCTGGTCGCGCAGTACGACGCTTACGAGGCGCTGCCGGGGTTGCACGTCAACGGCCGGCAGACGCTGGGCGAGAATATCGCCGATGTGGCCGGGCTGACCGCTGCGTATGAGGCGTATCATGCGTCGCTCGGCGGCAAGCCCGCGCCGGTGATCGACGGCATGACCGGCGACCAGCGCCTGTTCCTCGCCTTTGCGCAGAATTGGCGCGCCAAGGAGCGTGACGAGGCGTTGCGGTCGGGGATCGCTACCGATGGCCATGCGCCCGCCCGGTTCCGCGCGCAGACGGTGCGCAACCTCGATGCGTGGTACGCCGCGTTCAAGGTCCAGCCGGGCGAGACGCTGTACCTGGCGCCCGACAAGCGCGTGCATGTCTGGTGAAAGACACGCCTGCGACGACGCGGTGACGCCGGCAGGCGCGCGTCACCGAACGACACCTCGCCAGATCGCCCGGCTGGTCGTATCACCGACACGACAGGGTATGCGCCTCTAGCCACGCACCGTCCAGGAGCCGTCGATGACATACTGGTTCGTATTGATCTTCCCGCTCGTGATCCTCCTGACGGTGGCGTCGCGGACGTTCGGCGTGAATCAGGAATATCAGCGCGCAGTGCTGTTCCGGCTCGGCCGGCTGGGCACCACCAAGGGGCCAGGATGGTATTGGCTGATCCCGTTCATCGACCGCGTGGTGAAGGTCGATATCCGCACCGTCACGGTACAGCTCGAAACCCAGGAGACGATCACGCGCGATGGCGTCGCGGTGCGCGTGAACGCGGTGCTGTGGTATCGGGCTGCCGATCCTGCTCGCGTCGTCACGTCGGTCGAGGCCTACCAGTCGGCGGTCGTCCAGGCAGCGGAAACGGGCATGCGCGATGCCATCGGCCAGAGCGACCTCGATCAGATGCTGAAGGATCGCATCGGGATCAACCGGCGATTGCTGGATCTCCTCGCCAGCGCGGCGGGCCGGTGGGGCATCGAGATCGACGCGGTCGAGATCAAGGACGTCGACATTCCGGAGCAGATGCAGCGCGCGATCGCACGGGAGGCGGAGGCTATCCGCGAAAAACGTGCCCGCATCATCAAGGCGGAAGGTGAGAACGAGGCAGCACAGAAGCTGGCAGAAGCGGCGACAATGATCGGCAGCGCTCCCGGCGCTCTCGAACTGCGGCGGCTCCAGACCCTCACCGAGATCGGCGTCGAACACAACAGCACGATCATCGCCATGCTACCGGTCGAGCTTCTCCACGCCGCGCAGAAACTGGCCGGATTGCCGCCCGCGTCCGCCGACTGAGTCCGCCCGCGCCTGTCTGCCATGCCGCCACCGCCCGCCGGGTGACGACGGGCAGACGCTCACGTCACTGCAAGAGGGAATGCATTCCCCAGTTCAATGCGACGGACGCTACCCCAAGCGCGGTGAGGATTGCGCACCATGATGTTGCGCCAATGCAATGATCCCGAACCGCGGGCATTGCAGCTATGATATTCGACATCGGCCCTCTCCTGAATATGTGCCCGAGTTTTCTCCCTTCGACGTGACCGGTCAAATTCACAGTTTCGATCGTGTGCGATCCACGCCGTTGATCGAACAGCACGGCTGCTCCGCTGCCCTGTCGATTCGTCCGGCGGGTCGGGCGCCGCGCATGCGGCGCTGCTTGTCAGCGGACCTCGAACACAAGGTGCCCATCAATGCGGCCCGCGACCGTGCTCGGCTGACCCGACGGTCCGGTGGTAATCGCCGCCTGGGCTTTGGCACCCATCGCCGGGATCGCGCGGAGGAAGCCGATGTCGCTGGCCGGGAAGGCGGGAGATGTCGCGGGCGTATCGGCCAGACGATGACCAACCTGCAGGTACGTTCCGGCGTCTTGCGTCTTCACGGTCCAAGATCCCGCGTCGGTATCGAAGCGCGCCCAGCGCAAACCGGCGAAATAGCCGGCATCATCGGGACTGCGCCTTTGGCCCGGCGCATCGCTTGCGAGGTCATACACGCCCAGCGTCGTCCCGCGCATACGGTTCTTCCAGACCGGCTGCGGCCCCTGCGCAAGGGCGCGCACCGAATGCACGCCAACAGGCGCCTGATCGAAACCGATACCATGATAGAGATACCGCCCGTTCAACACATACGAATAGTCGAGCGTCAGCCTGCCGTCGGCATGCATCGTCCAGCGGGCGTCGTCGAGGCCACCGGCGCCCCGCGCCGAGACCCATGCGACCGCTTCGCCCTCCCCATTTCGCCCCGTTGTCAGCGTCACCGGGCCAGCCGCTTCGGGAAACCGCGCCGGGTCGGAGGCGACACGGACCGACACGACCTGCGATGCGTGCCGCTTGGTGTGGACGTCTTTGAAGCGGATCATCGACACGCGTTGCGCCGGGAATGGATAAAGCTTGCCGTCGCGCTCGGTCCGCTCGCCAGCATAGACGCGGTGCCATTCGCGTCCGTTGCCGGATACCTCCATCGCGAAGCCGCCCCAGCTATCCTCGGCCTTGAGGCCGAAATCGACCTCGGCCTGATAGGCGAAGACCGGCGCAGGCAAGGTGAAGACCCCGCTGGCATCGGCAGTCGCTTCGGTCCACACCGGAGCCACGCCGGGCGACTCCGCCGCCATCGCGACGAGGCGCGGGCCATTGCCAAGCGCCATCGTCCGACCGTTGCGCGACAGTGCGCTCAGAAGACCGGTCGCGGCATCGAACCGGGCGGACACCGGCCCGGCCGCCAGCACGATCGTGCCGCCGTCACGCCGCACGGTCGGCGCCGGACCGACCGACGCGGTTGCCGCCGCAGCCGGTTTTGCGACCGGCCAGGTCCATTGCCACAACACCGTATCGCCACGCCGGGCGGTGAGCGAAAGCGCATCCGCCGCCGCCCAACCGGCAGCAAGAGGTACGTGCAGCACTCCATCGCGGTGAGGTGGCAATGAACGCGGCGCCAGCGTCCCGGTGGCGACCGGGCGCGGCGTGATCGACCGGTCGCCGGGTTTCGCGAAACGGATCCAGGACCAGTCGAACCGCACCTGATCAAGATCGGTGAAGTCATAATGGTTGGCCACCGCGACCGCGCCGTCGAATCCCGCGCCGATCACGGGCGGAGTGAGCTGCACCGGCGACCAGATGTCCTTCACCGTCCAGGCGCTCGGCTCCCACGCATGGCGCGGACCGACGATGCCGTCCGGCGCAAGCGTCGCCGCCACGTCGATGCGGCCACCCTGATCGGTGCGGGCGATCCCCTCGTCGGCGAAGTTCCACAGGAAGCCCCCCGCCCCCTTTGGCGATGCGGCGATCGCGCGCCAGTAATCGTCCAGGCCCGAGCCGCCGCCGCCATCGTAGAGGCCGTGCAGGAACTCGGTCGGCATCACCAGCGGCGTGCCGGCGAGCCGTTTCGACAGATCGTCGTAGCGGGGGTAATGCTTCGTATCGATGCCGTCATGCACCTCCCACGGGTGCAGCACCGCGCGCCGCTGCGGATCATACAGCGCGAAGTCGCCGTCCAGTTCGCGGTTCCAGCCGCCTTCGTTGCCGTTATCCCAGAACAGGATCGACGGGTGGTTGACGTCGCGCTCGACCAGTTCGCGCAACAGCTTGCGGCCGACCTCGGTATCATGCGCGTGCTGCCACCCGCTCAATTCATCGAGCACGTACAGGCCGAGTTCGTCCGCCGCGTCGAGAAACGATTCCTCCGGCGAATAATGCGACATGCGAACCGCGTTCATGTTGAGTGCCTTCAGCTCCCGCACATCGGCATAGGCATCGGCCGGATTGAGCGCACGGCCGGTATCCGGGCGGAAGCTGTGCCGATCGGCACCTTTAAGCAGGATGCGCTGTCCGTTGAGGAACAAGCCGTCGGCCCGCACCTCGAACGTGCGGAAGCCGAAAGGCTGGCGGAGGTGATGTACCGCCGTTGCGCCGTCGTACAGCGTCACGTCGAGCGCGTAGCGGTTGGGCGTCTCGGCGGTCCACAGCTTCGGCGCGCCGACATGGCCGAGCAGCCGCAGCCTTCCGGTGCCGCCCGGCGGGATCGGCGTCGCGAACGGCTGGCCGACCGGCTCGCCGCCGAGCGTGACGACCTGCCCGACCAGACGAGTCACCGTGCGCGGCGCGGCCAGCGTCACGTCGGCGGCAATCGCCCCGTCCGAACGCGCGTCGATCGCCACGCCGGCGATCGCCTGCGCGGGCGCGGCTTCCAGCCAGACCGGCCGATAGATCCCGCCGAACACCCAATAATCGCCGTGCCGCTCGGCAATCTCGGTGTTCTTGGCGGCGGACACCTCGCTCACCTCGACCTCGATCACCGTGTCCGCGCCCGGCGTGATCATCTTGGTCACGTCATAGCTGAAGCGGTTGAATCCGCCTTGGTGGACCGGCCCCGCCACCACGCCGTTCACCTTGACCAGCGTGTCGGTCATCACCGCATCGAACACCAGGCGGACAATGCGCCCCTTCCAATCCGCAGGGACCACGACGTGACGGCTATAGAAGCCGTGATCGCCGTCGACACGCGGCCCTCGGTCGGCGCCGTACTGATAGTGTCCGAAGCCTTGCTGTTGCCAGTTGGACGGCACCGGAATGTGCGCCTTCTCGCCCGCGCGCATGCCGCCGTCGATGTGGAAATCCCACGGCACCGCGTCCGCCGGGCCGTGGCCGGTCAGCATCAGCTTCTGCGTGTCGATCGGCTCCGCTGCCAGGGCCGCAGACCCGATCAGCGCGAGGAGTGCGGTACAGCACGCATAAAGACGCATCTCAACTCTCCCACGGAATAAAGACACTATGCGCGTACGTGACGAAACGTCTCGCCAAATCGCGCGAGACGCCGCCAGCCGCATCATCGATCTTCACGTCGCGCGCCGTTTGCGGTGGACGTGCCGAGCCGGCATTGCCGTTGCGCCCATCCGGACTGAGACCGTTGACGGCGTCGGTCGCGGCGTCCGGGCCGAGGATGTAGTTCAGCTTGGGTTGAAGCCGGTGCAGGTGCGCAGCGTACCGAAGGTTATCAACATCTAAGGCGATGATGTGAAGTTCAGCCGATAACTGACCTGCGTATCAAACCCGATTGCCACTGGAGTACGTCACCACGCAGTCGAACAGACTATTTCACACCTGTAGCGAACTTGTCGGGCCGGCGTTGCCCGACGAGCAGCCCTCGCTCCAGCCTGGCGCAGAGCGCGGTGTAGTAATCCGCCAGGAAACCGTCATCATCGCCGTCGTCGGTCAGTCCCGCCTTGGCTCGGATCGTCGCCGCAACGGTGGTCCGCGCCAGCGCGTCGCCGCTGCGGATCACATCCTCCAGCGCCTGCAATTCATACACACCATAGAGCGCGAGCGCCGCATCGCTGAAGACGCGGCGCGGCTGGTCGCGCGTCGTCGCCAGATCCGCGCCGAGATCGCGCGCGACGGTTTGCACCACCCAGGTACCCGCGACCAGATCGCCCACCCGCAGCCGGTCGCGGTTGAACAGCGGGAAGAACAGGAAGATGCCGCTCCACAACAGGGCGAAGATGCTCAGGAACGCATCCGCCGTGCCGGTCGCCGCCTGCGCGGCAAGAAAGGAGAGCGGCAGGAACACTTCGATCTCGCGCATCGCGTTGCGCGCCAGCACCGCGCCCGCGGTCAGCCGCGCGCCGTCGCGGGCGATGACCCGTAGTCCCATCAGCCGTTTGCCGGGCGTGGCGCCGCGCCCGCCCATCTCGAACAGGACGAACCAGCCGTTGCGCAGGCAGAAGGCACCGGTAAGCCAGAGGATCTTGGCAAGGTCGGCCCGCGTCGCGGTGCCGATCGCGAACAGGCCGAGCGACGCCACGACGAGCAGGATCACCATCAACATCACGTCGATCAGGAACGCCGACGCGCGCGTCCCCGCCCCGCCCAGTTCGAGCTGGAGATCGACGCCTTCCGGCGTAACGAAACGGCGGCGCAGGGTGGCGGGCGGCTTAGTCGCGCGGGTTCTGCGCATGACGCCTCCCGATGCCGTAATAATAGACCAGCCACGCCGCCAGCATGGCAAGGCCGATGCCCGCCCGCATCCCGTCGCCGGTCACCACCTGCCGCCCGACCCCCTCGAGCATCGCCGCGACCGCCAGCATCAGCACCACGCCCGCGATGGCGATCGCGGCGGTGCGCCCGGCGGTGACCACCGCCTCCATCCGCTCCTGCCGCCCCGGAAACGCGATGGCGGTGCCGATCCGCATGCCCGCCGCCCCCGCGATGATGATCGCGAACATCTCCGTGGTGCCGTGGATCGCCAGCCAAGCGACGAAGTTCAGCCCGAGCCCCTTGCCCGCAAACACTGCGATCATCGCGCCCAGCATCAGCCCGTTGTAGAGGATCAGCAGCGCGGTCGGCACGACGAAGGCAAAGCCCAACGCGAAGGCGAAGATCGCGATCTGCGCATTGTGGTTGAACAGAAAACTGGCGAACACGCCGAGGCCACTGTCCTTGCTGTGGTAGAGCGTGGCGCGCAGCGCCGCCGCCGATGCACTGGGATCACGCCCGCCCGCCAGCCCCTCGGGAATGATGCCGAAATACCAGGACGGGTCGGCACGGACCAGCATGTACGCGGCGACCGCGCCTACCAGGGTGAGGAAGGTCATCACCAGAGTCTCACGCCAGAGCGATGCGACCGCCCCCGGCCACCCTTGCGTAAAGAACCGCCCGAGGTCGCGCCACGCCGAATCCGATACGCCGTACAACTGGAAGTACGCGCGCGCGCACAACTGTTCCAGATACGCGATCAGCGCGCGGTCGAGCGAGGTCTCGCGCGCGACCGACAGCGACGACAGCGTCGCGCGGTACAGCAACGGCAAAGCGAGCAGATCGTCGTCGGACAGCACACGAACCGAGCGCTTCTCGATCCGTTTCAGCAAT
>Ga0265798_10005585_pt1 | contig 16815 bp, 12 predicted proteins | sample P3T30metagenome_FD_192430 | JGI IMG/M metagenome (GOLD analysis project Ga0265798, IMG submission 192430) | Plant litter microbial communities from East Loma Ridge, Irvine, California - P3 T30 | ecosystem: Environmental > Terrestrial > Plant litter > Unclassified | place: USA: California... | reverse complement strand
CCCCATGCGAGACCCCCTCACGACTCAGGCCCCGACGGGCGGTGACAACGCTGGAAACAGCGGACAGGGATTGGAGAAAACCTAGGGGCTACCCTAACATGTGGCCTCCGGCGTCCCGGGCGTGTCCTCCCGCCCGACGCGACTGTCCGCATCGTACGGGTTCGCCCTCCGCACGGGATCCGCGTGGCACCGGGCGCTACCCTGGCAGTCCCATGAGCCGCGCACCCGCCGAATCCCAGGTCGTGGTGATCGGAGCCGGTCAGGCCGGGCTCTCCGTGGCGTACCACCTGCAGCGGCTCGGCCTCCGGATGGGCACGGACGCCGTCGTGCTCGACCGCGGTCCCTCCACCGGGGGCGCCTGGCAGCACCGCTGGGCGGCCCTCCGCCTCGGATCCGCGCACCGGGTCGCCGACCTCCCCGGCATGTCGCAGCTCGGCCTCTCCTTCGAGACGGCCGACCGCGGACGGCCCGCGCGGGACGTGGTGCGCGAGCACTACGCGCTCTACGAGGAGCGCTTCGACCTGCGCGTCGCGCGACCGGTCGAGGTGCGCGGGGTGCTCGACGCCGACGTGCCGCCGCCGACGGCCTCGCGGCGCCGCGCCGCGCATCCGTCGGACGGCGTGCGACCGCTCCTCGTCCGCGCCTCCGACGGCGATCGCGTCACGCGGCTGGTCGTCAACGCCACGGGCACCTGGGGTGCGCCGTTCGTGCCGTCCTATCCCGGGCTCGCGTCCTTCCGCGGCCGGCAGCTGCACACCTCCGGCTACCGCTCGGCGGCGGATCTGCGGGGACTGCGGGTGCTCGTCGTGGGCGGCGGCACGTCCGCGATCGGGTTCCTGCTGGAGCTGGAGGGCGTCGCCGCGCGCACGATGTGGTCGACCCGCCGACCCGTCGACTTCCTGGAGGCGGGCGAGCTCGACGTGGAGGCTGCCGTGCGCGCCGTCGACCTCCAGGACCGGGCGGCGCGCGCCGGGCAGGCCCTGCCGAGCATCGTCAGCGGCACGGGCGTGCCGCGCACCCGCCGCATCGCCGCCGGCATCCAGCGCGGCCTGCTCGCGAGCCGCGGCCCCATCGTCCGCTTCGAGGAGCGGGCCGTGGTCTGGGCCGACGGGGCGCGCGACGAGGTCGACGCCGTGATCTGGGCCACGGGCTTCCGTCCCGAGATCCGGCACCTGGCGCCGCTCGGCCTCCGGGAGAAGGAGGGCGGCGTGCGCGTCGAGTCCGGCGTCTCCGAACGGGATCCGCGGGTGTTCCTCGCGGGCTACGGGCCGCAGGCGTCCACCATCGGCGCGAACCGCGCGGGCCGTCGCGTCGCCCGGCAGGTCGTCGCCGCGCTCGGCTGAGCAACGGGCGGGGCACGGGGCCGCGCTCGGCTGAGCAACGGGCAGGGCACGGGGTCGCGGGGGCTGGCGCCGTCCGCGGGAACTCGCGGCGCCGGCCCCCACGTGGATCCGGACCACTCGGGTCGGCCCGGACGTCGTCCGACCGGCTCGGTGCGCATCGACATCGATGCGCCCGTGTTCCGGTGCGGGCACGCACGACCTCTCGGGGGAAGAGTTCGTGCACCAACGATCCTACATCCGTGTCCTCCATTTCGAGGACATCCCGGGTTCGGCGTGGTCGTAGCAGCCGGTCGGGAGCACACGAGAGGGGAGTCGGGTCGCGAGACCCGACTCCCCTCGTCCTGCGCGCGGATCAGCCGCGGACGTCGTCCTGCACGGTCGGCGTCGCGTCCTGCGCGCTGTCCTTCACGTCCTGCGCGGTCGACTGCGCCTCCGAGCGGACCGTGTCGGCCGAGTCGCGGGCCGTGCCCGCGACCGACTGCGCGGCCTGCTGCGCGGGCTCCTTCAGCTCGGACGCCACGTCCTCGGCGGCGTCGGTCGCCTTCTCCACGAGGGGCTGGGCCTTGTCCTTGACGGTCGTGGCCAGCTCCTTCTCCTTGTCGCTCGCGGGGATGAGCGAGGCGATGAGGAGGCCCGCGCCGAACGCGACGAGGCCGAGGCCGAGGGGGTTGCCCGAGGCCTTCGCGTTCGCGCCTCCCGCGGCGTCGCCCACGCGGGACCGCGCGTCGCTCGCGGATCCGAGGACGCTGTCCTTCACTCCCGACAGGGCGCCGCGCACCTTGTCGGTCTGGCGCTGGGCCACCTTCGCGGGCGTGACCTTGTCGGCCACGGCGTCCACGTCGATGCTCAGCTCGTTCCGGGTGCGCTCGATCTCGGCGCGGATCTCGTCCGGGTTGTCGCTCATCGGTCTGCCTCGTTCCTCTTCATCGCTTCGGGGATCTTCTTCACGCTGTCCGCCGTGCGGGGTGCGCCCTGCACGGTCTTCAGCTGCGTGCGGCCCTGCAGGTACAGGACCAGGCCGATGACGGCCCAGATGACGGCCACGACGACCGCGGCCCAGGCCAGGTCGTCGAACAGGTAGCCCAGTCCGACCATGAGGGCGACGGAGAGGAAGAACACGGCCATGAGGCCCGCGTATCCCGCGCCGCCCAGGAGGCCGGCGCCCTTCCCGGCCTTCTTGGCCGAGTCGCCGATCTCCGCCTTGGCGAGGGCGATCTCCTGGCGCATCAGCGTGGAGACGTCCTTGGCCACGTAGCCGAGGAGGTCGCCGAGGCTCGTCGTCGCGGCCTTCTCCTCGGAGGGGGTGCGTTCGTCGGTCATGCGCGCGATCCGTCGGTGCGGTCGCCCGCGCCGAAGGTCTCGGTGAGCGGGTCGACGGGGCGCGTCTGGTCGTAGAGCGGGGTGGGGGCGACGGCCGCGGTGTCGTCGGCGTCGTCGTACGGTCCGACGCCGACCGGGTCGTCCGCGCCGAGCTGCGTCGACGGGAGGTCGGGGTCCGCCGCGGAGGGCGAGGCGGGAGCGACGTTCCCGGGCGCCGTGGCGGCCGCGGTCGACGGGCCGCCGGTCGCCGTGGTCGAGGCCTCCTCCGCCTGCTTCTCGTCGTTCGCCTCGCTGGTGAGCGAGCGCGTGAGGCGACCGGCGGCGACGCCGGCGACGACGGCCAGGCCGATGAACAGGCCAGGGCGGCGGCGCGCGAAGCCGGTCACGTCCTTGAGGAGCGTCCCCGGGTCGCGGCCCTCGAGGTACGACGCGGCGCTGCCGGCGCGCTGGGAGACCTGCGCGACGAGCTCGCTCGCGAGGCCGCTGCTCTCGGACCGGTCGCCCATGTCGCGGAGCTCGTCGCTGAGGGTGCGGAGGCTGCCGGCGGCGCGCTCCTGCTGGACGCCGGTCTGCTCGCGGAGCTGGTCGCGCGTCTGGGCGAGGAGGTCCTGCGCCTGCGACCTCGCCTCGGACGCGACCTTGCGGGTCTCGTCCTTCGTGACGCCGGCCACGTGCCGGGTGCCGGCCTTGGCGTCGTCGGCGACGCCCGCGGCCTGCTCCTTCGCGGTGTCCGTGCTGCTGCTTCTGCCGGTCGTGCCGGCGGGTCCGGTCGTGCCCGGGGTGGATGCGGGGACGACGGCCGGGTACGCGTCGTCGGCGGCGGATCCACCGCTCACGGGCGATGCCGGAGTGAGGTCGTTCGACATGTGGTTCCCTCTCGGTTCTCGTGGGTTTCGAGCTGCCGCAGGGCTCGGGCCCTGCTGGCTGTCACGGAACTCGGAGAGAGGGGAAGTGCAAAGGGGGTTGCCGCGAAGCAGGCGGCCCACTAATGGTTCGTGCGCACGCGCATGTCGATCGGCACGCGCCGGTGGCGCGCTAGGGCGTCTCGCGGCCGCTCGTGTGCTTGACCGGCGTGGTCGGCGGCGGGCCGGGCCGACGCGACACGGGGCGCACGGGCTCCCCGCGACGGTCCTGCCCGGGGACGGGGCGCGAGCGCCGTCCGTAGATGATCTCGGACGAGTCGAGCAGCCACGGCACGAGGGCGAGCGTGACGCCGTGCACGAGCAGCAGCTTCTGGCGGATCCGCCGGGCCTTGTGGTTGTGCAGCAGCGTCTCCCACCAGTGGCCGACGATGTAGACGGGCGTGTAGACCGTGATGATCTCGCTGCCGTGATCCGCGCGACGCGCCTTCAGGTACTTGATGAGCGGGAAGCTGATGTCGCGGTACGGGGAGGCGACGATGCGCAGCGGCATCTCGATCTCCATCTCGATCCACTGCCGCTCGAGGAGCGCCGTCGCCTCGTCGTCGACCGACACGTGCACCGCCTCGATGCTGTCGTGGTTCGCGGCGATGGCGTAGTCGAGGGCCTTGAGCACGGGCTTCTGCATCCGCCCGACGAGCACCACCGCGTGGTCGCCCGTGGAGCCGAAGACCGTGACGGGGTCGACCTCGATCTCCTTCTCCACGTCGCGGTAGTAGCGGTTCACGCCGAGCATGAGGAGGAACAGCACCGGCATGATCGCGAACACGAGCCACGCGCCGTGCGTGAACTTCGTGATGGTGACGACGATGAGGACGAGCGCGGTGAGCAGCGCGCCGAACGCGTTGATGGCGAGGCCGCGGATCACCTCGCCGCGGTTCGCGCAGCCCTCGCGGAGCATGCGGGTCCAGTGCACGACCATGCCCGTCTGCCCGAGGGTGAACGACACGAAGACGCCGATGATGTAGAGCTGGATGAGCTGCGTGAGGTTCGCCTGGTAGACGACGAGGATGAGGGTCGCGCCGAGCGCCAGCAGCAGCATGCCGTTGCTGTAGACCAGGCGGTCGCCGCGGGTGAGCAGCGACTTGGGCGCGTACGCGTCCTTGGCGAGCACCGAGCCGAGCAGCGGGAAGCCGTTGAACGCGGTGTTGGCGGCCAGCAGCAGCACGGCCGCGGTGGTCGCCTGCAGCAGGTAGAACATCACGCTGCCGTCGCCGAACGTCGCGCCCGCGACCTGCGCCATGAGGCTCTTCTGCGGCTCGGTCGCGCACGCCGCCCAGCCCTGGAGGTCGCACGGATGCTCGCCGTAGTGCACGCGCGCGATGAGCGCGAGGGTCGTGAGGCCGACGAACAGGACGATGGCCGTGCCGCCCATGATGACGAGGGTCGCCTGCGCGTTCTTGACCTTGGGCGTGCGGAAGGCGGGCACGCCGTTGGAGATCGCCTCGACGCCCGTGAGCGCGGAGCAGCCGCTCGAGAACGCGCGGAGCAGCAGGAGGACGAAGGCGACCTGCGACAGGCTCGGGGTGTCGACCGTGTACGCGGCGGACTCGGCGACGGGAGGGTCGCCGAGCGCCGTGCGGACGAGGCCCACGACGATCATGAGGCCGACGCTCGCGATGAAGAGGTACGTCGGCACGGCGAACGCCTTGCTCGACTCGCGCACGCCGCGGAGGTTCACGGCCGCGAGGAGCGCGACGAAGAAGACCGCGATCTCGACGCGGAAGGGCGCGATCTCGGGGACCGCGCTGATGATGTTGTCCACTCCGGAGGCGACGGACACGGCCACGGTGAGGATGTAGTCCACGAGGAGCGCCGACGCGACGACGAGCCCGGCCTTCTCGCCGAGGTTCTTGTGCGCCACCTCGTAGTCGCCGCCGCCGGACGGGTAGGCCTTGATGAGCTGGCGGTAGCTGAGGACCACGACCACCAGCAGGATCACGACGCAGGCCGCGACCCACGGCGCGAAGCTCAGGAAGGCGAGGCCGCCGAGCGTGAGGATGAGGAGCAGCTCCTGGGGCGCGTACGCGACCGAGCTGAGCGGGTCGCTCGCGAAGATGGGGAGCGCCAGGTGTTTGGGGAGCAGCTGGCCCTCGAGCTTGTCGCTGGCGAGCTTCTCGCCGATGAGCAGCCGCTTGGCGGGGCTGCTCTCGGGAGCCTGGGGGTCCGGAGTCACGAGCGGCCACGATACATGGCGACGCGCCCGGGACGCGACGGAGCGGGGAGCGGGCCGTGACGCCGCTGGATCCGCGTCGTCGCGCGGACTAGCCGGCCGTCGTGACGGGGCCGGTCGCGACGGCGCCGGCGGGCTCGTCGCCGGCGGGGCCGCGTCCTCGTCCGCGGGGCGCGCGGGCGGGCACGGGCAGGTCGAACAGCGGGAGCGTGCGCTGCACGATCGGGCCGATCAGCAGGGCGAACGCGAGCGTGCCGAGCCCCACGTCCCCGCCGAGCGCCCAGCCGATCAGGAGGACGACGAGCTCGATGCCGACGCGCACGCGCCACACCGGCCATCCCGTGCGGCGGTGGATGCCCGTCATGAGGCCGTCGCGCGGGCCCGGGCCGAAGTGCGCGCCGATGTAGAGGCCCGTCGCGACGCCGAGCAGCACGAGGCCGGCGGCGAAGAGCGGGATGCGGATCCACAGGCTGTCGACCGCCGGGACGACGGCGAGCGCGACCTGCGCGCTGTAGCCGACGAAGACCACGTTGAGCACGGTGCCCCAGCCCGGCCGCTGGCGGATGGGGATCCAGAGCAGCAGCACGAGCGCGCCGACGATGTTGGTGACGACGCCGAAGGGGAGCCCCGTCCTCAGCGCCAGGCCCTGCGAGAGGACGTCCCAGGGGGAGACGCCGACGGCGGCCTGCAGCATCATCCCGATGGCGAAGCCGTAGAGGAAGATGCCGACGGCGAACTGGACTGAGCGACGGAGCATGAGGGAGATCCAATCGTCCCGGGGGTTGCAGGACAAGAGGCCAATCGACAGGCTGTGGCCTCATGACCCTCGCCGGATCCGCGCCCTCCGCCGTGCTCGGCCCCGCCGGCCTCACGGCGCTGCTGGGCGAGTGGACCCGACCGGGTGCGCCCGCGTACGCGGCGCTCGCCGACGGGATCCGCCGCCTCGTGCTCGACGGCCGCGTCCCCGTCGGCACACGACTGCCCGCCGAGCGGGAGCTCGCCGCGGCCCTCGGCCTCAGCCGCACCACGGTCGCGGCGGCGTACGCGGCGCTGCGGGGGACCGGCCACCTCGCGAGCCGGCGCGGCTCGGGCAGCGTGACGCGGATCCCGGCGCGCGAGCGCGACGCGGGGGAGGCCGGTGCCGAGGTCGCCGACATGAGCCGCGCCGCCGTCCCCGCCGCGCCCGCCCTCGCCGACGCCGTGATGCGCGCCGCCGCCCGGCTCCCCGCGCACCTCGAGGGCCACGGCTACGACGTCGAGGGGATCCCGGAGCTGCGGGAGGCGGTCGCGGCGCGCTACCGGGCGCGCGGCCTGCCGACCGAGCCGGACGACGTCATGATCACCGTCGGCGCGCAGCACGCGATCGGCCTCCTCGCCTCCGTGCTCGTGCACCGGGGCGACCGCGCGCTCGTGGAGCAGCCGAGCTACCCGCACGCGATCCAGGCCCTGCGCGACGCGGGTGCCCGGCTCGTCGGCGTGGGCGTCGGCGCGGACGGCTGGGACGAGGACGTGCTGGAGCAGGGCATCCGCCGCACCCGGCCCGCGCTCGCCTACCTCATGCCCGACTTCCACAACCCCACCGGCCGGTCGATGCCGGAGGACCAGCGCGCGCGGATCGTGGCCCTCGCCGAGGCGCACGGCGTCACGGTGGTGGCGGACGAGACGACGGCCGAGCTCGACATCGACCGGACGGAGGCGCATCCGCCGCTCGCCGTCCACGGGACGCCCGGCGCCGTCGTGCTCGTGGGGTCGGTGGGCAAGACGGTGTGGGGCGGGCTCCGGGTGGGGTGGATCCGCGCCGGTCGGCCCCTCCTCCGGGAGCTCGCCCGCGCGCGCTCGGCCCGCGACCTCGGCACGCCCGTCCTCGAGCAGCTCGTGGTCGCCGAGGTGCTGGGCGGCATGGACGGGATCCTCGCCGAGCGCCGCGCGCGCCTCCGCGAGACGCGGGACCACGTGGAGGCCGAGCTCGCGCGGCGGTTCCCCGGCTGGGAGGTGCCGCACGTCGACGGCGGCCTCGCGGTGTGGGTCGGGATCGGCGCGCCCGTGAGCACGGAGCTGGCGCTCGCCGCCCGGGCGCGCGGGCTGTCGATCACGGGCGGGAGCAGGTTCGGGCACGACGGCGCGTTCGAGCGGTTCCTGCGGATCCCCATCACGGCCCCGCCCGCCGCCACCGACCGGGCGCTCGACATCCTCGAGGGGGCGTGGCGCGGGCTCGCGCCCGCCGCCGGGCTCGGGCGCGACGTGGAGGACCGCTCGGTCCTCGTGTGAGGCGCCGGCGCGCGGGCGCCCGCCCGTCGCCTTGGGGACGCCCCCGACGTGGGGCGCCCGGCGCGGGGTAGCGTGCCGGCATCCGCGCGACCTCCCGGAGGGCTCACGCCCGATGCTCCCTCTCCATCGGCGCCGCTCCGGCGGAGGATCGCGAGCCGTACGAGCCTGGAGGAAGAACACCATGCGCATCCGTCCGCGAACCACCCCCGCCCCCGCTCCGGCGGGCTCCGCCGCCCGGACCCGCCACGCGCTCGCCGCCCTGGCGATCGCCGGCGGCCTCGCCGCCGCGGGCCTCGCGGCCCCGTCGTCGGCGTCCGCCGCGTCGGCCGCCGACACGACGGCCGACGGGTCCGTCGTCGTCGGGGCGTCCGTCGACCAGGCCGCAGCGGCCGCGCACTGGACGCCCGCCGCCCGCGCCGCCGCCCTCGCGGTCGACTCCTCGGCCGCCGCCTCGCGGTCCTCGATCCTCTCCACGTCTGCGGAGACGACCGCGACGGACTCCGCCCCGGTCCCGCACCCCGACCAGCCGTTCGTTGGCGTCCTCTTCTACGTCTCGGGCGGCCGGAACCACGCGTGCACCGCGAGCGTCGTCGACACCCCGGCGGGCGACGAGATCGCGACCGCCGCCCACTGCCTCGTCGACCGCGCCACCGGATCCGCGACCACGCTCGCGACCTTCATCCCCGGGGCCCAGGGCGCCACCGCTCCCCACGGCATCTGGCCCGTGCGCGTCGCGGCCGTCTCCTCCTCGTGGACGACGACCGGGCGTGCCTCGGACGACGCCGGGTTCGCGCGCGTCAGCGGCCCCGCGGGCGAGGTGCTCGCGGCCCAGGTCGGCGCCGCCGAGCCCGTGTTCGGGTCCACCCTCGTGCCGGCGACCGGCCAGGCGCCGAGCCTCGCGATCCTCGGCTACCCGGCCGCCGGATCCGCCTCGGCCGCGCTCGAGGCGTGCGAGGGACGCCCGCAGCACGACGCCGGCGGCCAGACGTCCCTGCCCTGCGAGCTCGGCAAGGGCGCGGCCGGATCCCCGGTGCTGACCTTCACGGGCGAGCAGCGCTCCGTCGTCGCGCGCCCCTCCGCGGGACGCGGCGTGCTCCTCGCCACGTGGGGCGCCGAGGCGCAGCGCGCCTTCTCCTCGCTCCAGGGCAGGTAGCCGTCCGGGCAGCGGTCCGTAGCCGGCGGACGCCGATCTCGGACCGCTGCCCGGGAATCCCCTTCGTGCACGAACGGGTTGGGCGGGCGCGAGCATACTGAAGCCGTGACCATCGACCTCCCTCCCATCAGCCGCTCCTACATCAGCCGCCCCTACCCGCTCGGCGCCACCGTCGTGGCCCGCGACGGCGGGCTGCCCAGCGGCCTCAACGTCGCCGTGTACTCCGAGACCGCGGAGGCCGTCGAGGTCTGCGTCTTCGACGAGTCGGGCGCCGAGACCCGCACCCGCCTCTCCGAGCGCACCGGCCACGTGTTCCACGGCCTCGTCGAGGGCGCCGGCATCGGCACCCGCTACGGCCTCCGCGTCCACGGCGAGTGGGATCCCGCCCGCGGCCTCCGCCACAACCCCGCCAAGCTCCTGCTCGACCCCTACGCCATCGCGATCGAGGGCCACCCCACCTGGGGCGAGGACGTCTTCGCGCACACCTTCGACGACCCGAACGCGATCAACGACGCCGACTCCGCCGCCTCGATGCCCCGCTCCGTCGTCGCGGACCGCCGCTTCGACTGGGAGGACGACGAGGCCCCGCGCACGCCGCTCGACGAGACCGTCGTCTACGAGGTGCACGTGAAGGGCTTCACGCAGCAGCTCGAGTCGGTGCCCGAGGAGATCCGCGGCACGTACGCGGGCCTCGCGCACCCCAGCGCGATCGAGTACCTCACCGACCTCGGCGTCACGAGCGTCGAGCTCCTGCCGGTGCACCACTTCATGCAGGACTCGCACCTGGAGGAGAAGGGGCTCCGCAACTACTGGGGCTACAACTCCATCGGCTTCCTCGCCCCGTACTCCGACTACAGCTCCGCGGGCGACGGCGGCCAGCAGGTCGCCGAGTTCAAGGAGATGGTCAAGGCGTTGCACGCGGCCGGCCTCGAGGTCATCCTCGACGTGGTCTACAACCACACCGCCGAGGGCAACCACATGGGCCCGTCGCTGTCGCTCAAGGGCATCGACAACGCGTCCTACTACCGGCTCGTGGAGGGCGACGAGGCGTCGTACTTCGACACCACCGGCACCGGCAACAGCCTCAACGTCGGGCACCCGGCGGCGCTCGCGCTCATCATGGACTCGCTCCGCTACTGGGTGGAGGAGATGCACGTCGACGGCTTCCGCTTCGACCTCGCCACGACCCTCACGCGCCAGGACGGCGACGCCGAGCTCCACAGCGCGTTCCTCACGCTGATCCACCAGGACCCGGTGCTCGCGCCGGTGAAGATGATCGCGGAGCCCTGGGACACCGCCGGCTACCAGGTCGGCGGCTTCCCCGCCGACTGGTCGGAGTGGAACGGGAAGTTCCGCGACGACGTGCGCGACTTCTGGCACAGCGGGCAGAACGTGCTCGGTGCGCTGGCCCAGCGGATCACCGGCAGCCCGGACGTGTACGAGTCCGGCCGCCGCTCGCCGCTGTGCAGCGTGAACTTCATCACGGCGCACGACGGCTTCACGCTCGCCGACCTCACCTCCTACGACGAGAAGCACAACGAGGCCAACGGCGAGGACAACAACGACGGCGAGAGCGACAACCGCTCCTCCAACGCCGGCGTGGAGGGGCCGACGGACGACCCCGAGGTCAACGCCATCCGCGACCGCCAGCGCCGCAACATGCTCGGCACGCTGCTGCTGTCGTCGGGCGTCCCGATGGTGCTCGGCGGCGACGAGATCGCGCGCACGCAGGGCGGCAACAACAACGCGTACTGCCAGGACGACGAGATCTCGTGGTTCGACTGGGCCAACGCGGACCGCGAGCTGCAGGACTTCACGCGGAAGCTGATCCGCCTGCGCCGCGGCAACCGGGCGCTCCGCCCCATCTGGTTCCGCGGCGACGACGTCGAGGGGGCGGAGGAGGCCGTGCGCTTCATCCGCGCCGACGGCCAGACGCTGAGCCCCGAGGACTGGACGGACCCGAACGCGTTCAGCATCGGCGTGATCATGAAGGGCAAGGACAGCGACGCGTTCTTCGTCGCGTTCAACGCGGCCGAGGGGCCGGTCGAGTTCCAGCTGCCCGAGGGCCTCGGCGTCTCGTGGCACCTGGCCATCTCGTCGGACTCGGAGCAGAACACGGACGAGGACGCGACGAGCATCCTCGTGCGCGACCGCTCGTTCACCGTGCTGCGGGCCGCCCGCTCGTAAGAGCACCGGCACGATCCGCCGACGCGCTCCCGGGAGACCGGGGGCGCGTCGGCGCGTCCGGCGGTGGTCCGGGACGGGCGTACCGTGGGGACGCCCCGTTTCCTCTCCCGGGGAGATCGGATGGCCGCGTGCCCGCATCGCCCGCCCCGCGACCGCCGTCGACCCGCTCGCTCGACCTCGAGGCCGCCATGCGCGCGAGCGTCGGCCTCCTCGTGCCGCTCCTCGTGCTGCTCGCGATCGACCGGCTCGACCTCGCGCTCTACGCCTCGTTCGGCGCCTTCACGGGGCTGTACGGCCGGAACGAGCGGTACCGGCTGCGGCTCGCGAGCGTGGGCGCCGGGGCCGGGATGATGCTCGTCGCGATCACCACGGGCGTCCTCCTGTCGCTCGCCGACGCGCCGCTCGCGCTCGAGGCGGCGGGCCTCGTGGTCGTGCTCGGCGGGGCGTCGCTCGTCTCGACGGCGATGAGCCTGGTGCCGCCGCATCCGCTGTTCCCCGTGTTCGGGCTCGTGGTGTGCGCGGCCGTGCCCTTGGACGGCGCGCAGGCGCGCGACGCGCTCGTGACGGCTGTGGCCGCGATCGCGTTCTCCGCCGGCGTCTGCATGTCCGGCTGGCTGCTGCGCCGCCTCGCGCCCGACGCGCAGGCGCACCGGTTCCGCGCGCTGCCGCGGATCCCCGTGCGCGACGCCGCCGTCCACCGCGACCCCGCGGCGTGGACCGCGGTGGTCGCCAACGTCGTCGGCGCGCTCGTGGCGGGCGGCGTCGCCGTGGCGCTCGGGCTCGGCCACCACTACTGGGCGGTCGTGACCCTGGTGGCCGTGCTGCCCGTGGTGCGCGGGCCGCTGTCGTTCACGCGCGTCGCGCACCGGGTGCTCGGGACGCTGGCCGGGTCGGTGGTGGCCGCGGGGATCCTCGCGCTGCACCTCCCGGCGCCCGCCGTCATCGCCGTGGCGGTCGCCTGCCAGTTCGCCGCGGAGCTCGCGGTGGGGCGGCACTACGGGCTGGCGCTCGTCTTCATCACGCCGCTCGCGCTCGTGATGGGCGGCCTCGGCCGGACGCTGCCGGTGCTGCCGCTCGTCGCCGACCGGGTGGTCGACACGGTCGTGGGCGCAGCCGTCGGCGCGGTCGTGATCCTGGTGCTGCGGGCGCTCGCGGCCGGGAGGCGGCGGCGCGCGCCGCGGGTGGCGTAGGGCGGACGGCCTAGGGGAGGACCGTGGTGCTCCAGCCGTACAGGCGGCCGTTCGCGCCGAACACGTTCCAGCCGCCGGCGCACGTGACGGTGGCGGGGTCGATCTCCGGCGGCCACCAGGTGTCCTCGATGGTGGGCATCTTCAGGTCGGTGCAGCCGCCGGGGGCCGGCGCGGCCTGGCCGGTCTGCACGGCGACGATGCTGCCGGCCTTCGCCTCGGACTTCGTGCGGATGAGCGTGCCGTCGGCGGGGATCCACGTGGGCATGGCCGCGCCGAGCGTGGTCTGCGCGTCCGCGGTGGTGGGGTAGATCTCCGTGGTGGGCGCGTCGAACTGCGCGCTGGCCCCGCATCCGGACAGGAGCACCGTGCTCGCGACGGCGGCCAGGACGAGGAGGGTCGGTCGATGCATCCCCCTAGTGTGCCTGGTCAGCGGCGGCGGCGGATCCGGATGGGCCCACGGGCCGTGGAGGGATCGACCACGGACCCCTTCTGGGTGATCTCCACCTCGCCCGCCTCGACCAGCCGGCGGGCGGCGCGACGGGCCGGCTCCATCAGGTCGCGCCAGCCGTCGGGCGACTCGGCCCGGGCTGCCTCGGAGGGGCAGATGGTGGCGCCGCCGGCGCGGTGCGCGAGGAGGTCGAGGATCCGCCGCTCGAGGGCCGCGTCGACGTCGGAGACCCCGCGGCGCCGGCACGCGTCGCTGCAGTAGCGCACCTGGTCCCAGTCGCGCGCCCACTTGCGCCGCCATTCGACGGTGCGACCGCACGAGACGCAGGTCTTGGGCTCGGGGACCCGCTCCCTCGTCGTCGATGCCCGGTGCGCCATCCCCCCAGCATGCTCCGCGCGGCCGGGCATCCGCCGGGCGCGGCGCCTCGCGTTCGAAAACCCGTCGCGAACGGGGGATCTCCCGGTCGCGGATGCGATACTCCAGGGGACGGGGCGGGTTCCCGGTGCGGGCGATCAGCGGTCCGAGCGACCGCCGCCCCCGCGGCCCGCATCGCACAAGGAGCACCCCCTGCATCTCCTCTCCGTCTTCAGCCTCCGCAACCGGGCGCTGATCGCGCTCATCACGATCGTCATCGGGGTGTTCGGCGGCATCGCGCTGACGACGCTCAAGCAGGAGCTCATCCCGTCGGTGTCGTTCCCGCAGCTCGCGGTGGTCACGGCGTACCCGGGCGCGTCGCCCGCTGTCGTCGACACCGACGTGTCGACGCCCATCGAGCGCGCGATCCAGGCGGTGCCGGGCCTCGAGTCCTCCACCGCGACGTCGCGCACCGACTCCTCCGTCATCTCCGCGTCGTTCACGTACGGCACCGACCTCGCGACGGCCGAGCAGAAGATCGACCAGGCCATCAACCGGATCCGCACCACGCTGCCCGACGGGATCGACCCCGTGGTCATCGCGGGCAGCATCGACGACCTGCCGGTGATCCAGATCGCGGTGACGAGCGACCTCAGCCCGCAGGACCTCACGGCCGCGCTCGAGCGCTCGACCCTGTCGGACATCCGCAAGCTCGACGGCGTGCGCGACGCGAGCCTCCTCGGCACGGTCGGGCAGCGCGTGGTCATCACGCCGGATCCCGCGAAGGTGCAGGCCGACGGCCTCTCGAACCAGGCCATCCGCGACGCGCTCGACGCCAACGGGAAGCTGCTGCCCGCGGGCTCGGTGACGGAGGACGGCACGACGCTGTCGGTGCAGTCGGGCACGCGCCTCGGATCCACCCAGGACCTCGCGTCCCTGCCGCTGCTGGGCGCCACGGGCGGCCGCCAGCTGACCATCGGCGACGTCGCCACGGTGGAGCTCGGCCAGGACCCGACGACCGGCATCTCGCGCGTCGACGGCCAGCCGTCGCTCACCATCGCCGTGACCAAGACGCCGGCGGGCAACACGGTCGACGTGTCGCACCTCGTCACCGAGCTCCTGCCGCAGCTCTCGGAGGACCTCGGGAACGGCACGAAGTTCACCGTCGTGTTCGACCAGGCGCCGTTCATCGAGCAGTCGATCTCGAGCCTCACGACCGAGGGCCTGCTCGGCCTCGTGTTCGCCGTGCTGGTGATCCTCGTGTTCCTGCTGTCGATCCGCTCGACCATCGTCACCGCGATCTCGATCCCGGCCTCGGTGCTCATCACCTTCATCGGGATGCTGGCCTCGGGCTACACGCTCAACATCATCACGCTCGGCGCGCTGACCATCGCCGTCGGGCGCGTCGTGGACGACTCGATCGTAGTGATCGAGAACATCAAGCGGCACCTGTCCTTCACGCCCGACCGGCTCGAGGCGATCCGCGCGGCCGTGCGCGAGGTCGCCGGCGCGGTCACGGCGTCGACCGCCACGACCGTCGCGGTGTTCCTGCCGATCGCGCTCGTGGGCGACATCACGGGCGAGCTGTTCCGGCCGTTCGCGCTGACGGTGACCATCGCGCTCGCCGCGTCGCTCTTCGTCGCGCTGACCATCGTGCCGGTGCTCGCGTACTGGTTCCTCCGGCCCGAGGGGGAGTCGCGCCGTGCGCGGCGCAAGGCCGCCGCGGCATCCGCCGCCGCATCCGCCCCGGCCGCCGAGGGCGCCGCGCGCACGGGCGCGCACGCCGCGGTCGCCGGCCCCGTCGACGACCGCGAGCTGGCCGACCGGCCCGCCCGCGGATCCCACGCGGCGCACGACGAGGACGAGGGCACGGGGAAGCCCACGCGCCTGCAGCGCGGGTACCTGCCGATCCTCGCGTGGACGCTCAAGCACTCGGCGGTCACGCTGGTGCTCGCGATCCTCGTGCTCGGCGGCACGGTCGCGCTCATCCCGAGCATGAAGACGAACTTCCTCGGCGAAAGCGGGCAGAACACGCTCACCGTCTCGCAGGAGCTGCCGAGCGACACCAGCCTCGAGGCGCAGGACACCGCGGCCACGAAGGTCGAGCAGGCGCTCATCGGCGTCTCCGGCGTCGAGACCGTGCAGACCTCGATCGGCTCGGACAGCACCTCGCTCACGTCGGCCTTCGGGGGCGGCGGCGGGATCACGTTCGCGCTCACGACCGACTCGGACGCCGACCAGGACGCCATCCGCGAGCGCGTGCGCACCGCGGTCGACGGCCTCACCGACGTGGGCGACGTGTCGCTCGCGGCGGCGTCGGGCGGCTTCTCCTCGAGCGACATCGAGGTGCAGATCACGGCGAACGACGCCGCCGATCTGAAGGCATCGGCCGACGCGATCCTCGCGGCCGTGAAGGACATCCCGTCCATCGAGCAGGCCACGAGCAACCTGTCCGAGACGCAGCCGTACATCGCCGTGACCGTGGACCGCGCGAAGGCCGCGGCCGCGGGCCTCAGCGAGCAGGCCGTGGGCGGCATCGTCACCGCGAGCCGGCTGCCGGCCGCGGTCGGCCAGGTCGTCATCGACGAGAAGACGCTGTCCGTCTACATCCAGGACCCGGACGCCGCGCAGAGCCTGCAGGGGCTGCGCGACTTCCGGATCCCCACCGCCCGCGGCCTCGTGCCGCTCAGCGACCTCGCGACCGTCGAGGTCACCGAGGGCCCCGCGACCGTCACGACCACGGGCGGCTTCCGCAGCGCGACCGTGAGCGCGACGCCCGGCAGCGACGACGTGGGCTTCGCCTCGTCGGAGGTGTCGCAGGCGATCGCCGACGTGCAGCTGCCGGCCGGCGCGCAGGCGTCGCTCGGCGGCGTCGCGTCGCAGCAGTCGGACGCGTTCGGGCAGCTCGGGCTGGCGGTGCTGGCGGCGATCCTGATCGTCTACATCATCATGGTGGCGACGTTCCGCAGCCTCATCCAGCCGCTCGTGCTGCTCGTATCGGTGCCGTTCGCGGCGACCGGCGCGGTGCTGCTGCAGGTGGTGACGGGGATCCCGCTGGGCGTCGCGTCGATCATCGGCCTGCTGATGCTCGTGGGCATCGTGGTGACGAACGCGATCGTGCTCATCGACCTGGTGAACCAGTACCGGACGCGCGGGCTCGAGCTCCGCGAGGCGATCCTGCAGGGGGCGTCGCGGAGGCTGCGGCCCATCCTCATGACGGCGCTCGCGACGATCTTCGCGCTGCTGCCGCTCGCGATCGGCCTCACCGGGCACGGCGGGTTCATCTCGCAGCCGCTCGCCATCGTCGTGATCGGCGGCCTGCTGTCGTCGACCGTGCTGACGCTCCTCGTGCTGCCGTCGCTGTACTCGCTCGTGGAGCGGGCGGGGCTCCGGATCCGGGCCAGTGGCGAGCGCAGGCGGGCAGACCGCGGGCTGCCGGCGGGTGGATCCGCGAAGCCG
>Ga0265798_10005584_pt1 | contig 16817 bp, 23 predicted proteins | sample P3T30metagenome_FD_192430 | JGI IMG/M metagenome (GOLD analysis project Ga0265798, IMG submission 192430) | Plant litter microbial communities from East Loma Ridge, Irvine, California - P3 T30 | ecosystem: Environmental > Terrestrial > Plant litter > Unclassified | place: USA: California... | reverse complement strand
TAGAGGCGTCGAGTTTTAGTCATCAGTAAGCCGATGCAGCAATGAGACATTGGCGTGTGTCCCTGTGTGAGTCCCCCTCGATATCGACATCATAGTGGTCGTAACCTTGAAACCGCTCTTTCGACCAGAATCATGTTTGTAAAGTACTAATCCAATACTAATCAGGTATGGACTGTATTTCAACGAGCCAAGCACGTCACAATATATTACATGACAGATTCAATATCTCATTCACGGATTGAATCTGTTACTCATTGAATGGTGACTGTGAAGCCGTGATCGACCTACATAGCTTGCTTCCCCCAGGTCATATCTTCCTTTCCTCATCATACTTACACTGACTTCAGATACTACAATCTCCGAATCTCAACAACCATCGACGATCACTATGTACAATCAACAATATCCAGCATCACGTTGCCACTTCCCCGAGGTGTCTGAGATTCTGGAGCACATCCTCTTAAGTCTCAATGCTGAAGACATTACACGCGCGACAGTTGTATCCCGCTTCTGGCAAGCATGCATTGGCGGGTCTCGACCTCTGATGCGCAAATGCTACAAACTTCCGATCCACGTCGAAGAAGGCGACAATCCACACTTTACCGAGATCACGGAAGCCTCCAGGAATGCTGTAATTCCGCGATTTATACATGAGGGTCAGAACCTTTGGAATGTCGTACGCTCCATTGAGAATGAGCAGCTCATGACGCTTCACGAAGTGCCGGAAAAATACTTGGAAACGGACGAATACGATAAAGGTATCAAAAATCTCAGCAAGCCTTTATTGGGACGGGATGTACAACATTCGTTGTGGATTCATGGGAGGTGCGTATACCGAACGGTTGGCCCATCGGCCTGCGGGAGCTTCATTGCGATTTGTGCGACGCCTGGCACACAAATTTCCGGTTCGAGAACTTGCACCCGCTCTTCAGGTTCCTCGGAGACATGACGATGTGCTTCAGAGGATATGGATCCTAACTGATGATCAGTTTCTGCGTAGTGAAGCGGGAAACTGCTCCTAAGTCATGCGTTGAGCATTCCTGCATTGAGGCTCTCGAGTTAACGAAACATTTACGGAAGGCATACAAGGCCGTGGAGGCAGGCGCTGTTGCGGAAGATCGTTTCACGCACCCGTCGGCTACTAAGACTGTTACAAGCGACGGTTGGATCATCGAATGCGAGACCGGACTGACACTAGGGAAGACCCTTCCATTCGTGTTGAAATGCTTCCGTGGTGGATTGCAGGCCTGGCGAGATCACTGTCACACCTTTGAGTCAACGAATGTCAGGGTTGGGTTATGGTCCAGGGGGCGGCGTGACAACATGATGACCTATCCAACCACAGAGGACTGGGATAGACATATGTCGAACTACTCCGAGATCACCAAGCTCTGGGAAAGCGTGTTAGCTGAGGTGGATGCCCTAATGGCTGACGTCTCGATCTGCGCTCCTATCCTAGCGGAAGATGTGAAGATTGACACGGCGGGTTGAATTTCTTTGTAGTCGTATAAATGTCCTTAGCCTTTATAGACGTCAATGCTTCCTACGAAGTTGGTGAAGTTGGTGAAGTTGATGAAGTTGGTGATGCGACTCTATAACAGAATTCGCAGTTTGGCTCTTCTTTGCGCTTTGCTAGCTGCTAGCTTGATCGCTGATAGAGCCGTGACTGCTGCCGCCATCAACTCAGTAAGTTATTCCCAAGCACGGCGCAATTCTCAGTGCCACTGATCGACGAGTCATTCAATAAGTATATCGAAAATTCTGCTCTCCTTGGATAACTTTGCCGTTCTCATCAGCAGCCCGGTTCTTGCGCCTGAAATGGAGGAACATGACAGCGCAGAGAATGATCAGCAGGAACTGCGTAGCCACTGCACACCAAACACCAGTACGGTACGTCGGATACTCCTTCTGCATAAACGTTGTACTCGCATAAATTCCTCCGATAGCAGCGAAAACGAATTGCACGCCATTCGCTACACTTCTTCGCGAATTGCTGCGGACGTTGTTTGACTGGAACGCAATAATCGTCGGTAGGTTGGCATTGCAGCCGCTCACGCCGAGGAACACGCCGAAGTAGCGTGCCCCGGAATTCGATAAGTAGGCGGTGATGAGCAAGCCAGCAAAGGTGATGGCTGCGTTCATAAGCATCCAAGGCATTCGAAGGCGAGTGCGATCGGCAAGCCATGCACATCCAACGGTCCAGAAGATGCTGACGAGATACGGTGGTGCGCAGAGTAGAAAAACAAGCGCTGTGCTGTCGACGATGGTGCCGAGAATGATTTGGATGAAGTAGGCGAAAGCGTAGATAGGTGCTGCACATGTAAAGAACATGAGGCCGTACACCCATAGCTCCCAGTTTGCGACGTGCGTGCGGAAATTTGGCCAAGTGAGCTTGTCTGCTTTGGAATCGCCACGATCACGATCGATGCGATTGAGCACAAGCTCTAACTCTTCTTGCGTGAACCCTTGGAGCTTGTTGCTTGCAAGCATAGTATCTGGAAAGCCAATAACAAGGAAGTACCCAGCTATTGCGATGCCAATCGTTGCTGCGCCTTCGACACTGTTGTAACGTCAGCTTCAAACCATTCAAATACTGTGAGCGTACTTACATGAATATCCACCTCCACCCTGCTATCCCATGAGCGCCATCCAGCTTCACGATAGCCCACGCAAGGATGTTGCCGAATGCCGATACGAACAAGTTGATGAGATACCACCAGCTCATGCGCTGCTGAACCTCGAAGCGCTCGTACCAGGATGAGAGTAAGAACATGCAACACGGTAGAAACCCCGCCTCGAGGAGTCCGATGAGCATGCGGCATACGACAATAAGGCGCCAGTCGTTTATCCAGCCCATACCGAGCATCACAAATCCCCAACTGATAGCCAGTCCATTGAGCAGCCTCTTGGGTCCAATCGGCCGCAACAGGAGCGTGGTAGGCATCTCGAAAAGGCAGTATGTGACGAAGAAGACAAGCAGTGCGATGGAGTAGCGATCGCCAATGTCAAATCGCAGGTCCTTGTTCATTCCCGCAACCCGGGCATTCGAAAGATTGACGCGGTCCAGCCCAGCGACAGAATACAGCAGGCCCAAGATTGGAATGAGCCGCCAGTCAACCTTGCGCATTACCTTCGCCTCGAGCCGTTTCTGGTCTGGTGTCAATTTTTCAACATGGCGACGAGTGTTGAGATTCTTCTGGGTGTCCCCAAGCTCTTCGTTGAAGTAGTCGGCTTCTTTGTGCTCCGCTTTCTCGGGCATGGACGAACGGGAATCGTGTGGATAGCCTGAGTTTGCCATGATGTGTGTAGAAGGGTCGAGAAGAGGGTCTTTGCCATCCGAGCAGAGGAAGCTTACTGCACTTTATGAGCTGCACATCGGCAAAACCGTTTCGGAAAAAGACAGGAGCGTTGATCGCTAAGGTCGTCGTGGTGATGCTTTTGCTCGCTTAGCAGACATCCTTCGCGTTATGGACGACGAGCTTGTCCCCATCTTGATCGCGGAAGTCGTGCTGGGATGGCGCAGGCGTGCCAATGAGGTCTGCGATCCGCTTTGGCCAAGTCTACACTTCGGATGCATGCTTGAGAATACATGTATTGAGAGAACAATTACGCTTCCCCATGGGGTTTTGGCAGGACAAAAAGGATCGCAATCGGGGTGTCATTACCCGGACCAAGCAGCTAGCGCAGATTGGTTAGATCATGACCAGATCCTTTCCGCCACCTCAGAGAACACAATTTCGTGTTCCTCGATCTTGATGCTAGCATCAGTATCTATATCTTGCGCCATAACAGCACAGATAAGGGTACCAACGTCATAGTCGTAGTCGTTGACCTCGAGTGTTACATTGAAGAAACGCGCCTCTTCCGGAACGTCCTCGCAGGTCAACGTGTCCTTGTAGGTTGTACCCATAATTTGCCTTGCCCTCTGCTCTTCAATTTCTACCACCCTTTGCGCGTAAAGGCCAAGTGCATAGCTACGGAAGACGCCTTCTTGAAATTCAAGCGTGCGTAGTATAGAGATAGCGTCCCATCGTATGGTCGAGTCGCGACACTTTGTTGCAATAAGAACCAGGAGAACAATGACACCTCTCAGAGGTCGGGCACCAGACCGTAGAGCGTAGTCACGCTTTTGTCCCAGGGCACTGCTATTGTGTCTTTCTTGAACTTGTGCCCTGGCAATGCCGAGAAAGTGTTTGAAAACTTCATAGTGGCGATCGCAGTCAGTCTCTGTCATACATCTCCAATGCGCTGTCGTCGACCAAGGCTGTCATAGTCAGCAGTCCGGTTCTTGGGAAGACACGGGGAACCGACAAATACTCACAATGAAGTACTGAATTTGAAGCGTGTTGAAAGTTGTAGTCCAAGACTCGTCGGAGCTTGAAGGCATAGAGCACAGTCTTGTATGCCATGATTCAACCCTCCATTCTGAGCACCGCATCTCAGCTATAAGCTCAGAGTAGGGCATCAAGTCCAGAATCCGGCTCTCTGCGGCCGTGAGATTGTACAAATTGTCCTCACTGAGGACCTTTCCTCGCTTCGCTCTGAGCTCAACCTCGGCAGTCCTCAATAGCTTGCTTCTCGTTTGAGCCACAGCATTAGAGAGGGCGGTCAGATGCCACCCAGCTTCCTCTAGAGACGAGAACGACTTTGGCGTTGGATTCAACGTGTTCAATCGCATCGCATCGACCACATTGTTCAAGACATGTTGGTAGACATGGCCTGAATGGACGAACATTGAGAAGTCACACTCTAAGGACGCAAACAGTCGAGCAAGGATATTCATCGGAGATCGCGAATGTGGCCCGAGTTGTAACGATTTTTCAGTTTGATTTGAGATATCGCGATTGCTAAAGTGGCAGCATAGCATTTTTAGGCCATTCTTTAGGTGTTCAGCGGCCTGCATAGTGTCGTCCCGGATGATATCGATGGACATCAGCAGCAAGCATGCGACTAGAACGGCTTCCATTCCCGTCGGACTTCCATCATTGGCCACCTTCTTGACAAGATCCTGGAGAAGGTTGATGGCTTTGATATATTGTCTAGTTGCTGTCGCGCCACCCAGTTGAGCGAACGTGGAAACCACCCGAGAACCAAGGGCGTTTTTTTGAGCAAGCTGTACCATTCCGAGTGCAGCAACTGCAGAGGCTATTGCAGGCTGCGATTGCGTCAACTGCATGGCCAGCGTTTCCCATGGTGGCGTACACAATGCAGGGTCTGGTAATTGGAAATCCGGCTGGTGCCAGAAGTATTCTAAGCCTTGCCACTCTTGCGAGGTCAAAACAACGGGTGACATCAGTGGATCTTTTGAGGAGATGATCCAACATTCCGTGTCAGAGTCACACCTAGGTAGCAAGTGACGAGGTGCGTGCTGACTGATTGTGTTGGTGTTTTGAGTGTAGCCGCCACATTCTCGATTCGCACGAATACACCTTTGACAGCACGGGTGTTGCTCGTCGCATTTGACCCGGCGAACTCTAGTACGAGTCAGTCTTTCCAATTAGCGCGCTCGCTTTGCAGAATACGGACCTGCATGTGGTGCATCCTGTTTTGGTCTTGGGGCTTTTAGTCCGCTTCCTAACGATCGGAATGGTCATGATTATTGGTGTGCGACCTGGTCACGGCTCGTAACGACAGGCGCATTGTTGTGGAAGTCAAGCTTTAGATATCCACGATAACATGAACACAGCGTCTGAAGAGTTGGGATGCGGGAAAGTTACCGGTCGTTTAGATGCCAATGAGAAGGAAGCACCGGGATTTTTGTCTTACGTCATTGGACCCTGAGCAATAGCGTCTGCGCCGCACGTTAATCATCTTGTGTCGGGCTTCTCTCTATCTGGCATTCCGCATTATTGCAGGTACCTATTTACGCGCTGAGCAATTCGTGTAGATTAGGTACCAAATGTGTCATCGTTCAGGCTTGAGGCACCATCAAGTGAGCCGGGGCCGATTCGCACCTGATTGATCAATTTTGTTGAGGCAGATATGTAACGGAACGACGTGTGTCTCTCCAGATTCAAAATGAGCGTGGAGACCGACAGATTATAGCTCGTACAGCGGCCAATCAGATCGTAACAAAGGGCAAAACCATGACCTCTTGCTTGTAGCTAGATGTCTACTAGCTTCTGTCGCTTTTGCAGTTATGTAAGGCAACTGTAATTCATGCTCCTCAGTTCTCTTCAACCTCATATCCTTCGTCTGCTCCGCCGTTTACACGATGAGTCATCAAGGCATTTCATCACCGCGACTTGGCTCAGATCTGTCTTGTTTCCATATCGACAGATTTTGGAAGCCTTTGCATCTGGTGTAATGATCACCTTACGTCTCGCTACGCCTCTAGCGAATTGAATCCAATCGGAATGCTTGATCTGATCAGACGGCTACAACCAATCCAATCTATTGAAACGCACCAGTCTATTCGTTCAAACCGACTAGGCATATCCCAAATCCGAGGATTTGGGTCGCTCTATTACGAAGATACCTGCGAGAATCGGCGATTTTTTCTACGTGCCTGAAGGCACTGAAGATAGTTCGAGCGATGACTTCCTTCCTGGAAGGAGATTGCTCGAATGCTGGGCCAAAAGTAAATTGACCGAGGGTTTCGATCTCGTTTTGCCTGACCGAGTGATACTACAATCTAGAATGAACGTGTGCCCCTATTTCTGGGGCAGAAGCTGCATATGAGAAGATGATACTTCATTGGAAAGAACTTGCAAACCGGCGAAAGCTTTCTCAATCTGACCGGGCTGTTCTTAAAACGGGTCAGTTCTATAAGCGCCATCGAAGACTACGAAGCTGTGCGCGTCGTCCTTGGTAAAGAGCTCATGAATTCATCGGACAGTCTTACAGCGCACAACTCGGAGCCCCGTGCGCGGAATTCTTTCGAAACAACATCCATGGTCGTGGCGTAGGAGAGTTCTGAGGTTCCATGCGCCACGCCGCGTACTACCGTAGTCCTCTGTACGATACCACGACGTTCAAGGTTGGTGCTAATACGTTGAAGACGCCGATTCTTATCGTGAATGCGTCTCGCGATCTGGAGACGGGTTATGCGTGGGCGGACAGTATGCAGCAGCATTTGGGATGATAATGCTGTGCTGTTGAGTGGGAATGGGTCCGGCCACACTGCGTACAAGTGGTTTCCACTTTGGTACCGTTGGCGATACATTTGATGAGTATTTTGTTCATTTCAAGGTCCCGGGGCGTGGGACTGTGCTAATGAACAAGAGGACATGAATATGATTTGGAAACTTTGCATGCGCGGGAAGCTGCTGTACTTTAGGCTCTCTTTAATTCCTATCTTTCCAAAGTAGCCGTGGGGTCGGTATTTTCTCCTTTTCACGCCTCTGGCACTTCATCAGCCCACGGAATACTCGACTGTGCACCCTCTTTCTGCACCGTCATTGAAGCCGCTCGATTCGCATGAGCAATAGCTACGTCGAGATCGAAGTCCGCTCCATGCGACAAGGCCTTCCACCGTGTCACAGACACGCTGTATGCACCGGCGAAGGTGTCGCCTGCAGCTGTCGTGTCGACTACTTTGACTTTCCGCGCTGGTACAATGTGGCCATTTCGAGAAGCCGCTTGCTGTTTTGCCGTCTTGTAGAAAACACCCTGGAACAATTTAGAGCCTGGTGGAGAATGGACGGCTTGCTGGAGCTTACCTCGCTGCCTAAGGTGATGATAACATTCTTGACGCCGCGTGCAATGAAGATAGCGGCTACTTCGTTCCAGTTCGTTGGATTCTGAATACCGGAGAGGATGGCTGCTTCGGTCTCGTTGACGATGAGATGACCTAGGTCTTGGTATGCTTCTTCTGGGAGAGGTATGGCTGGCGCCGGGTTCATGATTGTTTCAACGCCTCTTTGCTGCGCGATTTTCATGTTATGTAGTACCTGTACGTCTTCAGTACTTGCGTGTCAAAAGTATCGTGCAGGGGAGATAATGTATACCACGTTCAATGGAAGCTCCAGTTGGAAGAGAGCCACGCTCGCATCACCATCCACCAAATCCTTCTCCTCAACATCATTATTCGCACCCGGACAAAACATAATCCTGTTCTGACCAGTTTCGACCTCAACAGTAATGACAGCCACGCCAGTCTTCTTCCCCTCCAAGATCTTGATGCTATCGGTGTTCAAGCCATCTGCGCGCAACGCCTTCAAGAAGCCTTCGTGAAACTCATCATTGCCCACAGCTCCAACCATGCGTACCTCAACATCTGCTGTCGAGCTCGCTGCAGCTTGTTGCTGGGTGCGCGACAAACGTGCGCATGCGACTGCTTGATTTGCACCTTTCCCGCCCCAGCCAATATTGAAAGACTCTGCCGTCAGGGTCTCGCCTGCCACAGGCACGCGCGGCGTTCGTGTGACAAGGTCGACATTGAGTGAGCCGATCACCGATATGACTGCTGGGTTTGAAGACATGGTCGCTGTTGTGAACGAAGTGAGTGTAGCGTTGCGCTTGATACGGCATGGGGCATCAAAAAGTAACGTTTTGGCGCTAGGCCACTACGGCCGAGGCACCACGCCCGTGCGTCTTGAACATTTAGCTATAACGCCTCGTCGGCCTCTAGTCGGACGCGCGCGGACATTTCCGCGGCCCATTGGACCATCTGCACACCCCACATCTATCGAACCTTCTTCATCCCCAGCATCCTTCACTGTCAGTCTCCACCATTTTTCAGTCCCATCTTGTTTGTCGCATACATACCATGTGACTGCTTCGATAACCCACCACAATAAGCATCTATAAAGTCGTGCATAATGGGTCTCGGAATCCTTCCTGACCATGCGCTCGAACACGTTCCGGGGACCGCGCAAGTGTTTGAAGGCGAGCAGCGGGGGGAGGTAGAAAGAAACGCAGGAGGTACAATAGGAAGGTCAGGTCTGAAGTACGATTCCACTGGGAAAATACTGCTTGTTCCGCAGCCGAGTGATGATCCCAATGATCCGCTTGTATGTCCTTCAGCCGTCCTCAGTAAGTGAGTGCACCAAACTGACTGCATACTTCCATAGAACTGGTCACTTCGCCGCCGCGACACTATCCTTCTTCTGCTGTCCCTCTTGTCAGTCATCGCAAGCACACTCTCTCCCCTCCTCGCCGCCAACACCGTCTCACTTGCAATCTTCTTTGGTCGCAACCTGACCGACATGGCTCTTTTGACCGGCTACCACCTCTTGGGCGTCGGGGTTGCGGGCTTCCTTCTCGTGCCGTCAGCGCGAATCTGGGGGAAACGACATGTGTATCTCCTAGGCAACGTGGTGATCGTGGTGAGTTGCGTGTGGGGCGGCGCGGTAGGAAAGCATTATGCCGCATTTCTATGGGCGAGGGTATTCCAAGGCGTGGGGCTAGCTCCATTCGAGGCCCTTGTCAACGCTAGTGTTGGCGATATGTACCACGTCCATGAGCGCGGCGTCCGCATGGCGCTGTCGAACTTCTGCGTCTTCGGAGGCGCATTCCTTACGCCAGTCTTGGTGGGAGTGATTGCAGATCGAATCGGCTACCAGTGGACATTCTACTTCGTCGGCATATTCGCGGGGATCATGCTGCCGCTGGTTATACTTTTCGTCCCGGAAACGGCGTTCAGGAGAGAAGAGAAATTCGACATCGACACTATGGGCAACTTGGTGGGTCTGGGTGGAGAAAAGGTGGAAATCTTGGGGAACAGAGGGTCGAGTACTGCCTCCGCTGAACATGATGCAGCTGGTCCTACTCCTGAAAAGGGAACAGCAAATTCTGCGGATGAGCAGCCGGTGGGCGGTTCGCCACGCAAAGCCTCCCTGCTCGAAAGTATCAAACCGTTCAATGGGCGGAAAACAGACGAGCGGTATCTGCACCTTCTTCTCCGTCCGTTTTCACTGTTCTTACATCCGGGTATACTATGGGCTTGTCTCATTCAAGGCACATTGATCGGTTTCACGGTCCTCATCGGTGTTACGCTTGCAGCAATCATGCTCGGCCCACCGCTTTGGTTTGGAGAGGTAGAAACAGGCTACATGTAAGTTCTTTCCCACCCGTCTCTTCAACCATCTTGACCATATATTGCATCTACCGTTTCCTGACCCCGCGAAGGTATACAGGTGCCTTTATCGGCGCACTCCTCGGCTTCGCCCTCACTGGCCTGATCAGCGACTGGTCCGCTAACCTGCTCACGCATCATAACCAAGGCGTATACGAACCCGAGTTCCGATTGGTGCTCGTGATCCCTCAACTCATACTAGGTTGCTCTGGTATTTACGGCTTCGGCTGGACCAGCGCAGACACGGCGACATACGGTTGGTTCTGGCCTGATTTCTTCTTCGCGCTCGTGGTTATGGGAATGGTGTGTGGTGCCGTCGCAAGTGCACTGTACATTGTTGATGCGCATCGTAAGTCCTGATATCATGCCCTGCTTTGAGATTCTGACGTGTACAGGCGGAATGTCCATCGAATCTTTCACGTGCCTCCTCGTTTTCAAGAATCTGTTCTCCTTTGGCCTGACTTTCAAAGGTTTCGACTGGATCGTTGATGCTGGACGGCGGAGTGGAGTGGGTGGCGGTGGGGGAATCAAGGGCCTTTTCGTCGCCGTCGGGAGTGTGCAGGTCGCTATTTGTGCGCTAACGATTCCGATGTGTAAGTTTTAGAGTGGAGTTGAGGTGAATACATGAGCTAACGCGTTTGATAGACGTTCTTGGGAAGAAGAATCGAAGCTTTTTCCACCGCCATAATGTTTTCTTCAAGACAACAGATTGGGTCGCGGATAAACTCACATTTTGGTAAGAGGTTGTCAAAAGGCTTTTGTCAGAGATAATTGCTTGAGACGGATCATTGAAGACTTTGACATCGATCCTATGTCGGTGAGACTTGTGTCATCAATGTTTGGAGCTTCATAGCCCTTTTCTTCGCGAGGTAACATCAATCAACCAACTGTCTCCGAACACAATGTGTTACTTGTTATTTGACATTTGACTTCGGCACTAGCGCGACGAACCTGGTAACAATTGTAACTACCCCCATGCGGCACGAAGTTGAATGAGAGCAACGTTGGCACCACCATTTTGACTTTGTATGAAGGAATTTCGAAAATGCAGGAATTAACTACAGACCACTCAGGCCATGGCTTCCATGTGGATAATCGCTTTTCGCAGTTTCTTGAGAGGCGATTTGGAAAGCACCCTGGCTCTCGACACATCGGTTCCATGGCTGGGTTACTTGTTCGGCACATTAGGCGCTGGGCTAGTGTCCCACACCCTACAAGAATAACAGTGCTCTCCTACAAAGCAGCGAGCAATCCAAATATGGCGACTCCAAGACCAACTCCAGCGCCTGCAGTCTGGTAGGGCGCTGCTGCTGTGCTGCTAGCAGCCGATGCTGAAGGGGTTATAGAGGCGCTGCCAGTCACTGGTGTACCAGTGGAGTTTCCTGCAGAAGAGGTGGCGCTCCTAGATGAAGTCGCGCTGCCAGATGGGGCCCCGCTCCCGCCAGATGGAGTCGTGCTGCCAGATTGGCATGAGGGTTGGGTGTTGACATTCACATTCTGAAGCTTGCACAGCTGTACGGCGAATTGAGTAGTTGCTGTGGTATATGTTAGCTAGCTGTAACAGAAAGTGAGATGGCAAGCGACATACTATTGATATCCGACTGCGAGCATGTGGCAAACACACAGCAAGACACAGTGTCGATTGTCTTGCTACTGCAAATGCAGGCGATGTCGGCAACACCGCAGGTACCTAGGTTGCCACCGAAGCACGTTTGCTGCGTTTGTTTTAGCTAAATTGACCTAGTCATCGCTTTTTATACTCACAGCGCACTTTGGGATCTGATCGAGAAGACCTTGGGCCAAAGCTGTAGAGCTAAATGCAGCGAGTAAGGTGATGGAGAAGCGCATATTGGCAGACCTTTGTTACTGGCAAGCGACTGTGAACTGTGAATAACTGTAATAATCTGCTTTGCGCTACTGACACGAGATAGAATCGGCGAGCGGAAGCTCGGTTTTGAAAGGTATTGACGGGCCTGTGCTGTGGGTCGTTAAGCTCCGGCTGTCCCTAAGGGAGAGTTCAGCTGTCCTGGATACGCCGCGCTACTGCACGTCGGGGACGGCTGAACTTTTGGGGGCCGAGACTCACGACCGACGGCGGCCAATTAATTGCTGGATCATTCCTAGTTTCGGCGCGATTGGCTATTCATACCACCATTTAACTTTGGGGCGCTTTCGAGTACACAGCTAACCAATCAGCAGACTCGTCGAAAATCGAGCCGCCCCTAATGGAGAATCACACTTGTAGATCGGCTTGGTCGCTAACAAGCCTACCAATCAAGAAGCCGAACGGTGGGGCAAACCACCAATGAGATAGGAGGCCAGGATGATACAGCTGTAAATTGGCAGCCATCGTGAGTCCAGAAGACGGGCCGTGATCAAGATTGCGATACGCGCAAGTCATGTGGCTTCATCCTCAACTTGCGTGCTCAGTGCTCACGAGCGCATCCTCATAATCATGTGGTCGGCGGGTTAAGAAACTGGAGTAGCCTCAAAGCGCCTTGTCCTTTAGATCCAGAATCGGTCCGCTCCACCTGCGGTTCTCGGTACCCCACCCGTACGCTGCTCGATACACAGTTGCATTTCAGCACAGATATACGTTTGCGCCTTGCGCCGAATGTTCGAAGCAATGGATGCGAAAGAGACGCGGAATGCTTGAGGATCTCAAGTTGTCTCACAATCCGCTTGGTAGAGATCTTGTAAAGCAAAATGGAAGCATCGACATGTAAGTCAGTCTATGCGCGCAGTTACCACCTCGTGATCATGAGAGAAGACCTCTAGCTCGTCAGGGAACCAATTGTCCTTTTTGCAAAATTAAATCTCATGCTTGTGATATCTGAAGACAATCGAAGAATATGGTAGTTTCTGATCGCTGTTCCACATCGAATCGGGCGTTCCCTTCCACCAGTCCACGACATCAACCACCGCCCAATACCCTACGTGGTTCGCCTGCCTCACAACCCTGAGAAGTGGTAAATGTAGTATCATTATATTGTCCCTCCCTGCCCCGCTTAAAAGCACCTTCATGCCCGCTATCGCCAACCCCAAAACTTTCTGAGCGCTTGCGTCTGGGTTGACCGCACTCATGACAAAGATGTTCAGGAGGCTATAGATAAACCAGAAGAGTAAGCATCACGGGAGTACAGTAGCAGGTGTTCGAAAGTGTTAAGTATTCCAATGGCGTCTATCAACCTCATCACCGTCTCTTTCAGCGATGATGCGGATGCAATGTAGCTGCTGTACGCGTGCCAATTTTCAAATTCCGAGATGGTAATAAATACCAAGCAAAAGTACACGGCCACATGCTGCGGTCGTCCAAAGTCTGTGCTTTCCTTGGTAAGGCCCCGGCCGATTATTGTGGCTGTGATGAGCTGGTGGAGGTATGCAAGCAAAAGGCTGCATGCTATACAGTACGGGAAGCTACGCAATATGGCGCTGCCAGTGCAGCAATCCAAAGCTAGGAATGAGAGGCTAACGCACAGGAGAGCGGAAGGAGCGTTGAGATGCAGCAGGCTGTATGGTTGAAGGAGATTAGGTATAAATGTGGCGAATACGGAGAAGAAGACCTGCGTTGCGAAGCGGCGAAAGGGACTGCGGAGCGCACTGTTGTCGGAGGATCTTGGGAATAATCGTCCCATGGCGGTGGTGGTTGTGATGGATTGCGAGCGAGAAATTCGAGGTAGGTCGTTTGGGTTTTAGTACGTACGAAAGTTCAGTTCGATCCGTGCGCATGCAATGAGGTCACTGGCTGGCAGCTAATCCCGGCGGCGCATTGCGAGTGTACAAGACTTGTTCCAAACCCGTGAAGCTGCGTACAGGGATTTCAGGCGTGCTTGTGGCATGTTCATCCCGCGCTATTCTCCTCATCCACCTCTGGCGTGGCAATGGCCCTCATCAGTTCCACCAATTCTATCGCTTTGTACGGCTTCTGCACCACGCGATCTGCGCCCGCTTCGACCGCGGTCTCAACCTGCGCTTGTCTCGCATTCGCTGTAACTGCAATGATTGGCACTCTTCCTCTCAAAAAACCCTCCTGTTCAAGGCGCCGAATCTCCCTAGTACAGGTCAATCCATCCATGATGGGCATTTGCCTAGATGTAGATGTACGAAGTCAGTGTGTGTCTCACAGGCAATTTGGACATCAATATCTCTTACATGTCCATGAGCACGACATCGAACGAGAAACCGCATGTACGTATTGTTTCGAGTGCTTCTAGTCCGTGATTAGCGACCGTGACGTCAACCTTGTGGCGAGTGAGAAGTCTCGTCAAGACCTTTTGATTGACAACATTGTCTTCAACAAGGAGGGTGCGAAGCTTCGGTGGTGGTTCTGGAATTATAGGGATCTTAGAGCCATTTGGGAATTGTCTGAGCGGAAGAGGAGTGATTGAAGGTGTCGACGTAGCCCGCTTGACCGACCTCCGGGTCTTGATGTAGAACACGAATGTACTTCCCTTGTCGGGTTCCGACGTGACGCCGATTTCTCCTGCCATTCGCTCCGTGAGCTCTTTCGAGATGGTCAGGCCCAGACCGCTGCCGCCGTATGTTACGTGCGTAGTGATGTTGGCTTGCTCGAAGCGCTCAAAGACTTTTGACACTTCTTCTGATCGCATGCCGATGCCGGTGTCGGAAAGACTGAAGGTGAGGTATAGCAGTTCGCCCGCACCCGAAACTGGACTTTCTAATTCGTCGATTGCATTTTTCCCTTTGGGCGCCCAATGGACCCCTGATGGGAACATGGCTTTCGCCTTCTCCGACCGGGGAGGTGACCGTGTAACGCCGTATCGGATGCTCAATTTTCTCTCCGCCTTGGTGTCCATGAACTTTATTGCCTACAGATATGAATACGAAGTCAGTGTTTGTCTCACATTCATTTCGTACATGAAGCTCTTACATTAGTCAGGATGTTGATGAAGATCTGTACTATTCTTGACGAGTCGAGCTGGAGAAAGTCGACTTCCAGCTCTTGGATGGATGTTTCAGCAATTACGTGCGTGCTGATAGCTTTTGAGCGCAATTCTGCGTCAAACATAGCTAAGATAGAGTCAACTAGCTCGGAAGGCTTGATTGCAGTCAGTTTCACAGACAGAAGGCTCGACTCTAAGCGGCTTAGTGTGAGGACATCATCAACGATACGCTTTTGGTGTCTGCAACAGTCGAGGATGACCGAAGCTGCAGATTTGTTGTCCTTTAGTGCATGAAGGACCGAGTTGGGAATCCCGCTCATATCCTCCTTAGCCTGAACATCGTCGAGGGCCAGAAATATACTGTCGGCACAATGAACGATGGCAGAGAGCGGATTTCGAACTTCATGGCTCACAGTGTCAATGAAGGCTTCTTGTTGCCGCTTAGCATCACGAGCATCCTTCGCTATGCGGGCTTGCCATGCTTCTGCCCATTTAAGATGACTGATATCTGTGACGCATACCATGCCTGATACTGGCACGCCGCGCTCGCGAAACGGGAAGGCAAGTAGCTGTATTTGTGCGGGTACAGAGTCACCCGCTGGGGGCTTGTACGTCTGATTGAGACGAAACTCGGCAGAAACGTGCTCTTCGCCGTTGAAGATCCGTGTCCAGACCTGTTGCGCTTTTTGCTGGTCTTCGCTAGAGAACAGCCCAAATATACTTCGAGTCACGTCGGCCTGCTGCAAAGAGAGAGTGGCGAGAGAATTGAACTTGTCGTTCGCCCAAAGGAGTTCACCATCAGGCTTGGCATGGGCCATGCCAACCGAGGCGTGCTCAACCAGATGTCGAACATTCATATTGCTGAATTGCAAGTCATTTTGTAGCTGTTGCTGGTCTCTTCGTAGACTGTCTGCATCTAGTGCAGCGGCAAGCAGATTCGACGCTGTGCCGGACAGATCTTGGATAAATTGTTCGCATGTCTCGTCAAAAGGTCGGAAGGGATTTGTACCGATGGTGAGGAAACCGAAAAGACGACTTTGGGTGCGGAGGGCCATGGTCACGACCTGCTTCGGGGCCTGTTTAAATCCGAGCCACTTGATATTGTCAAACAGTGAGTCTGGCTCGGTCACGACCCTGCCATCCATGGATCTTTTGCACAACTCTTCCAAATCTCGGTCGCCAAGCATGAATGCATGCTCTGCAGGTACGCCGAGCTGGCCTCGCACACTCAACTGAATCTGCTCTGAGGTGGTATCCTCTTGGGCTTGGTGTAGTACGGCCATGGAAACGTCGAGCGGATCGGTTGCAAGACTTGCGATGATGTGCGAGAAGACCGCTTCCGTGCTCAGGATCTCGGGGGTAGTGAGCATGTTCAGCATGTCCTTGCGTCGATCATGAATCTTCTGCCCCGTAACCTCGAACAGAGCATTGTATAATGCAACAACCTCTCCATCCGCGCCGCGAAGTGGATTGAAGTTGCCCGTGAAGAAAGCTTCCTCGGTGTATTTGTTCCTTTGCACCATCATTGGTGCTTCAACGACGTCTTGTGCCTCGCCAGAACGAATCGCCTCGTCGAAGAGAGGCCTCATGTAGGGTTCGAGTTCGGGGAAGCCGGCAGCGAAGGTCTGGCCCATGAGACGGGGATGCGCACCGGCGGCAAGCGGCACGAAGGACTCATTGTAGATGGCTATCTGGGTAGGGCCCCTGGTGAGGCATCAGACGTGCTTTGCGCATCTCTGCAGAAGGACAGGGAGGTCGTACCAGTACAGACAAGCAGCGCGCGAGTCCGACATGACCATATGGGTGTACATGCGCAAGGCGAGGGGCCATTGCGGCAACGGTCCTAAGGCCGTTTCCGCCCAGTCAACACGCTTAAAGAAGCTGGCATGGTCTGT
>Ga0265798_10005583_pt1 | contig 16817 bp, 14 predicted proteins | sample P3T30metagenome_FD_192430 | JGI IMG/M metagenome (GOLD analysis project Ga0265798, IMG submission 192430) | Plant litter microbial communities from East Loma Ridge, Irvine, California - P3 T30 | ecosystem: Environmental > Terrestrial > Plant litter > Unclassified | place: USA: California... | reverse complement strand
CCCTGATTGCCGTCTGCAACAAGCTGCTCAAGCAAGCCTTTGCCATTATCAAGTCGGGCCAGCCCTATCAAGCAAATTTTACGTCAAAACTTGCCCTCAACTCTTGACTTTCAACACCGTTCATTAAACGTCCGTGGCTGTTACAGAACTCGGCGTTCCTATTGCGGCTACTTCCAAAAAGGCTTGGTTTTGAGGGTGGCCGGGGGCCACTGCCAGGCGCTGCTTTGCAGCAGCCGGTGGCCGGCGACACACGTCGCTTCGGAACCGCCCCAGTACACCTGCGCCCCCAGCAAGGTGCGCAAGCCCTGGGCCTCCGCCGCCTGCAGGTACTGCGCGGCCGAAAGCGTCTCGGCTACTTCCACATGCAGGGGAAAGGTCCCATCCAGGTCGGCAAACACGTCGTCTTGGTGTCGGGCATGAATGACGCTGAGCACGGGCATGCCGGCCGGCACCTGCCGGCGGAGGGCGTAGAAGTGCGCCAGGCTGGACACGTCGCCTAAAAACACCTGCGCTGGCGCGGTAGTATTCAGCAGAAACTTGCCACCCGGGCCGTGAAAGTGCACCGTGTCACCGGCTTGGCACTGCGCGGCCCGGTGAGCCCCCGGCCCGTCGGAGAAGGTGCACACGGCCAGCTCCAGCTCCTGGCGGGCGGGGTCGTGGCCCCACACCGAGTACGTGCGCTTGCGTAGGCTCGCGGCCGCGCCCGCAGCGCCCAGGCCAAAGAAGACGTTCAACGTTTGGCCGGGTACGTAGGCCCAGTCAATCAACGCCGGGCCCGTGAGGGTAATGCGGTACGTGTGGGCGGCAATACGCTCGGCACGGGCCACGGTAGCCTGTTGAGTGACCTGCCGCGCCAGGGAAGTGAGAATGCTCATCGAAAAAAGGGTTGCCCGGGGCAATGGCTAAAGCACGAGGGTGGTAATCACGCTTCGCCAAACGAATTGTGATTACCACCCAGGTAGTGTTATTACGATAAAGTAGGCGTGTAGCCCTCGTACAGGTTGCGGGCCATTTGTTTGCTGGTTTCTGCGATTAAGCCCGTTTGGTGGGTTTTGACGTTATTCTGTTAGTTGAATGCGGCGGAGCTGCCACGCTTTCGCAGCGTTTAAGACGGGTTGAGCGGGCCTATTGGAAGACCAGGCGCTGCTCTTCTTTGCCGCCCACCGTCTTGATGAAAAAGGCCGTGCGCTTGCCGTTCACGTCCGCCATGGCGCAGCTCCAACCGGGCCGCAAGTCCACCGTCTGCAAGAGCGTGGGGTCGTCTTCGTTGGCAAAGCTGGCCGCGGCGTTGGCGGGCACTTGCAGGGCGGCCGCGTCGGCTGGCTTCAGCAGGCCCATGAACAGGTACTCTTCGCTGATGCGCCCATCCTTCCACTTGGCCACGGTGGCTATTTTCATCGCGTCCCCAATTGTGCCCACGACCCCCGTCCATTCCCCGGCGGCGACGTTGGGAAAATGCTGGGTGACTTTTCCCACCGACGAGGACGCAAGGGTCTTTTTCAACCACGCGTCGTGCGCGGGCATGCCGTTGGTTTGAAAGCCGCCGCCGCCAAACACCTTCACGTCATCGGCATGGTAGCGGGCCAAAACCGTCAGGTTCGAGTTCCACCCCACGAAATCCACCAAGTGAAAATTGTTCATGTTTGTCTGCTCGACCTTTACTGCGGGAGCACTGGCCGCCGTCGCGGCGCCTCCCGTTTCTGCCGTTTTGCTGGCTGTGGCGTTGTCGCTGCTGCAGGAGGAAATGGTGGACACGCCAGCAAGCAGGAGCGCGGCCAATACGGTGGGCTTGTTCATGGGGTCGCTTAAAAAAGCGGTGGTGTAAAAGGGGAAGAGAACTTGGAATCGGGCGACCGGCTTAGAGCGTCACCACCACTTTGCCTTTGGGGTGCTGCTGCTCGAAATAGGAGAAGGCCTCTTTTACCTCGGCGAAGGGGAAGGCTCGGTCAATCCGGGGCTTGATAGCTCCGTTGTCCACCAATTCCGCCAGCCGATTCAACTGCTCGCTGCTGGCTTGGCTCATTTGCTGCACGGCGGTTACCTCGTGGCGCTGGGCCTGCTCGGCATCGACCTCACCGGCCAACGCCACTAAGACCCCGCCAGTCTTCAGCACACCATACGAGCCCGCCAGGGCCTCCGGCGCGGTCACTAGCACGGCATCAAACTCCTGGGCTCGCGTGGTGAAATCCTGCGTCTTGTAGTCAATCACCTCATCGGCGCCCAACGAGCGGACAAAGTCCCTGTCCTCACCAGCAACGGTCGTGACCACCTGCGCGCCCAGGTGCTTGGCCAGCTGAATGGCAATGGACCCGATGCCGCCCGCGCCGCCGTGAATCAGCACCTTTTGGTTGGGCTGCAGCTGCAGGTGCTCTTCCAGCGCCTGAATGGCACTGCTGCCCGCCAGCGGGAAGGCCGCCGCCTCGGCCATCGACAGCGTCGCGGGTTTGCGGGCCAGCTTTGCGGCCGGGGCCGCGGCCAGCTCGGCCAACGCGCCCGAACCACCCATCAGCAGCCCGGCCTGGCCGTACACCTCGTCGCCTACTTGCACCCCGGTCACCTGGGCGCCCACGGCCCGTACGGTGCCGCTAAAGTCCCCGCCCAGCACGGCGGGCATGGACACGGGAAACATCTGGTGCAGGTACCCGGCGCGGATAATGGCGTCAATACGGTTGAGGCCCACGGCCTGCACCGCTACCAGCACCTGCTGGTCGGCCACCTGCGGCTCGGGGTGAGAAGAAGTGAGCTGAGTGGCTTCGGTATCGCCATACTGGCTGAAAATTGCGGCTTTCATGTTCTTGCGTAGGTAAGGAGGTAAAAACGATTCGGTTAGGCGGTCAACAGGACTTTATTGCCGGCCAGGTCCGCGACCAGGTAGCCGGCGGGCTGCTGCTCGGCAAAAGGCACCGTTTGCAGGGCCTGCTTCAGGCGCTCGGTGCTGTCAAACTTGATGGTGTAGTGCCGGAGCCCGGCGGTGCCGGCCGGTGCCTGCGGCTTGTGGCGGGTGTGCCCGGCATTCACCGCAATGCGGTGGCCAAACGCCCCCCCAGCGCTCAGGTCGGCTATGCCGTATTGGGGCAGGTACATGTTGTCCAGAAAGCCCAGGCCCTGGTAGAACCGGTGGGCCGCTTCCACGTCCGACACGTACAGGTGCACGTGCCCCACCTTCGTGTCATCGGCCAGGGGCCGGTCGAGGTCGTTATCCGGCAAGGCTTTCAGCACGGCCGGCACGTCCAGCGCGGCCGTGGCGGAGCGCACGATGCCGTCGGTGCCGATGGCCACGGGGCCGCGGGGGCCAACTTCTAACCGCGCCATCCGCTCGGGCGTTTCCAGCGTGATTTCCACCGTGATGCCGTCCGGGTCTTCCAGGTAAAGGGCTTTCGACATGGTGTGGTCCGTGGGCGACACCGGATAGCGCTTGGCCATCAGGCGGGCCAGCACCCGGGCAAACTCGCCCTCGTTGGACGGGTGAATGGCCAGGTGATAAAGGCCACTGTAGCCATTTTTGAAAGCCGTTTTGGCCGTGGCGTACAGCACAACCAGCGTGCTGCTTCCAGTGCCCAGCTCAGCCGATTCGGCTGTTTTGCTGCGCACTTGCAGCCCGATGTACGACTGCCAGAATTCAATGGAGCGCGGCAGGTTGGTCACCTCGAGGTGAACAGCGCCGAAGGTTGCAATTTCCTGTGCCATGAGACTAGGTAGAGAATTCGTTAAAAGGGTGCCGATTGGCACTGTATCAGCGTTAGCGGCGCCGCCACGGGCAGCGCTACCCGCCAATAGGATGGCCTTATTTCTTCGCGATGGCGTTGAAAGTCAACGTGAAATTGTCGTCGATAGCCTTGTCAGCCGCGGCGCCGAACAGGGTCGAGCCGTACTTCACGTCGTACTTGGTGCGGTCGATGGTGGCCGTGCCCGAGGCGGCGGCCACGCCGTTTTTCACGCCTACTTTGGCCGGGAAGCTCAGCGGGTTGGTTTTGCCTTTGATGGTCAGGTTGCCGGTGACGGTGGCGTTGTTGCCGTTGGCGTCGCCTTTCAGGGCCTTCACACTGGTAATGACGAAGGTGGCGGTAGGGTTTTTCTCCACGCCGAAGAAGTCCTCCGACTTGAGGTGGCCCATGAGCTTAGCGTTGTAGCCGGCATCGGTCAGGTCCGTGTCCTTCATGGAGTTCATGTCGGCTACGAGCGTGCCGCCGGTAATCTGTGCGCCTTTCACCAGCACGGTTCCTTCTTTCAGGTCGATGGTGCCGTTGTGCTGGCCGCCCACTTTCTTGCCCAACCAGCCCAACGAGCTGAGTTGCGGCTGCACTTTGTAGGTTTCCACTGCGGCGGGAGCCGTGGCGTGGTTGCTGCGGGCGGGACCCGTGGCCACGTGAGCAGGAGCCGACAACACGGTAGCGGCAAACAGCAACGGTAAAAGGAGCTTTTTCATGGGGTTATGAGGAAATTGGGGCTGTTAAAAAATGAAGATGCGGCGAGTAGAAAAAGGGCGGATTACCCTAATTTGACCGAGGTCATGTTGAGCGAGCCGGCCACGACTTTGTCGTTGAAAAGCAAGGGGGCTTCGTGCTTGTCCTGCAGCGCCAGCGAGTAGAGCAGCGGCAGGTAGTGGTCCACCGACGGAATGGCCAGCTTGGCAGCCGGGCCCAGGCGTTCGTACTGAATAAGCGCCTGGTGGTCGCCGGCAATGATTTTGCGCTTGAATAGGTCGTTCATCTCCAGGGCCCAGTCGTGGCCGTACGCGGTGTTGAGGTTGCCATCCGGGGGCATGCGCACCAGGCCCAGGTTGTGCACCATATTGCCCGAGCCGATGATGAGCACGCCTTTTTTGCGCAGTCCGGCCAGTTGCCGGCCCAGGGCGTAGTGCCACTCGGCGGGCTTGGTGTAGTCCAGGCTTAGCTGCAGCACCGGGATGTTGGCGTGCGGGTACATCTGCTTGGTGATGCTCCAGGTGCCGTGGTCCAGGCCCCAGTCGTGGTTGAGACCCACGGCCGTGGGGGCGAGTTGCGCCTGAATCTGCCGGGCCACCGCCGGCGCCCCCGGAGCGGCGTATTCGACGTCGAACAACGCCTTTGGGAAGCCGCCAAAGTCGTGAATGGTCTTGGGTCGGTCTACGGCCGTCACGAAGGTGCCGCGCGTGAGCCAGTGGGCCGACACACAGAGCACGGCCGTGGGCTGGGGAATCTCCTGGCCCAAGCGGCGCCAGCGCTGAGTGAATTCGTTGTCTTCGATGGCGTTCATCGGCGAACCGTGACCCACGAAGAGCACGGGCATTTTCCCGTCTTGCTCGGGCAGGCTGTCAGCCAACGTTTTCAGGGCGGGGAGGGTCATCATGGCAGCGGCGGCGGCTATATTCTGGAGAAATTCTTTGCGGTTCATGGCAGCAGCGGCGGTTTAAGAGCGCACCGGTCGTCCCGCGCCGGCTTGCTCGCGCAGCAGCAGTTCGAGCATTCCGATATCGCTGGGAGCCAGCAGGGTTTCGCGGCTGGTGCACTGGGGGGTTATCGGCAGGCGGCGAAGGGTGGAGTGAGGCAGCACGTGGCGCAGCTCGGCCAGGACCGGGAGCACCGCCGACAAGTCGAAAGCCGTTGCCTCGCCCACGCTGCACACCGTTTTTTGCGTGACGTAGGGCGCAATCTGCCGGGCCGCGTCGGCCTGGCACGCCAGGGGCAGAGCCAGCAACACCAAGTCGGCTTCCCAGCTGGCGGTCGCGCCGCACGTCAGGGCTTCCACGTCCGCCTGCGGGGTGGCGCGCTTCAACTGCTGGGCTAGCCGTGCGGCGCCGGCCTCGTCCCAGTCAACGAGGCGCAGGCCGCAGGTGAAGCCTACCAACTGGGTGGCCAGGGCTTGGCCCGTTGAGCTCGCGGCTCCCAAAATGGCAACGGTGGTGAACATCGGGGTGGAGGAAAGTTGACGATGCAAAATTCCCCCAGCCCCCGTCGGCCGGCGATGACATATGATAAAAAAGGAGCGTGACATATGTCACACCCGCAAGCCCCCGGTGTCGCACCGGGCGGGACCACCCCGGCGCTCGGGCAACAGCTCCGGGAGGCGACGGCACAAAAAAGCCCCTACCGTTTCCGATAGGGGCCTAGTGTCCGGCTCTCTCCGCCGCTAGTCGTGCGCTTCCCGGCGGTGGGTCAGGTCGGTGCCCGGCTGCACGAGCAGGCGCACGGTGATGCCCCACGGGTCGGTGACCAAGTACGCGTCGCCGTCCGCGGTGCTCGTAAACCCGGCTTGCTGCAGGCTGTCCACTGTGGCAGCCAGGCTGGCCGCGTCCGGCAGCAGCCACTCCCACGTCAGTAGCCGCGCGTCCTCGTCGGTAGACACTGGCGAGCCCGCGGCCCAGGCGTTGAGGCCCACGTGGTGATGGTAGCCGCCGGCCGAAACAAAATTGGCGCCGGGAACCCGCCATAACGTTTGGGCCAGCCCCAGCCCGGTGGCGTAAAAGGGCAGGGCCTGCGCCACGTCGCCCACGTAGAAATGGACGTGGCCCAGGGTGGTGCCCACCGGCAGCCCGTCATAGGGCTGCTCGCCGCCGGCCGCCAGCACGGCGTCCCGTTGCAGGGGCTCGTTCGCACTCAGAATTTCGCCGTTCTCCAGCACCCGCCATTCCGGCCGCGACCGGTCGCGGTACACCTCCACGCTGAGCCCGTCGGGGTCCACCAGGTACAGGGCCTCGCCGAAGCGGTGGTCGGACGAGCCGACATGCACGCCCAGCGCCAGGGTGTGGCGCAGGAAACGGCCCAGGTCGGCGCGGCTTGGTAGCAGCACCGCCGTGTGGTAGAGGCCCAGGCGCCCCCGTTGCACCGCCGGGCGCACGCCCGGCTTCTCGACCAGCGCCAGCAGCACCCGCTCGTCGCCGGCCGCCCCTAGGTAGGCCCGGCCGCTGGTGGTGCTCCCCGCGGGAGTTGGCAGCAACCGGAAACCGATCACGCCCTGGAAGAACGCCAGGGAGCGCGCCAGGTCGGCCACCTGCAGCGTTACCGTGCCAATGCGGGCCTGCGCCGGGGCGTGGAATGCGCCAGCGTAGCGCCCGATTTTTTCAGCCGGGACGGCGGGGTACGGAACGCTAGGTTCATTCATGTTCAGCAAATCGGCCATGACAAGGTGGGGTAAAAGGGGGTGGAGTTTGTGCAGCACCGGCGCGCCAACGCGGTACGTGCCGCCTTCGGTGCGTGGTCGCTCATCCGAGCAACCCGAGGCCGGGTCCCGGGGCGGACGCCCGGATTGCTTCCCGGATTGACAATGCAAAATTCCCCCATCCGGAGCGCCCTAGCGGTGACATATGCTAAAAAAGGAGCGTGACATATGTCACGCCCGGCGCGGCGCGGCGCGCGGGCGGCTACCGGGGCGGCGCCTGGCCGCGGATGCGGCTCAGGGTTTCGCGCGTAATACCCAGGTACGAAGCAATAAGGTGCTGGGGCAGCCGCTGCAGCAGATGCGGCCGCTCCTGCAGCAGGTGCGCGTACCGCTCCTCGGCGGTGCGGCCCACCGTGCCCTCCACCCGTTGCAGCAGCGCCACGTACGCCCGCTCGAGGAGCTGGCGGGTGTACGTTTCGAAGCGGGGCACTTCGGCGAGCAACCGGTCCCGGTTTTCCACCGTGAGCAGCAGCAACTCGCAGTCTTCAAAGGCCTCAATGTTGAGTTTGGATGGCTCCCCCGTCAGCATGCTGTACACGTCAGCAATGGTGCTGCCTTCCAGGGCAAACTGCACCACGTGCTTGGCCCCTTTGTCGTCGGTTGAGGAGGAATACAAGGCCCCTTTCTCCACAAACGCCGAATACTTGCACACGTCGCCTTCCTGCAGCAGAAACTGATTTTTGCGCAGTTTTTTCGGAATGTAGTAGGCCTGCACCTTCGCCAACTCTTCCGCGGTCAAGTCAATCTTGCCGGCCAGGCTTTGCTGGAAAACTTCGAACATATAGGAAGCGGGTGAGGAATAGAAAAGCGCGCGATTGCCGGCAAACTTAACCTTTACCCTGATAATGCTTAGGAGATGGCCCGCTTTCACGGCAAGGCAGCGCTTGTCGCGAGGTGTTAGCTGGGCAATAGCGTAAACGTCGTTTATCAAAACAGGGTGTAGGTTTGCCTTAAAAAAGGGCCAATACAATCCAGAGTCTAGCGACCTCATGGCCCAGAAAGGTGCAGTGGCTGTTGCAGAACTCCTGGCCTGTCCCTACTTTCCGTTGCCAAGTCGGTTATGAGGGCGATAGCGCCTTCTCCAGCAGCGCAAAAACTGCCCCTTAGGCGCTGGGACAGGCAGGGCGATGGCCAAGCGTAGCGTCTTTTTGGGCTGGTGCTTGAGCAGCTTCTTGAGATTAAATGCGATAGCGGTCAAGAGCATCGTTTTGTGGGCACTGCTGCGCCCCCGCGTGTTCACGCGTCGTAGGCCATAGTGCTGGAGTAAGCTGCCAAACACGGGTTCTATCGTGCGCTGCCGCAGCCGACGCATGCGCTGGCCTTGTCGGCTCTGCTGCCGGGCCAGCGCTCGGCGGTAGTGGGGCGCGTAGGCCGTGCGAATAAGCTGCCGCTTCTTGACCTTCGGGGCGCAGGTCGGCTTATGTGGGCACAAGCGGCAGTCCCGGCTCGCGGCGCGGTATATTTTTCCGAGCCCTCCGTCCTGATTCTTATCAAACGCTTTGAAAGGCAGTAGCTTGCCGGCTAAGCAGGTGAAGCGGTCGGTTTCCGCATCGTAGGTAAAGCCCTCGGTTTCGGGCTTGTATTTGCCAAAAACGGGAATCCAAGGCGTGATGCCCCGCGCTTCAAGCAGGGCGTAGTTTACGCCATTCGAGTAGTTGGTATCCGCCACTACCTCCCGCACCGGCAAGTCATGGGTGAGCAGGCGTTGGTGGAGCGGCGCGACGATGCTTTCCAGCAATACGCTGTCGCGGCGGTCTGCAAAATCGGCCTGGACATGACTAATAATACCGTGACCTTCATCCACGGCCATGCTACAGAGATAGTTGAGGGCCCGCACCTTACCTGGCTTAACCGAAATACGGGCCTCGGGGTCAGCGGGGCTGTAGTGCGTTTTATTACTTAGCAGCCGGGCCTGGGGACGATTGCGGCCTAAGGGGCCGCTATCGTTGCGCAAGTAGCGGGCATGGGTGGTGGCCACGCGACGCAACTCATGCGCCGGACTGGAGAGTACTGCCGCGGGCTGCGCGGCCGGGGTGTCTGGCACTGGCTCACCGACCACGTGCAACGGGGGCACTTCGGCAGACTGCTTTTCGCATAAGCTCTCGAGCGAGGCGTTCGCTTTAACAGGCGCCGAGTCCACGGCCTGCGTGTGGCCGGTAACTAGCCCGGCGGCCACGCACTGGGCAAATACGTGGTCGAACAGGTGCTCGAAGATGGCGGCCGGAAAGAGCTGGCGCGTGCGACTGATGGTCGAGTGCCAAGGCAGATCCTCGTCTACCTCATAACCCAAGAAGTAGAGAATGTCGAGCCGCAAGCTACAGTGCTCCACGAGGCGCCGGTCACTGACCAGATTTTCCAGGCGGCTGACGAGCATCAACTTGAAGAAGACCACGGGGTCTAGCGAAGGCTGGCCCGTATGGCTGTAAAGCGCCTGGGTCTGCGCATATAGAAAGTCCCAGTCGAGCAGCTCGGCTAAGCGGCGGTAGAGATTCTGCTTCGGCACGCGCTCCGACAATTGGAAGCGTAGCACCACTTTATCGACGAATTGTTTGTGGCCCTGCATAGGCCTAAGATACCGCTGGCCAGCCGCTTACTTCTGCAACAGCCACTACAGCTTTCTGGCCCTTACCCAGAACCGCTTACAGTAATTTTACCCCCTCGCTGCTATAAGAAGGTCACACTGAGCACGACCGCGCCGGGCTGCTCCTCGGCCCGGCGCCACACCTGCGCTGGGCGCGCCGGGTCGCGGTACTTCACCGCTTACTCCATCGGTGAGGAGCAGCCCCTGCTGAGCTGCTGAGCAGAGAAAACTGAAACAGCCCCTAGGTATACAGGCAGCCAGGCTCGGCGACGTAGGCGGCATGCGCCTGCAACTGCTGACGCAGCACGTAGTCTGCACCTAAATTGCTGGCAGCCTAGTTATCTTGCCGTATCTATTTTGTATGAATTATATAGAACACATTATTCACTTCCTTGACCATAAGCCAGCTCGCTACGATGCCTTCTTATCAAAAGCTGGGTAATTTACAGGACCAGCTCCTAGATGAGCTCGTGGCCTTGACGGCTAAACTATGTCGCGTTCCCATTGCCTTTATCTCCCTGCTGGAAGAGCAAACCGTTTGGTTCAAGCACACGGTCGGGTGGGCCGGGGCCGAGCGCTTACCGGTAGGCTATACCTTGTGTTCAGTCGCCCTTTTACAGCAAACGCCCACGCTTTTCCTCAACCTGAAGCAAGAGCCCTGTAGGCAAATCGATTCGCGGGAAATTGAGGCCCTCGGGCTGCACTTTTATTTGGGGGTGCCCCTGCCCACGGCGCAGGGAAAGAGCTTTGGTGTACTAGCGATTCTCGATGAGCAGTCGCACCAGTTGCTGCCCCCCGACAGGACGCTGTTAGTACACTTCGCAGAGTTAGTCAGTTCACTGCTCGTGCTCTACGGCACGCCGAAGCAGCTGCATCGACCCTGGGAGCTAGCGGAGAGCCAAGTGTACGAAACAATTGTGCAGAGCATGAGCTGGCTGCATAAGTTAGCGGAACAAGCGGACGGTCTTCACCTGGCTGCTCCCGAGATACCCCGAGATTATCAGCAGGAGATTAGCCAGGAAACCCAGAAGCTAGCCAGCTTTATTCGCCAGTACCTAGTGGGCACTACCAAGCCCCTGCTTCCGACAGGGAACGCATGCTGACCTGCTCCCGCTAAAGCTGTCTAATCGCTACTTGTAATTGCCTCACTTATATATATAGGAAGCGTACAGAGGTAGTCTCGCTAATCGAACCAAGGGTATGCTAGCTGCAAAGGGGCTAGAAAGGGTACGTAGGGGAGAAAAATCTATCTTAGTGCCCTGTCTGTTTTTAATAGATACCTCCTTTCCCGGTAAGGGTAGCTCCCGCTCTGTCATGTCCACTACTCCCACCCTGCTGACCGACTTATTCGCCCCTCAGGATTGGCTAACCTTGCTGGAGGTGTCGCTGACAGGTATCCACCTGGTGCGACCCCTCTACGCCCCGGGTAGCCCTATTATCAATGACTTTGCTATTGAGTATCTGAACCCCGCCGGGCAGCGCATGACGGGCCTCTCCGAGCAGCCGGGCGGCACTTTGCTGGGCCGCTTCCCGCACGCGCTCGCGGAGGGCATTTTTCAGTACTATCGGCGCGTCTTCGAAACGGGTGAGCCGCTCACCTACGAAACCAATTACCAGGCCGACGGGCTGGATAACTACTTCAAGTTCTCGGCCAAGCGCAGCGGGGCACACCTGCTGGTTAGCTTCACCGACACCAGCGACCAAGACCGTACGGCCGTGGAGCAGACCCTACGCCAGAGCCAAGTCGCCGAGCAGGCCGCGCGGGCGCAGGCCGAGCGCCAACGCCAACGCCTGCACGACATCCTCCTAGCGTTGCCGGCGCACGTGGCCATCACGCACGGTCCTACCCATGTTTTCGAGCTCGTCAATGGGCGCTACCAACAGTTATTTGCCGGGCGGCAGCTGCTGGGCCAACCTATACGCCAGGCCCTGGCCGAGCTGGTGAGCCAGCCTTTTTATGAGCACCTCGACCGGGTGTACCAGACCGGCGAGCCCTTCTACGGTCACGAGCTGCTGGCTCCTGTCTATTTCGCCGACTCCGGCCAAAGCGAAACCCGCTACTACGACGTCTTTTTCCAGCCTTTACACGATGCCCAAGGTCGCCTGGAGGGCGTGCTCAACTTCGCCTTCGACGTGACGGAGCAGGTGCAGTCCCGCCAGCAAGTCGAGCAGCTGAACCAGGAACTGGAAACCCGCGTGCTCGAGCGCACCCAGCAGGTGCAGGCGCTACAGACGAAGGCCGAACGCGCCCATGCTTATCTGGAGCGGGTATTTCGGCAAGCCCCCATTATGGTCAATACGCAGTTGGGGCCGGAACACGTCTTTGACTTGGTGCACCCGCTCACCTACCAGCTGCTGGGCCACCGCCCGCTGGTGGGCCTGGCCTCGCGGGTGGCGCTGCCGGAATTGGAGGGCCCGTTTCACGAGTTGCTCGACCGCGTGTACCAGACCGGGCAGCCCTTTCACGGCACCGCCGTGCCCGCCCGCCTCGACCGCGTAGGCAATGGCGAACTGGACGATGCCTACTTCGACTTCACGTATCAGCCCCTGTACGACACGGCTGGGCAAGTAGAAGGCGTCATTACCTTCGCCATCGAAGTAACCGAGCAAATACAGGCCCGTCAGCAGCGCGAAGCGCAGGAGGCGCAGCTGCAAGCCGTGTTTGAGCAGGCCCCGGTCGCCATTTTCGTGCTGCACGGCCCCGAGTTCCTCATGACCATCGTCAACCCGGCGATGCAGCAGCAGCTCGGCCGGCCGCTGGCCGAGCTGCTGGGCAAGCCCTACCTGGAGGCGTTGCCGGAGCTGGCTGACCAGGGCTACGCCACCCTGCTAGACCAGATATGGCGCACGGGCCAGCCCTTTGTAGCGCAGGAGCAGCCCGGCCGGCTGCGGCACCACCAGGGCGAAACGCGCTACTTCACCTTCACCAGCCAGCCGCTGCGCGATGCTCAAGGCCGCGTGACGGACATTATGTGCGTGAGCCTCGACGTGACGGACCAGGTACTGGCTCGTCAGCAGGTGCAGCGCCTCAACGAGCAGTTGGCTGCCATCAACGAGAAACTGACGGTCACGAATGAGGAGCTCCACACCGCAAACACCCAGCTCACGCGCACCAACGTGGACCTGGATACGTTCGTTTACACGGCCTCGCACGACCTCAAAGCCCCCATTACCAATATCGAAGGCATTCTGCTGGCGTTGCGCCAGCACCTCGCCCCCGAGGTGCAACAAGACAAGGTAGTCGGGCACTTGCTCCAGTTGTTGCAGCACACGGTGGAGCGCTTCCGCCTCACCATCAGCCAGCTCACCGATATCTCCCAGCTCCAGCTGGCCCACACCAGCCCCACCGAGCCCGTGCCGCTGGCCGCTGTGGTAGAGGCCGTGCGCCTGGACCTGGTGCCCGATATGGAAGCGGCCGCGACGCAACTTCGGGTCAACATTGCCCCTGACCTGGTCGTTTCCTTCTCGCCGGCCAACCTGCGCAGCATCGTCTACAACCTGCTCAGCAACGCCGTCAAGTACCGCGACTCGGCCCGGCCTTCCGTGGTGACGGTCGCCGCCACCCGCACCGGGCAAGCCGTGGTGCTCACCGTGCAGGACAATGGGCTAGGGCTGACCGAGGCGCAGCAGCAACGGTTGTTTGGCCTGTTTCAGCGCCTGCACACCCATGTCGAGGGCACGGGGGTGGGCTTATACATTCTCAAGCGCATGGTCGAGAATGCGGGCGGCGCGGTAGCCGTGCAAAGTGCCGTGGGCGTCGGCTCGACTTTTACTGTCACCTTTCCCAGCTAAAGCCGCTACTCTCTTCTCCGGGGCTACCCGCTTTTGTAGTTTCCAACTCGTATGCCCAAGCTTTCCTGTGTGCTGCTGGTCGATGATGACAGCACCACCAACTTTCTCAGTGAATTGCTGCTACGCACGATGAAAGTGGCCGAGCACCTGCTCGTGGCCCAGAACGGGCAAGAAGCCCTGCGCGCGCTGGCTCACGCCTGCGCCGACACCAACGCGCCAAGCTGCCCGGAACTCATTCTGCTGGACATGAACATGCCCGTGATGAACGGGCTGGCGTTTCTCGAAGCGTATAGCCAGCTGCCCCCAACCCACCAGCGGGCGACTATCATCATGCTCACGACCTCGCTCCAAGAGCGAGACTTGGCCCCTATCAGGCAGTTCCCCATCGCAGGCTTTCTCGACAAGCCCCTGACGCAGGAAAAGGTGTTGGCGGTGCTTGAGGAGCACTTTTCGGCGTAGTATTGCATAGGGAGAAGTTGCTCCTGTTTCTACGCCGCGTTGGCCGAGTCGGAGGGTCTGCCTAGTTGTTTAACAACAACCTAGTATGTGGGCCCGCTCCAGGTGCTGAAACGCATGGGCCGCGTCCTGCCGGGCATTGGCGGTCTGGGCGGCGTACAGCTTCAATTAAAAAGGAGGCCGCAAGAGGACTGGAAGAAAGAGGGTATTTATGGCTTAAAACTTCATGCGTTGGATGCGAACCGCGTTGAGAATGGCCAGTAGGGCCACGCCCACGTCGGCAAATACGGCCTCCCACATGGTAGCCATGCCACCCGCTCCCAGGGCCAGCACCACGGCTTTCACCCCAAAGGCCAGCCAGATGTTCTGCCACACGACCGAGTGGGTAGCGCGGGCAATGCGCCGGGCGGTGGCAATCTTGCTGGGGTGGTCGGTTTGAATCACCACGTCCGCCGTTTCGATGGTGGCGTCCGAGCCCAGCCCGCCCATGGCAATACCCACGTCGGCCAGGGCTACCACGGGCGCATCGTTCACGCCATCGCCCACGAAGGCCAGCTTGTGCCCGGCGTCGAGGTACTGCTGCACGTAGCGCGCTTTGTCCTCCGGCAATAGCCCGCCGTGGGCCTCGTCAATCCCCAATTCTTTGGCCACGCGCTGCACGATGCTGTCCTGGTCGCCGGAGAGCATCACGATTTTGGTGATACCGTCAGCTCGTAGTTCGCGCACGGTCTGCTCAGCGTCTGCCTTAGGTGCGTCGGCCACGGTCAGGTAGCCGGCATATTTCCCGTTCACGACCGCCACCACGATGCTGTCCACCACTTGGTCTACCTCGGCCGGGTAGGGTATGCCGAATTTGGCGAGCAGCTTGGTGTTGCCGGCCAGTACCTCGCGGCCCTCGACTTGGCCCCGCAGCCCGTGACCGGCAATTTCTTCCACGCTTTCCACGGCCACGCCGGCTGTGGCCGCGCCCACATGCTGCACCACGGCCTTGGCGATGGGGTGCGTGGACTTGGTTTCCAGCGCCCCGACCAGGCGCAGCAAGACCGCCGGCTCGGTGCCGGGTACGGCTACCACCTGCTGCACGGCAAATACCCCCTGGGTGAGCGTGCCGGTCTTGTCCAGGACCACGGTGTCGATTTCGCGTAACACGTCCAGAAAGTTGGAGCCCTTGAGCAGGATGCCCGCTCGGGAGGCGGCGCCGATGCCGCCGAAGTAGCCCAGCGGAATGCTCACCACCAGTGCACAGGGGCAGGAAATGACCAGAAACACCAGCGCCCGGTACAGCCAGGTGCTAAACACATAGTCGTCGACCACAAAGTAGGGCACTACGACGAGCAGGGTGGCCAGCACCACCACGATGGGCGTGTAAATTTTGGCAAACTTGGTAATGAATAGTTGGGTTTTGGCCTTGCGGCCCACCGCATCCTGCACCATAGCCAGGATTTTAGCCAGCTTGGTGTCTTGATAAGTAGTCGTAACCAGCACCTGCACCAGCGACTCCTGATTGATCATGCCAGCCAGCACTACCTCCCCGGTTTGCTTGGTTTGTGGCGCTGATTCCCCCGTGAGCGCGGCCGTGTTGAAAGAGGCCGGTCCTTGGGTCAGGGTACCATCTAGGGCCACTTTCTCGCCCGGTTTTACTTCGATGATATCCCCGAGCTGCACTTGTTTGGGGTCGAGCACCAGGGATTGCCCTCCGCGCACTACGGTTACTTCGGTGGCTTGAATCTCCAGCAGGGCTCGGATGCTGCGTTTGGCGCGGTTCACGGCCGCGTCCTGAAACAGTTCGCCCACGGTGTAGAACAGCATCACGGCCACGACCTCCGGGTACTCGCCGAGGGCAAAGGCCCCGAGCGTGGCCAGGCTCATCAGCAAAAACTCGTTGAAGAAGTTGCCGGAGGGGATGCTCAAAACGGCGGACCGGATAACTTTCCAGCCCACCAGCAGAAAGGCTAGGCCGTACCACCCCAGGCGCACGGAGCCGGTGAAAAAGCTGGCCGCCTGGTAGTCCAGGGCCAAGCCGCCCAGCAGCAAGGCCAGGCTCACGGCTGGCCCTAGGTAGGGGTTGCGCAGCAGCCCCGGTGCTGCGTCGGGCAGGGCCGGCGCCGCGGGGGCCTTGCGGGCCGGCACCGCGCAGCAGGAATCAGCCTCCTGCGCCGGTGGGCGGGCAGGAGCCGGGAGTGGTAGAGCCGGCGCGTGGTCGTGGCCGGGTACGTCGTGGCCCTGCGGGGTAGCGGCGGCGGCGGGCGTGAGTTGCTCGCGGGTGAGGGCGCCCACATTATCGAGCGCTACCTGCTTGGCAGTGTGGAGCTCTTCATTGAGGTTATCGGCTGAAGGGTCGGGCATAAGAAGTGAAATAGGAGAGGAAGCCGGCGGGGGCGTTACCGATTGGGAGCGCGAACCAGGGGCATGAGGCAAGGCAAGGCTGTGCTGCACCTGATACGCGCCGGGCAAGAGGATGGGGCATGCAAGCAGGGAACTACCTGGTTTGCACCCTGAAACGGGGCAGAACCGGGCCAGCATGAGCTAGCGGCCCCATCCCTTAATAAACGGTAGGCCAAGAGGTGGCCTACGAATGGACTGGTAAGTGGCTACAGGAACACTTTAAGGCCGCCGTTGACCACCGTGCCGTCCAGCGGCGCCCACACCTCGCGAAACGAAGGGCGCTCCACCGGGGGCAGCACCACCGCTTGGTACCGGTCCTGCCGGATGTTGAGCAGATTCTCGAAGTTGACAAACAGGCTGAAGTGCTGCCAGCGCCGCTCGCCCATCAGGCCCATCAGCCAGTAGGAGCGCGACTGCTCCCCGGTGGAGAGGGGTTTGCGCCCGATGTAGTAGGCCTCCACGCCAA
>Ga0265798_10005582_pt1 | contig 16817 bp, 15 predicted proteins | sample P3T30metagenome_FD_192430 | JGI IMG/M metagenome (GOLD analysis project Ga0265798, IMG submission 192430) | Plant litter microbial communities from East Loma Ridge, Irvine, California - P3 T30 | ecosystem: Environmental > Terrestrial > Plant litter > Unclassified | place: USA: California... | reverse complement strand
ATCGAGGGCCACTCGTCCGGCGTCGAGCTCGGCGGTGATGTCACGGTCGGAGAGGAGCACGGCAGGAGCCTACCGGCGCGGGGTGGCGCCCGGCCGGACTCTTGCTAGGCTGTGGTCTCGACCCGGCCCCAGGCCGGTCGCGCGAGTGTAGTTCAATGGTAGAACTTCAGCTTCCCAAGCTGATAGCGCGGGTTCGATTCCCGTCACTCGCTCCACCTTTTTGCTGTTCTGGGACGTTGCTTTGCGAAGAACAATCGTCATTCTTATTAGAAACGCTTTGACAAAGCCAATCGCAGAACATTGACCACGAGCTAAAGCACACCGCTTTTTCGCCCTCCGACGAAAGACAACCGCCCCCTACGCGTTGCACAAGCAGCGTGACCGCCAATTAAGCATGCATGCTGCCTAACCGCGTCGAGCAGGTAGTGTGGACAACGGCACGCTCCGCCCCAGGTTTAGTTCGACGCCCCTTATCACCACATACACTAGAGCCCTGGCGGACGTGGCCCTTTATAACTCGACAACGTTTACGGTAGAAGACCTAACGCCGCACCGCTTTAGTGGCGGTAATTCTGCGCCGCGCCATTATCCGCCCAAAGCCCCACTCGCCTCGCACACCTCACAGCACGCTCCGCTTCGTGGTGCGAAACCGGCTTTGCCTGGTGGGCAAACTCATTACGCCGATCGAAGACCGATCGCGTCTCGTCCCATAGTGCAACGCGCTCAACCTTGAGTGACCGGTCAAGAAACGCCTGCGCAATCGACGAAAATAGGCTCAGCACGTCATGTTTCATCGAACTTTTCTTGGGAACAATCAACTGAAGCGAAGCTTGAAGCGGTCCAGGCGTATCTCGCCAGAGTACGCGCTTCATCTTAGTTTCCATAACAAGAGCCGCTTGAAAAAGCGCAAGCGCAGGGTTGCTGTCCCAGTTATTCTGTGCATAGTGCCGTGCCTGCGAGATAAGGATGTCGAGGTCCCAGTCTTCATTTACTTCCCCTAAGAGAAGGCGGCGGAAGTCATCCGCATGAGGCTGCGTATCTTCGGCATGGAGAATCATTGCCACCGGACGGTGATCGAGATACCAGTCGAATCCTAACGGCTGTTCTTTTCCATTTTGTCTAAAGTTGACACGTTCAAAGCTCGGTAGGGCACCCGCGAGACCCGTGGCGGGCTGGGTGACTCGGATCACGTCAAGTACGTCTTGCGCAGCCCTAACCAATACCGCGAACGCGGCGCGCCGCGACGGAACACCCGTATCAGCAAAGGTGAGCTGTACCACGCAAGTTTTAGGCATGTACACCTGCCCGCCCGACGGGACCGGATTGAATAGGACACTGATATCGTGACCGTCCACATGAACCCTGATATCTTCACCAACATTGGAAGCCAGCTGCGGCGCAGTTCCAAGTGTTCGGCCAAAGGTCATCGTTGCAGACAATTCTCCACTGGCCATGAGTCATGATACCGCACATTCAGCTCACGCGTACCCACATCTACGAAGCACGCTGGCCCTGTTTTCAGACGCATAAGATGGGGGCGAACAAGGGTACGCCAACGCTTACTTACACCCGGAACGCCTGCACCCAGTACCCCGTTCGGCCACCAAACACGCTTCCATTGTGTGCCCTGACAGCCCCTACCCCAAGCGCACACACCCTGCGACAATCCTTTCGTCGCGTTTAATCTCGTGTGACTTATCGAAGCGTTTAAAACCGCCCGTGCCGTCTTCCTAAGCGCGGATTCCATTGCAAAACTTAAACCAAGCAACTTCTGGTGCTGATTTTGTGTATCCCGTCCCGCGGGCTTACCCCACCCCGGAACGACTCGGACCACAGGAAGGGATGCTGGTTAAACCTCCGGCGGCTTCAACGCGTCGAGGTACTGTGAGCGAAAATCACTATTCTTAAATACGGCATCTCGCGTTGACTTCGGATGGGCAGCATGAAAAGAGGCCGCCTCCGCCTGGAGAACCGCAAGCGCTTTAACCAGCAACGAACGAGTAACAGTTTTCTTTAGTTTCCCAAGGTTATGCTCGAAATGGAAGTTCTTAGTGTCCTTCAGTTTCAGTTTCAGTACAACGTATCCAGCTGCCACATAGAATCTAGCGTTCGTGTTCTCGTCAAGAATTTCTTTCGCGGCTTGAGTCGAGAGAAACTCGTCGACCGCACGCAAAATCTCGATCGCCGTGAGATAGCCCGCCTTGTCAAGTGTTTCCGGGAAGACTCGCTCATAGCCTCCGGCCGCAGTCAGCAGCGTAGACGGACGGGCGCGAGCTTCGTTTGGCTCTCCAAGCATCACCGCTATCATTGTTTGGGCAAGCAAATTCATGGTAATACGACGACGCGCTGGCTTTCCCATGTTCCTGTATCGATTTTTGCGACGTTCGTAGTACCAATCAAAAACAAGCAAGTATTTTTCAATTGCAATTTGATCAGGCTTCGTGGCAAAAAGAGCCGGCGAAGGCACCTGTGTCTGCCGGTTAGTACCAGCAATGATGCGGTCGCGAACTTCTTCATCCGTAGACACAATTACACGCACAAGAATCCCATTACTCAGACGTGCAGTCGCAATGAGCCCGGCCTGCTCGGCGCGGTGGAGAACGTGCGAAGTCTGAAGACCATTGACAACAAGGGGGGCCGAGACAGTCATAGTCTCCTGAGGACTATTAGCTTCATCCGCAATGACGGTGATGCCGTTGTTTAGCCACCAAAAATTTGAGGCGTCGTCGGCTTGAAGAGTTGCCGCGATCGCCTCATTCACCGTATTATCGCCCTCATAGTCGCGGACATTCGAGTCAAATAAGTCATCCCGCAGTTGACCGGCTGGCGTTCGGATAAATGAAAGATAGTCCTCAAGGGACGCAACACCTAAGAATGAAGCCTCCTGCCTGATCAGGCTCTTAAACTTGAGCTCGGCCGGCTCGTTGTGGGTAGTGCCTAAAAGTTCGTACAGTTTCTCGACGCCAACATGTTCTGCTGTTACGACCGATCCATGAGTCAGATTCGCGCGAACGACATCCGCTACTTGCTTTGCGCGTGAGGTGATTGTTGGAGTGATATTACCTTCAAGTCCTTTTGTAACGTAGACGGCGCGAAAGCTAACCTTGGGAAATTTGGCGCGAAGAGACCACGCAACCTGGCGGAAGATTCCAGTCCGCGCAACCACGTCTGTTCTATACGCTCCTCAAGATGCAACGGATTGGCATCAAGACGTAGCAGGTTCGGTAGTGAAGACAGCAGCTTTTCCCATACGGACTCCTCCCAGCTCGTTTTATTCTTTGATTGTATGAGAAAAACGTCGATTTTGGGGTTGGCTCCGATGCTACGGACTGACGGGTCTCCGTCAATGAGAATAGGATCGTCCGCACTTAAAAGAGTCCCATTCATGAAGACGTAGAAGGAATCGAGACCCCCGTCTTTTTCTCCGTCTACGATGCCAGCTGCCAGTTCCGGAGCTGATAGCTGGTGCGGCTTTAACACTTGCGTGGCGCCAAATGCCTCGAAAACGTCGTCAGGATTCTCACCTGGGTACTCATCCTTGCAAAACGCCTCAAAGAGTGAATCTAGGACTATTTGCTCGGAACTGATTGGGGTCATTATTGCTCCTGTACATACAATTTATATATTAAGCAGCGTTGGGCGCCGTAGGTCATCCATGATCTAAACGGATTTAAGGCCGAACCAGTGAGGTGGGGCTTCGCTGGCCCAACGATCGATGGCTATGGATGGATACCCAAAGTATTGCAAGATGGCCAGCGCGATGTTATGTAGAGCTGCGCACGCAAGTCGCGCTTGGAAATTTATTACCCTAGGAATGGGTGGATATGACCAGATCGTAACCCCATCCTCATCCGAGGCGGACGAGTGCAAAGCGAGCGAGATAACGGATGGGTGAGAGTAGTCCGACAGTATGTGATAAATAGCGTCGCCGTTGGAGAAGTTCCGCTTAAGGAATAGTTCAATTGCCTTTCCAAGCGGCGCCATCACCTCGCCACCGATTCGCCATTTGTCAATTTGCTCCGGTCTATCCATGGGCGTGTAGACGTCGTCGAAGAGGATGCGAATCTTGTCTAGGAGCTCATCTCGATTAGTTTTAAACTGTTTAGCTCGAGCCGGGTTCCATTTGCCGTTTGTGAACCTTTGTCTTTGTGCCGCCGACAGTTGCTCGAGCAGGGCCCGCGCCATGCGCCGGCCGCCAGCGTCCTCATCAGAGAACGGCTCAAGAAGCCATGCCACCCTCCCTGCGTGCTCGAACTCGGCCCTCACTAACGGCCACAAACTGACTGTGATAACTTGCCGAGCGCGTAACTGTGTTGAGACGGATTGCAACAGCAACACGATCGCGTCTATCATCTGCCCGGACATTTGCTCGTGCGCGTGCTCGAAACTGGCGGGCGTACGGTCGGGGAACAGTTTGCGGACAGCGGCGAGGTCAAGGGCGGCCTGAGATCCAGGCGTTGCCCCGCCGGCGGACGCTGCGGCGTCGTGGTGCCATGCCGCGATGAGAGCTTCGCAGACGAACGCAAGCTCGGCCGGGCTGAGATCGCCGTCGTCGGTCGACATCAGCCGTTCGCTCTGTTTGTTGCCCATAAAAGCCTATTGTGCCCCGCCCCGACCCGAATTGGTACAAAAGTCGTGGATGAGATCTTGCGCGCTGCTGCCGTAGTCGCGCGCGAATAGCGCGGGACGGGCGGCGGCCTCAGCCGAGTTGGGGAAATTCCCGTGGTCACAGGTGCAAATGATCCGGGCATGCTGACGCAAGGACCTCAAGCTGTTGGGCCTTGGATCCACTAACGTCCTCCGGTTAGGCGCAGCAGCCGCCAGCACCGGGGTAGCGACAGCGCGCGTATGCGATGCCGAGCTCGTGGAGTTCCCGCGCACGGACGTCGCCGTGATTCGAGGCTCATCCCCGGAGCTTGGGGACGAGCCGTGTGCTGCCGTTGCCATTGGAAGTCGCTTATTGAGGAGGAAGATCACAGGTGGCGACGTGCGACCGGCCGGACGAGAAGGGGAGACGTCTATCCTCCTAGAGGCATCACGGATCCTCGTCTGCACTTGTTTGGTATGGCTAAAGCGGCGGAACAGGGCCAGCTGGGGCGCCGTCGAACACGCGTGCGTCAGCGCCGTCGAGTGTCCGTTGGTCTACCGGATCGCGCTGCTAACCTCCGCCAGCAGCGACGCCATCCCCGCCTCCGCCGTCGCCGCATCTCCATCGCGGATCGCATGCGCCACCTGCTCGTGCGTGTCGAGCGCATGCGGCCGCGGTGTCCGCGGCATCAGCCTCTGGTGCGTGCGACCGCTGAGGACCTCCGTGATCACCTCGCGGAGGGCGCAGAACATGTCGTTGCCGCTGGCCTCGAGGATCAGGTGGTGGAACTCGATGTCGGCAGCGAGGAAGTCGACGAGGGTGCCGGCCCCGCCGAGTCGGCGAAGATCCACCGCGAGCTCGGCGATGCGCGTGCGCTGAGCAGCAGTGGCATTTCGCGCGGCGAGTAACGCCGCGACCGGCTCGATCGCGTGGCGCAGCTGGGCGAGGGAGCGGAACTGGTCCGAGCGGCCGGGGCCGGTGCGGCGCCGGCGGTGATGCGCGGGTCGTAGACGTTCCAGCGGTCCGGGCCCTGCACCACGGGGCCGACGCGGCGCTTGGGCACTAGGAGCGCCATCCCCGAGGACGCGCAGCGGCCCCGGGTGTTGTGTAGACGTACCGCGAGCAGCCCCACGCAGGCACCGACGCCCACCTCCCCGGCCGGGCGCCGCAGCACGCGACGCGATCCACGGATCCGCCCAGCCGAACGGAGACCCATGACCATCGAAGACTGGACGCAGACCCTCACCGCGGGGCCGCTCCTCCTGATCGCCGCCGGGGCCATCGCCGTGCTGCTTGTGCTCATCATCGCGTTGCGCATCCACGCGTTCGTCGCGCTGATCCTCGTGAGCCTCGTCACCGCGTTCGCCACCGGGATCCCGACCTCGCAGATCGTGACCGTGCTCGTCGGCAGCTTCGGCTCCACGCTCGGCACGGTCGCGCTGCTCGTCGGACTCGGCGCGATGCTCGGCCGACTGGTCGAGACCAGCGGCGGCGCGAAGACGCTGGCCGACACCCTGATCCGCCTCTTCGGCGAGAAGCGCGCCCCCTTCGCGCTCGGGGTCGCGTCGCTGCTGTTCGGGTTCCCGATCTTCTTCGACGCCGGGCTCGTCGTGATGCTGCCCATCGTCTTCTCGGTGGCCCGTCGCCTCGGCGGCGGCGTGCTCCGATACGGCCTCCCCGCGGCCGGCGCCTTCTCGGTCATGCACATCTTCGTGCCGCCGCACCCCGGCCCCGTCGCGGCGAGCGAGTTCTTCGGCGCGAACGTCGGCATCGTGATCATCGTGGGCCTCATCGCCGCGATCCCCACCTGGTACGTCACCGCGTACCTGTTCGGTCTCTGGGTCGGCAAGAAGTACGTGCTGCCGATCCCCTCGATCCTCGGCCAGGCCGACGAGCATGCCGAGTCGAACCCGCCGAAGTTCGGCACCGTGCTCTCCGTGCTGCTGCTCCCGCTGATCCTCATCTTCCTCAACACCGGGCTCAACGCCGCCTCGACCGGCGGGATCCTGCCCGAGGGCACGAGCGACCAGACCTGGTACGAGGTGCTCCGCACCATCGGCGAGACGCCCGTCGCGCTGCTGATCTCGCTGCTGTTCGCCGCGTTCCTGCTCGGCCGACGTCGCGGGATCGACAAGTCCGCTCTCGAGAAGACGCTCGAGTCGGCGCTCGGCCCGGTCGCGTCCGTCATCCTGATCACCGGCGCCGGCGGCATGTTCGGCGGCGTCCTCCGCACCAGCGGCATCGGCGACGCCCTCGCCGAGGTGCTCGGCGACCTCGGCATCCCGATCATCCTGGCCGGGTTCCTCATCGCGGCGATCCTCCGCGTCGCGCAAGGATCCGCGACCGTCGCGCTCACCACGGCCGCCGGGCTCATCTCCCCGGCGATCCTCGCGGGCGACTTCAACGCGTTCCAGGTGGCGGCGCTCGTGGTGGCGGTGGCGGGCGGATCCGTGGTCGCGAGCCACGTGAACGACTCCGGCTTCTGGCTCGTCGGCCGCTTCTTCGAGATGGACGTGAAGACCACCCTCAAGACGTGGACGGTGATGGAGACCGCGATCGGCGTCATGGGCTTCGCGATCGCGGCGGCGGTGTTCGGGGTGGCGTCGCTCGCGTAGGCGGGTGGAGTCATCGCGGGCCGGCGGTTAGCGTGGGGAGCGATCATCCGCACCCGATCCGAGAGGACGACAGGGATGGACCGCCCGATACCCCACGCTCATCACGGGGCCGTGCGCCCCATGATCCGCTGGCTCCGCGCCCTCGCGCCCCTCCTGATGGCCGTGCTCGCGGTCGTGGCCTTCGTCGCGATCGACCGCACCCTCGGGATGCTGCTCGTCGTCGCCGCCCTCGCCGTCGCGTTCCTCTCCGGCCGGGCCGAGCTCGGGCGGGTGCCGACGCGGCCCGCCCGTGACCTCGACCCGCGGGACGTGCGCGCCTACCGCGAGAGCCACCCCGGCAGCTCCATCGGGGATGCGGTGGATGCGGTGGACCGCGACCGCCGCTGACGTCGCGTGACACGGAGGCACGTCCCTCCGGACCCGGGGTGGCGCGGGCCGTCCCGTTCAGGCGGCCCGCGCCCTCGGCTGACACCGCGGGCACCACCACGCCCGCCGCCCGCGCTCGCTCGTGCTCCCCGGGTCGTCCACGCCGATCACGGTCGTGCCGCAGCGCAGGCACGGCCGGCCCGCGCGGCCGACCACCCAGTGCGTGCGGCCGCGGCGGGGATCGCCCGTGGTGATCTGGTACGCGGCCGGCACCGTCGCCGAGCGGCGCAGCGAACGGGCGGCGAGGTCGACGAGCGGCGGGAGGTCCACGTCGCGGATGCGGGTGGTCGGATGCACGCCGCGCAGGAAGGCGACCTCGTTCACCCAGAGGTTGCCGAGGCCGGACATCGGGCGCTGGTCGAGGAGGGCGGCGCGGATGGTGTCGTCGGGTCGGGCGGCGAGGCGGGAGACGGCGAGCGCCGGATCCCAGTCGTCGCGCAGCGGGTCGGGCCCGAGGTGGCCGATGGCCGCGCGCTCGTCGCGGGTGGGGATCAGCTCGACGACGGGCAGGTCGATGCCCCAGAGGGTGCGACCGTCGTCGAGGCGGAGGCGCACGCGCACCTGGTGCTGGATCCGCGCCGGCACCCGCTTGCCGGGCCCGGTGACCGTCCACGACCCCTGCATGCGGAGGTGCGTGTGGAGGGTGGTCGCGTCGTCGAGCCGCATGAGCAGGTGCTTGCCGTGCGTGTCGAACCCGGTGATCCGCCGGCCGCCGAGCCGCGTTCCCGCCCGCGCGCCGGACCGCAGCTCCCCGTCGGCGACGAGCGCCCCGCCGACCTGCGCGCGGAGCCGCGCGGCGAGGACGAAGACGGAGTCACCCTCGGGCATGGCTCGACGGTAGCGGGGGCCGCCGACACGCGGGCGGTGGGCCCGGTCAGTCGGAGGTCGTGCGGGGCGTGCCGGGAGCGGACGCATGCGCGGAGGATCCGCCGGCATCCTCGCGACCCGCCGCCGCGCCCACCGGCGCCTCGGCCCGCGCGAGCTCGCCCACCGTCGCGGCGAACCGCTGCACGCGCCGGAGCCGCGCGACCCCGTACGGCAGCACCACGACGAACGCCGCGAGGATCACGACCCACAGCACCAGCAGGAACCCGTCGAAGGCGCCGCGGATGAGCGTGGGCACGAAGATCCCGACCATCAGCAGGCTCGACTGCGCCAGCTGGAACGGCTGGACGGCGCCGCTGTGCACGGCGAGGCGCGCCGCCCGCCACTCGAGCTCCGGGGCGAGAGGGGCGCCCGTGCCCGCGGCGCGCCGCACGACGGCCTTGCGGTCCTCCGCCGAAAGCCCGCTCGTGATGGAGCCGCTGGAGAGCTGCGCGCCGACGGACACGAGCAGGCACGTGAAGGCGGGCGCGAGGAGCGAGAACTGGAGCACGAGCGCGATGCTCGTGGTCGCGTCCTGCGGCTCGATCCGGCCGAGGAGCAGCGTGCCGCCGACGGTGACGACGAGCGCGATCACGAACACGAGGCCGACGAGCCGCCACTTGCGGCGGGCCGTGTCGGCGGTCCAGTCGAGGTCGATGGAGAGGGTCGGGCGGGCGTCGGCGAGGCGCGCCCCGATCCGGCGGACGGCGGCGGCCTGGGCGCGCAGGACGAGGATCCAGCTGGTGGCGGCCGTCGCGACGGCGGCCACGACGAAGCCGATCACGACGAGCGGGGAGACGCCGCCGACCAGCGACGCGACCGCGTGCACGACCACGACGAGCGCGGTGATCCCGACCCACACGATGACCCGCACCGGCCGCGGACGCGTCCCGCCGGCCGGCACCGGGTCGCGCCACGACTGCAGCTCCAGCAGGCCGAGCGCGGGCGCGAAGGCCAGCGCGAGGAGGCCGGCGGCGACCTGCGGGAGCACCGCGACCGCATCCGCGTCGGCGACGACCGCCGCCTGGTACAGCCCGAAGCCGTAGAGCGTGCCGAGGCCGAGGATCAGCGCGACCAGGACGACCAGCAGCGCGATCCGCCCGCCGACGCCGCCGGGCGTCCCCTCGGTCGGGGAGGATCCGGTGTCCGTTCCGCGCAGGCTCATGCGCCGACCGTATCGGTGTCCTGCGGCCGGGCCGACCGCGTGAGCTCGCGCGTGGACGCGGCGTAGCGGCTGCGGCGCCGGTCGTCGATCACCACGTAGGGGAGGAACGCGAGGAAGGCGACGCCGAGGACGATCGCGACGATCCGGAACCCCCCGGTGGACCCGCCCAGGTCGAGCTGCAGCAGGGTGACGACCGACACGACCACGATGAGCGACGACGCCACCAGCTGGAACCGCTGCGAGATGCGCGAGACGGCGGCGAGGAGGGCCGCCCGGTGCTCGAGCCGCGGCGGCAGCGGCTCGCCCTTCCCCGACGTGCGGCGCCCCACGCGCTTGCGGTCGGCGCGGCTCAGGTCGCGCAGGATCGACGCGACCGCCGCGTGGAGCGGGGACATGACCACCGTGGTCGTGACCGCGGCGGACGCGGCACCGAGCTGTACGATCGCCGGCCACACCGTGGCGAAGCCGTCGTCGAACTCGTCGAGGAGGAGGAGCAGCACCACCGTGCCCACGAGCACGCCGAGCAGGCCGACGGAGACGATGGTGAGGATCTTGCGGCGGATCACCGCGGGCGTCCAATCGAGGCCGGGGAGCGGATCCGCCGGCGCACCGGACTCCCGCGCGCCCGCCTCCCGCGCCTCCGCGCCGACGCGCGTGCGGTGCCCGATCAGCCAGCTCGCGCCCGCCATGCCGACGAGCCCCGCGAGGAGGCCGACGGCGATCCACGCGGGCACGCCCGTGATCAGGGCGCCGGCCGTCGCGACGACGGCGAGGGCGCCCGTGATGGACGCCCAGACGCGGAGCGCGACCGGCCGGGGCCGCGGCCCGCCCGCCGGGCCCGATGGGCGGTGCACCTCGAGCTGGCCGAGGGAGAGCGCGAGGCTCAGGGCGAGGACACCCGCCGTCGCGTGGACGGCGATGAGCACGAAGGCGCCGTCGTCCTCCCCCGAGGCGGAGATCCAGAAGCCGGCGCCGAGCAGAACGGCCGTGCCGGCGGTCAGGAGCGCGAGGAGCAGGGCGAGCCCGCGGCGACCGCCGGGTGCCGGCTGCGCCGTGGGGGTGGATGCGGTATCGGCGACTCGGGTGCTCACCGGTCGACGCTATCGACGCGCGGGTCGCCCGCCCATTCCCCCGCTCGGGGCGCGGCGGCGTGCCGCGCCGGGATCAGACGGCGAACGCGTCCGGCGCGAGCCCCGCCTCCGGCCGCGGACCGGGCGACCACGCCAGGTCATGCGAGGCCTCGGCGTACCGGATCCGCCGCCGCTGCTCCCACGCCACGAGCGGGATGCCGACGACGAGCACGACCGTCGCGACGACGCCGAAGACCGAGCCGTCGAGGGCGAGCCGGATGACGGAGAGCAGCGCGGCGCACCCCAGCAGGCCGATGACGCCCAGCCCGAACGGGTGCGAGACGCGCGCGAACGCCGCCATGCGGGCCGCGCGCCACTCGGCGTCGGGATCGAGGGGGCCGGGCCCGCCGAGCATCCGCCGGCTGATCCGCTTCCGGTCCGCCCCGCTGACGCCGTGGAGCAGCGGCACCGCGGCGATCTGCAGCTGGACCGACACGACGACGCACGCGATCGCCCCGGCGAGGCATCCCGCCTGCACGGCCAGGGAGGCGATCTCCGCGACCCCGCCGTCGAGGAGGTCCCGCAGCGGGAGGAGCGCGACGGCGGCGAGGAGAGCGGCCGCGAGGACGACGCCGACGACGACCGCGACGCGGCGGCGGACGTGCGCGGCGCTCCAGTCGAGGTCGGGCGCGAGGCGCTCCGGGCGGGGCACCGACGGGCGCACGCCGTGGTCCGTCCGCTCGTCGGGACGGGCGGGGTCGCTGCGCGGAGTGCTCACCCCGCGACGCTAGCGGCGCGGACCACCGCAGCCGAAGCCCCCGGACGGGGTGGATCGAGGGCGGCGGTCGGCGGCGGAAGGGCCGAGCCCGCGCCCCCACGCCCGCCGGCTCGCGGTCAGCCCAGCGGCGCGCCCGTGGGTGCCGGCCAGCGATCCGCATCCACCGCTCCCGGTCGGGGCGACGCGGCGAGCGCCACCACGGCATCGCCGGAGGAGTGGACCAGCAGCATGCCGTAGGCCACGCCGAGGAGACCCATCGCGCTCATGCCGACGAAGGCGAGCCCGACCGCCCCCGCCGTCAGCACGCGGGCGGTGTCGGGCGACGCCCACGAGGCGGCGCCGAGCACCACGGCGGAGGCGCCCATGACCATCAGCGCCATGCCGGCGGAGCTGAACGCCTCGCCGATGCGCGACGCGCGGGCGATGCGGGCTGCCCGCCACTCGAGGTCCGGCTCGAGGGGCGCGCCCCGGCCGCGGATCCGCCGCAGGACGGCCTTCCGGGTGGCGGCGTCCAGGTCGAGCAGGAGGGGGAGGAGCACCCGGCCGTCCGCCTGCACGACGAGCATGCTCACGATGCCGGCGACGATGCCCGCCGCACCCACGCTCAGCACCCCCGCGCCGAGGAGGATGGGCGCGGTCGGATCGGCGGCCGGCGCCTGCACGGCGGCCGCGACCACGATGGCGGCCACGGCCGCACCGGCGATCCCGGCCACGCGCAGGAGGACCGCGCGACGATCCCACGGCACGTCTGCCGGGAACGGGACGCCGTCGCGCAGGCCGTCGCGCAGCTCCGCCGCGTCGGCGCCGGACCTCGCGCCGAGGATCCAGCCGACCGCGCCGACCCCGACCGCCCCCGCGAGCGCGGCCGCGACGTGCGCCACCGGCAGGCCCGCGGCGAGCGACTCGAACACCACGGCGACCGCAGCCAGGCCCACGCCACCGGCGAGGAGCGCGGGCGAGCTGACGCCGACGCCCGTCGACACCGGCGGGACCCCGAGCGCGCGCCGGATGGCATCCGCGCGGGCCGCGGTGCCGACGAAGGCGGGGAGGAGCACCAGCGCGGTCGACGCCACGGTCCACGACACCGTCGGGTTCCCGGCGGACGGACCCGTCAGCACGACGACGAGACCACGCGCGAACAGCCCGAGCGTGGCGAGGAGCAGCACGGTGGAGGCGGCGGTGAGGGCGGCGGTCCCGGACCTCGTGGTCGTCACGGGCGGGGAGGCGAGGGGAGCGGGCACGCGCTGACGGTAGCGGTCGGGCGCCCCGCCGCGAGCGGACCGTCACGCACCCGCCGTCCCTCCCCACGTGAACGCCCGCTGGATCCTCCCCGCCCGCCCCGCGCGCCCGCCCCGCGCGACCCCGCGACGGGCCACACTCGACCCACGCACGTGCACCACCCTCCCGATCCCGAAGCCGATCCCGTCGGCGGCGACCACGCCGCGAAGGAGCACCATGAAGATCACCGGCCGCACCGTCCTCGTCACCGGCAGCACCTCGGGCATCGGCCTCGGGCTCGCCGAGCGCCTCCACGCCGCGGGCAACCGCGTGGTCGTCGCGGGCCGACGCGCGGAGCTGCTCGACGAGATCACCGCGCGGCACGAGGGCATGGCGTCGGTCGTGCTCGACGTGGCCGACCCGGCCTCCATCACCGCGGCCCGCGACGAGCTCGCGCGGAGCCACCCCGACCTCGACGTCGTCATCACCGCGGCCGGCATCATGCAGCCGGAGGACCTCCGCGATCCCGCGCACCAGGCCACCGCGGAGGCCATCGTCACCACGAACCTCCTCGGCACCATCCGCACCATCGACGCGTTCCTGCCGGGCCTCCTCGCGAGCGACGAGGCCACGCTCATGACCGTCTCCTCCGGCCTCGCGTTCGTGCCGCTCCCCCTCACCCCCACCTACAGCGCCACGAAGGCGGCCGTGCACTCGTACACGCAGAGCCTCCGGGCGCAGCTGGCCGGATCCTCGGTGGAGGTCGTGGAGCTGGTGCCGCCCAAGGTGCAGACCGCGCTCATGCCCGGGCAGGAGGAGGCCGACGACGCGATGCCGCTCGAGGACTTCCTCGACGAGGTCATGGGCATCCTGCAGGCGCGGCCGGAGGACGAGGAGATCCTCGTGCAGGACGTGCACGGCCTCCGCTTCGCCGAGCGCGACGGGCGTCACGACGAGATGCGCGCGCTCCTCGGCGGGCGGTAGGCGCAGGTGCGTCAGGCGCTCTGCCGCACCACCAGGGTCGTCGGCAGGAGGGTCAGCGGATCCACCGCCTCCCCCGCCACGAGCCGCACCAGCACCTCGGCCATGCGGCGGCCGAGCTCGTGGGCGGGCTGGCGCACGGTCGTGAGCGGCGGCACGGCCGACTCCGCGAGGTAGTCGTCGTCGAAGCCCACGACCGCCACGTCCTCGGGCACGCGCAGGCCGTGCTCGCGGAGCTCCGCGCACACGCCGGCGGCCATCCGGTCGCTCGCCGCGAACACCGCGTCGATCGGCTCGCCGCGCGCGAGCAGCGCGCGCATCGCCTCGGCGCCGGACGCGGGCGAGAAGTCGCCGACCTCGACGAGCGACGGATCCAGCCCCGCCGCCGTCATCGCCTCCCGGAACCCGCGCAGCCGATCGATCCCCGCGGGCATGTCCTGCCGCCCGGCCACCGACGCGATCCGCGTGCGCCCGCGGCCGATGAGGTGCTCGGTCGCCGTGCGCGCGGCGCCCGCGTTGTCGACGTCGACCGTGGGCGCGTCCCGGTCGTCCTCCCGCAGCGGCCGGCCCGCGAACACGACGGGCAGCCGGTCGCGCAGGCCGCTGAAGGTCGCGTCCCCGGAGTGGTGCGAGACGACGAGCACCCCGTCGACGTTGCCGCCGAGCAGGAAGCGCCGGGTCTTCGCGGCCTGCGCGGGCGAGGAGATGAGGAGCGTCAGCGTGTACTCGGTGGCGGCGAGGTGCGTCATCGCGCCCTGGATGAGGGCGGCGAAGAACGGGTCGGCGAACACGCGGGCGGTCTGCTCCGGCATCACGAGCGCCAGCGCGTTCGTGCGCCGCCCCGCGAGGGAGCGCGCGGCGCGGTTGGGCACGTAGTCGAGCTGCGCGATGGCCGCCTCGACGGCGGCGAGCGCCTCGGGCGCGACCTTGCCGGATCCGTTCACCACCCGCGACACCGTGGCCCGGCTGACCCCGGCGAGCGCGCCGACCATCTCGAGCGTGGGCGGGTCCTGCTCGGCGCGGGCGGCCATGGTCCCCCTCGGGTGCTGCTCGGGTTCCGCTCGGATCGGGCGCGGCGCGGATCAGGTCGAGTGTACGTCCGCCCTCCCGCTCCGCCACCGGGATCCCGGCATAGGGTCGACGCATGTCGACGACGATGCCGCCCTCGCCCGCACCCTCCGCCGGACGCGGCGCCGCAGCCGACCCGGGAGCCGACGCCGCCGACGGATCCGACACCGGATCCGCCGCGACGCGACCGACCCGCTGGGGCGTCGTCGGGGCCGCCGGCATCGCCCGCTCGGTCGTGCCCGACATGCTGCTCGTGCCGGGGATCGAGGTCGTCGCCGTCCACTCCCGCTCCCGCGCGAGCTCCGAGGAGCTGGCCGCGGCGTGCGGCATCACGCGGATCCACGACACCCTCGACGCGCTCCTCGCCGACCCCGAGGTGGACGCCGTCTACGTCGCCACCCCGCACACCCTCCACCGCGCGCAGGCCGAGGCCGCCCTCCGCGCCGGCAAGCACGTCGTCTGCGAGAAGCCCGCCACCACCACGGCCGACGACACCCGCGCGCTCGTCGACCTCGCCCGTTCGAATGGCCTCCTGTTCCTCGAAGCCCTCTGGATGGCGTTCTCCCCCGGCTACCTCGCCGTGCGCCGAGCGATCGCCGACGGCCGCATCGGGGATCCGCGCGCCATCTCCGTAGCCTTCGGCTTCGTCACGGAGGAGGGGAAGGGCCGCCTCTGGGACCCGGAGGTCGGCGGCGGCACGCTGCTCGACATGGGCGTCTACCCGCTCGCCTTCGCGCACGGCCTGTTCGGCGCGCCCTCCTCGGTGGCCGCGGTCGGCACGGTGATCGACGGCGGCGTCGACACCGAGGTCGCGATCCTGCTCGGCTGGCCCGACGGCCGCCAGGCCACGCTCGCCTGCTCCCTCGTGGCGGCGCTCCCCACGGGCGCGACCGTCAGCGGCACGGCCGGCCGCATCGAGGTGGATCCGCTCTTCCTCGCCTCCCCCGGCCTCGCGGTCGTGCCCGTCGACGGGGATCCGGAGCGGCAGGAGCACGCGATCGAGGGCCGCGGCTACGTGCCCATGTTCCGCGCGGCCCAGGAGGCGATCCGCGCCGGCCGCGTCGAGTGCGCGGAGATGCCGCACGCGGAGTCGGTGGCCCTCGCGGAGCTGATGGACCGGGTCCTCGCGGACATCGGCGCGCGCTGACCGGCACCCCGGGGCGTCCGTCCGGGGAGCCGTCAGAAGGCGGTCGTTAGGGTCGACGAGGAGGCACGCGCCTCCGCCCTGCGGCACGTCGACGGAGACGACCCGACCGGAACGACCCCGAAGGAGAACACCATGACGCACGTCCTCGTGCTCGTCGGGAGCCTGCGCTCAGGCTCCACCAACCAGCAGATCGCCGAGGCGGCGGTGCGCCATGCCCCCGAGGGCGTCGCGCTCGACATCCACACCGGCCTCGACCGCCTGCCCTTCTACAACGAGGACGTCGACGTCGAGGGATCCGTGCCCGACGCCGCCGTGGCCTTCCGCGACGCCATCGCGGCCGCCGACGCGCTCCTCGTCATCACGCCCGAGTACAACGGCACGATGCCCGCCGTGCTGAAGAACGCCATCGACTGGGCCTCGCGCCCGTTCGGCGCGTCCGCCCTCGCGGGGAAGCCGACCGCGGTGATCGGCAGCGCCTTCGGCCAGTACGGCGGCGTGTGGGCGCAGGACGAGGCCCGCAAGGCGCTCGGCATCGCCGGCGCGCGCGTCCTCGAGGACGTGAGGATGGCCGTCCCCGAGTCGGTCGTCCGCTTCGCCGAGCGCCACCCGGCCGACGACGCCGAGGTCGTGGAGCAGCTCCGCGACGTGCTCGACGCCGTCCGCTCCTCGGCGGAGGCCACCGCCGCCTGACACCACCCGCCACGGGGCCGACCGCCCCGCGCACGACGACGGCCGCGCCCCCGAGGGGACGCGGCCGTCGTCATGCGAGCCGGAGGCTACGGCTTGAGCACCACCTTGATGCAGCCGTCCTCCTTCTTCTGGAAGATCTCGTACATGTGCGCGGCCTCGCTGAGCGGCACGGAGTGCGTGACGAGGTCCATGACGCCGAGCGGGTCG
>Ga0265798_10005581_pt1 | contig 16819 bp, 7 predicted proteins | sample P3T30metagenome_FD_192430 | JGI IMG/M metagenome (GOLD analysis project Ga0265798, IMG submission 192430) | Plant litter microbial communities from East Loma Ridge, Irvine, California - P3 T30 | ecosystem: Environmental > Terrestrial > Plant litter > Unclassified | place: USA: California... | reverse complement strand
CCGTTCCTAGTGGAGAGCTACGCCTGCTGAATAACATCTACGGTTATGTCAAGCCCGGTCAACTCACGGCGCTCATGGGTGCCTCTGGCGCTGGAAAGACGACACTTCTTGATGTGCTCGCCAACCGCAAGAACATTGGTGTCATCTCTGGCGACAAGCTTGTTGATGGAAAAGTCCCCGGCATCGCCTTCCAACGTGGAACTGCCTACGCCGAACAACTCGATGTTCACGAGCCCGCCACGACCGTCCGTGAAGCACTCCGTTTCTCCGCCGATTTGCGCCAACCGTTCGAGACACCCCAGGCCGAAAAGTACGCGTACGTTGAAGAGGTCATTGCCCTGTTGGAGATGGAGGACATTGCCGACGCCATCATTGGAGATCCAGAGAGCGGTCTAGCTGTTGAACAACGCAAGCGCGTGACGATTGGTGTTGAGCTCGCTGCTAAACCCGAGTTGCTTCTCTTCCTGGACGAACCAACTTCTGGTCTCGATTCCCAGAGTGCTTTCAACATTGTCCGCTTCCTCCGCAAGCTAGCTGCCGCCGGTCAGGCTATCCTGTGCACGATCCATCAGCCCAACTCTGCTCTCTTTGAGAACTTTGACCGACTCTTGCTCCTCCAGCGTGGCGGCCAATGTGTTTACTTTGGTGATATCGGCAAAGACGCTCACGTCCTCATCGACTACTTCCACCGCCATGGTGCCGACTGCCCACCATCTGCAAATCCCGCCGAATGGATGCTGGATGCTGTCGGCGCAGGTTCCGCTCCTCGTATTGGCGACCGCGACTGGGCCGATATTTGGGTCGACTCTGAGGAGTTTGCTGAGGTCAAGCGTCACATTGGTCAGGTCAAGCAAGAGCGTCTTGCCGCAGTTGGTGCCGCTGAACCAGTTGAACAGAAGGAATTCGCTACGCCCATGTCGTACCAGATCAAGCAGGTTGTCAGACGTCAAAACTTGTCCTTCTGGCGCACTCCCAACTACGGCTTCACTCGTCTTTTCAACCACGTCATCATCGCCCTGCTCACTGGTCTCATGTACCTCCAGCTTGACAACTCTCGGTCTTCCCTCCAATACCGTGTTTTCATCATATTCCAGGTTACCGTCCTCCCAGCCCTTATTCTCGCCCAAGTCGAACCAAAGTACGCCATTCAGCGCATGATCTCTTTCCGCGAGCAGATGTCGAAAGCGTACAAGACATTTCCCTTTGCCTTGTCGATGGTCCTTGCCGAGATGCCTTACAGTGTGCTCTGCGCCGTATTCTTCTTCATTCCGCTATACTACATTCCCGGCCTGAACTCTGATAGCTCGCGCGCTGGATACCAGTTTTTCATCGTCCTGGTTACCGAGATCTTCTCAGTTACGCTGGGACAGGCTATTGCTGCTTTGACACCCACGCCCTTTATTGCCTCTTACGTCAACCCCTTCATCATTGTAAGTCACGTCCTGATTTGTACCCACAGCAGTGAACTAACTGTAACCAGATCATCTTTGCCTTGTTCTGCGGTGTCACAATTCCCAAGCCCCAGATTCCCAAGTTCTGGCGCGTGTGGCTCTACGAGCTCAACCCCTTCACGCGTCTTATTGGAGGCATGATTGTGACCGAACTCCATGACCTCAAGGTCACATGCACACCGGCCGAACTCAATCGATTCAATGCTCCTTCGGGACAGGACTGCGGTACATATATGAGCGACTTTTTCTCGAGCGGTGCGCCCGGTTACATTGTCAACAACGCAACTAATGCTTGCGAGTACTGCGCATACAAGGTTGGCGATGAGTTCTTCCAACCCCTTGGTTACGACTTTAGCAACCGATGGAGAGACTTTGGCATCTTCGCCGCTTTCATCGCGAGTAACTTGATTATTCTTTTCGTTGCTGCAAAGTACCTCAACTTCAACAAGAGATGAGTGGAAACACTGGACAACATTCACACATCTGTTCGAATATGGCATCGTCGATATAGCCGATTTTCACCGTTTGTCGGCTACCACGACGCCAACGCATGTATGACAGGGTTGCTATGCCACCGCAGCCTATTCTCGCTGCATGAGCAATGTTTTTTTTTGCATGTTCTCATCAAAACAAAAGTGCATATAGACTTTTCACGGTTTCATGTTGCGATACCCGATTGGGCGAAACATTGTTGCATCGTCAGCACTACTAGATCTGCATGGCATTTCTTCATACCATTATATACATAGATAATAGTCTTATTAATTGACCACTTTAATTGATTAAATACCTTCACACATGGTGAACGGTGAAGTTGAGATATAGTCCTTTTGCCCCTTGTTGCACACAGAACGTTGTTCAATGTCTCAAACGTATAATTTACATGTCTTGTGTTGTGCTTCACACGTGCGTCTGCAACCTTTCAGGAAGTGACGACTTCCCTTTTGGAGACCTTGTTGGTCCCTTTTACGTATTGAGTTTGAGTCTTTCCTTTCCTTATTTTCCTTCTTCTTCCCTTTCTGTAAGTCTCTCTTGGTCAAATCATATTTCCACTTCTGATACACACACATATCCGCTTTTTTTTTACCACCATTCACAGTAAATCTTTTATTCTCCACAGCTAGCCCACGCTGTATCCCTAGTCTTTTTCTCTTCTTCTTCTTCCCTTGAAAAACAAAGAGAGAAGAAACAACAGACTGGCCCATCGTTACTATCGCTCCCGCAGTACATGCACCACAAAAATGCTAAACATGCATACTCTCACTAAACTACCTTTGCATGCACCAGCAACAGCAAACCACCGTGTTTTAGGCAAGAAGACAGCCCTCAGCAAGAAGAACAAGATACAATGCTCTAATTGCGAGAGCGGGGGTCTGCAGATCCACGGTGTTGTTCCTGGTGTGAGGAGGGTAGGAGCAGGGGTAGATGTGGAGACGAATTCGGGCTCAGTGTCACATCCAGTCTCCGGTCCGGCAATGATGCCATGGCAAACAGTTGACACCAAAGGACAGTCTCTAATCACGATTACGCGGCCACCTACGTCCACGATGTAGCCCGTACGACAAAATCATCATCATCATCATCGTCGTCGTACCCCCGCGTCTCACCCCCAGGTTTCCTCTACCCTGCTCCTATTGTCCCGCCTTCCGCCTTTTCCAACTACTACCCGCACCCCACTCACAGTCTAATGAGCCACGTAGACGAAAACAACATCGCGTTCTTACCCACGGGCTACAAGCTCCGGTTTCTCGTGCTTGTAGGCGCGCTGTCCGTGCTGGTATGCGGGATGAAAGAGGCAGTAAAGTGGTTGCGAAGAAAGAAGGAAGTAAGGCCAGTGGATAAAGTGAGTAAATACGGGGGTTTGAAGAAGAAGGGGAAGAAGGGGAAGAAGGGGGGGAGGACATTATTATTACAGCAAGTCCCCAACCAAGGCAAAAGTAAGACGAAAGAGATGGCAGAGGGGAAGGGGAGGGAGAACATGAACATGGAAGTAGGAATGCGAAATAGGCCGCAGAAGCGGCCTACAAGACATCAACAACTCACAACGTTGACTCAAGGATCTGCGGCGCGAAAAGCGGAGCATATGTCGTCTCCGTACCAAAACGACAACCGTGTATTGATGACTACTAGACTGCGGCGGTTTATTTCTAGTTCTGGTTCTAGTCATTCGTCTTCTGCGCCTTCCACGTCTGATTCTCCAGCTTCGACACAAAATCCCGCATTATCTGGTCCCAGGAACGGGAACGAGGACTCGTTGCTTGATCCCCCAACACTAAATATGCAGGAACCACCACCACAACAACATCGAAGTCCCGTATCCTCCTTCTCTTTTACTCCTGCGACGACGACGCCTACTATCATGCAAGATAATTTCGCCGCCGCCGACCCACAAACATGTACATGTATGCGTACATCTACAAGCACATCTTCTTTAATCTCCCGGCTGCGACGACGACGTACTAGGTCGCTCTCTCCATCCCTTTGTTTGTGCCACCACACAGATACCGCGACGCTGGAGGCGATGGAAGCGGGCACTGCACCGCTTATAGCAGGGCATGGGCGCTCGATGCGTCTACCTTCTTCTTCTTCTTTTCCTTTGAGTGCTGCGGCTGGGAACAGTGTATGGAGTAAGAGTCTCGGAGTCTGATTAGGTCACATTCTCCATCAAAGTAGCATACAAGTATTGAATGCACACAAGTGTAGTTGGTAATGAGTTATATTGTCTACGTAAAGGACAGACTGTTTGCTAACATTGCAAAATCCTTGCGATCCTCACGCTATATGTACCGTTTTCTGACTGAGCATAGGCCTTATTTTTTTTGGCAGGCATCGTAACGGTCACAAGGACCATTATGGGCCTAGTTGAACAATATCCCCCCAATGGCTCAGTAAAATCCCCAATACCACCATGTATAGAGTAAAGCTTTAAGAGCAGGTTTGGGAAGTGTCGCCTTCTGGGCCGACAAGGCCAACGACGCACTCATATCCCTCGCAGCAAGGCAGGACGGAACAATCATCTACACTAACTGTTAGCAGGAAGCGAGGGATTTTGTAATTATAGTATAGTGAACTTGCCAAAGAAGTTGGCGCAGGTATCGCTGATATTCTGAGGCTCAGGCTCAGAGACAGGCTTGCAAGTGACGAGAGCAGCACCGAGCCACAAGCAAGTGATGGTAGCGAATGCCTTCATGTTGTCGATATGAACGATAGATGTTGGGTAATTGTATGTTGAGTAATTGTAGGTTGATGTTTTTTTAGAATCGTGTAGCAGTGGTGGGTTGATGGCCTTTTATAGGGGAGACAGATCCTAGGTGCGCCAATCCTCACAGAACCCGGATGGCACAATCGGTGCGAACTGCCATGTATTGACCGAATTCTAATCCGACTAGAGTCTTGACTTCCGGTAGTTCCGTCTGGTTGTGAAATGCTTGCGTATACAGACTCCAACGTATATGCAGTGATATGATGCATATCTTGCAGTAGCTTGGATGATACTGTCACAAAACGATGCCGATGGGAAAAGTTTGGCCGCCGAACCCGTGTTGTCAACTGCATTTGGAGCCTTTTGGCCTTGAGGAATACGAAGAGAAATGGCCCAGCTCGTGTTCATGAGTACATGGTTAGAACCAACGGATCGATGGTGTTGAGCTGACTAGCCATTTGTTGGTTCGTAAACAACACTAAAGTTGAGGCAGCTTTACTGCAGAATTATGACCTGCTAGACGGGCCTCCTCCCGAGGGCTCATCTCTCTTTTTTTTTTGCTATATTAGGATAAAGATTACAAAGTTACCACGTCACGTGCCGACACCTTGTGGAGAGTTAATCCAATCCAAGCTTGACAGACCAATCACAGTCTTGCTTCTCAAAAAAGTGAGCGGCATAGAGAAACACGACCATAATATGCAGCTAAAGTTGCAATCAGTGGTGAGGGTGTAGGTGAGGGCTAAGGTCTTACTAGTGCTTATACAAGAATCTGGTTGCCGGATGATACCCGCCTTCGTATATGCGTGTTTGTAGTCGGCTTGTCTTGCAGGGAGTAGACGATCTTCAACCCGCACCCCCTCTCTATTCGTATACCAGTATAAAGTCTAGTGCTTATCTGAGAACTTAGTGTCGGATAATACCCGCCTGGACATAGGCATCTGTTTCGCATGCTATCTCCTACGCATCCATGTGTTTCCAGTTGACGTGTTTTGCAAAGAAGGAGATGATCTTCAAACCCCCTCTCTATTCGTATTTCACACCAATAGACGCAGTACACTTTAACATGGTACATTTTGGCGCCGTACCCATAATTAAATCTTTCCCTTCAACCTCTGCGCCCCTGTACATAATACGGCCGCACCTCGATCTCCAAGGAATCTACCCCCTGATATTCGTAACACCTACCTAGGAACCATGATTTAACAACACGCTTTTACGCTGAATTATCACAATAGTACAAAGATTGTTCAACAAAGAAAGAATATAGCACGACGTGGAAGTTTGCCGCCAGTACTGCACACAATCACGGCTAGCATACCGGAGTAAATTCACAGTATGAGGTTACGCAGGGAGGCCGTGGAAGACACAGTGCGGTGCACTACCGTGGGCCGATAAGACCTCGCGTTCTGATACATGCATGTCCACTGGCTTCATCGCACTTGTCACATCCCGTTCTTTCAAGCCGAGTCTTCTTGCGCACGTCTTCAAAGTACGTAGGCATCCATGAGTTGCCGAAATTGCGCTGCGCAGTTGGATAGCAACCAGGGCCTCCTCCTGCTTCCTTCCGGACGTTTCCGCAGCAATGATTAGGGGAGGGGGGGGAGCAAGCATTCATGGATACCCCAAGGATCTTTGCCAGTGTCAATCATCTGCAGATTGCACGTCTGCTCCGGCACGCACGACGCCTCCCCTCTCCTTCCCAGTGCTCCCCCAGATGTGGATGCCTTTACAGAGCAAGAAACGGATGGGTTAGCATTTGGCGACCTATCTATAGGATATGCAAAAATTAGGCGCAGGTAGGTGATAGATAGGAATACCGTAGAATACACGCCGTTGTTTTAGCGATAACCCTACAAATAGCGGTACGATAAGTGTAAAGAAGAGTGATTAATGTCGCAGTAAGGGCACCTGGTACAGATGCAATCCAAGCATTTCTTTTATACTAGAGCTTTAATTGATAATTCACTTCTTACTTATTTCTAAGCTCCTTTATCTGCAACACTTACAGAGTATGTCAACTCTGCCTGCGTACATTCACCGAGTAAATACTGCATTCAACTGAGTCTGAGATGCTGGGGTAGCGCCTTAACTGCTTTCTTGTATTGCTGTCACTATAATACCGCGTTGTGAAAATCTGCTGTTAAGCATCGATATCACTTGTAAAACAATAGAGTACGTTAAGCACTATAGAATCTTTGGCCTATCGCCTAGTGGGGGACTGGGAAGGATGGACGAAGCTGTTGATGGGTTTGTGGCGAGGGTAGGACGGTGTACAGAAAACGAAGGTAACAGGGCTTTACTGTTGCCGTTGACGCGGACGAGGAGGAATTAGGGCTCATGTACATGTACAAGTTGATAAGACTTTTCTTTCTCTTTTTTTTTTGGGGGGGGGGGGGGGGGAGATAGCATATAGCATGGGAGCAGAAACACACAAATACACGCAGTGTACTGAGACCAATAAGACACAGTTTGATTTGGATTCAAAAGCTTCGTCGGCTGGGAAGCAAATATGGTATCATGCAAAGCAAGCAAGGGCCCTACCCTAAACGCCACTAATGCATCAGAGTACAAGTCCTAAACGTCAAAGTCTTTTCGAAGAATCTCTTGGGCCTCTAGAGTCATCTTCTTGGAGATGATACGCCCAGCTATAAGATCGCCGACCTTGTCGATCAGGCGCTCTCGAAGACCCTCCAGATCGGGTTCGGCATACGTACCCTCTGTTTTCGCCTTTTCGGCCCTCTCTCGGACGGTCTTGGGTACCAGGGCGGGAAAGGAACCCACAAGCACGTGGAGTAATATTTCGGCATCGTGCCTTGCACTCTCATCGGTCAGCTTCTTGGCAAGGAAGTCGTCGTTGTACATTTTGATGTTGGGCAGAATGAGGCCTCGTAATGCATCGCCGGGGCCGAGGACCAAGAGCAGGGCTTGCAGTGCGCCAAAGTGTGTTCCCACCGACTTGTCCGGATCCATAAACTGCTTGAGACAAGTGCGTGCAATTCGTGACTTTAGCCCCTGATTTGATGACGAGTGTTTTCTGCAAATGTCTTTGAGTAAATGGGCGGCAAGTGTTCGGAGGTAAAAGGCGTCTTGAGCAGCGCGGCTGTAGTCGGGCGCACTTCCGTTTAGTGTCTCAGTGGAGGGGTTGGAGAGCACTTTCGGATTTGCTGGCCCTAGCTTTCCGCCGATGCAGCAGGTCAGGATGGGGGGCACCATGTATGCCACGTAGGGGTCAAGATAGATGGCCTGGTTCTTGAGCAGGGCTTCGGCCGCACGCATCATCTGACTCAGGATGAACAGGTTCTTCATGTTGTGTGTAACCTTCTCCGCGATGAAGCTGAGAAGATACGTCGTCAGCTGGTGGATGCCGGGCTCAGTCGAGATTGCAGCGAGGGCTGCCGTCTGCCATTCAATGTTGGTCTCATCGATGAGGGCGCCAGACAGCTTGTTGAACAGCTCTTGCGACTCTTTGGAGAGGACGTGTTTTACGAGCGGCTTAACGTTGACATTGTCCAGGCCGTTGGCAGCAGCCAGATGTGGGTTCGCATTCGGTCCCTTGGGCAAAAGGTCGGCGGTGTTTGTGTTTGGGTTCTGTGGTATCGAAGGCTGGACGCCCTCGACGGCGAGCCAATGTGCTAGAGCAAGGTTGTTAGGGCGTTTGTGTTTGGGTTTGGGGGGAGGGGGTTAATGTTCTGGGGCCTGCCTACCTGTGAAGGTGATTTCTCGTGGCACCTTGGGCAGCGGGGCGTTGATGAGCTTCTCGAAATCGACCTCCTCGTCTTCGACATAGTACAGAGGCTGGCCGGGGCCCAGTGAGGCCTCGCCAAAGCGCAGCGGACGCGTCGACTCGTAACCGTACAGAGGCTCGACATTGAGCACCTTGAGGGCATTGGATATGTCCTGTGTGCTCAGCGTGGTCCGCTTCCCGTGTCGCATGAACTTGAGCGCCTCTTCCAGCACCTGGGCCAGGCGGAAGTCGACGTCGCGCGCTAGCTCATCGACAACATTATCGGCGAGTGAGGCGATGCCCACGGATTCGGCCACGTCGCGTACATTGTCGGGGTTCCAGACTGAAGCCATGCCGAGCGTGTGCAGTGCGAGCTGTGTGGTGAGCTTGATGTGCAATGGTGGGGCGGTTGGAGAGCGGCCGGGCTGTGTCTAATGAGGCGGTACTGGTGAAAGCAGCCGGTGGGCGGGCGCAAAGGGTATCACCAATCCGTGTGACGCAGGGACCGAGGTTGTGACTGTTAGCCCTACGACCCAGTGAAGCACATATCGGACACGCGCATGCAAAGGTTGTGGGTGACGTGACGCCGCGGGATCTCGGAGATTGATGGGCTCAGTGTTTCATATACGAAGCCGTAACACGCTGCAAAGGCGAGTAACGAGTGCCAAAGTGCCACAGAGCGGGATTGGTATTGGTAGCCGCAACCTGGGCCTTGCGAGTGAGCAAGTTCGCGATCGAGGTGACGGCTCGCGTCAGTCTTGGCAACCGTCCAAGCGCGCCTCTTCCTTCCCTTCCCTTCCCTGTCGTCACTCTTCCCCATCACCATCTCCACGCGCACTGCCACCATGTCTGTCGCCTTTCACACCGATGAGCGTCAAGTCGGCGATCATGCATCCAGCCAAATCACCATCTTTCCATACCAAATACCTGGAGTCAGCCCATACCCATACCGACTGCCCGTCGTTTGCTTCACTCAAAGAGCACACAAACATGTCCGCTCCATCGCCCGTCACAAGCTTGTGTCGTAGACCGCCATTTTGAAATACCAACCTCTGAGACAAGGCAAGCCCCCCCAAAAAAGACGTGTCTGCTCACTGATTGTCCATTTCTTCGGGCTGCGGCTTGTCTTCCCCGCGGCATGACATTCGCAAGCAATGGACACAATCAAGTCGACTGTGGCTCGCCATTCTCCTAACCATGGCCACGTTGCTTACCACTGACCCATGTCCATCTCTCCCCAGCTTTCTGGGGACCACTTTTGTTCGGCCGCTTGTGCTCCCTTTCTACCAAACGAGTATTCCATTCCTGCCTGCTACTTCAGACTTAGTCTTTCCCTGACGCCACCCGTCTATCCGCACGGGCGGGCCGCTGCGACGCTGATTGTCTATTCCCTGGCTCATTGCATCTGTCAGCTACACCGACGCCCCTGTAGCCCACTAGCCAGGTTTTGGAGCAGTCACATTGTGAGTGTAGGTAGACTGCTGCCTCAGACCAGACTATTTAATCATGAGTCCTCGTTTATCTTTGGTCTTGCAACATACCCTTCCCTTCTCTCTCTCTCTCTCAGCAAGCACTACATCTGTTCAGCTACTGACAACCCACACACTCCCTTCATAAACCATCACTTGATCCCTTTAGCACCATTTGCAACCAGCACCACCACTTCTTCTTCTTCATCACCATGGGCATGACTGCGGACACTTTGAGCGGCAACGGCTGCGACCTGTCCAATGCATCTTCATTCCATGCTGTATCTATCTCGTCACTTTCTACGCCGCCGCAAGACCGCTCAAGAGACGACCCCCCATCTCCTCCCCCTCAGCCACCACCAAGTCCAGCACACTGGAACCGTCTCGTTTCCGTGAGTGGCCTGGTCCAGGTTATCCAACTTGACTAACTCGATGCCAAGCTCGACGCCCTTGCACCACTCGATATCTGAACTCCGGGGTAGTGGGGCGACTACTGTAAGCATCATGCACTCCGCGGACCTTGGTTCCATCTGACCTTGCTTGAACCAAGACAAAAGCTGCGCTACTCTACCGAATTCGACTTTTGCAATGGCATATCTTCAGTCCCATGTCTGTCGTTGTCTGTGCCTTGCATGTCATGTCAATTCTTGTTGAGCATTGCTTTGCTACAGAGATGGGATGCACGGGCCAGTTTGTCCAGGCACCTCGTAACTTGTTCTTCGACTGCAGCCTATGTTATTTCTCGGTGTTACAGGGACGTCCAAGTAGTGCAGATTGGTGCCAGTCTCGGCAGGGCACGTGCGTTCTTAGACCATGTCTTTTGGCGTTCCGTAGTGCTTGCAGACGCCTTTTGCTCCATATACACAATCTGAAATGTACCTTTGTACAATTTGCGAATGGCCATGGCTTCTGATTTGTTGTATGCGGCTGAAAAGTCGGCATTTTGACTATATCCTACCAGGACCTGACCCTGGTATTGCAGCCGACACGCCAGTCGACCCTGAACATCACGGACCCATTATCCGGCATCTAGTTTGTATCCTCTCTTCCCATGCGTACGGTATCCGTATGTTTTCCTATTGTCGCCCGCTGGGTGCTACTCGCTTACTGTACTAGCGCGCACTAGTCTCGTCACCTATGTTGCCAGATTCGATTCGCACACGATAGCTCCGGCTCCACTCAACTCCAGTTCACCGTACATCACATCCGAGGTACGTGTGCATTCGACAATCCGCCCATTTGCACCTTTCCTTTACTTGCTTGTATAAATTTTCTACTGCAGAGCAGCTGGTTGAGCCTTGCAAAGTACTGCAGAGCTTGTTGGGGCTTGGCAAGAGATCGACAGTCCCGCTATCCGCCACCAGCGGCTACCCACCTAACGACAACTGCCACTTTCTGGACAATTAAGAGGACAACCCTCCCATCACCACCTTGCTGCTGACTGCAGCCACTAATTACATTCTACCCCCAGCTCTTGTGCAGATCCATCATGGCTGCCGATAAGCAGGAGACGGCGGAGCAGATACTCAAATGGTACTCAAATCTCTACAGCCGCAGGGTCGACCTGGTCGGCGATTTTGCAGGTAGCGAGCGGTTTCTCGTACACGGCGAATCACTCCTGCTTCAGTGTTTTTCCGACCCGCACCTCGACTTTGACCCTGGCTTCCAACTACTACACGCTTCGTACGCTGTTGAAAAGTTCTTACAGAATCTCGTTTCTCGAGGCTGCAATTTTCACATAGCTTTTTTCGACGAGCACCAAGATCTTTGCATACCCCAGGATGCGTCGCCAGCAATTAGCGAAAAGTACTTGCTTGCACGAGCAGCCATCATTCGCCATCTCAAGGTCAACCTACCAGACGCTGTCCCCGACGTTGAGGTCCATACTTTCGCCTCGTCGTCATCCGACGCTTTCGCCGAATATCTGCGTTCCACGGACATATACTTTGTTCTCTGTCATGATGGAGCTTCGTTCAATGACGTCCGCAAGAGGATCATCTCACAAAAGAGCCTAGAATCTCTCCAGGGCGAGAGCCGAGAGCTCCAGGAGCGCCAACAGGAATACAAGTCGTCATTCCGCACATTCATCTACAGTATGATGCAACGAGGCTACAGTGCTGCGCTTGTCAACGGATTGGAGTGGCGAGACACCAAGGTGGTCACAACAGTTCTTGAACATGCACGTTCAATGACGCTAGACGTTTCATCAGCTGTAAGTACCCCTTCTCACGAACACACCCGTTCTTTTGCACCACAGTCACCGAAGATTGCTCCAGCAGTTACGGAGCTCAAATTCCGTATCACGAGGGCGGTCTGCGCATCTGGCCTAATCCTCTTGTGTGTTCGCTAACATTTAGAAGGAGCCCCATACAAACAAAAGGTTGACTGATATTGTTGATCTATCTCACATGCGCGGCTTTTTGCAAACTATCAGGACGTCGTGTGACCAAGTTCTCACTGAGCGCGAATATCTGACGATACTGGTGGCCTCGAAGTTAACCGCCACTCATAAAGACTTGTCGTCTGTACTACTACATCAGGCAGCACTTCTTGCGGAATTGCCTCTTGCAGAACGCATCATCAAGCATTCTGATATCCCCGATGAAATCAACTCGTTCATCCTAGCATTCTGCCACGAAGCACGCAAGTTCGTCGGAAGCCCTGCGTGGTCAGAGGCTTTCGCCGGTCACCCAGATTGCGACATGGCGGATCTGATCGATGGACGACTCTTCGCCTCGTGTGCGCGTTCTTCCTTAGCGGAACCCAGCGAGCACCTCAAGACCCTACTCAAAGCCACCGAGGCTCTGAATGGTCAGGAACTTCCTTCGCAGCCGACAGTGTCCTCTACAACAAGTAAAGAATCAGACCCCAGCGATGATGATGACGGGGAAAGCTCGGCATACAAGGTTTTGCCCTTTTCAAACGACATCTTCGACCAGCACCTAGCCCCTATCCAACTGGAAGTATCCCGCCAGGGAGGCAAGGCGGACCCAACAACAGCCAACATCTTCCGGGAAGTTACCCACTGGCACAACCAAAGATCGCTTAACCAGAAGACAAAGGTGGTTGTAGAAAAGGACCCAAAGATAGCGAAGAAGGCTCTCCGCCGAAACCAGTTTTTCATGGCCGAGATGACGTCTTACGCCGCTAGTCTTACAAACGCTGTTGGCAAAGTGTTGGACCCAGAGACCATTACCCTTGGAGACAAGTCGAAAGCGACACCCGCTCAGAGTCTTGAGAACAAGCGCCCAAAGCAGCAACAGCAGAGACAGAGCACCAAGAACATCAACGCCTCTAAAAAGGCTATGATGGCAGACATTGCAGCAAGCTCTAAGCGCAAAGACGAAGAAAACGCAAAGCAGTGGTATCAGGCCTGGACTGTCTCCTGTGCGGGTTTGGAGAAGCAAGTCGACCTGGCCTCAAGATACAACAAAGCGAGACAGTACCTCGCCGACCGCAATGAGGCTCAGCGTCAAGTTATTGGTCCCGACGTGCGCATCTACATGTTGAATGTACTCTTGGAGATGTGGGTACGCTTCTGCCGTGATAATGAGAAAGAAAAAGGCCTGTACGTCGCCGCGCTCTTGTTTGACACCGCACGTTCTCTCTGCAGCTACCCAAGCGTGTCCAAGACGATTGCGAAATGCCTCGCCACAACTGTGGAGCGTCTGAAACTGCCAACACTGGAAGTACCTGTGGCTCAAGGCGACCGGAAGCTGCCGTTCAAGTTTGCACTGGACGAGACCCTGGTATCGGACCTAGCCCTGACCCTCTCTCCAGAGGAGTTTCAGCTACTCCACTGCGGACCGTACTTTGATCGCACAATTGACTCTGCGCCAGATCCTCGTGTGGCATTCGAGCCGGATGCGTGGCAACGACGTGTGTTGGATGAAATCGACGCTCGTCGCAGTCTTCTTGTGATTGCTCCTACATCAGCAGGAAAGACCTTCATATCGTTCTACGCCATGAAGCAAGTCTTGGAGGCCAACAACGATGATGTTCTCGTTTATGTTGCACCAACAAAAGCCTTGGTCAATCAAATTGCTGCCGAAATCCAGGCTCGCTTCTCCAAGAACTACAAGTACAGCCAGTCTGTATGGGGCATTCACACGCGAGACTACCGAATCAACAATCCTACGGGTTGTCAGATTTTGGTTACAGTGCCTCATATCCTCCAGATCATGCTGCTGGCACCTAGCAATGCTAAGAGTTGGTCAGAGCGGGTCAAGTGGATCATCTTTGACGAGGTTCACTGCATTGGACAGGCAGAGGACGGCACGGTCTGGGAGCAATTGCTGCTGATGGCCCCTTGCCCGATCATTGCTCTATCAGCTACGGTTGGAAACGCTGAAGCTTTCAACGACTGGCTTTCAGCCTCGCAGAAGGCTGCAGGCAACGAGCTTGTGATGGTGCAACACCAGCATAGGTACTCGGACCTTCGAAAATTCATCTACACGCCTCCCACCAAACGTGATGCAGCTAGCTACCTGCCTCTTCCAGCCAACCGCTCGTTTGCGCAACTCGGGCTAGATGAGCATGCTGACTTTGCCTTTCTACATCCGGTAGCCAGCTTGATCAATCGTACCCGCGGTCTACCGTCCGATCTGACCCTCGAGGCCCGTGATTGCCTTACCCTTTGGCAAAGTATGTGCAAGCACCAAACCGACGCCTATCCGGTAGACAAGTCTTTGGATCCTTCCACCATACTCCCGACCGTTATCAAGAAGGCGGACATCATCAAATGGCAGACTGGTCTCAAGAAGCTTCTCTCCGATTGGATGGGAGATGACAAGTCGCCTTTTGAGGCGGTCCGCAAGGATCTCAGCAACTCTCTGAGCAAGTTCCAAGGCGCTTCAGAAATTGAGGAGGCTGCGAGTGACAAAGGCGACAACGAAGGGCAATTGGATGAGCTGGGAATGGAGATCAGCCACGACATCTCCAGCTTACTACCTTTGCTAGCTGACCTGCAACAGCAGGATGCGCTTCCAGGTATCATTTTCAACTATGACCGCTCGATCTGCGAAAAGATGTGCCAAACACTTATGAAGCAGCTTGTGGATGCCGAGGTTGCCTGGAAAGAGACAAGCCCGAAGTGGAAGGTCAAGCTGCAACAATGGGAGGAGTGGAAGAAGGAAGTCGCACGAAGGGAGAAGCAGGGTCTTCGTGGCGATGCTTCCAAGGGTATGACCAAGCAGGATCAAATGAAGGAGGCCGCCAACGTCGAAGTTAGCGCTTTCGCATCTTTCGACCCGAACAAGCCACTGGACGGCTTCCACTTTGCCGACCACAAGAAACTGTCACAAGAAGAGTTCGCAGTGCATGCCAAAGAACTACGTTATCGTGGAGTGGAGGAATGGTTAATCGACGGACTCATGCGTGGAATCGGTGTTCATCACGCTGGTTTGAACCGAAAGTACAGGTACTGTGTCGAGATGCTCTTCCGAAAGGGCTACCTACGTGTCGTCATCGCGACAGGTACACTCGCCCTGGGTATTAACATGCCATGTAAGACTGTGGTCTTCTCGGGAGACTCTGTTTTCTTGAGTGCCCTCAACTTCCGTCAGGCCGCTGGACGTGCTGGCCGTCGAGGTTTCGACATGCTTGGAAACGTCGTTTTCCACGGAGTGTCTCTGAGCAAGATTCACAAGCTCATCAGCTCTCGCCTACCAGATCTCAACGGACATTTCCCCATTACGACAACACTAGTACTACGCTTGTTTACATTACTGCACTCGTCCGAGAACGCGCCTTTTGCTGTCCGCTGCGTCAACTCCCTGCTCTCACAACCGCGCTTATACCTTGGCGGTGAGGACGCGAAGATGACGGTGCTTCATCACTTGCGATTCTCAATCGAATATCTCCGCAGACAGCATCTTTTGGATGCACAAGGTGTACCTTTAAATTTTGCAGGCGCCGTATCCCACCTGTACTTTACAGAGAACTCGTCATTCGCGTTCCACGCGCTGCTAAAGGATGGATACTTCCACGAGCTCTGCGCGAAGATTGACACTAACAAGGAGGTCGTGCTGCGCGAACTCATGCTTACAATGTCGCACCTGTTCGGCCGTGTCCATTGCCGACAAGCCGACGAGGAGTATGTGCAGGAAGTGGTCAAGAAGAGCCCATCGATTGTATTCCTACCTCCTATGCCAGATCACGCCGCAAATGTTTTGCGCAAGCACAACAAGACCACACTTGACATCTTCACGGCTTACGTGCGCACTTTCGTCGACCAACACATCCAGGAGCCGGATAACGCCCTCCCCTTGACAGATGTGACAGTCGGTGGTGATGCATCCAAATCGGCAAAGGGCCAACCTAAGAATGTAAAGGCTCGTTCCTCATTCGTTGCTCTTTCCGGATACGATGACAAATTTGAGTCGATCCACGATCTGTGCTCGACCAGCCGTTCCGGTGTGTTCCTTGAAGAGGCCGTTGTTCCTCACATTAGTCTCTACCCCGAAGATTCCGATCTTCCACTGAACGCCTACTTGTACGACTTCTTCAACCACGGTGACGTGAATGCTCTGATCAAGGCCAACAAGATTCGTCGCGGAGATGTATGGTTTGTGCTCAACGACTTGAGTATGATCCTGGCAACCATCACAACAAGTCTGTCAAATTTCTTGGGTCTTGCAACAGAATCCGACCTCGACTTTATCGATGTCCGTGGCGGTGGTGACGACGAGGAGGAAAACCGCGAAGACAAGATGCTGCCGAGCGACGCCGCGACAGAAGCTAGCTCAACCACCACCGGCTCTGCGAACAAGGGCCCGGTCAAGCAGGAATTGACCATCCAGCCCAAGAAGAAGCTCAAGAAGAAGGTGGAGGAGTCCTGGGAAGACGAAATGGGTAGCGACTCGGCGGAGTCTGAGGTAGAGGAGAGCTGGGATGCGGAAGATGACGAGGACAAGGAGCCGCCTGCTTGGGAAGAGGGTGAAGGCTTATTGAACGTGCTTAAGGCTTTCAA
>Ga0265798_10005579_pt1 | contig 16820 bp, 19 predicted proteins | sample P3T30metagenome_FD_192430 | JGI IMG/M metagenome (GOLD analysis project Ga0265798, IMG submission 192430) | Plant litter microbial communities from East Loma Ridge, Irvine, California - P3 T30 | ecosystem: Environmental > Terrestrial > Plant litter > Unclassified | place: USA: California... | reverse complement strand
GGGGCTCGGAAGTCTTGGGCCGTAGAAGGACCGACCCGTCAGTATCGATCAAGATGAGTACGCGTGGATCATGACGGCAACTCAAACGATCAACAGTGTGCGAATGTAGTTTCGCAAGACGGAATCTGGTGGGCTGGCGAGAAACAAAACGTTCCCTCCAAGTAGGAATATGCGGGAGTGAATGAAGTAAAAGTGCGCGCTAATCTCAACATGACGGACACATGCACTGTAAAAAGGATCTTCATTCTACGACCACATTCACGAGATACCATAGCAAAAGTAGCGGCCACTAACCATTCATAACAGCAAGGTACAAGGTAGCGGGTATCTTTACCTAGGGTGTTCGACATAATACCTAATCTACGAGTTCCCTCGTGGCCGCCAGCCGGAGTTTGCACCGCCACCATCACACGACATGAAGCTGATTCCTTCAAGACTTTCCCATTTGAGCCGATGAGGAAAGAAGAGGCGGTTCAGGGGGCATGTCGGGTTCCACGGCATCCAGCCACGAGCTGACAACTCCAGAGATTACCAGGATTAGGTGCGCTCCCCACGTCGGAAGTCAAGGCCAGTCCGAAGCCGACGAAATGTAGATTACCATGGGGCATGCTTACCTTGCTTAGGTATAGTAGCTCCAACGGAATATAGAAGCTTCACTACTGAATTGAGCTAGCTATGCTGACCACTTACCCCATTGCGCTGACTTTGCGAATAACCTACTCTGGGCATGCCTTTTGTCAGGTAGTACCTTGTGTGCTGACAATCAGAGGATAACGGCCCTTCTGGTCGGATTCGGACGCTGACATGCTTCCACGGCTGGGATGGAGACCTCGTGGAGAGGCTCAAGAGTACCGATACGCGTAGACATGGAGTAGTCAGTATATATGAGCAAGCTGCTCACCGATTCTAAGGCACCACGAACAAACGTTTCAGTCTCCAACCATCTCCACCACAATCGTTACCGCCAGTATGCATTCTCAGTTCATTTCTCCCCGAATCGGGAAGAGCGCCATGCTCCTCCTGCTGTCCTCCTACCTTTCGAGCTATGCATCTGCGACGGCAGTCCCCGAATCCGTCGACGTTGCCGTTATAGGCGCAGGACTTTCCGGTTTGACAGCAGCGCGAGACCTTCTCCACGGTGGCAAATCCGTCATCGTTCTCGAAGCTAGAGACCGCGTCGGTGGCAAGGTCTACAACCACCCACTCAAGAATGGAGGCGTCACGGAAGTCGGGGCGGAGTTTGTGGGACCCACGCAGGACAAAGTGCTGGAGATGATTTCCGACCTGGGGCTGCAGACATTCGACACCTACAGCGAAGGCAAGTCTGTTTTGTGGAGGAACGGCACGCGAACGGCTTATACTCCTGACCCGGCACTTGGTGGCTCACCGCCAGTGGACATGGCGTCTCTCCCTCTGGTTGCCAGTGCGCAGGAGCAATTGGACGTCTGGGCAGCTGAAGTCAACACCAGTGCCCCCTGGACGCATCCCAAGGCTAAGGAGCTTGACAGTATGACATTCCAGCAGTACATTGATCAGGCAGCACCCCACGCGGACGCCGCCTTCGTCTTGACCTCAGCCAGCAAGGCCATCTGGGCTGCGGAGCCCCGAGAACTCTCAGTCCTATACGTAGTCGCATACATCGCAGCAGGCGGAAACGAGACAAACGTCGGAACACTGGCTCGACTGATTGGCATCCAAGGCGGAGCTCAAGAGAAGCGAGTCGTAGGCGGAACAGGACTCATCCCAGAGCGTCTCGCCGAGAAGGTCGGACACGAACACATCGTCATGAACGCCGCCGTCTCAACCGTCACCAAGACATCCAACGGCTACAAAGTAGTCTCCCGAGCAGGCACCGTCCACGCAAAGCAAGTCGTCCTCGCCATGGCGCCTCCCCTACTCCGTCAAATCACCTTCTCACCCGCCCTCCCCACCGCCCGCCAACAGCTCAACCAAGCAATGAAGATGCCATCCATCGGCAAAGGCATCCCCATCTACCCCACCCCCTTCTGGCGCAAGACCGAAGGCCTAAACGCCCAAGTCATCTCCGACAACGGATCCACACGCGTAACCTTCGACTCCACACCCGAAGACAGCAAATTCGGCGCCCTCCTGGGCTTCCTCCTCGGCGACGAAATGCGCGCGCTCGACGCCCTCACCCCGGCCCAGTGCGAAGAGAAGATCCTGTCAGACTACGTACGGTATTTCGGTGAGGAAGCAAAGAACAACACGGAGTTTGTGTTGCAGCGCTGGGATTTGGAGGAGTGGTCGAGGGGAGGACCTGTGGCGGTTGCTCCGCCTAATGTGCTCACAAAGTATGGTCAGGCGCTGACGATGAGGGCCGAGGGGTTGCATTTTGCGGGCACGGAGACGAGTCCGTATTGGACTGGATATATGGACGGAGCTATCCGGAGTGGAGAGAGGGTTGCTAAGAAGATTTCGGGTATGGGGTATTGAGACTTGTGAGGATTGGGGTAGTGGTGATGGTAGTTGTAGTGGTAGTGTTGGGGCTACATAGTGATCTTGCCGTTCGAATCTGTAATTGGAAACCCTACTTCTGTCTCTGGATCATCTTTAGTAAAGCAAATGGGATACTTTTTTCAGCAAGACGGAGTTGTGTCACATTTTGGGTCGCCAGAAAGCAGGAGTCTAGGTTCTTAGTTCCCAGCGCCATATCCGGGGAAGGTGTTCGTGATCGACAGGCCCGCGCGGAATATACTTTCAGTAGCTGGGGTTGCTAACCTGCGAATTGCTTACGTTGACGCCAGATCGACATGTCACGGTGAGCCTCGGCTCCATCGTACACCATGAGGTTTGTGTATAATAGGAAGCTGTAGGATGTGGTATTTGCTTTTTTATCATCTCAGCATCATTCTGACTCGTGTTTTGCTCTTACCATCTCATACCCGCTTCGGATTATTGATTCAGTCGCAAGATACTCACCGACATCATGCACTTCTCACTTCCCCTCCTTCTCCTCCCCGCCATTGCGTTCTGCGCGCCAGTTACGGAAATCTTGCCTACGGCACAGGATGTGATTCAGTCTGTGGTTAACATCCACAACGCTGTTCTCGAGCTCGATCAGAAAGTACTAGCTTTCCAGGGTGGCTCCTTCGAGACCGCCTTTGTCGAAGGCAAAGAAGTGCTCGCGGGCGTAGCGAAGATCCACGAAGTAAACCGCGAAGGGTTCCGACGAGCAACCCTAGCTCTGCCGCCATTCTCCATCAAGGATACTACCGATCTAATCAACACCGTCGTAGCGACTGGTAAGTTATCACGGCCCTTCCAGCACGGTCAGAATGCTAACACTCGCGGTGAATAGTCAACGTCAGCATCCCGAACGCGACCAAGCACCTCCAAGAGAAAGAGCCCGTGTTCAAGGCGAACGGCTTCTCAGCCATCGTTATCGCTAGTCTGGCGCTGTTGGAGTTCGACCACGATACGTTCAGCGCGGCAGCGGCGAAGAACTTCAACCTCGCTACCCCGAAGCCGAAGTTGGACGAGGGCATCGCGGCGGCAGCGAACATCCACAAGGTTATCCAGGATACTATTGTGTTCTACACTGTAAATGCCGTCGTGTAAAGGGAAGGACTGTATCCCAATGTGGTTGCAGCGGTGTAGTGCCCGTCCATGATAGGTGCCACGCATGCGCAATTCGTAGGAAGTCGCGTCCGTATCAATACAAACACGTGCCCCATGTATCCGCCTGCGTCTGCACCTGCACCTGCACCTGCACATGCGGAGAAAAGTAAATATGCCACCGATGACGTACCAGAATGATCGCCCACCAACCTTGTTTCTCCTCCACGCCTCACAGTCTAGATGCCGCTAGCTCTCCCGTAGCGCTCCATGCCATCATCCATTGTCAGCCTCAGCCCCAACTTTTCGGGCTCTGTGATCTCCAGACTTCCCTGCTGCACATCACTTTCGTTGTTCCTGCCAAAGTAACAGCAGCTCCACATTACACTACACTCGCTCCACGACAACCCCCACCAGCGAAATTCCTCACAATGGGCATCTGCGGCAGCAAAGAGAAAGCGGGCGAGTCAACCGAAATGGCACGACCCTCACAGTCCCAAAACGCAGCCTCAATCGCGCAAACCCAGCAAAACATCCCCGTCGCCAATGAAGGGCCAACCGTAAAACCGCGCCGCTCCCCCGACAACCCCATTGTCTACTTCGACATTGCAATCGGCGGCAAGCCAGCCGGTCGCGTGCAGATGGAATTGTTCCTCGACGTTGTACCCGCGACATCAGAGAACTTCCGCCAATTCTGCACGGGCGAGGCGAAGCGCGGCGGCGGGTACAAGGGCAGTACTTTCCACCGCGTTATTCCCAACTTTATGATTCAGGGAGGCGATTTCATGAATGGCGATGGTACGGGGAGTGCGAGTATCTTTGGCGGGGACTCGTTTGATGATGAGAATTTTGAGTTGAGGCATACGCATCCTGGGCTGTTGAGTATGGCGAACTCTGGGTACGTTGAACTTCTGAGTGGGATGGCAGGTGACAATTTTGCTAATTGTGGTATAGGCCCAACACCAACGGTTCTCAGTTCTTTATCCTGACTGCCGCGACGCCGCATCTTGATCGCAAGCATGTCGTATTCGGCGAGGTATTGGATGGTATGGATGTTATAAGGAAGATCGAGGCGACAAGGACTGGACCAGGTGATAAGCCGTTGAGCGATGTCGTTATCGCTGGATCAGGGCAGTTGTCAGGCGCAAAGCCATTGGCCTAGGAGGTGGTGAATGCGTGTGAGGTAATAAAAGCAGGTCGATTCGCGGTACATAGGTCTCCAGGTCATGGAACCGTAATGATAATGTAATACAACTTCGCAACACAGTGCAAATATAGTTCACCTAGCAGTATATCTTAACTTGAGATTCTATCAATGTTCATTTCAAGGCTAATGTAGACCACAGCGCACCTGTTCAGTCCTTTCCCTATACAAGACACTCCTGCTATTGTACCAACTCGCCCAGCTCCGCCATCTGAATCCGCATAGCCTCCTCCTCCCAGAACTCCGCCAGCTGCTCAGCTCCCCTCCTACCACCCCACTGCCGCCCGCCTTGGTCCATATCGCCTTCGACTCCGTCCATGAGGCGCCGAAAGCAGCTCTTGAACTTGGGTTCGTTGAAGTGGTGGTAGGGGTGGTCCGGATTGAGCCATGCTGAACAGATATAGCAGAAATGTGTTTGGCACTGCGCGCAGGTCTGCAGAGAAATGAAGTCAGTATGTGTGCCACATGCATTTTGTTAGGGTCGGAACTTACCATATGATTGCAGCCGTAACCTTTCTGGCAGGGTACAGAGCAGTACGGGCATGGTGTCGTATTCTTCATGATGAAGTTGAGCGATGCTTGGTCGTCCTCTGTGAGCTCTGTGACATTGCGTGGCTCGCAGCGTACGAAGTCTCCGTGCCACGAAGCTAGGCAGATAACACAAAAGGCAAGGGTGCAATCTTCGCAGACCTGCAACCGCTCCATACCCCGTACACCGACTCCACGCTTTTCCGGGCCGCTTTCGATCTGGGTCTCCTGTGGTTGAGCTGGGCCCTCGTCGTCTGCTTCAGAGTCCGAATCGTCCATCTGCGTTACGTCGGTGATCTTAGGGTATTTGTCTGACCGCATAGCGCCTTGACACCATTTGCGCGGGCAGTATACGATGTTCGGGTCGGATTCGATCTTCTTCTTCCGCTTGATCTTGGCGTATCGCTCGACCTGGTCGCGCGATATAGGTATTTGTAACAGCTCCTTGGGTGACAGTAGCCGGTCCTTCTTCTTCCCGCTACTACCGCACTCCGTGGACATGCATTTGATGTTGTTGACGTTGCCCTCTGTTATACAGCTGTCGTAGTATTCTTGGAGGCAGTTGATGCAGAAGACATGGCTACAGCGAGCCATGCGATAGCACGCGGATCCCTTCTTCGGCTCGAGACAGACTCCACAATCGAATGTGTCTTTGTCAAATAGCTCCTTCTTCATCCGCCGACTATAGTCGACCAGCTCCTTCTGCATGGACGACGGTAGTGTGAGGTCTTCCAAGCCAAAGGCATTCTCGGCCTGTTCTTGGAGAGAGCTGATATACGAGAAGAGTATAGAGCCCCCTCCATACTCCTCCCAAAGTGTCTTCGCTTCGGTTGTCAGTCGGGCCTGTAAATCATCGCGGATCCATGAAGGCGAAGTCGACAGTCGAATTACAGGCGGTAGATGTTCGGGATATTCGGCAGGCAGTATAATTTCGAGACGCAGCGGAGGGAGGTATGGGAGTCGTTCGACATCTTGCTGTGGCTCAAAGGTGATAGGTAGAGGCTTGGCGGGTGCGACGAGCAGTTCGAGAGTGGCCGAGTACGGATCGCTATCGTTGATGACCAACTCCGGGTAGATAGACTGCAGCGTGCTGAGCTCTTCGGCGCGCTCGTCTTCGATGTTGAACTCGGTCATGGCAGCAAGGTCTCAGAGGTCCACTCGTTGGTCGGCGAGCGGGTTGTATATGAAAGTGGCGGCGGCGGAGAGGGCGGAGATAAGTCGAATGCGGTCGCAACAAAGTGTGAAAAGGGCGTGGCGACTCTCCTCTATCGATAGCGCATAAAGGCAAAAGACCCCTTGAAGAGGCCCATGGTGAGTCAGGCGCTGGCTGCAATCACTGCGATTCCATAGAGGCTTTCAAGAGCCAGGCCGTTGCAGCAGATACGAGCATGTATGTAGCACAATCCCATCACCGAGGTATCTCGCATGCCAAGGCCGACAGGGTACCGCCGGGATTGCGCCGCCATGGACACGGCATGCGCACCCTTCACTCTTGACACGCTGCACCTCCCACGTGAAGTTGCTATGGAGGCCCCTCCGCTTGCGTCGCTTTCCTTGACGCATGTCCACTATGTTGGTCTCATCTACTGACAGCCAGAGCCGTTGCTAATCCGCCCAGAATCCCGCCGACCGCGTCTCCTACCTCTGCGCATGGCTTGCGCTTGTGCCCCAGGGACTCTGCGTCGTCTATGCGACGCTGATATGGTCGAATCGCGAGATTGAGATATTCCTCATGTTCGCTGGCCAAATGGCGTGTGAAGCGCTCAACTGGGTTCTGAAGAGATACATCAAGGAAGAGCGGCCGCGGGGTAATGTTGGCAATGTATATCATGTGAATGTAGTACTGATAATTTTACAGAAATGCATGGAAAGGGCTACGGAATGCCTTCCTCGCATGCCCAGTTCGTCTCCTTCTTCTCCGTCACCCTAGGCCTGTTTCTCCTCTTTCGGCACGTCCCACACCCGACCGAAACCCACACCCCCTTCTCTTTCGGCGGCCGTGTCCTCCTTTCGCTTCTAGCAATGGTCTGCGCAGGAGCTGTAGCAGCAAGCAGGATATACTTGAGCTACCATACACCAAAGCAAGTTGTCGTCGGATGTGCCGCCGGCGCCCTCTTCGCTCTAGCTTGGTTCGGCTTCACCACCTTCCTGCGGAAGGCCGGCTGGATAAACTGGGCTCTCGAGACCTGGGTCTTGAGGACGTTGCGCGTGCGAGATCTCGTAGTACAAGAAGATCTCGTTGATTCTGGCTGGGCACGCTGGGAAGACCGAAGGAAACGGCAAATCTTCCAAGTCCAGGGTAAGAAAAGCAGGTGAGATCTAAAATCTCTGTATATATTACTACGGTACGAGGCTGCCATACTCGTATCGGCTCGTCAATACTCAAATAGATGTGTAGCGCAACACAAAACAAGATTGGCGACTAGGCCGGCTTGCAAGCCTCTCGACATTCTTAGCTCCCGTGCGCCGTCGAGATCTCCAGAGCTTCTCTCCGCGGAGTCACTTTCGTTCGTTCAGCATCTCAGCCTCCAGACAGGCATGTCCCTAGTACCAATCACAGATCATCGTCATGACATCTGTAACAGCCACCAACGTCAGGCTAGTCGTGGCTTCAGCCGTGTGCAACGGCATATTCTTGCTCTTCCAACACTTCGAATCCTATCATTCCTCGTGCCGCCTTTGCAACAGATATCTCCAGTCAGCCGTGGCTGAAGTTCGCCATTCACAAGCGATGATCTCCACACTTAATGGTTCGGACTATATGTGGACCCTTGACGTGCATCTTCCGTCACAATCGTCATGCTTCCGTCCATGCCGCTGGCTATGACAAACCCGTCAATCCGAATGATTGACCGCTATGGTATAACGGCGGCCGTTAATTCCTTTTAGGTCGTCTTTTAGGTTGGGTTGCCCCAGCTTAGGCGTCCATGTAGTAGCTGTCGTCCCTCGTCACCATTTTGCATACTCTGTTTTGCGAATACTTTTGTCGATGAACCCATACTCTGCTCTGTCTACAGTAATCTCTAATCCGACTTCATCAACCGACCATGCCACGCATGAACACCTACCGCGAGCCCAAACCCCCACCGCACCGTTCCCGCAGCCACCAAAGAAGCCAAAGCCAAAGCGAAAACAGCAGCCCCCTCCCACGCAATGAATCGGACTACGACGTACCCGCCCCGGAACCCAAGAAGCATCTCAGCAGTTTAGAAGGGCACTTCGTCGCAGCGAGTGGAGAGTTTGTCGGCACATTTATGTTTCTCTACTTTGCTTTTGCCGGTCAGCTCATGATCATCAATCAAGCAAGTGACCGGTCGATCCTGAACGGGGCTGCGAGCAGTCAGCAGAATATCTTTGTTGCTTTGGTGTATGGATTCAGTTTGCTGGTCAATGTATGGGCGTTCTTTCGCATTAGTGGGGGGTTGTTCAATCCGGCGGTATGTACTCAACCTGTTTTCTTCAAAACGCGCGTTGAAATGTCGAACAATACTAACATACCCCCAGGTTACCGTTGGCATGGTAGTTGCCGGTCAACTCCCCTTCATCCGATCCCTCTTCCTCATTCCCGCTCAGCTACTCGCATGCATGTGCGCCGGTGGAATCGTCCAGGCCATGTTTCCGGGAGACATTAGTGCGGTCAACACTTCGCTGTCCCAGGACACTTCTATCGCCCAGGGAGTTTTCATCGAAATGTTCATGACCGCCGAGCTCGTCTTCGTCGTGCTTATGCTGGCTGCTGAGAAGAGCAAATCTACATTCTTAGCTCCGATTGGCATCGGACTGGCGCTGTTCGTAGCCATGATGGGCGGTACGTTACCCTTCACTTCCAAAAGAAGCAAAGTCCCAGTTCTTGACGCTGACGGTACATAGGTGTATACTTCACCGGTGGTTCACTCAATCCTGCACGTAGCTTTGGTCCAGCTGTCGCTTCAGCGTCGTTCGTCGGTTATCACTGGATCTACTGGGTTGGTCCATTACTCGGTGCGCTTCTTGCTTCGGCCTACTACCGCTTCGTTAAGCACTTCAATTATGAACAGGCGAATCCGGGGCAGGACTCTTCGGGTGGTCACTTCTCAGCATAAGTGTCTAAAGAGCGGGCAGTTTCAGAGATTCTCGGCAAATTCGAACATACAGCATGGAGTTATAGGAGTTCTTCATCAATTCCGGAAAAGTCACATAAGCGTTCGCGTATTTTGTTACTTGTGGAGAGTGGGTCTGATGGTTTCCCTTTGATACAACTAGGCAAAGACGTAGGGTAGTTTTCATTCTCAATTCAGCTGGTAGCGTTGAGCTCATCGAAAATTGGTTCGTTACTGTTCTAAAGCTTTTACATAGTTTACTTTAACAGATCGGTATTCCCACCTATAATGACAGCAATGCGAGAGCAAAGAATATGTACAACGGCTCATCCGCAAGTAATTATTTGGAACGCCTGAACTCCGTTGAGATGCATTCATTGGTGAACCTTGTTCATGCAGGCGCAGGGCAACAGTATGCCGGGGGATAAAACGAAAAGGGGCCAGTTGTTACGGAACGAAACAAGAGCTGGAGATGAACATGAATCAAACAGGGGACTCGTGTAAAGGCTGTCCGCGATCAGGGAAAATGAATGAGACAGCGTACGCAGCGAAGGAAGTGCAAGGAGGGATGGCGGTAACAAGCCCACCCTGTATCGAAGCCTTCTGTACGAGCGCGACAATGCAGAGGCATATCCCGGCGACGATTAGTGTAACTAGTATGTATCTGATTTAATGTTAGTATAACCCTTGGGACTAACTCATCATTTGGTACTTACAGGCTGTCGTGCTTCACTCGACGGGTTTGATAGCGAAGGTACATCATCATGGTGATGGACCAAACTCCAAAGATTCTGTCCGGCAAGGTTAGTAAGATCCACTGGAGATAGAACGGTAGATACTTACGTCCAAGAGAAGCTAGGCTGGACCGCCGCGTCATTACGCATGATGAACCACAATACACTTGTCACGCCCATCAATGAACCCAACATTTGACTTGCCATGGCCAATAGAGACCCAGCAGCGAGGAAAGTCGTCGCGCCTAAGGAAGTCAAAGGTACTCGTAAAGGGAAACGAGGAGGCGGGTTCGCGGCGAAAGCCCCGTAGGCGTTCTGTACTGGGTACGGTCCCAGTGCCATCTGATTGTCCATCGCTGCCACTGGAACGACCAAGCTCGTGACAACGATGAAGATGGCTAGAGGTACAAGTATCGTCTTGATCAATGGTCGGAGTCTTTGGAAAAGCAAAGATGTTGAAGCCTCGATGGATGGAATACGAGGTGCGGCCGTCCCGCGCAATTGTTTTATCGATGCAGCAACGTTACCGCAAGGCGCCTCCTGGTAGGACTCCATTTTGGAAGAATCCACGGCAGTATTCTTCCGATTGATACTGGGGCGTTTGGATTGCATTGCGCCGAAGTCGTTGCTCAATTGCATTTCGATGCTGTTGTTATTAGTACCTGGGAAAGGCCAGCAGATGTAGAGAAAGTAGAGGGCCAACTTACAGACGTCAATCTTGGAGAACGATAGCGTCGATCAAGAAGCAATTGCCAGAGAAATTTTGGGGGGGACAGGTCAAGAAAAGGCCGCGCCTGATCCCACCCACATGCTCATTGAACAAACTAGCCCCGGTCACAGAAGACAAGGCGAAAAGTATAGTGGCTGTGTTTTGGGGTTCAGCCCATATTCAAGACTCGGCATGCAGATAACGAGGCAGAATCGCGACTGCGTGGCCTTTTGCTGTTCGCTGGACACGGTGGAGGACGCAGAGCAAGCTGACACCGGCATATCGGAGCAGTGTCACGAGAAAAAGAGATGTACTGTGTTGTAGACTCCGCCACGTATTCATGACGTCGCAAAAGGGATTTGGTAGATGTACTACCGTTGTGCAGCCGCGATTCGCTGATAATGATGGTGAAGGACTCGACCAGCGCACACCGGTGGCTGGCTTGCGCCTCAGCCTGATGCATCAACTCGTAACAGGGCAACAAAGCCCCGCCTTATCTGTCAGCCTAGCTGGTTTCTGACGGTTGCTCACATGGAATTTAACCACATTCTTTATATACCGCCTCATGGCCACGTACCAGCGACTCGCAAAATCATCAGACTGAATCTACCATTATCTCCAACCTGTTTTACTGCCACAACAATCAGCCCGACTCACACCCACGCGACGGTGGAGGATTCGGTGTTTATATCTCTCCTACATCAGCAACCCACCTACACGGCTCCATCTTCACTATGAGACTACCACGATGGTCATACTGCAAATGCGGAGACGCCACAATGCAATGCACCGCATGGCTCCGCCAATGCCTACTACATACCATACTTGTACTGAGCTTCATTGTCGATGCAATAGCAGCGCTTGATCTCGGTCAACACAAATGGCAATGCTTTTCGACGGAAACAACAAGCGACACTGGCGCCAACCATAGGACTGTGTCGACCATCGCTTTCTTCACCGCATCTACCATCATCTATCGAACCAACGTCCACGATCAATGGCAGGATCATTTCCTCCTCGCAGGAATAACTTCTGGTGCTGGCTCCGGCCTTCTTCTCAAAGGAGGATTACAAGAAGCCATCCTTCAATTCCTACCATGGACCGTTATGCTGTCTTTGTTGTTCAGCACCATACATCACCGAACAGTTCAGTTCGCCCGTTGTAGAAGTCCCGTTCTAGAAGAGAAGGCCCCTTTGCTGCCTTGAGAGCAATCGCATAAGAACCCTGAAAGAACAGTGGAACTGCTCAGAGTGCGGGTTTCACATCGCCGATCTCTCCTATGTCAGCTCGCAGGTCAAATTATAACTCGGTCGTGTCGTTTTGGCGTTGGCAACCTTGCTTTGGCGTTATCAATTATTTTTGTATACAAGTCTGCACAGTATAAGTACTGGAATGGATGTTAAAATCTGGGTATCCTACCTTGCGCCTAGCGTCAAATTATCATCAAACTGTCTCCCAACGTCCAGTGACCGAGTATCGCCGCGTCCTTATTTGCTCAGTCTGACCAACGTATATGCATTCTCGTGACGGTCGTACTAGCCAGTGTGCTGAAAGGCATTGTCGCAATGGCTCATAAGTCGTCGCTGCAAGGCGGCCTAGTGACAGCGATTCCGACTTGTACTTCCTTTGCCGCGTACGTTGTAGCATATTGCTTCCCGGAGAGACGTAGCCGAGAGTCAGACGAATGGAATGCCATGGTATGACGTGAGATTTCAGCTGCAACCGTTGCTGGCTCTTACTACGAGAAAAGCTCAGAGGTGTTGGTCGTCGAACGGGAAGCGAGAGTAAAGGATATGGAAGAGCCGGAACCCCAGAACGATGTGGCGATTCGGAGATGCGAGTGGCAGTAAGGTTGCTGCAGGTCAAGCCCGAAGGCGATATGGACTGCACTAGACGCAATAGTGGCCAGCACCAGGAGGCGGGACAACTACATGTGCATGCTTTACCTGTCCTTGTCTTTTGCAAGTTCAGATAGCGCTCTCTTGATCGAAGAAGCTGTACTTTCACTTGCCTCTCTCCGCAATTCATCATCGTTGGGCATCCGACAATTAGGCTGTCGACGGAGAGGAATCTCAGTGTACGTCGTATCAGTGAAGTAGCTCAGGTCAAACTGCGGTTCCAGTCGCAACTTCTCAGTAACCTCTGCAACTTTTTCCTCTGCATCTTTCGTTTTGGTCTGTGCGCTTCGAAAGAGACGATCCGCATCTTCGCGTGGTGAAGATGGCGGCGCAGCTTTGCCAAGCCAGGATGTCCCACGGCCGCGCCAGCAGAGGACGGATCGGGCATTGCCTTGTCCAACGACTTCGAAGCCATCTTCGGTCGCATTATCTCCAGTTGCATCAGGCTGCTCCCGCCATATCTCAACGCCATCGAAGATGTCTAGATTTCGTGCATTCTGCGCTACGCGAAGCGCTTGCTCCATATCTGCGACCTCGAAAAGGACGACTTTGGCTTCTACGTCTCTGGCGATCTGGAGCAGGCGCGGATAGAAGCGATCGCCCTGCTCTTTGTCTGTCTGCTTGATCCTCCGTGGAGGCACCAGCGCGAGCTTTGGCTCGAAACCGCGTACCGAGCGCGTTGTCGTGTGCCAAAAGGCAGCTGGCGAGATGTACGGTGGATTTGAGATGAGGATATCCCAGAAGGACGGTTGTCCCGCCCAATTGAGCGCTGCCGTCAGCGACAAGACGCCTTCAGTCTGGTCGTCAAAGGGATTGATCAAGACGTCCGCTTGTATGAAGTCGACTTTCCCGGTGTCTTGAAGTTGTCGCGTCTTGCGTAAGTTTTGAAGGTTGTATCTCGCGAGATCAAGGGCCTTGTCGGAGATGTCGACACCGAAAAGACGCAGGTCCACTTTGTTGGAGGCGGAAGACAATTCGTGGTGGAAGAGGAGGGGTATGCAGCCGGTGCCGGTGCAGAGGTCGAGTACGCGTACTTCGGAGGGGAGTTCTTTCGCATGTCGTAGGAGACCGGTTAGGTGTGTAATTGAAGCGGCTGTATCTGCTCTGTTCGTATCGTTAGTCATATGTGCGAGAGAAGCCGCAGTATCGCATACCTTGGGATTAGGACACCAGGCCTACAGCGTATCTCCAAGTCGCCAAAGTACTCTGTGCCCAGCAGATATTGCAATGGCTTCCCGGCGGCTCTATCCTTGACTAATTGTTGCAGTAGAGAAGCCTTGGCTATCGTGTCTCCTTTGGCGCGACGCGCTTTCGCGACTTTCTCGACATGTTCGCGGAGCCATCGCAGCTCGTTCTGGGCGGCCTGCAGTTCGCGACAGGGCCCAAGAAGAGCAGGCAGATAGGGATCGATTGCGCGCGCCTTGCGGATGAGCGACGTTGGTATCCGTGGCATGTTAAAGGTGACGCGGTGGGGTGGAGTTGCGGTCGCCTCACTAGCGTCGGCTTCATGTCGTCTGGCTGCTGCGACATTGCGGTCCAAATCTTCGGTAGAGGGATGACAGATCCTGACGTTGCCTTCCACGAAACGGAAAATCTACAAATTCATCACGATACGCCAGATTTTGTTGGTGCCTATTGTTGGAAAGTGTACGTAGTATGTTGGTAGCACGTGCTCAAGAAGCTTCATAACACCGCCCCTACCTCATTACTTTTTCGGGCAGCCTGCAAGCCTGCCCTCACACCAGACTCAAGCTTTTGGATTTACCCATGAATAAGTCTACATCATAGCAACACTGAAATCTGCGCATGGCATCCAACATGCCGTATAGCTAAGCTTTAATTTCCCCGCGCGACGCCCGTTCTGACCCACCATCCCCAACATCACACCCGTACCCCATACTTTTCTAGCTTACATTCATCCAATTGCTCTGCATAGCGCGCATTGAGTAAACCAATTGTATCCACCTGCTAAACGGTACAGTGATACCGACTTTCATTTTGAGCTGGCGTGCCTTCTTGGCCCAGCCACAAGCGGATGAGTATTTCCAGGCCTCCCCAGGGATCTGTGGTGGGCTCAATGACAAACGAAGAGCACAGTCACACACTGGTATACTGAAGAACCCGTAACAATACACGCCGTTTCGCCCTCAGCGTACCCGAAAATCCATCCTCATATAACCAGCAATCTGCCACAAGTTACACCCGCCATGCACATCACCAGGCACAGAGAAACTCCAGTTCATACAACACCTTCCCCACATCCTTCCAAGCGCAAAGTGCCAAGTCCCCTCCGCCATTGGTCCTACAGGAGCGGAGAGGCCATCTGACTTGTGGGGTCAAACAACCGCATGTGTCTCTGCATAGAGGACTTGGCAATAACCTTGACTCGGCAGATGGGTAAAGTCGCTGTGGTTGGCACTGCATCCGACCCAGTCTGGGCAAGATGATCTTCAGGGTATAAGGTAGGATTCCTGGCCTTTGAACCTAGATCTAGCTTCCCAAACGACCGCAATCTTTCGAACGAGGATTTTGTTTTTGGCGATGTCTGATAACAACGGGTATACATGGCGCGACCATTCGCGCTTGTTCCTTGCATGCGGCGTAGTTATCTTGAGTCCATTTCAGTATGGGTTTGATTTTGGTATGATTGGAGGACTGCAGGCTATGGTGGGGTTTCTCAAGGTACAACACAACGAATCGCTCCTCTTCTTGTCGAAGTCTACAGCTGACTGACAATACCAGATCTTTGGCTATCAGACCGACAAGTCACCCTTAGGATGGAATCTCACTACCGAACGACAACAGCTCATCTCGTCGCTCATGACGCTGGGCGCTTTCATCAGTTCCGCGACTGCTGGCGTACCATCCACCCGGTTCGGGCGACGCATGTGTCTGGTTGCGGCATGTGTGACATGCTTCGTTGCCAATATCATGATGATGGCGACAGAGAATATCGGAGCGCTCTACGCCGGCCGTCTGATTATCGGGTTCGCGAACGGCTACTTCATGACCTTCTCGCAGCTCTATCTACAAGAAAGTAGCACGGCAGAGCTTCGTGGCATCTTCCTCACAGGCTTCAACTTTTTCGTTTCCTTCGGAACTTTGATAGGCACGATTGTCGACTGGGCGACTGCGAAACGACCAGACAAGTCAGCATACCTCATCCCACTGGGACTCATCTACGTGTTTCCTCTCATCATCATCTGCACGATATGGTTCATACCCGAGAGCCCCCGCTGGCTCATTCTCCAAGGCCGCTTCGAAGAAGGCGTGAAAGCGCTAGAGTGGCTTCGTCCAGCCCGCCACGACTCCCGCGCCGAAGCCACCGCCATCCTCGCCGCAATCGAAAAGGAGAAAGAATCTAGCTCCGGCATAGGATGGCTCGATATGTTCAGCAACCCCGTCGACCGACGCCGTACTTTCCTCGCTGTCTTCGCTGTCCTACTGCAAGCAGCCTCGGGCTCCATGTTCATTATCGGTAAGCCCCCCTTCCATCACCACAACCCCAAACAACTCCTACTAACACCCCCCAAGCATACAAAGCATACTTCCTCTCCATGGCCAAAGTAACCGACCCCTTCGCCATGTCCAACGTCCTCTCCTCCATCAGCATAATCGCCTTCATCGCAAACTCCTTCATAGTCGTGCGCTACGGCAACCGGCGCGTCCTCCTTATGACCGGCCTCCTCGTCTGCGGCATCCTCCAACTCATCATCGCAACCGTATACCACCAAGCCCCCAACGCAAAGTCCACCGGCAAAGTCACCGTCGGCCTCACTGCCATCTACATGTTCTCTTACAACGGCATGATATCCACCTACGCCTGGCTCTCTGGCGGCGAACTCCCCACGCAGAGACTGCGTTCCCATACGTTTGGCCTCGCGGCCAGTGCGGGTTTTGTGGGCGCGTGGCTGACGACGTTTACGGCACCGTATTTTATTAATCCGCAGAGTATGAATTGGGGACCACGGTATGGGTTTATTTGGGCGCCGAGTTGTGCTGTGGCGGCGACGTGGGTTTTCTTCTTCTTGCCAGAGGTCAAGAATAGGACGTTGGAGGAGATTGATGAGATGTTCGAGGCGGGGTTGTCGG
>Ga0265798_10005577_pt1 | contig 16828 bp, 24 predicted proteins | sample P3T30metagenome_FD_192430 | JGI IMG/M metagenome (GOLD analysis project Ga0265798, IMG submission 192430) | Plant litter microbial communities from East Loma Ridge, Irvine, California - P3 T30 | ecosystem: Environmental > Terrestrial > Plant litter > Unclassified | place: USA: California... | reverse complement strand
AGATGCGTTGCCCCGCACACGCGACCCCACGTGTTGCTTCCCAATGGGGTTAAATCTGTTGATAAACACGGATCCATGCGCTCCTTCCGATCTACAGCGCGCCGGCAACTTTTGAGCAAAGCGCTACTTACGCCTAACCCTGTCGCAAACCTGCAAAGTCGGCATTTCGTCGTGTCTCTTGATACTTTTCGGTCCAGCAATGTGAACCTTGTATCCGTCCGCGCAAACACTATGTCACCGTATCAACAGCTCTTCTCCACCAATGCGGTCCTAAGCGTCTGGCGCAACCTTCGCACTACCAAGGACAATAATGACTTGTTACTCGCCTTGCATTACCAGCAAGATGATGTGCGGGGGCAAAAGAGCAAAAAGTTCGGCAAAGGAGGTGGTGTTGTGGAAAGCACTCAAGAGGTCGTAGACGGCAAGGCAGTAGATGTGAATGGGAAGAGCATAGGCTTTGTGGTACCATGGCGGGCCATGCAGGCCCAGCGCCGTGAGCTGAAGGAGAAGGAGAAGGAACTCGCTGAGGCGCTCGTGGCACTTGCTGGAGAAGTCGCGTTTACAGGTACGTGTCTAGAAAAGCGCCGCTCGAAATTCTTCTGTCATGTTTTTCCGCATGAGTACTAATATATTCATTCGTACAGACCTCCCTGCCACTATCCAATCCTCCCTCACACAGAACCCACTCATCCAGATCCGACACCTTGCAGCAGGCCTCTCGCGCCAAATGTCAAAGATTGAATTACAAATGGCCGATAACGCACCCTTCGCCATGGGCAAGAACTTGTACACTGGCGGCGAAATAGCACAGCGATTCCTGCCACCGATACAAACGCTTTTCGATCAACGCCCCATGCCCCAACGCATCATCTTTGAGTTGTTGATGGAGCTAAAAGACCTCGTCTATATGGGCATGGCGGGCTGCGAAAAGGAGGTTTTGAAATGGGAAGTAGACGGTGCTGCAGCCGGTGCTTTGGTGGAACTCGACGATGCGATTGTAAGGGCTGTGACACCAATCACACCCACGATTTCGCACCATCAGACTAAGGCCGCGGAATCAGGAACTATGAGGCGGTTGAGGCGGAAAGCATCTAGCCTGACTACTTCTTCTTCTTCTTCTTCTTCTTCTTCTTCTTTTCCGCTCACATCCCACCAACAACCGCCAGTATCTTTCCTCCTCACACCACCCACCCCCTCACACCTTCTATACACCCTTGAATCTCTCGAAACAACAGCAGCAGCACTGACGTACCTACCCCTCCCCATCCCCGACTTCTGCGCCCACTCAATCATAACCCTACGCCGACTCGCCCCCCACCACGCCCTCGCCACATTCTCCGCAGACAAGAAGCAGCGCCAGGACCGCTGCGCAGAATACGCGCGCTGCATGAAGTGGGCTAGCAGCCAGTGGCGCGCTAATGGTGGGTGCAGAAGGGGCTGCAAAGATGAAGATGACGACGAGGAGAATGCGCCGAGTTGGCATTCGTGTAGTCGCTGGTTTGATGGCGGTGGCGTGGGTACGTGTATGGTTGGTGGGGGGAGGGCGGTGGAGAAGGAGGATGGGTTTGGGATCATGAGGATGAGGGTGAGGGGGTCGTGATGGAGAAGATAGAATGCGACCATGGGTCCAAGTGGGATGGCGTTTAAGCGTTAAGATACCCATTTTGGTTCTTTTTTTTTCTTTCCTTCTTATCTTCGTGAGTGTCTTGGCTAGAGGGATCATGGTATAATGAGATATATTGGATATTCATGGGGGGTGGGGGTCTTGAACCATGTCACCGAGATAACCAGTTTCGTATTCAAAAGCAAGGGCAAAAAAATTCTGACACAATACAATACCACGTTGTTAAGATCCACATGTTTTCTTCTTCTTCTTCTTCTTCTTCTTCTCGTACATGTATAATGTATATTACGTTCGGTTTTTACAAAGTCATATAACCTTATCATACACCTACACTAACCCACTACTCTCCAACCAAACCACGCCCTTCTGCCCCATCTCGAGCCCACCCACGCCCACAGTACTTGTGCCCACATCCGGGACCACAACAACAGCATCCCCATAACTCCAATAATCCGTCTCACAATTCAGCACTTCGCCTTCTACAGCCTGCTTCCCTTCTTCTCCCTCTTTCGGCTTGACTTTTGCTCTAATCTCCACATTGGGCATCAGTGCGTTGCCCGCCCGCAGCGGAATAAGCACAATATCCCACTCCTTGACCTCGTCTTCGGTTGCGGTGAATTGTACGCGGCGCTGGCCAGCGACGAGCCAGACGTCGGGGTTTGCGTCGATGGTGTAGTAGAAGTCTATGGGGTCAGACGGAGAGGCGATATTGGCGGCGGAAACGAGAGAGGCGGACGTTGCCCAGCGGCGGGTGTGGGAGATGCGTAGGGTGGCGGAGAGGGGCTGGCCGACTGTTGCAATGGTTGTGTGGGAGGCGGTTTGGGGTGAGGTGAGGGTTAGGGAGGCGGTGTGGAGGATGTGGGTTTGCGGGATGGAGACTGTGATTACCATACGGCGAGCAGGGTGAGGCGACGGAGGGGCTGTGGCTGCAGTATTATCGGTGGATGTCTTAGTGAGAAGGATGGTTTTGTGTTTCTGTGAGAACCGTTAATTGGTGATCTTTAGAGAAAGTAGAGGGGTTTGTGTTACCTCATGCCATTTTTGCAGCCATATTTGTGTGTCGTCTCGGATGATGAGTGGGAGACTCTCTAGACAATCTGCCCAGCCCATGTCCTCGAATGCACCTAGTTCAAGCTTGTCTAGTAGGGCAATCTTCTCATATTGATGTGGTAGGACTTTGTGCTCGAGTCGACTGGCAAACGTTTCAATGAGCAGACGAGCGAGACGGTGAACTGGGCTATCTTCGACAGCATCAGCGAACATTTTCCGTACCCGATCAAGGATGTCTTCGTTGAGACATCGATATTCGACAGACAACGACAAACTTCCAGTCGTAGAAATCCGGCTTTGCCGCTTGTTTGCAGCGTCCGTCGCTGTCTTGGTGATCTTGTATGTTACGGCAACTGGTTGCTTTGGAAACACATGAAGTGATTCTTTTGGGCGTCTTGGTGCACAAACGTCAAACTCTTCTGATCCTTCCAATGAAACTTCCAGAAGCTCTAGAGGAACTTGACTAGCGGTTTTGATATTGAATTTTGAAACCAGAGACTTGCTCTTGAAGTGATCGTGTACGTTGACGTCCAAAGGTAGCTCGACGGGGATGAGAAAGGAAGAAGTATACAGGAACCGGCCATTGTCGGTGTAGTAATCGACGTCGATTTTGATGCTAAGGTCCTGCAGTATCGTTTCCATGTCGTAAGGTACCTTCAATGTGACAGTAGTGTTTGCAGGCATTGCGCCGATTGCAACTACACCGGGCGTTGGCTTACTGTCATCGACCTTGACTTCGCCTGCGACTACGGTTACGTTTGCCGTCCGTAGTCGGAGACCTGCTGAAGCTGACTTCAGTCGAACCTCTGCATGCGTAACCTCATTCCAGCCACTTGAGCATTCAACTTCGATGTGCCGAGGCTTATCGATGTGGATGAAATGCGAGAGATAGACGCGTGCTTGGAATGCTTCGCTGCGTGGAAAGCAGAGAATACGAGCTTTTTTCGCGGCCTTGAGTGAATGTGCGGAAACGGATGTGATGATGCCGAGGGGCGTCGTTGCTTCTGTCTTCTGGAATGGCTCATGCACAAACGCGATGCGCTTCGCCTCTAGAACAATTCTATCCACCATATACGGTCCAATGGTATTCACCTTCCATCTTGTTAGCTTCATACACAGAGTGGAGATTGCACACTTACATTGCATCCAATCCACATTCGGTTCACTCCCCTCTTCAGCTGTATTGTTCCAGTCTCTTCGAGCCATACGTCTTTGGTGTGGTTCGATATCGCACTTACTAGCCGGATCTTTGCTGCTCGGATTTCAATCTCATCTTCGAGGAGATGCCTGAAATGTAGACGTAGCTGGAAACCGTCTTTGTCGTCGTAGTGTCGGACATAAGGCTCTACAGAGATGTCGCCAAAGTACTTGGCCATCTGAACCGTAACATCATACGGTAGTTGTTGCGAATAGCCAACAATCTCATGGAATACATCAGTAGTATCCACTTTGTCATCATTCAGCCAGTCACGGTGTATCTCAGATGCATCGTTCGCGCTGGCTTGCTTCGATGCACTCTTCAACGCCATTCGGCTTGCCGCCGACTTAGCTAGGAGATCGAGTACTGTTCGTACGTATTCATCTTTACGGTTTAGCTTCTTCAAACAGCGAGCATGCATCTTGAGCATAGTGGTTTCGACAGTATTCCATCTAGCCTCAGCAAAATATGAAGCCATGCGTCCAAAATACATTGCTGCTGCTGCAAAATCGCCGAGCTCACTACCATGATATGAGTAACAATTTCCAACATTTGTGTGACGAACTTACAATCTGAGAGCGGCCAGATCGCCGAGTACGCTTTCTGCCGACTTACTCTGACCTGCAGCCATGTAGTGCTTGACAATCAGGTCACTCAACGTCTAATATGAAGTCAGTACCGCTCTTACACGAACTAATGTTCTTACTGACCTCGTAGAACTGTCGGAAATGAGCAATGGACCCTGTTGCTGTGACAAGCGCCCCAGCAGATATACCTAGACGTGGCTTCGAGGCGTCGATGGCTGGTTCGGGGACCGAGTCGCCCCTCTCCGCTGCACGCTCTTCTTCATCCTCCAGATCAACCTCCATCAGCTCTTCTTTCGCATTCAGGGAGGCCAAAATCGCAGTCCAGCCAATGCTCCAGCCCATACTCTTACCCACATGTTCAAGCAGACGTCGTTGAATGGCAAGCAGCTGTGCTCTGGTGCCAGCCAATTCTTGTAAGCCATTCTTGGTAGAAGGTAGTATGCTCTGTTGCGGGACAGTCTGTCGTTCGTGGTATTGTCCGTTCTCAAACACTACCTGGGCGCCTTGCGCGGTTTGCGCGTATGGCATCTCTGAAACGGGTCGCCCGGTACTCAAAGAAGTTGAACGAGTGGGATGGATGAGTGACTTTGGGTCTGATGCCTTCAACTTCTGTTCCTTATTTCGACCGCCAAATGACAGGCTCTTGCCTGAAGAGCCTGCCGCTAGGTCTCTGGAAGCCCTGGTAAATGGGAGAGATCCTGTGGAAGTTTCTCGCAGCACCTGCTCTAATGCAGCAAACGTCCAAGAGCGAACAATATTCTCGACTAAATGGTCAGGAAATATGTTATCATGGGCTTTCGCACTGAACGCAGGAATCAGCTCTGTGAACTCATTGGATGTCTTATGGACTTACCCATTGATCAGATCATCTCGCAGGAGTCGTCCAGCGAAGGTGATAAAGTTCAATGCACGCGAACAGAGCTCAGCAAGTGAGAAGAGGTCTTCAGAGTCATTTCCTTGGCCAGCCGACTTCATGCCGATGCCACTATCGTCGGTTGAGCGCTGGATGATGCTAGCATTAGGTCGAGACTGTAGCGTAGCTGCGAGATCAGAGCGTGCTGATATCGAGTTGCCGAGCCGCAGAAGCAAGAACATCTGGCGCGCAAATATGTAGAGTCGAAAGTCGAAGACGGAGATGTTGTTGGCAAGAATTAGCCCGCGGTAATCTTTCTTGAGTGCGTTTATTGGAGTATCGTCGTGAATGGAAGGCTGAGACACGCTTGAAGTACCTCCTTCCTGTTGTTGGGAGATTTCTGCGGCTATTTGATAGAGATCGTCTGAATAGCTGAGTAAAACACTTCCTTGTGCCTTTTCACTCGATTGGTCACGAATTACACTGTCTAGACCAATGGACAACTCATCATAGCCTAGTAGAGCATCTTCGACTAGACCGACGCTTTCAAAGCCTCTCGCCAGGCCCTCTTTTAGGATGAAGAAAGTATTGAAATTCCAGCCAGGGAAAGAGCGTTGTGCATCGTTCTTCCGAATATCTTCTTCATATTGACTCACTCGGAGGTCAAATGAGAGAAGTATGAGTACCTTGAACTTGGCTATGACATCAGCCCAAGCTCGTTCCTGTTCTTGAGGGCTTTCAGTGATCGCCGGAGAAGCGGCTGGTGCTGGTGCTGGAAGCATATGCGGCGGAACTCGCTCCTTGGGCACTCGTATCTGAGCCACTCGGTCAGGTGCGGTTTTTGAGGAAACATTGAAGTCAGCGCGGAGCTTTTCCAATAGCGTCGTCGTTCCACGAGTCCACCTGGAGGCTGGCCCAGTCTTCTCTTTCTCGCCTGTCGTTGAACTAGAAGATCCCCGGGGCTGGCTTGCTGCTGGTGTTTCAGGCACTACGACATGTATGACCATCCATTCATACGCATCATGATTCTCCTGCGTGCTTGAACTGCTACTTTGAGAAGGTGGTGTGTGTTCTTTCACCCATTCGCGGACCTGCTTACGCGCAGTCGACTTATACGTATCTGAATCATCGCACCTCAAGAGGTACAGCTTCAAGTAGGGGGTCTGACGCAGACCCGGAATTTGATGTCGTCTCTCTTTTTACATGTCAGACGGTCTGAAGATCACTCTTTGTGTTCCTAATGGACGTACCGTGGCCAGGCGCTAGGCTTGACGAAGTATCACCCGCTGCCTGTGCAGAACCTTTACTGGGCACGAGATCGACATGAAGGGAGTCGATGGATCTCAGTGGCCGTGTAGGAGCTTTCCAATGCAAATTGCGAAGAGGAAGACGTGCAGCCAAGTCTTCCTGTATTAACGAAAAGACGCCAGATGGGTCATGGTACTCGACTAAGATGAGTCAGTACTACAATCTTGGAGTTGCAAGGGTCCATACGTCCATACCCGTGACTTTCGAACTTGATAGCCCATCCATCACCGTAGGTTCGGCTGCAGTTTGCCTAGAACCATGCTCTGCGACACCCAGGGCTGGCGCACCATCTCCAGCCAAACTCATGAAACGTGTGCACCCGATATATGCGGTGTAATTGGCGGATTATTGTGATAGGCGATGTTTGCTTTACTTTGCCGGTAATGATGCCGTCGCGAGATGAACGTTGCGCTTTGGGTGGCTTCACCGCTAGGTTTTACGCTAGTCGCATATGTCGTAGCTCATTTACTGGTCCCACAACATCACGTGAAATGCTTTTGCATCTGCACACAGGATAAACTTATCAGCCTCCGCCGATCACCGGTCAGATACCCTGCTTGAGCTATGGCTTCATGCTACTGGTACCAGCCTCAAATGAAGTATGTAAGGCGATGCATGTTATTGCCTAAGACTACAACACTCCATCATCCTCTGAAGAGCGTGATAATGTGAGGCAACCCAGGCAACTTTGATTCCTAGTTAGCAAGGTTAAAGTAAAAAACAGTCCGCAGATTGACTAAAGCAGTTCATCAAAGGCTCAATCAAGAATCTATATAGATTATGCCACGGTAGATTTTTTGGTGCTGATTGTGCGTTGCAGAGAAGGGGATGTGACTTGGTTCGACAATGTATACTTATTTGAACTATCATAATCATGTACACATTCTTTACATGAAACTATCTGGTCTGAATTGCCACTAAGCCCCAGCCGACCCATGGCTCCCAAGCTTCTATTTCTTCTTCGGTTGCCCAGCACCAGCCGCATCCGTCTTGCCCGCCATCCATGACGCAAGATCGAAATTCTGAATCTGCTGCGCGGTATTCGTTTGGCCAGAGCCGAGGACGCCATTCTTCTGCATTTCCTCGAATTCCTCCTTCATTTCGGGATCCACTGCAAGCAGGTTAGCAAAAGGTCCCAACACCAGGGTTGTTATCCAGCAAACGTACTGTTCTCCATCAACTTGGGCATGCCGAAGATAAGACCCATGGATACGATAGCCATGAGAATCATTGGGTTCTTCAAGAACGATAGCGGCGAAACTATTCGCAATATATCAGTACATGCTCATTCTTCGTGCCGAGACGTGACAACTTACATCCTTGCCTCTCTGTATAGAAATACTTGGCCCCCACCGGCCTCGCCTCAATCACAAGGCCATTTCCACCTTCTCCTCTACTCTCTCCCTTATTATCCCACTCGTTCCCCAGGAATGTCTGCCACGCACGTATCACCTCCCTCGTCTCGCCGCTTCCTTCGACCGTCTCCTCCAAACTCACATCGATGCGCAGCGGCTCGAAGAAGTAGTCGCGACAATGTACAGTGGCGAGGTAGCTGCCTGCGCTTACATTGCTGAAGACGAACGTGTTTGAACGCGTGAGCGGGGCATCGTGGGGTGAGCCGCTGGATTGGAGGGTTGCGTGAGTTGTGGAGGGGAGCGTGGACGGGTTCACGAGGGGCGTGTTTGGAATTTGGAGGAGGAGACGGGCGGCGTCACCGAGTGTCAGGAGTGTCGCTATGGCGCTCAGGGAAAGCTTCATCGTGTCGAGGGCTGTGATGCGGGTTGCAGGCTACCGGAATCGATGGGTGATGTTATGCTGGGATGGAAGGTGGATGGGCATGGATAGCGCACGGGCCCATCTGCAGTTGGAGGAACGTTGACGACCATTTCTTCACATGAATACTACTCCTGTACATGCGCCTGAGGATGACAACTTACTATCGTAGGACTTATACATTTGTAAATTTATCGTTAGATTAATTGCAAATATCTGTCTCAAGAAGTGCAGAATTATCTACACCTTGTACATGCCCGAGACACCCATCACTGCAATGTATACATGACGCAATATGCAAAACTACATAAAAACAACAACACCATCCAATTTTCGAACGGCTGCAAGGACCTCTTCATCTAGTCTTTTCCGTCAGCTTTAGCAACGCCCCTTGCTGCCTGCTCATCCCTAAATCTAATCGTCCGCCCAGGAATAACGCCCTCTCCGGGCGCTGCAGTAGCCGCGGGAACAGATACGCCACCATCTGCATGGCCATCGCTTCCTCCATCACTCAAAGGTGGCATCGGCACCGCCACCCTCGCCGTACTGTTAGCTCTTGACGTACTCGCAGAACTTGTCCCACTGGAAATCAAGCTCCTTCCAATACGCACAACACGGTTCGGCAGCGAATCTCCGCCATTGCGCGACCAGCCCGGACGGCGGCGTACACGCGCTTCTGCGTCAGTGATGTTTTCGTCGCGGACATGGAAAGGAGCCTCTGGTTCACCGGGGAAGGAGGAATTGGTGCGAGCAAAGGACAGGGCTGAGCTCAGGGTACGCGGGATATGGAAGCCGAGCTTCCCCATGGGAATTGAGAGACCATGGATAATCTGGGGAAGTAGAATTAGTTAAAGAAGACGGTATGACTACATAGAGAGAAGTGTGACTTACGACAGAGCAGATGACTAAAAACCAGATGACTACCTTCATGACTTCCATAAGATACGCACAATCTTCTCGAACTTCGCCGTTGACCCGGATGTTGGCCAAAAACTCGAGACTGATGTACAGGTAGAAGATGGCGCTCACGCCAATTGGGCCGAAGAAACCAACGAACAGAGCCTGTCGTCGTTGCTCGATTTGATGAATATGTTTGTGCATGGCAAAGACGATGGGAGGCCTTCGGAGCAACAAGACCAAGATGCCGAGAGGAATAAGCCGGTAGATGGGGATGACTGGTGAAGTAGCGAAGAGGCGCCAGGGAGCAACAGCTCCGAACCAGATGAAGATGGATACATTGAGCAGCATGTCGATGGTGGGTTGGAATGAGTCGTCCATTGTTTCCAGACGAAACCAGTCATCCCAGGTAAATGTATTTCCAGCGATGAAGCAGGCAAGTACATCATCGCTGCCTATCATTCCAACTGTACCGACGATGAAGAGCTACCATTTTGTTAGAAAAACCAAGCACACGGGCAGGTCGGGAGAACTTACAGCCAAGGTGATGGCAAACACCAAGAAACTCTCACGATCAACATATTTCTTCTCCTCGGCCCAGTGTAGCAACTCCTTTGCAAGCCAGCCCACTACAGCGCCGTATACAACGCTGAGCAAGATGGTGTACGCCCAGGTTTCGCCAAACCACAAGCCTATCGCTACTTTGGTACTATTGTCTGAACCCTGGCCTGCGTGTCCAATGTGCTGGATGAGGTAGAGAGGGAGGAAGAGAAACGGATAGCCCAAGCCGTCATTCGCACCCGACTCCGCAACGATGATTTTCTGTAACTCCTTCGGAATGTTCTTATCGGCGAATTTTCCCTTGACAATGGAGTTCGACAATACGGGATCCGTGGGCGTGACACAAGCACCCACAGCCAGCGCATGTAAAAAGCTGATATGTGGGACTAAAGCGTATACGAGCAGGCTGGTGACGAGCCACATGACCGTCATAACAGGACCGAGTAGAAGAGCCAAACTCCTCCATTCTGTCTTCAAGTACTTCGATGGTAGCTGCACGCCTGCAAGCACAAGTTGGACGCCGAGAACAAGGCGTGTAAAGTAGAGAGTGATAGTGTCCAAGACCACTTCATTGTTGAGTGCATATTCTTCTGGCCTGATCCAGTTTGTGGCGTGCGGCGAGAAGATGAGGCCAGCGACTAATGATATCACTAATGGCACTAAAGTCAGCAGCGGTCCCTCAGCATTCTTTTTGCAAACACCAGACTTACGTGCTTCACTGAGGTAAAACTTCTCTTTCATCAAATAACTAACCAGTCCAAAAAGCGTGATGAACCCCCCCAAAGTCGCACAGACGATGTTGAAGTTGGTGATTGCTAAAGTAGGCATGCTCGCCACAGCCTGGATCGGGGCGCTCAGATCCGACTAACGGGTAACTCGGCTTCCTTGACAATGGTTTGATTCCTCGGCGAAGCTTGACAACGAAGCTTAACAACTCTTTCTGGTTTTCTCGAGGCTCTTGGGCGTGTAAGATAAAGCGACTGTGGTCTTTTTCTTCTTCGGTCTGACTTCACGTATCGTTTAACCGAATAATGATTCGGTGATTCGTGGGGGTAACTTCGGCCGTTTGTTGTTGTGGCGGTCTGCAGCTTCCCAACACTACAAATTTTTGCGACAAAGCTTGGTAGGAGTACTGCAAGCTTCTTGTGTAGAACAACTTCGGACAGTAGAGATGCAGATGATAGAATGCTGGGATAACTGAAATCTTGAAGGGATCAGAGGCGGACATGGGTCGCACGCGCGTAGCGCCTTGGCTGACGATCTCACTCAGGTCTTGGTCTTCTGCGATTAAATACCTCAACTTTCACTCGATTGGCACAGGACAAGATTATGAACTGTTTGACGCGGATAGCGCTGGTATTCCCCATGCACTCTCACGTCTTCCGAATCACGTGCTCGAACTTCCAAAAAATGCTATGTACAGACGAGTTCCATCTTTTACGTTTCCCCCCAAAATCCATAATCCAACTGTCTAGACGTTCGCTGCTGCTGCCACCTGTGGACCATAACCGACCTGTGGGTACGGCTCACCTGGCGCCATAAAGTTTGTCTGGGGGTTTCCTTGGGCCTTTGCGGCTGAGCAACGGGCCATTGTTGGTGAACTGTGTATCGATTAGCACTAGAAAATCAAGAGCCAGAGACTAAAACTGCATGACTTACTTTCTTGAAATCGCGTCTGTGAAGAAGAAGTTCTCAATTGGGTTCTTGAGTACTTGACCAGTCGCCTGTGCGCCTTGGTTCTGGTCGACCAGTTGGACCTTGCTCAAGCCCGGCAATGAAGCGGGCTCAACAAGGTCATATCTCCGGAGAGCAGGCGAGATCTCCTCCATACGGTCTCTTAGTGCCTCGACGTCATCGTAAGGCAACTCAGCACCCAAGTACTCTGAGGCTGCTCGAACAATCTTCCAGTCTTCTCGCGAAGCACCAGGAAGGCCAACAGCGGCGCGGGTCATTTGTACACGACCCTCAGTGTTGACGTATGTGACAGACTTCTCGGTGTAAGCTGCACCAGGAAGAACGACATCAGCGAATTGTGCGCCGCGGTCGCCATGGTGACCCTGGTAAACAACGAAAGCGTCCTTGGGAATGTCGGTCTCGTTGATTTCATCGGCTCCAAGTAACCAAACAAACTTGGGCTTGGTTTGCGCAACCTCAGTTGAAGGAACAGTGAAACCAACTTCGTATGCGCCAGTTCGGGAAGCAGTCCGCTGCAAGATGTTGTAGCCATTCCACTCCTCAGTTTGGAAGTTGGCCTTGTTCTTCTCAACAAAGGCGCCAACTTGCTCGTAGATGGACTTGGCATCAGGGTGTTCGGTAACACCGCTGCCAACAATGATCATTGGCTTCTTCGCCGAAGCCAGCTTCTTTCCAAATTCTCCAGAAAGTGCGCTCTTCACATCGTTGGCATTTTCTCCAAGCTTCTCGTATTCAAATGTGCTCTCGAAGTCCTGACCAACATAACCAATCTCAAGATCTGTTCGGAGCCACTGCTTCCGAATTCGAGCATTCAGGACAGCGGCCTCCCATCGAGGGTTTGAGCCAATGATGAGCATGACATCAGCGTCCTCTACACCGTAAATCTTCGAGTTGAAAGAATAGTTTGACCTGACATCGATTCCGTGGGCAATAGGGTCGCTGCCGCCCGGTTGGTCAAGGGCCAAGTTGTCTGAACCGAGTTTGTTGGCGAGGTCCTTCATAGCCACCAGTGCTTCAGTCTCAACCAAGTGGCCAGCTACAACCTTGAATTCGTTGGCCTTGGGTGCGATCTTCTTGTACGCGTTGCCAATCTCGACCAGGGCCTGCTCCCAAGTGGCGGGCTGGAACTGCTCATCGACACGGACAAGCGGGTTCACCAGGCGCTGGGTGCTAAGGGCGTCGCAAGCGAAGCGGGTCTTGTCGTTGATCCACTCCTCGTTTACATCATCGTTCAGACGCGGGATGACCCTCATTACCTGAATACCGCGAGAATCAACGCGAATATTTGAGCCTAAACCATCGAGAACATCGATAGTCTCGGTCTTGTACAGTTCCCATGGACGAGCCTTGAAAGCGTAGGGCTTGGAGGTGAGCGCACCGACGGGGCAGAGATCAATGACGTTTCCAGACAGTTCGGTATCAAGGGCGGTCTCGAGATATGTGCCGATTTCCAGGTCGTTGCCACGACCGAAGGAGCCGAACTCGGGAGCACCAGCGATGTCGTTGGAGAAGCGGACACACCGCGTGCAGTGAATGCACCTGTTCATCGATGTCTGCCAGACGTAAGCATGACTGTGGAAAGCCGGTCTTGAGTGTATCGTACCTTGACCAGGGGTCCAACGTTCTTGTCCTCAACAGCACGCTTGCCTTCGAGCTCGTGGAAGCGCCCGCGGTCTGCACCGTATCTCATCGACTGATCCTGGAGATCACACTCGCCTCCCTGGTCGCAAATAGGGCAGTCCAGGGGGTGGTTGGCAAGCAAGAACTCCATGATACCCTCTCGCGCCTTGTGGACGAGGGGCGAGTCTGTCTTGACAACCATGCCGGGCTGTACGGGCCAGGCGCAAGAAGCCACAGGCTTGGGGGCCCGCTCCACCTCAACCAAGCACATGCGGCAACTTCCAGCAATCATCAACTTTTCGTGGTAGCAGTATCGTGGGATGGTAACTCCGGCCTTGTCACAGGCCTGGATAAGTGCCGAACCGGCTGTTTGGGCGCGTCAGAATCGTGTGTGCAGGTGTGAAGGGTGTTTCTTCCGTCTTCGTACCTTCGATTGATACCTTCTTTCCATCTGCACGACTTGTTAGCATGCGTCGCCGCCCGCAATGGCGAGTGGCACGAACCGATAGTGAGCTCAACGTCTGCTGGCCGGCGGGCCGAGGCAGTAAAGGCCCGGCAGCCATTGAGGGCTGCGCGGTGGGCAGGCCTCTGTAGCGACCGGATCATATGTTGCCGCAGCATTGTGAGGCTCTGAGCAATGGCGATGGACTTGCTGCTGCGGAGCTCAACTGACGTTCACGATGGGAGCGTATTTCTTGGCGTTTGAATAATCCGTCCGTGATTGGCCAAAGCGTCGCCCGCGCCTTCCACAAAATTCTCGCTGCCCGCCCTCCGACCTTCTTTTCCTCAACTCATTCGGGCACAATTTATTGTAGGAAAGTTTGGCAATTCTACCTGGCTATCCTCTATTACGTGTCCTAGAGCACGACTCACCGTGCGAGGTAGCTGGAGCAGACGAGGTTTTCTGATGATATCTTGTTCCTTACCAACGTCGCTACATTTTCCCTTGTTCACATTGGCTCATCCGACGAAGCTCGCTCGGTATAGCTTCAGAGCGCCCAGCTGTGGGATATTACGCACCGAGATAACAAGACATGAGTGTATACTGCTGGCTAATAGCTGTCTTCGTTACTCTGATGATGGTTTGATTACTTGCGTGCCTTGTATGGCGGCACTGGGTTTTGCTATCGCCTTCGAGGCGGTGTGTGTGTGTGTGTGTGCAAACTTTGTGAGACGCTGTACGTGGCAGAGAAAATTCAGCCATAAACAACGCGCGAGGTTCCCGAGGTTATCGTCATTCTGTGCAACTGTACAGACAAAGTGGTAAAATGCCATCATCATTCACGTGTATTGGGCTCCTCGAGAGGCTCTGCCAACGTCACGCTCACGCCGGACTGTGGCGGCATTGGGTCACCATGTGCGGGGAAGCTTCCAAGATCAAGCACCAATGTCAGCCTTTGAACAATGACAAACACACCACGTTGAGCTTCAGTGTTATGAACTTTTGAATTTGTTACATCTTGCAAACATCTACTACAATCCATCTACAAACTTCCGCTTGCCGTATACAGCATGGGATAGCGAACTCGAGATTTGTGAGTGGTCCGTCTAAGATCTAATGCTCAACACCAAGAAGGAAGAAAGGTGATCGGCCTCGTAAGGGCGACCAACTCCAGAACGCCGCTCTGGGAAATGCAGAAAAGTCTGCTCTAATACATGAGATTCGTAATCGTCGCTTACTCGTTGTCGCTCTCCGGGCCAACCTCCATCTTGGCTGCCTTCTTGCTTCCGGCAGGCTCAACCTTTGTGGGTGGCGTGCCCAGTCCGTTGCGGTTGCGGAAGAAGAGAACACCCTTACCCTCACCCTCGGCCTCGGCGCTCGGCTCGACCCACTGGCACCAACGGGCTGTCTTCCACAAGGCGTTCATGAAGCCCATGGGGCCACCCTTTGTGTCGGAACGGTAGTGCTTGCCCATGACCTTCTTGATGGCCTCGGTGGCCTCGTCGGCGTGGTAGAAGGGGATGGTGGAGATGTAGTGGTGGAGAACGTGGGTCTCGACAATGCCGTGGAGAAGGGTGCGTCCGATGAAGCCAAACTCACGGTCAATGGTAGCAGCGGCACCGCGAGTGTAGGTCCAGGTGTCGGCGTCGTAGTGGGGCAGGGCAGGGTCGGTGTGTTGCAAGAAGGTGATCATGACAAGCCAGTGGTTGACCCACAGATAGGGGATGATGTACCAGACAAAGACGTTGTTGAAGCCCCAGTTCTTGCCGACCCAGGTGAGGAAGCCAATGACGAGAGCGAGGCCGAGATCACTGAGCAGGATGAGGTGCTCATCACGCTTCTCGTACAAGGGGCTGGAAGGGAAGAAGTGGTTGACACCGCCGAAGAAGCCGTTCTTCTTGCCCTTGCCCTTGCCCTCGATCTGACGGTCGTGGTGGTTGTGGCCGGTGACGTTGGCGATGAGGTACAGGGGCCATCCGCCAATCTGCTGGCCGAAGGTGTGGATGAGAGTAGCGAGAGGAGCCTCCTCGGTGAGCTCAGAGAGCTCGTGGACCATCTTGCCAACACGGGTAGCGTAGGTCTCGCGGGTCTTGGGAAGGAAGACCATGTCACGCTCCATGTGGCCAGTAGCCTTGTGGTGCTTGCCGTGGGAGATTTTCCATGAGAAGTATGGGACGAGGAGGACGGAGTGGCAGAACCAGCCGACCGAGTCGTTGAGCAGCTTGGACTCGGAGAAAGCCTGGTGACCACACTCGTGGGCCAGGATCCAGAGACCAGTGCCGAAGAAGCCCTGGAGGACGGTGTATAGGGTCCAGAGGGCAGCTCGCACCGGCATCGAGGGGACCGTCTCGGGGGTCACGTAGTTGTGGAAGACGTAGAAGGTGGCAGCGAGCGAGGCAAGGTCACGAGCAACGTAGCCGAGACCACGGAGGCCAGAGCGCTCGAAGCAGTGCTTGGGGATGGCATCGCGGATGTCCTTGATGGTGTAGTCGGGGATCTCGAACTCGTTGCCGTAGGTGTCGAGGAGCTTGCCATTGGACCTCTTGCCGTTCTTGCGGACGGTGGGCTGCTCGTCCATTGAGGACAGCGAGGTGTTGGAGGCGGAGCCGGCGGGCGAGTCAAAGGGCGAGGCCGAGACTGAGTTGGCGGCCGAGTCGGTCGTCATGTTCCTCCGCAGCGCAGGCTGCTGAGGACGGGCAGTTGAGGTTGCCATGTTGCGAGCGAGGAGAGGGGAGGAGTGTGATGTGGAGAGAGTGAGAGTGAGAGGAAGGGGGTTGTGCAGAGAGGCAAGCCTATGCAGCTGCAGCACTGAGGGCTACAGACTGTTGAGATGCAGGCCGCGGGGTGTTGGGGTGCCAATGAGGAGGCAGCACCACGAAAGTGCAAGTGAGTGCAGTCGGGGACAAAGAGAGAGTGTTTAGGTGAGGGAAGAAGCAGCAGAGGGCGGGATGGCACAGATTTTAAACGAGCAACGTGGAGGGCGGTGTCGATTGAATTCTGGGTATGCGCCAGGGTGGGCATAGTCGGGTCGCCTGCGCCAGGGGCGTTGGAGAAGCCGTTTCGCTTCGACCTCCAGACAGCTCCAGCTCGGCCAACTAGCACGGTTTGGCTCTACACTTGTACATCCCGCTCCACTCGGGAAAAATTACTCTCGCATCCGCCATGGCTTGCCACCGCATTGAACACGCAGAGCACTGTCCTGGCCCATCCCACACAAGCC
>Ga0265798_10005576_pt1 | contig 16835 bp, 19 predicted proteins | sample P3T30metagenome_FD_192430 | JGI IMG/M metagenome (GOLD analysis project Ga0265798, IMG submission 192430) | Plant litter microbial communities from East Loma Ridge, Irvine, California - P3 T30 | ecosystem: Environmental > Terrestrial > Plant litter > Unclassified | place: USA: California... | reverse complement strand
GCCGGCCGATCCGCCAGCCATGATCGCGCTGCCCGATGCCGCGGAGCCGTTCGAGGAAGCGGCGCCGGAAGCGGACGGGCCGCTCGACGAGGAACCGGAACCGATACTGGCCGAACAGCCGCCGGCCCCCGCGGGCGCGCCGCGCGTGGAGAAACCGCGTCGGCGTCGGGGGCGCATCGTGATGCTGCCCGTGGTACTGGGTGCCGGGCTGGTGGCGGCGGCCGGATATGCGTATTCGGCGCGCTCGCCGGAACCGCTGCGCCCATCCCCGGCGCTGGCCGCGCCGGCGCCGAAGCGCGCAGTGCGGGCGCCGCCGTCGCCGCAGGCCTTGCGCGAGGCGTTCCGCCAGCGTCTGGCCGAAGTGGACCTGCTGCGCCGCGTCGACCTGACGCTGGAAGACCGTGCCTGGACGATGCGGGCAGCGCTGGACGAGGAAGAGGCGGCCCGGTTCCGCCGCATCCTGGCAGCCTTCGTCGCGGCGCATCATATCGACTTCCCCGTCGACGTGCGTATCGGCGGGTCCGACACCATGCTGCCGTTCAAGGTGCGGCAGGTGATCTCGGGCGCCAACGCCAGCATCGTCACCGACGACGGCCAGCGCCTGTATCCCGGCGACGACTACAAGGGCGTGCGTCTGGTTGCCATCAACGGCAACAAGATCAGCTTCAACGGCGTCAGCTTCAACGGCGCCCAGCCCATCGAGGTGAAGTGGTGAACGCCGTCGCCACCGGCGAACTCGATGCGGTGCTGCAGCGGCTGCGCGAGTCGATGCCCGCGTGGACGGCGGCTTTGCCGCGCCAGCCGGGTTTTTCCAGCCGCGGCAAGGTGTCGCAGGTGCTTGGCACGCTGATCGAGGCGCAGATGCCGCCGGTGCGCATCGGCGAGTTGTGCCATCTCGTCAATCCGGGCAACGAGGCCAAACCGATGCTGGCCGAAGTCGTCGGATTCACGGAGCGCCGCGCCATCCTGTCCGCGCTCAGCCCACTGGAAGGCGTCTCGACCACCACGGTCATCGAGCCGCTGCGGCGCGCGCACACGATCGAGGTGGGGGACCACCTGTTCGGCTGCGTGCTGGACGGCTTTGGTCGCCACATGTTCCGTGCGCCGGCCGCGGCCGACAACGTGGCGACATGGCGCGACACCGTGCCCGTCATCCGCGACGCGCCCGTCGCCACCGACCGGCCCCGCATCGCCACGCCGCTGGCGACCGGCGTGCGGGCCATCGACGGCATGCTGACGATGGGCGTCGGCCAGCGCATCGGCGTCTTCGCGGGGCCGGGCTGCGGCAAGACGACGTTGATGGCGGCGATTGCGCGCGGCTGCGAGGCCGAAGCCATCGTCTTCGGCCTGATCGGCGAACGTGGCCGCGAGCTGAACGAGTTCCTCGAGCACGAGCTGGACGCGGACCTGGTGCGCAAGACGATCATCGTCTGTGCCACGTCCGACCGCACTTCGATGGAACGTTCGCGCGCCGCTTTTTCCGCCACCGCGATTGCCGAAGCGTTCCGTGCGCGCGGCAAGAAGGTGCTGCTGCTGGTCGATTCGCTGACCCGCTTCGCGCGTGCCCAGCGCGAGATCGGGCTGGCGGCCGGCGAGCCGCCGGCGCGGGGCGGCTTCACGCCCTCCGTCTACACGATGCTGCCGCGCCTCATCGAGCGGGCCGGCAGCACGCCCGAAGGTTCCGTGACGGCGATGTACACGGTGCTGGTCGACGGCGAATCGGCGTCCGACCCGATCGGCGACGAAGCCAAGTCGCTGCTCGACGGGCACATCCTGCTGACGCGCAAACTGGCCGAGCAGGGCCACTATCCCGCCATCGACGTCCTGGCCAGCATCAGCCGCGTGATGAGCAACGTGACGACACGCGAGCACCGCAAGGCCGCGTCGCATTTTCGCGAGCTGATGGCGCGCTACCAGGAGATGGAACTGCTGATCCGCCTGGGCGAGTACAAGTCCGGCGCCGACCCCGTGGCCGACCGCGCCGTGCAGCTGCGGCCGCAGCAACTGGCCTTCCTGCGCCAGGACACGAGCAGCAGCGCCGGCTACGACGAAGCCATCGCGACGCTAAAGGAGATGGCCGCATGAGCATGCGCCGCGGCCGCCGCGAAGTGGTCGACGTGCCCGAGCCGCGCCGGCCCGACCAGAGCCTGGCGCGGCTGCTGCATGTGCGCAAGCAGCGGCTCGGGCGGCTGGAGCGGGAACGCAACGAGGCGCGCCAGCACTGGCGCGCGTGCCGCGCCATGCTGCGCGAGCGCAAGGAGGCGCGGCGCCGGGCCGTCAGCGCGGCGCACGAGTTCTGGCGCGCCGCGCGCGAAGGCTTCCTGCGGATGACGACGACCAGCGGCGACCTGCGCAAGGCCAAGGCCACGTACGAACGGATGAAGGAGGACGCCGCGCGGCTGTATCTCGACTGGCAGGAAGAGCTGGCCCGCTGCGACGCGGCGCAACGCACATTCTTCGATGCGCTGGCCTGCGTGCTGGCGGCCAACCGGCAGCAGGAAAAGCTGGGCATCCTGAACGACGAACTGCGGCAGCTGGCCGCGCGGAACGAGGAGTGACCATGCCGTATCCGATTGGCATGCCCATGGCGCTGGACCGGCGCATCGATGCGTTGCTGCCCGGCGCCGCACCAGCCGGCGCCCGCGCTGCCCAGGCACGTCGCGCCCAGCTGGCGACGCCTACGCCACCGCCGCCGGCAGTCCGGTCTCCGCAGGCCGCGCCGACGCCAGCAGCCCTCCACCGTCCGCTGCGCAAGCCGGGCGAACGGATTGCACCGCCGCGCGAAGGGCCGCGCGAGCCGCAGGAGGCGGCGTTGGACTGGTGCGGCGACGTTCTACCCGTGCTGGCCGCCGGCGAACGGGAGCAGGGCCGCGGCGGCGATAGCGACGATAGCGATGGCGCCGACGTCGCCGGCGCGGCTGCGGGCGACGCGGCAACGGAGGATGAGCTGGACAGCCAGTTGCTTTCCGCGCTGCTGGCCCAGTCGCACGAGAGCGGCATGTTCGAGGTGCTGCTGCCCGGCGGCGAGACGCTGGGCGTGGCGGTGGACGTGCGTCCCGAGGCGGTCGATTATCTGCTGACGCCCCCGTCGGCCGGCCTGGCGGCGCAGCTGCGGGGACGGCAAATGGAACTGGCGGGGCAGCTGGGGCAACGTATAGGCAGAAGCGTCAGGATCACCGTGCTGTAGTCGCGGTGCCGGGCGCGCCGATTGACGCTACCTGGAATGCGATGCCAACTCCCCACCTGCACCCACCCGCGACCGTCGCCGCCGATGTCCAGCCGCGCCGCCTGGCGCGGGCGCAGGTCGGTGCCGCCCATGCCGGCCTGACGCGGCTGATCGGCCGCGGCCTGCACGTGCCGATGTCCGGTGGCGTCGCGCTGCATATCGCGTTTTCCGGTGCCGAAGCCGCGTGCGACGACCCGGTGGCGCTGGAAGGACCGCACGGCGTGCTGCGCCTGGATGCCGGCACGCCGTTCCTGCTGGCGCTGACGGGCATCGACCTGTCGGCGTTCGACACGGCGCCACCCGCGCAGCGCGCCTGGCTGCACGGCAGCCTGCTGGGCCGCCTGTCCGGCTCGCCGTTCGACGGCATGACGCGGCTGGTGCGCCATCCCGCGCCGATGGCGGCTGGGCCGGAGCCGGTAACGCTGCATCTGTCGCTGCGCGATGGCAGCCATGCCGTCGGCACGCTGGCGCGGGCGGACGCCGCGTGCTGGCATGCGCTGCTGGCCGCGCAGCCACTGCGGCCGGCGCGCGTGCCGCAGGACGTATTTTCCCCGCTGATCGTGCCGCTGGTTGCGCGCATCGCCCGCCACGCGCTGGCGCCGGCCGTACTGCGCACCTTGCGCGCGGGCGACGTGATCGTGCCGTCCCGGCCCGATGTGGACGTGCAGGGCGAAGGCTGGCTGCGCTGCGCCGGTCGCCTGGCGCGGGTGCGGTACGGACATGCCGGCACGGTTGAAATTCTCTCTCTGGAGTCAAATATGGACCTGGCAAACGAAGCGGACGACGCCGCGACCCTTCCCGCGGACCTGGACGGAGCGACGCCCGACGCCGCCCCGCCGGACCTTGACAACACGCCGGTGCGCCTCGAGTTTCGCCTCGGCGCGCTGGCGCTGACCCTGGGCCAGTTGCGCACACTGGCACCGGGCGGCATCTTCCAGCTCGACGGCATCAGCGACGGCGCCGTCGCCATCGTCTGTGGCGGCCAGCGGCTGGGCGAGGGCGAAGCCGTCGATGTCGCCGGCCGGCTGGGCATCCGCATCACGCGCTGGGACGTGCCATGCTGAGCGGGAACTACGATGTCGTGTCGTTTTCCGTCATGCTGGCCATGCTGGCACTCGTGCCGCTGATGGTCGTGACGACGACATCGTTCCTGAAGATTTCGATGGTTTTGCTGGTGCTGCGCAACGCCATCGGCGTGCAGCAGGTGCCGCCCACGCTGGCGATCTACGGCATTTCGCTGGCACTGTCGCTGTTCGTGATGGCGCCCACGGCACAGGAAATGGGGCGTCGCGCCACTGCCCCGGTGCCGGCGGCGCCGGCAAACGCGGCCACGCCGCTGCTGGCGCGCGCGCAGGACACGTTCGAGCCGATGCGCGCGTTCATGCTCAAGCACAGCAATCCCGACCAGCGCGAGGTGTTCCTCGCGTCGGCAAAAAAACTCTGGCCGCCGGACGTGGCAAAGGAAGCGCGGTCCAGCGACGCCCTGGTGCTGATCCCCGCGTTTGTCGTCTCCGAACTGCAGGCCGGCTACGAGATCGGCTTCCTGATCTATATCCCGTTTGTCGTCATCGACCTGCTGATCTCGAACCTCTTGATGGCGCTGGGGATGCAGCAGGTCAGCCCGCAGACGATCACGATTCCCTTGAAACTGCTGCTGTTTACGCTCGTGGGCGGCTGGGGCAAGCTGCTCAACGCCCTTGCCATGTCGTACGCATAGTGCTGACGCATAACCGGAGAACGCAATGACCGAAACCCTGACCTTTTTCCAGCAGGGCCTGTGGATGGCCGTGATGCTGTCGGCGCCGCCGCTGATCATCGCCACCCTGTGCGGCGTGACGGTATCGCTGATCCAGGCCGTGACGCAGATCCAGGACCAGACCTTGCCCTACGTGGTGAAGCTGGTGGCGGTGGCCGTCACGCTGACGGGCATGGGCCGCTGGATCGGCGTGGAGCTGCTGCAGCTGACCGAACTGTCGTTCACGCTGGTGCAGTCGGCGGGCCACTGAGGATCGCCATGACCAATGCGTCGCTGCTGCTGGACATGCAGAATGCCATGATCACGATGGCGCTGATCGCGCCGCGCGTGCTGGTCTGCCTCGTCATCCTGCCCGGCTTCGGCGTCAACGTGCTGACGGGAATGGCGAAGAATTGCGCCGCCATGGCCATCGCGCTGCCGGCGGCGCTGCCCACGTTCTACTTTGTCCAGCAGAACGGCGCGGACCTGCTGTTCTGCGGCCTGCTGATCTTCAAGGAGGCGGCCATCGGCCTGCTGCTGGGCGTCCTGATGGCCATCCCGATGTGGGTGGCGCAGTCGGTCGGCTCGATCCTGGACAGCCAGCGCTCGCCCATCCAGATCCAGGCCAACAACGCCAGCGTGGACCGCGATGCCAGCGCCGTGGGCGCGATGCTGATCCAGGCCGTCGTACTGACGATGGTGCAGGCGGGCCTGTTCCTCGCGCTGGCGCGCATGCTGATCGAAAGCTACGGCACATGGCCGGCCTACACGCTCATGCCGCCCTACGAACCTGGCCAGATGGGCGAGGTCATACGCCGCTTTGGCACGCTGTTCTGGCACATCGTCGTCTACGGCGCGCCCGTCATCATCCCGCTGGTGCTGATTGAATTTGCCTTTGCGATGATCGGCGTGTTCGCGTCGAACCTGCAGGTGTCGTTCGCCTCCGCGCCCATCAAGAGCCTGACCGGGCTATTGGTGCTGCTGCTGTACTGGCCCACGTTCTCGCATTACGTGGCCGGCGATTTTTCCAGCCTGGTGGATATCGTGCCGGAGCTGCTGGGAGCGGCGCGATGAGCGACGAAAAGAACGAAGAACCCACAGACAAGAAGATCCAGGACGCGCGCGAGAAGGGCCAGATCGCCGTCAGCCGCGACCTGGCCAAGCTGGTCACGCTGGTGGCCATCGCCGAGACGGCGTTCGCCACCGAACCGCTGTGGCGCGAGGCGATCGAGTCGCTGATGACGTTTGGCGTGACGGCCGTCGGCCAGCCTTTCGAAGCAGCGCTGAAGGAGATGGTGACGTCGTCCGTCATCCTGCTGCTGGTCGTGTTCTGCGTCTGCTTCGTCGTCTGCATGGTGTCGGGCGTGGCCGGGCACTGGGGCCAGTTCGGCGTGCTGATCTCGGGCGAATCCATCGTGCCGAAGTTCGACAAGCTCAATCCCGTCAACGGCGTCAAGCAGCTGTTTTCAAAGAAGAAGCTGATCGAACTGCTGATCACGGTCGGCAAGGCGGCGCTGATCGGCTGGATCGTCTGGCTGCTGGCGAAAAGCGCGCTGCCGGACATCGTCCAGCTGGCCGTGGGCGAACCGAAGGACGTCTATCGCACCTTCTTCCAGCTGATCAAGTCGATCTTCCACACGGTGATCGTCGTTTGCCTGTGCCTGGCGCTCGTCGACTTCGCGGTGCAGAAGCACTTCCACCGCAAGGACCTGATGATGGATATGGAAGAGATCAAACGCGAGTACAAGGAGTCGGAGGGCGATCCGATGGTCAAGGGCCAGCGCCGGCAACTGGCCAGGCAGTGGGCCAACGAGGCGCCGGTCGCGCGCACGGAGGATGCCAACGCGGTCGTCGTCAATCCGACCCACTTTGCCGTGGCGATGTTCTACGACCCCAGCGAGGCGATGGTGCCGCTGGTGCTGGCCAAGGGCAAGGACGCCACCGCTCACGCCATGATCGAACGGGCCCGCCAGCTGGGCATTCCCGTGATCCGCCATGTCTGGCTGGCGCGCACGCTGTACGCCACAGGCAAGGCCGATACGCCCGTGCCGAAGGCAAGTTATGAAGCCGTGGCCCACGTGTATGCCGTCGTGCAGGAGCTGCTGGCGACCGATGTCCGCGAGGCCGAACTGGAAAGCCTGGGCGAACCGCCGGGCAGCCACCGGGCCGCGCCATGATGAAGAAGCCGGAATTACCGCTGGCCGGGCCCCCGGCACCGGCGCCGCGCGCCCCTGCCGCCGCACCAGCGCCGGTGAAAGCGCCGCGTGCGGTGCCGCCGGCCAGGGTCGAGCCGCACGCAGCGGCGGATAACGACCGGCTGTGCGATGGACCCGTGCGGCACGAGCCGATCGTCGGCTCCGGGGACCGGGCGCACCATCTGGCGCTGGTGGCCGGCACGGCGGCGGTCGTATTGCGCCCGCCGCGCGATGCCACGGCGGAGCGGCTGCAGGCCCTGCGTCCGGCATCGCGCCAGGCCTGCGAGCGGCGCTGCGGCAAGGCCGGGCAGTGCGATCCATCCAGCCCGTTCGGCTGCGGCGGGGAGCACTGCCTGGGATTCGAAGGCAGGCTGTATTGAGGAACCGGGCAGCGTCACGCCGCCACCCACCACGGAGCTTCGGCACCGATAACCGAAACAGGAGAATGCAGATGAACGTCAGCGCAGCGGCAGCCGCCGTCCCCACCACGCCCCAGACGGGCTCCGTCACGCAGGTCCGCGTGACAACCGAAACCCGGACCGTCGAGACGTCCGACGCCGCCCAGTTCCAACAGGCGATGGAACGGCAGCAGGCAATGAACGGCCCGGCCGGCGCCCCGCGCGAACCGTCGCTGGGCCAGGTCATCGCCGGGCGTGCGGCCGGACTGGCGGGCGAACTGAAAAAGGACCAGCAGAACGTCTCGCGGCTGCTGGAGAAGGCCACGACCAGCGGCGATTCGATGAACCTGATGCGGGCGATGCTGGCGCTGAATGACTACCAGCTGCGCGTGCAGACGGTGTCGAAGGTGGTGTCCAAGGCCAGTACGTCCGTCGATTCGCTCACCAAGCTTCAGTAAATCATGTCCACAGTCTTTCGCCCGCTGCTGCCCTTGATTCTTGCCGTCCTGCTGGCCGGCTGCGGCAAGAACGTCACCCTGCAGGCGGCCCTGCAGGACACCGACGCCAACGAGATCGTGCTGGCGCTGACGGGGGCCGGCATCGTCGTCAACAAGCACCAGGACAAGACGGGTGTCAGCCTGCAGGTGGCGGAAGCTGACATCCCACGCGCCACCGCCGTCATGCAGGCGGCCGGCCTGCCGCGCCGCAACCGCTCCAACCTGGGGGAGGTGTTCAAGAAGCAGGGCATGATCTCGTCGCCGATGGAGGAACGTATCCGCTACCTGCACGGTCTGTCCGAGGAACTGGAAGCGACGCTGCAGCAGTTCGACAACGTCGTCTCGGCGCGCGTGCACGTCGTGCTGCCGGAACGGATCGCGCCCGGTGAGCCCATCCAGCCGTCGTCCGCGGCCGTGTTCATCAAATACCGCATGCCGATGGACGAGGATGCGATCACGCCGCGCGTGCGCCGGCTGGTGGCCTCCAGCATTCCCGGCCTGGTGGGCGAGGACGGCCGCAGCAAGGTTACCGTTGTCATGACGCCGGCCGAGGCGCCGCCGCGCGCCGTCGAATGGACGATGGTGGGCCCGTTCAAGATCGAGGCGGAATCGGCCACGCCGCTGTTGTCCACGCTGCTGGGCATGGCCGCGCTGATCGTCGCGGGCCTGGGTTACGCCGCCTTCAACGTGGCGCGGCGCCACCCGGCCGTGGCACGCATGCTGGCAGGTCGGGCTGCAAAACAGGCCGCAAAACGCGCGGCCAAACAGGGCGCGGACGCCGTCGGAGCGGCAGGATGAACGGGCCCGACGTCCGGCCCCTGAGCGAAGGCTTCCTCGACTGGTGGTTCGCGCCCTGGGCACTGGGCGGCGCAACGCCGGCCTTCGCGCAAGGCGCCAGCGCTCTGGCGCGGCGCCACGGTTACCGCCTGTGGTGCGGGGCCGCGGGCATCCCGCCCGACCTGCCCCCTGCATTCGACAGCGGTTGGCAGGTGGCGGCGCAGACGGATTCCGGATTGCTGCGGCATGCGGCCAGCCTGTATGCGGCCATGCTGGCCGTGCGCCAAGGCCGGCAGGCGGCGCTGGCGGCGCTGGCCCCGACCGAGCGGCGCTGGTGCATGGGAATCGCCGCCACCCAGCCGTTGCAGCCGTTGACTCAGCCGGACCCCGCGACAGCGCTGGAAACCTGGGGCCTCGCCGAGCTGGCGGGCGCCCTCGACGCGGGCTTCGCAGGGATCTGGCCGCGGCTGCAAATTGTGCTGGATGCGGTGCCGGGCGCAGGCGAACCCACCGTCGCTCGCGTGGAAGGCATTGCTGCCCCGGCGGCCGCCGCACGCAGGCTGCGCTGCTGGCGCCTGTGCTTCGACCGCGCGGCAAGCAGCGGCATCAGGGAGGCGGCATGACGACATTCTGCGTGGCGCGGCTGGCGCCGGCGCCGGACCTGCTGGCAGCCGATGGCGTATTGCGCGCCGCGGACATGGGAGCCACGGCGGACGCGCACGCGCTGGCGGCGCGCATCGTGGCGAACGCCGAGGCCGAGCGCGGCGCCATGCTGGCCGCCGCGGCCGAGGAAGCGCGGCTGGCGCTGGCGTCCGCCCAGGCGCGGGTACTGGCGGAAGGAACGGCCCTGCTGGACGGGTTACGCGCGGCGACGGAGGACCTGTGCGGGCGGGCCGAGGACATCGTCACCGACCTGGCGCTGCAGCTGTTCGAAAGGCTGGTGCTGGAAACGCCGCCCCGGGAGCGGGTGACGGCCAGTTACCGCCGCCTGCTGCACGAAGCACCGCCAAAGCTGGTGAACGCCGTCCTGCGCCTGCATCCGGACGAGCTGGTGTACGCCGAAGGATGGGAGTGGCCGGTCAAGGCCGATGCGGCGTTACCGCCGGGCGCCTGCCGGCTGGAGGCCGACAGCGGGCAGTGGCGCGCGGACTTCGGCGCGGCGGCGAGCGCATTGCTTGACGCGTTAAGCGAACTGAAAGGCCCGTCGCGACACTCATAAGGACAAGCGGCGTTCTTCACGGACGCCGTCTCTTGCAACCCTTGAAGCGGAGTGTCCCATGTCCAGCAATCAGAACCCCGTGCTGCAGTCGCTGCGGTCGCTGACGAAAAAATTCGACGACAGCACCGACGGCATCGCCGACTTCCAGCGCCGCCAGACCAACGGCGAGCAGCCCGATCCCCAGGAGTTCACGCGGCTGCTCGAAGTGCAGTCGGTCACGCACAGCGCGATGAACGCCCAATTCAGCCTGCTGCAAAAGCCCCTGAAAACGGTTCTCAACGAGACCCGCTAGTCCCATGAGCGATCAACTGGAGCTTTGGCTGGCGGCGCTGCCCGTGGACGAAGCCGTCGTGGTGGATGGCGAAACGGTGTGGCTGCGGCGCCACCCGGACGGCGCCGGGCCGGGCGCCGAACTGGGTGTCGTTCTGCTGCGCGAATTCACGCCGGCGCAGCTGGAAGAGGCGGCCCGCGCCGGGTTCCACAGCGCGCGCCAGTTCGGCGCCGGCCTGGCCGTCCAGGACGATGCGCTGGTGCTGAACCGCTGGCTTGCCGGTGCCGACGGCTGGATCGACGCGGCCGGGGCCCTGGAGGACATCCTCAACCAGAGCGCCATGTGGCGCGCCTGGCTGGCGCCCGCCCGGCCGCGCCGGGACGAGGGCGTCAGCGCCCAGGAGCAGCGCATTCGCGCGCGGTTTGCCGGGGGCTTGCCATGATGCGCCGCGTCCTCATCGCGCTGCTGGCCGCACTGCTGGTCCTGCCCGCGACCGCGCTGGCGACGCCGCCGGCCAGCTGGAAGGTCAGCGGCCTGTCGATCGACGCCACCAACCTGCGCCTGAAGGACGTGCTGGAGCAGTTCGCCCAGGTCTACGACGTCCGCCTGGCCCTCGACCTGAAGGCCAATCCCGTCCTGAAAGGGCGCTTCAAGGCCGATAACGGCACCGATTTCCTCAACCGCCTGGCGCAGGCGCACCCGTTCCGCTGGTTCGTCTACAACGACACGCTGCACATCGTGCCGGCCGACGACAACATCTCGCTGCGCCTGGAAGTGGGCGACGACGCCGTGGCCGATGCCAGGGCGGCCATGGTCGGCGTCGGCCTGTACGACGAGCGTTTCGGCTGGGGCGAGCTGCCCGACACGGGCACGGTGATCGTCAGCGGCCCCCGTTCGTACGTCCACCTGGCGCGCGACATCCTGATGCCGGACACGAAAAAGGCGGATTCGAAGGCGCGCCGCGTGATGATGTTCCGCCTGAAGTATGCCAGCGTCAGCGACCGCGTGATCAATGCGCGCGGCCAGACGGAGACGATCCCGGGCGTCAAGACTATCCTTACCAACCTGCTGTTCGGCGCCCAGGGCGGCGAAAAGCTGGCGGACGTGCCGGCCGTGGACACGGGCAGCAGCAAGCGTTCGCGCCGGCCACGCGTCGAGCCGGGCGCCGCGCGGCAGGTCACGGGCGGGGCGCCGCCGTTCCTGCCGATTTTCGGACAGGCGGCAGGCGGCGCGGCCAATGCGGCCGCCGGCGCTCCCGAGGCGCCCGCCGGAGAGCGGCGCGAAGCGGCACCGCGCGCTGCGGAAGACAAGGGCCGCCCGCGCATCGAGGCCAATCCGGCGCTGAACGCCATCCTGATCTACGACACGGGCGACAAGCGCGCAATGTACGCGGCGCTGATCGCCGAACTGGACGTGCAGCCGCAGCAGATCGAGATCGAAGCGCTGATCGTCGACATGGACCGCAGCAAGCTGGCGGAGATGGGCGTCGAATGGGGGGTGCGCGCCGGCGCCGTCGATACGGTGGTCAACGGCACCGCCGCCGCGTCGCTAGGGACGGCGCTGCCGGTGGCCGGCGCCACCTTGCTGATCAGCGACGCAGCCCGCTTCTATGCCCGCCTGAAGGCGCTGGAATCGAAGGGCGAGGCGCGCGTGCTGGCCACGCCGACCGTGCTGACCATCGACAACGTGGCGGCCGTGCTGGACCTGAGCCAGAGTTCCTACGTGTCGCTGGTGGGAGAGCGGGTGGCCGATCTGGCCGACATCACGGCTGGCACGATGCTGCGCGTGATCCCGCGCATCATCCGCGAGGGCGCCGACACGCGCGTGCGGCTGGAAGTGGATATCGAGGACGGCTCGCTCGACAGCCCGACCGCCGGCGGCAAGGGCGCCAACGGCAACGTCAACGTCACCCGCTCCACCATCAGCACGCAGGCCATCATCGACTCGCAGCAGACGCTGATGATCGGCGGCTACCGGGCGGAGCGCCTGTCGCGCGACAGGCAGAAGGTGCCGGTGCTGGGCGACCTGCCGCTGTTCGGTGGCCTGTTCCGCACCGAGAGCACCTCGAGCAGCACCCGCGAACGGCTGTTCCTCATCACGCCGCGGTTGTCCGGCACGGGCGGGGTGGCGGCGCCGGCGGCTTCCGCGGCGTCCGCCCGGGCGCAGGCGGTGGCACGGGGCCGGGCCATCATCGCCGCGGCCGAAGGCAACACGACGGCACCGGTGCCGACGCCGGCTCCCGCCAGGCGGCAGGAAGAGGTGCGGGAACCCGTGCCGCCGCTGAAGCCCCTGCTGCCGGTGCCGGTGCCGCGCGCCCCCACGCGCCGTGCCGATGCCGATGGCGTGATGCCACCACCGCCCGGCGCGCCGCCGCGCGGCGCCGAAAAAACGGCGGCGGCGGGTGCGATGCCGTGGGCGCTGATCCCGGCGGCCGCCTCCTCGCGGGGCCGCTGACCCCCGCCAAAGCCGCGCCAGTGGCCGCGATGAGTTTTGTTGAGAATCTTTTATCGCCGTTTCGTTACTATTTATGACACATGGAGCGCGGCGCCTGCGCCGCCTCCCTCGATTGCGAACAGGAGAATTCTTTTGTACCTCACAACCGCATGTCCTGGCACCGGCCCGTTCGCGCCGCAACCTGCACCGCTGCGCCGTGCCAGCGCGATCGCGCTGATGCTCCTGCTGGCCGCGGCCGTGCCGCGCCAGGCGAGCGCCGTGAACTCGCTGCTGCCACCGGAAGGCCCAAGCGCGGCGCCCAGGGCGCTCGACACCACGACTACCTCGAAAGGACGCAAGGCAGCAGGGCGTCGCAAGGCCGCCATCGACAAGGCGACGGTCGTGACCACGGCAGCCGCCGAGAAGACGGCTCCGCCACTGGCAGCTCCGGTGCAGGCGCCGGCTGCCGGCAACGAGCGCTGGGACATCGTCGTGGCCGACCGCACGCTCAACGCGGCAATGGCCCGCTGGGCCGCCGCCGCGGGCTGGCAGCTGCTGTGGGAGCTGCCGGTCGATTACGCGGTACAGGCCCAGACCAGCGTCCCCGGCAAGTTCGAGGATGCGGTAACAGTCGTCGTCAACAGCATGGAAGGCGCGGAGATCCCGATGAAGGCAATTTTCTACAGTGGTAACAAGGTCCTGCGCATCATGGCGAAGGGGGCGCAATGAGCCGCGCCGTGCGCAGTTTCGCGCCGCGCCGCGGCATCGTGGCCGCCGCCACCGCCATCACTGGCATCATGATGCTGGGCGGCTGCTCGCCGCTGGCCGAACGCATCGACGGCAATGCCGACGAGGCGGAAACCAAGACGTCCGGCCTGATGCGCGACGTGGGCCGCTCGGCGCCGGGCGCCGTCGTGGCCACGTCGCCGTTGGTGTCCTACGACAGCGGCATCTGGCTGGGCAAGAACGTCATCAAACTGAGCGAAGCGCCACTGCCGCCGATCTTCTACCAGCCGGCCACGTTCGATCGCAGCATCGCTTCGCTGTCGGAACTGGCCGAGCGCCTGACCCTGCGTTCCGGGATTCCCAGCCGCGTCAACGCCGATGCGCAGGCCATCGCGGCCGAAGCGTTCCGTCGCGGCGGCCGCAGCGCGCCGGCCCTGAAAGCGCCTTCGGGCGTGCCGCCACTGAGCCTGCCGCCCGGCGCTCCCGGCATGCCGGGCGACGCCGCCCCCGGTGACGGCGCCTCGCGCACCGGTGCCGCCACGCCCAAGGCCACGTTCCAGCCCGACCCGGTCGGCGGCGGCGTGCGCATCACCTATGCCAACGGCTCGTTCAAGGGCCTGCTCGACACGGCCGCGGCGCGCTTCGGCGTGTCGTGGAAATACGCTGACGGCACGATCCAGTTCTTCCATACGCAGGCCCGAACGTTCCAGATCAACGCGGTGCCGGGCGACTCGACGTTTACCGCCAGCGTGACCAGCGGCGCGGCGTCCACGGGCGGCGTTTCCGGTGGCAGCGGCGGTAGCGGTGGCGGTGGTGCGGGCGGTTCCAGTGCCGGCAGCGCCGTCTCGGCCAGCAACAGCCAGAACACGGGCGTGGCCTCGAAGCTGTCCGTCTACACCGGCATCGAAAGCGCCATCAAGGTGATGCTGTCCCCGCACGGCAAGGTGCTCGCCTCGCCGGCGACGGGCGCGATCACCGTGGTGGATACGCCCGATTCGCTGGACCGCATCGCCACCTATATCGACAACGAGAACAAGGCCCTGTCGCGCCAGATCGTCATCAACGTGACGGTGCTGTCGGTCAGCCTGAACCGCGGCGACGAATACGGCATCGACTGGAACCTGGTCTACAAGGGCCTGGACCGCCGCTTCGGCATCAAGAACACGTTTGCCGACAGCAGCACCAACGCCGTCGGCTTCGCGGCCGCGATCATGGGCAACTCGAAGTTCTCCGGCAGCGACGTGATGGTCAAGGCGCTGTCCGACCAGGGCAAGGTGCGGCGCCAGACGACGGCGTCGGTGGTCACCCTGAACAACCAGCCGGTGCCCGTGCAGGTGGCGCGCCAGACGACCTACCTGCAAAGTTCGCAGACGTCGATCGTGGCGCAGGTGGGCACGACGTCGTCGCTGATTCCCGGCGTCGTCACGTCCGGCTTCAACATGAGCATCCTGCCGCACGTGCTGACCAACGGCACGGTGATGCTGCAGTTCTCGATCGACATCTCGACCTTGCGCGGCATCAGCACGATCACCAGTGGCGACAGCCGTATCGAGACGCCCGAGCTGGATACCCGCAACTTCCTGCAGCGCGTGTCGATGAAGTCCAGCGAGACGCTGGTCATCAGCGGCTTCGAGCAGACCGACGAGAACGTCAACAACCGCGGCGTCGGCACGCCGAAGAACCTGCTGCTGGGCGGCGGCGTGAAGGCCAACAGCAACAAGGAAGTGATCGTCATCCTGATCACGCCCGTCGCCGTGGCGGGTGCCTGAGGCCATGGCCATCCATATCACCCAGATCGGCAAGCACCGCTTCGTTTGCGGCCTGTTCTGGCAGTCTCTGTCGCGGCCGCGCGAGCTGGCGAGGGAGGCGGCGGACCTGGGCAAGAAGATCGCCTCCGACCTTGTCGTCGTGCGGCGCGACCAGACCACGGCGCAGGCGGGCTTCGCGCAAAGCAGCGAGGGCGCCAGCCGCGCGCTGTATTCGCTGGCGGCGGCCGTGTCGAAAACGCTGGCGCTGGAAGGCGCCTGGTACGACGGCCTGCAGCAGCCCGTGCACAACTGGCTGGGCGCGCTGCGCCTGGCGGACGGCAAGTGGGCATATTTTGCCGTGCGCGACGCGAACTTCCTGCCCAACGGCGACTTTGTCGGCAGCCGGGAAGAAGTGCTGGACCGCCTGCATACGGATTATGCGCTGGGCGGCTGGAACGTCGTCATCGGCGATCCCGAACTGGAAAGCCAGGGCTTCCACAACTTCAATGCGCGCGATCTGGACAGCCTGCTGCCGCGCCGCAAGGACGGCAGCGTCAGGCTGCACTCGTGGTGGCGGCTGCGCCAGATCAACGCGCGTACGGCGCCATGGAAACTGATCGCCGCCGGCGCGGCCATAGCCGCCGTGGGTGGCGCAGGCCTGTACTGGCAGGCATGGCATGCGCGCCAGGAAGCGCTGCGCCAGGAAGAGATGTTCGCCGCGCAGCGCCGCGTGATCCAGCAGCAGGCCGTCCAGGCCAGGCCGTGGGCGACGTTGCCTGCGCCGGCCGCCGCGCTGCGTGCGTGTGCCGATGGACTGGATGAACTGACGCCGGGCGGCTGGCTGCTGGACGAATACGTGTGCGACCGCGAGCAGCTGCGCTACGCCTGGTCGCGCCGCGCCTCGACGATCGCCATGCTGCGCGCGGTGGTGCCGGCGGCGCAGGTGGACGCGGGCGGCGACCGCGCCAGCCTGGTCAAGCCGCGCACGCCGGCACGCCCGCACGCCGCCGAAGCGCTGCTGGCGGAACAGGAGGTGGTGGATGCGGTGATGTCGCGCCTGCAGGGTGTCGGCATCCCGTTCAAGGTGGTGCGCAAGAAGCCGCCGCTGCCGGCACCCGGCCAGGTCGCCGCGGCGGAACCCTGGCAGGCATTCAATTTCGCGCTGGACGCGGGCGGCATCGAGCCGCAGCAGATCGGCGCGTTGCTCGACCAGCCCGGCGTACGGGTGGAAAAGGCGACGTACCGCGGCATGAGCTGGATTATCGAAGGAGTCATTTATGCGAAATAGTCCCATCAACGTGGTCCTGGCATGCCTGCTGGTCGCGTGCGCCGCACCTGCGCTGGCGCAGACCACGGCGGCCAGCCTGACCCGGATCGAAGCGGAAACGCTGCTGCTGAAGGCGCGCGAGAAGCAGCTGGAAGTGCAGGCGTCCATCATCGCCAAGCAGAACGACATCGCGGCGAAGCAGGCGATGGGCGTGGCGATCAGCCAGCCGCCCGTCGTCGGCCAGCCGGTCGTGCGCGCCATCGAAGGCCTGGGCAAGGCGCTGTACGCGACATTGGAGATGTCGGACGGCAGCCTGCTGGACGTGCAGGCCGGCACCGTGCTA
>Ga0265798_10005575_pt1 | contig 16837 bp, 8 predicted proteins | sample P3T30metagenome_FD_192430 | JGI IMG/M metagenome (GOLD analysis project Ga0265798, IMG submission 192430) | Plant litter microbial communities from East Loma Ridge, Irvine, California - P3 T30 | ecosystem: Environmental > Terrestrial > Plant litter > Unclassified | place: USA: California... | reverse complement strand
CGGTTCGATCTGCGCCAGCGCCGCCTGCAAGGCTTCGGTGGCGTCGAAACACGCTGGAATGGCGACAGTAAAACCCTTGGCGAAGGTGTCTTCGAGGCCTGCCGGCGCGAGGCGTTTCCACGCGTTGTCAGACAGGTCCGGCATGAGCTGCGCGGGATTGGTGGCCCATGCCCGCAACGCCTCGAACCATTTGACCAGCGAATCGGCGCGCAGCTTGTTCCCGTTGAAGCACTTGGGGTTGGCGCCGCGCTGCGCGGCGATCCACTGCTCCATCTCATTGGCGCGCGCCACCCAGCCTTCCTTCAGCCGCGCCAGCTCGGCCTGCTGGCTGCGCTGCACGCGGTAGATCAGCGCCGCCAGCGATTCCTTCCCATCGATATCGAACCGGCCGGCGTGGCGCAGCAGCGTGCGCACCGACGTTTTCAGCACCTCGACGTCCGGCCAGCAAGCCTGCAGCGCTTCCAACGCCGAGCGGTTCAGGGGATAGACCTGCTGGCGCCAGTAATCGTGCGCCGCGTCTTCGAACAGCGCGCGCTCGTCGCTGACCAGCTCTTCATCGAACAGGCTGCCGGAATCGAACGCATGCTCGCGCAGCATGCGCTGGCACCACGCGTCGATCGTGAAGATGGCCGCTTCATCCATCGTCTCGGCGGCCAGCTGCAGCCGGTGCGCGGCGGCGCTGCGCTGCTGCGGGTCGTCGTAGCTGGCAGCGAGGTCCTGCAAATATGGCTCTCCTTCCTCGTCTTCGCCGCGAAAGTACGCCGCCGCCTGCACCAGCCGCTCACGGACGCGGTTCGACAGCTCGCGCGTGGCCGCGCGGGTAAAGGTCATCACGAGTATCTCGGATGGCAAGAGGGGACGAGCAAAAGCATCGGCGCCGCCATGGCCCAGCACCAGGCGCAGGTACAGAGCGGCGATGGTCCACGTTTTGCCGGTGCCGGCCGACGCTTCGATCAGGCGCGAGCCAAACAACGGGAAGGTGCGCGCGTCGAGGAGCTGGCTCATGCTGCCACCTCGGCCAACGGTGCGGTGGTGACGAAGTGTTCCATCCACTGCGCCAGCGGACCGTAGGTGGTGTCCACGGTCGCCAGCCAGTCGCCCGCCGCGACCAATGCGGAGAATGCCGGCCACAGCCGCGCCAGGCACGTGTCAGCCACTTCGCCATCGATCTCGAAGCCGCCGTCGTAGACCGTGCGCGGATCGCCTTCAGTCAGCTGCGCCAGCGCGGTCTTGCACGCCACGGCCAGCGGCGCGTCCAGGTTTACGCGCCACGCCGCCACGACCTGCTCGAGTGCCGCCTGGGCCAGCGCCGGCTCACACGGCGCCATCGTCACGACCGCATCGCGCGCAACCAGGAAACCCCGCATTGGGGTGCCGGCTGCGGCGGCGGCGAGCTGGCGCAGGAACGGCGCGATCAGCTTGTCGCCGCGCGGCTTGCCCTCGCGGTCCAGCACTTTCGACGAGATCTGCGTGAGGCTGGCCGCGCCTTCGGGACCCTGGCGCACATGGTCGATCCAGTCGTCCAGCTGTACGGGGCCAGCTTCAACCACAACCAGCAAATTGACGGCCAACTTCGGCGCCGCATCGGGAAAGCGCGCCACCAGTTTCAGCCACGCTTCCCGGACCGGCACCAGCGCTTCCACCAGCTGGTGTTGCCACTGCTGGCCCACCAGGCCGATCGGCAGCGCGCCTTCGCGGCCGAGTTTTTCCGCGCGCGCGTGCAGCGTGGCACGGACCTCTTCAAGCGCTTCCGGCGTGCCGTCGTCGGCCAGCAGCGCATCTTCCAGCTGGTAGCGCTCGAGGCCACCGATGGCAAATTTTTCTTCGTCGTCGCCGACCGTATCCGGCTCTTCGAACGTCACCCCCAGGCGCCGGCGGAAAAAGTAGCGTGCCGGCTGGCGCAGGAAGCTGGCCAGTTCATGCAGCTTCAGGCGGAAGTCCGGTTCCAGCTCGTAAGGCGGCAGCGCGGTCTCCTCCACAACCGCCGCACCACCGTGCGCGGCGCGCCACTCGCCCGCGTACGTCAGCAAGCCGCCCGCTTCAAAGTAGCGCCGGCTGAACGGCTGCAAAGCATGCTCGGTAGTGCGCTCGCCCAGATCCATGTCCCATCCTGCGACCAGGTAATCGCGCAATTGCGCCACCAGGACCGATGCCGGCTGCTCGCTGTTGTCGCGTACATTGCGGCCCACCCAGCTGACGTACAGCTTGTCGCGCGCGGCCAGCAAGGCTTCGAGCATCAGGTAACGGTCGTCGTCGCGGCGCGAGCGGTCGCCGGGACGCGCCATGCCGGTTAGCGCCAGCAAATCGAAATCGGCCTTGGGTGCGCGGCGCGGAAAGTCGCCGTCGTTCATGCCGAGCAGGCAGACCACCTTGAATGGCACCGCGCGCATCGGCATCAACGTGCAGAAGGTGACGCCGCCCGAGACAAATTGATGGTTGAGCGTTGGCTCGTCGAGCCCGCCCAGCCACGCTTCGCGCAGCACCGCCAGCGGCACTTTCTCGGCATAGTCTGCCGCGTCGCAGATCTCCAGCCAGCACTGCAAGGCTTCAAGCAGCTGGGCCAGCGTCAGGCGGTCTTCCTCTTCATCGGTCTTGAAGAACGCGGCCAGCAGCAAACGCGCCTGTTCGCCCCACTCGGCCGGCGTCCGGTCGACCGCCAGCGCGGCGCGCCAGTGCAGCAGGGTCTCGACCAGTTGCGCCAGCGCGCCGGCCAGCGACGCATCGAGGCCACCGACTTCCGCGTACGGTTCGATGTCGCGGAAGTTGGCGCCCAGGCCGCTGGCGTAACCGAGCAGCATGCGCCGCACGCCGAAAATCCAGGCGTTCTGTTCTCCGGCCGAGCCGAGCCCCAGGCCGGTGCGGTGCTGCTGGTCGAGGCCCCAGCGCACGCCGGCGCCATCGATCCAGCGGCCCAGCGTGGGCAGGTCGTCCACCCCCAGGCCAAAGCGCGACGCCACCGCCGGCACGTCGAGCAGGTCGCGCACTTCGCTCTGGCGGCAGCGCTGCTGCGGCAGGCGCAGCAGCCATTCCAGCGCCACCAGCAGCGGATTGACGCTGCGGTCCTTGACGTCGCCGATCTCGAACGGGATGAAGCGCGCATCGCTACGCCGGTGCTGGTCGAACACCGCGTGGATGGCGGCCGAAAATGTGTCGATGTCCGGCACCATGACCACCACGTCGCGCGGGCGCAGGTGGGGATCGCGCTCGAACCACGACAGCAGCTGGTCGTGCAGCACTTCGACTTCGCGCTGCGTGCTGTGCGCGACGTGGAATTCAATCGAACGATCCTCCACATCGGGCGGCACATGTGGGTGCTCCGACAGCGGCAGCAGGTCGCGCACCGCGGCCTGCACCTGGGACAGCAGGGTCTCGCCATCGCCGTCGGAGAACAAATCGATGCGCAGGCGCGTGACGCCATCGGCTTCGACATGGCTGGCCGCCGCCGCATCGAATTCATCGAGCATGCGGATGAAATCGCGCCCCTGCCTGCCCCAGCTGGCGAGCAGCGGATGGCTGTGCGCGTGCAGTTCTTCGATCGGCATGTCGGACAAGCTCGCGCCATTCCTCGGCTGCTGGCGCCGATGCACGGTTTTCAGGAGCTCGCGCCCCTCGATGATGTCGCCCCAATAAAATTGGCACGGATTGGGCACCGCCATCACCACCTGCGTGTAGCGCGCCAGCGCGGCCACCGCCTGCAGCGTTTGATACGGCAGCGCCGACATGCCGAACAGGACCACGCGGCGCGGCAGGCGCGCCACCGGCGCATCGCCGCGTTCCACCGCATCGAGGAAGCGCTGATGAATGCCGGCGCGGCTGAAAAACCGTTTTTCCTCAGGCAGGCTGGCGTTGATGTCACGCCAGAGCTGCGCCTGCCAGCATTGTTCGTGCACCAGCTTGACCGGCTCGCCGCCAGCGCGGCGCAGGATATTATTCCCTGCCGCCCAATCGAGCAGCCAGTCGGCGCGGTATACCTGGTACTGGTCGTACAAGTCGGCCAGGCGTTCGGCCAGCTGCAGGCGCCGCTCCGGGCAGCCGTCGCCGAGGAAGTGGCGCAGCGGCTCGAACACGTCCTTGTCCAGCAATGACGGCAGCATGCGCATCAGGCGCCACGTCAGCGGACCCTTGTCGAAGGGCGAGCGCGTCGGCACCCATTCACGCCCCAGCATGCTGCGGTAGGCCTGCCACAGGAAGCGCGCCGGCAGCGCCACCTGGGTCGCAGCGCACACCTTCAGTTCCTCCGCCAGCGCGATCTTCAGCCATTCCGCCACGCCATTCGACTGCACCAGGATGGTTTCCTGTTCGAGCGGCCCGAGCGGATGGCGGCGCAGCCAGTCGAAGACGGCGGCGCGCAGCAGCTCCATCTGGTTGCCATGCAAAATCAGCAGGCCGGGCGTGACAGGAGAAGGCATGGGAGTGGACAGTGGAAAAGTTGACGGTCAGCCCCGCAGCATACTATTTTTAGCCACCAGACGGTAGGGCTGGCCACCGAGGCCCGCCCAGCCATTGGTGACATTTCCGCACCCCGAAAGTCACAACTTGGTATTTACCTGAAATATATCAAAGTATGCAAATCGGTTGATTAAGCAAGCTCGTATAGTTGACAGGTGCGGTGTATTCACAGCAATGGAATACTGTCATTTCCACCACCCCAACAGGAACGATGATGCCAAACGATCACAGCACCGAAATGTATGTCACGGGCAACAATGCCCACGGCGGCGGTATGCTCCAGTCAGTTGTGCCTTCTTTTGACCTGAAAGCTTTTCGCGTGCGAAAGCGGGAGAGCCAGGAAAAATTCTGGAGCCGCTTTGGCGTCACCCAGTCGAGCGGCAGCCGCTTTGAAACCGGCATGCTGATTCCGACACCCGTGGCCATACTCGTCAAGCTTTACGTCAAAGGCACGCTCAACGACAGCGATCTGCTCGAATAACCCGTATCACGGGAGCGTGGCCGCCCGGTCGCGCTCCCCACCTGCCCGCCTCCCTCGCTTCTCCCCACCCCTCTGCAGTATTCCCCCTGTTCAGTCAGCCTCTTGACTTGACTAAGAACAAGTGTATCGTCTCACCCCAATCCCGTTTCACATCGGCTGTGACTGCCTGTTACTTCCTTTTTATCTGCTTGTCACTGCCACGCCAACATTTCCACAGGACCCAGATTCGATGAACAATATGACCGACATGACGGAACAGCTGGACGCCAAGCTGCTGCTGGCCACGCTGATGGCGCTGAAAAAAGGCGACTTCACCGCGCGCATGCCGTCCGACTGGACCGGCATCCCCGGCAAAATCGCGGATACGCTCAACGAAATCATCGAAACCAAGGAAAAAATGGTGGCGGCCGTGACCGACGTGTCGCGCGTCGTGGGCCGCGAAGGCCGCCTGACCCAACGCGCGTCGGTGCCGGGCGTGGTGGGCGACTGGGCCACCATCATCAGCTCCGTCAACACGCTGATCGACGACCTGGTGCGCCCGACCACGGAAATGGCGCGCGTCATCGGCGCGGTGGCAAAAGGCGACCTGTCGCAGACGATGGCGCTCGAAGTCGACGGCCATCCTTTGAAGGGACAGTACCTGCGCGCGGCCACCACCGCCAACACGATGGTCGAACAGCTGTCGTCGTTCTCTTCCGAGGTCACGCGCGTGGCGCGCGAGGTGGGCACCGAAGGCAAGCTCGGTGGCCAGGCCCAGGTGAAAGGCGTGGCGGGCACGTGGAAGGATTTGACCGACTCGGTCAACTCAATGGCCGGCAACCTGACCTCGCAGGTGCGTAACATCGCCGAAGTGACCACTGCGGTGGCAAACGGCGACCTGTCGAAGAAAATCACGGTCGATGTGCGCGGTGAGATCCTGCAACTGAAAGACACGATCAACGTGATGGTGGACCAGCTGCGCTCCTTCGCGTCGGAAGTCACGCGCGTCGCGCGCGAGGTGGGCACCGAAGGCAAGCTGGGTGGCCAGGCGTACGTGCCTGGCGTGGGCGGCACCTGGAAAGACCTGACCGATAACGTCAACTTCATGGCGTCGAACCTGACCGGCCAGGTGCGGAACATCGCGACCGTGACCACTGCCGTGGCGAATGGCGATCTGTCGAAAAAGATCACGGTGGACGTCAAGGGCGAGATCCTCGAGCTGAAAAACACCATCAACGTGATGGTCGACCAGCTGTCATCGTTCTCGTCCGAGGTGACGCGCGTGGCGCGCGAAGTGGGTACCGAAGGAAAGCTGGGTGGCCAGGCGCAGGTGAAAGGCGTGGCCGGCACGTGGAAGGACCTGACCGACTCGGTCAATTCGATGGCGGGCAACCTTACCGGCCAGGTGCGCAACATCGCCGACGTGACCACTGCCGTGGCGAACGGCGACCTGTCGAAGAAGATCACGGTGGACGTCAAGGGCGAGATCCTCGAGCTGAAAAACACCATCAACGTGATGGTCGACCAGCTGAACTCCTTTGCGTCGGAAGTCACGCGCGTGGCGCGCGAGGTGGGCACCGAAGGTAAATTGGGTGGCCAGGCCAACGTGCCCGGCGTGGCCGGTACGTGGAAGGACCTGACCGACGGCGTCAATTCAATGGCCGGCAACCTGACCGGCCAGGTGCGGAATATCGCCGACGTGACCACCGCGGTGGCCAACGGCGACCTGTCGAAAAAAATCACGGTAGACGTGAAAGGCGAGATTCTCGAACTGAAAAATACCATCAACGTGATGGTCGACCAGTTGTCGTCGTTCGCGTCCGAGGTGACGCGCGTGGCGCGTGAAGTGGGGACCGAGGGCAAGCTGGGTGGCCAGGCCAACGTGTCCGGCGTGGCCGGCACGTGGAAGGACTTGACGGAAAACGTCAACCAGCTGGCGGCCAACCTGACCAACCAGATGCGGGCGATTGGTGAAGTGGCCACCGCGGTGACGCGTGGCGACTTGTCCCGCTCGATCCAGGTGGAAGCGCGCGGCGAGGTGTCCTACCTGAAGGACAACATCAACGAGATGATCCGCAACCTGAAGGAAACCACGCAAAAGAACGCGCAGCAGGATTGGCTGAAAACAAACCTTGCGCGCTTCACGCGCCTGCTGCAGGGCCAGCGCGACTTGCAGGCGGTGACGCGGCTAATTCTCTCCGAGCTGGCGCCGCTGGTGTCGGCGCATCACGGCGTGTTCTACATGATGGACTCGCAGGACCACGATGCGCGCCTGCGCATGATTGCCAGCTACGGCTACCGTTCCAGCCGCAAGCTGCCGACCTCTTTCCTGCCGGGCGAAGGCCTGGTGGGCCAGTGCGCGGTTGAAAAAACGCGCATCTGGCTGACCGACGTGCCGCGCGATTACATCGCCGTGTCGTCCGGCCTCGGTTCGGCGCCGCCCAACAATATCGTCGTGCTGCCGATTTTGTTCGAGCAGCAGGTGAAAGCCGTCATCGAGATCGCGTCGCTGGACCGGTTCACCGAAACCCACCTCTCCTTCCTCGACCAGCTGATGGAGTCGATCGGCGTCGTGCTCAACACGATCGAGGCGAACAGCCGCACCGAGTCGCTGCTGACCCAGTCCCAGTCGCTGGCGCAGGAACTGCAGCAAACGAACCAGGAGCTGGCCGAGAAAGCGCGCCTGCTGTCCGAGCAGAACATCGAAGTGGAACGCAAGAACCGCGAGGTGGAGCAGGCCAAATTGGCGCTGGAAGAAAAAGCCACGCAGCTGGCCCTGTCGTCGAAATACAAGTCCGAGTTTTTGGCGAACATGTCGCACGAGCTGCGCACGCCGCTCAATTCCCTGTTGATCCTGGCCCAGCAGCTATCCGACAATCCGGAAGGCAACCTCTCCGGCAAGCAGGTGGAGTTTGCCAAAACCATCCACGGATCCGGCTCCGACCTGCTCACCCTGATCAACGATATTCTCGACCTGTCGAAAATCGAATCGGGCACGGTCACGCTGGACGTCTCCGAATACCGCTTCTCGAACCTGCGCAACTACGTCGACCGCACGTTCCGCCACATGGCCGAGGCCAAGCACCTCGGCTTCACCGTGGACCTGTCGGAGAATCTGCCCACCGCGGTGATGACCGATACCACGCGCCTGCAGCAGGTTCTGAAAAACCTGCTGTCGAATGCCTTCAAATTCACCAGCCACGGCAATGTGGCGCTGAATATCAGCCTGGTACGCAGCGGCTGGTCGAGCGACCATCCGAACCTGCTGCATGCGGACGCGGTGCTGGCGTTTTCGGTCACCGACACCGGCGTCGGCATCCCCGGGGACAAGCTGCAGCTGATCTTCGAAGCATTCCAGCAGGCCGACGGCTCGACCGCCCGCAAGTACGGCGGCACGGGGCTCGGCCTGTCGATTTCGCGCGAACTGGCGCGCCTGCTGGGCGGTGAGATCCGCGTCGAATCGGTCGTCAACACCGGCTCCACGTTCACGCTGTTCCTGCCGTATAACCGTGCCGGCTTCGTCAATTACGAGCAGGCGCGCCAGCCGCAGCCAGCGCGCCTGGCGCCACCAAGCCCGCTGCAGGCCGAGTACGCGTTGCCGCAGGCGTTTGACGCCGTCGACACTGGCGCCGACACTGGCGCGATCAACCCGGTCGAATACGACCTGAACGTGGACGACCGCAGCATGGCGACGCCGGGCGACGCGTCGGTGCTGATTGTCGAGGACGACGAACGCTTTGCCCGCGTGCTGCTCGACTTCTCCCGCGAAAAGCATTTCAAGGGCATCGTCACGCACCGCGGCGACTCTGCGCTTTCGCTGGCGCGCGACTACATGCCGTCAGCGATTTTGCTCGACCTCGATCTGCCCGACATCGACGGCTTCACGGTGCTCGACCGTTTGAAACGCGACCCGAGCACGCGCCATATCCCGGTGCACGTGATGTCCAGCCTGCGCGAACGCGAGCGCGCGCTGCGCCAGGGCGCGATCTCGTACATCAACAAGCCGGTCGCCATGGACGCGCTGCACGAAGAATTCACGCGCATCCAGAAATTCCTCATGGGCGGCAAGCGCAGCCTGCTCGTGGTGGACGATGAACAGGCGCAGCGCGACGCCATCGTCGCGCTGATCGGTGACGCCGACCTGCGCATCGTCGCGGTGGAAGACGGCAAATCGGCGCTGGCGGCGCTGCAGCACGACCACTTCGACTGCATGGTGCTGGACCTGACGCTGCCCGACATTTCCGGCTTCGACCTGCTCGACCAGATCGGCAAGGAGCCAAACCTGCGCGACCTGCCGATCGTCATCTACACGGCGCAGGAACTGACGCGCAAGGAAGTGACGAAACTGCGGCGCTATGCCAAGACCATCGTCATCAAGGACGCACGCTCGCCCGAACGCCTGCTGGATGAGACGGCGCTGTTCCTGCACCGCTCGCACGCGTCGCTGCCGGAATTGCAGCGCAAGATGCTGGAAGAAATCCATGCGCTCGACGGCGGCCTGGCCGGGCGCAAGGTGCTGATTGTCGACGACGACCTGCGCAATATTTTCGCGCTGTCGTCCCTGCTCGAGCGCCAGCAGATGCAGGTGTCGTTTGCCGAAAACGGCCGCGATGGCATCGAGGTGCTGGAGCAGGATCCCGGCATCGAGATCGTCCTGATGGACATCATGATGCCGGAGATGGATGGCTACGACACGATGCGCGCGATCCGGCGCATCCCGAAATTCAAGTCGCTGCCGATCATCACGCTGACCGCGAAAGCCATGAAGGGCGACCGCGACAAGTGCATCGCCGCTGGCGCCTCCGATTACATCACCAAGCCGGTCGATGTGGCGCAGCTGCTGTCGCTGATGCGCGTTTGGCTGCACTGATGGCTGCACTGATGGCCGCACTGATGTCAACGTTGATGTCTGATGTAAAGGACATGGCCGAGCTGGAACGCGACCTGTTGCTCGAAGCCTTGTACCAGCGCTTCGGTCACGATTTCCGCGCGCACGACCGAACGCGGATGGCGCCGCGGCTGCAGGCGCTGATGGCGCAGCGGGGCCTGGCGACCGTCACGGCGCTGCAGGAAAAGCTGCTGCATGAAGACGGCGTGGCCCCACGGCTCGTCGCCGCGCTGGCGCCAGCACCTGCGGGCCTGTTCGACGACCCGGCCTTTACGCGCGACCTGCGCAGCGTGCTGGCGGTGCTGCACGCGTCGCCGGTGCCGAAAATCTGGCTGGCCGACTGCACCAGCGCGCCGGAAGCGTGGGGGCTCGCGATCGTGCTGGCCGAAGAAAATCTCGACACGCGCACCGAGATTTTTGCCACCTGCGCCAATGACGTCATGGTGGCCACCATGCGCGACGCGACGGTGCCCGCGAGCGCACTCGCTGCGTGGCACGACGGGTATGTGCAAGGCGGCGGCAGTGGCGCGCTGGCCGATTTTTTCGAGATCGCCGGCGGCCAGGCGCGCCTGCGCGCGTCGCTGCGTGCGCGCATCACGTGGGCACAGTACTCGCTCGTGACCGACGCCTCGTTCAACGAATTCCAGGCCATCCTCTGCAGCCGCGCCCTGCCCGACTTCGGACCGGCGCTGCGCCAGCGCGCGCTGACGGTGTTCCATGACAGCCTGGCGCGCTTTGGCGTGCTCGCGGTCGACCGCCAGCTAGCCCCTGGCGACGCCCACGCGGCCAGCTACCAGGCTATCGGAACAGAACGGCACTGGTATAAACGGGTGGTTTAGATCGCCTTACAAAACCCTTCGATTCTCTGAAGACAACAGCGAAGTACACTGAACCGTACCGATCATCTGCGATTGGCTCAGGCTGTGCAAAACGCCGAACCTTGAAAATTTCACGGGTATGGTTACCCATCCGGATCTTGCGAAAACCGCATAGCGGGCGTTCTGAAAGGTCCATTTTTTTGTCTGACGATGTTTCTCGCGTTTTTTACACCCGGGGCCAGAAGCAATCATTCATCAGGGGCGTGGGCGACTCCGTTGGCGTGAATGAGAAAGACATGAAGTTCAACATTAGACGCGTAGCACAGGCGACCAACTTGGCCGCAGCCGGACTTTTGGTAGTAAAAGGATTTCTTCTTGTTACCGCGCCATTGCACCCTGACGTTGGAGACTCCCATCGCGGACTAATGGCCGTGTTCCCTGGTGCGTTGCTGTGGACGTTTGCACTGTTAATTCACACAATATGTAGATGGTTAATCCGCCTGGGAGACGCTGGCTCCCTGATCGCGGTACTCGCTTCCGTCGCTGTCATCGTTACTGTGCTCGCACTGCAATCGGAGCATTAGTTCTTCGGTCATTCGGCCATGACTTACGGACGTATCTTGCAGGTGTGCTTGGCTTAATGCAATATCGTAGCTGGCCGCAGACCGCCCGGACTGCGCGCCGTTACTTTGTCGTCGAGCCAAGAACCATGAACTCCAGATGGGACCACCTTGGTATTACGGTGGTGGCTATGGGAGCGCTGGAAAAGGTCGCTAGCTCTGCAGGAATTAACGGGGATCACGTTGCGGGGTAGACGCTGCAGGCAATCCGGCCAGCTTCGCAGCATTCACTGTCTGGTCATAAGTTTGCTCATCGATAAAACCCAGCGCCAATGCCGCCGCACGCGGTGTGACATTTTCTTCAAGCGCCTTGCCTGTAATTTGCGCTACCTTGTCGTATCCTAAAAGTGGATTAAGCGCTGTCACCAGCAGCAATGCATTCTGGACGTTGCTAGCCAGCCGCGCCGCATCCACTTCGAGCCCCTGAACCAGCCGCTGTCCGAATACGCGCGATGCGTCTGCCAGGACGCGGATCGACTGCAACAGATTATTGATCAGCACCGGCTTGGCCACGTTCAGCTCGAAATTGCCAGACGCGTTGGCAATGCTGATCGTGGTGTGATTGCCCATGACTTGCACGCAGGCCTGGACCAACACCTCCGCGATGGTAGGATTACGCTTGCCCGGCATGATCGAACTGGTCAGTCCGTCGTTGGGGATCTTCAGCTCACCGAGACCACAGCGCGGTCCTGAACCCAACAGGCGGATGTCATTGGCCATCTTGATCAGAGATGTAGCGAGCACATTGAGCGCGCCGGAAACTTCAACCATTGCATCATGAGAGGCCATGCCTTCGAACTTGGATGGATTGGGCGAAAAGCGTTTGCTGGTCAGCGTGCTGATTTCTTCACAGAAAAAGCGATCGAAGTTTGGCGGTGCGTTCAGGCCGGTTCCGGCTGCCGTGCCACCTTGCGGCAGCGACAGCAGCCGCGGCATGCTCGCGTCGATGCGGTGGATGCCATGGTCTATTTGCCGCGCATAGGCGTCGAAACTTTGACCCATCGTCATCGGCACGGCGTCCATCATATGCGTGCGCGCGATCTTCAAAACCCCTGCAAAAGCCGTCGCGCGTTCCTGCAGGATGTCGCGTAGCAGTACCAGAGCCGGCTTGAGCCGGTCTTCGAGCTCGAGTACTGTGACCACGTGCATCACAGTCGGGAAACTATCGTTCGATGATTGCGAGGCATTGACGTGATCATTAGGATGAACTGGCGCTTTGCTGCCGAGCGCCCGCCCAAGCAGCTCGTTGGCCCGGTTTGCGATGACTTCGTTGGCGTTCATATTGGTCTGCGTACCCGAACCGGTCTGCCAGATCGTGAGCGGAAAGTGCGCATCGAAACGCCCCTGCCACATTTCACCGGCAGCGCCGACGATGGCACCCGCCAATCCGGATTCGAGCGTGCCGCAGCGAAGGTTGGCCTGCGCCGCAGCCATCTTTTGCAAGCCAAACGCGTGCAGCAGACAGGCCGGAAAACGCTCCTCGCCAATGTCAAAAACTTCCAGCGCGCGCTGCGTCTGGGCGCCCCAATATCGGTCGGCCGGTATGTCGACCGGACCGAAGGCGTCATATTCAATTCGTACATTGCTCATTTTTATTCCTCTGCTTTGTTGATGTCGCAACCGAAATGCTCGCCAACATGGAATTCGACGTCGACAGTTCGGCTCATTATTCTTTTGCCAGACCAGACTATGAACGCATGGCTATTGCGCCACCGGTGCTGCTCAAGTCCTCATCCTCAGCGATCACCTGAGGATAGCGTTCCGGATACAGATGCCTTTCAGCCATAGCCGCATCGAATGTGCCCGACCATTTCGCCACCACCACGGTAGCGACGCTGTTGCCGATGCTGTTACAGGTCGAGACCGCCATCGACAGGAAGCGATACACGCCGAAAATAACGGCAAGCCCTTCGATCGGCAGGATGCCGGTCGATGTCACGGTCGCGGCAAACACGACGAATGAACCTCCCGACACGGTGGCAGCGCCCTTGGAAGTGAGCAGCATGACGAGCAAGATACCGATCTGCTGGTTCAGGCTCAGGGGAACGCCATAGGCATGCGAGATGAACATCACGCCCATCGACATGAAGATCGACGTGCCGTCGAGATTGAACGCATAGCCCGTGGGCAGCACCAGGCCGACGGTCTGTTTCGCGCAGCCGAGGCGCTCAAGCTTGATCAACAGCCGCGGCAATGCACTTTCGGAAGATGCGGTGCCAAGGACGATGAATATTTCTTCCTTGATGTACCGCAGAAAACGCCACAAGCTGAATCCGGCAAACCTGGCAATAGAGCCGAGCACCACGACCAGGAAAAGGACGATGACTCCATAAACGCCCAGCACCAATTGGGCCAGTGCAACCAAAACAGTGACGCCATTGCTGCCCACAGAATACGCAATTGCGCCAAAGGTACCGATAGGCGCCAATTTCATCACCAGATTGATAAACGCAAACAGCACTTCAGAAATGCTGTCCAGGCCCACATTCAGCTTCTCGCGGCGCGCTTCGGGAATGGCGAGAATGGCGATGCCGACCATCACGGCCAGCACGACCACCTGCAGCAACTCCCCCTTGGCAAACGCACCGATAAAGTTGTCCGGTACGATATGCATGAGAAATGCGGAAAAGCTTTGCGGTTCGGATTTGGCCGCTGCGATCGGCACCGCGCTTCCGCTTGCGTGATTCATGTGGCTCCCCAATTTGAGGAGATTGCCTGCCAGCATGCCAACGCCCAGTGCAATCGTCGAGACGACTTCGAAATAGACGATGGAGCGCCATCCAACCCGGCCAGCGCTCTTGATGTCCCCTGCAGAAGCAATCCCTGTGACAATCGTGAGAAACACCAGCGGCGCCACACCGGCCTTGATGAGCGACAAAAACATGTCGCCTAGAACTTTCAACTGTACAGAAAATGTTGGGAAAAGAAGGCCTGTCGCAACGCCGAGTACCAGTGACATCAATACTTGCATGCTGAGTTTGCGGTACCACGGGATTTTTTTAATTGTCGTATTCATCATGTCTCCTCCGCGCCTTTTAAGCTTGAATATCCCTGGACAATCTGATTGCCTCGAGCACCATTTGCGGCGCCAGGCCAAGATAGTTTTCAGGATCGGTCAGGCGATCTATCGTTGCGCGGTCGAAATGTTTGGTCACTTCCGGGACGCTGGCAAGGATGTCAGCCAGGGAACTTTCGTTTTCGTTGGCGCTGCGGCAGGCGTCATAGACGATGTCGTGCGCCTTCTGGCGACCGATGAATGGCGCCATGCCCATCATCACCGCTTCGGCGACAATGAGTCCCTTGCTGATCCCAAGGTTCTTCTTCATGCGTGCGCTGTCGACAATCAATCCCCCCAGCGCGAATTTGGCCTGATGGAGCGCACCGGCCGTAAGGATGAAGCTTTCAGGAATCGCGATCCATTCGGCATGCCACGGGCCCGTCGCACGCTCGAAGTCCTGCACCATTGCGTCGACCATCAATCCCGCATGTTGGCGCACTGCCTTGGAAGCGGCCAATATCAGTTCGCTGGAAATCGGATTGCGTTTTTGCGGCATGGTGCTGCTCGCGCCACGACCTTTGACGAACGGCTCGTAGACTTCGCCGAATTCCGTCGACGCCATCAGCATGATATCGAGTGCGATCTTGCCAAGCGAACCCGTGATCAATGCCAGCAGATTGATCGCTTCCGCAAAACCGTCCCGGGCAACATGCCAGGTCGTCGCCGGCACACCAAGCTGAAGTTCGTCCGCCAGCGCGTGCTGCACTGCAAACCCCTGGTCGCCAAGTGAAGCGAGCGTTCCGGCCGCGCCGGCGAACTGCACCACGGCCACGCGTGGGCGCAGTTCGGCCAAACGCTGCTGGTGGCGGTCGAACATTGCAAGCCAGATTGCCACTTTGTAGCCAAAGGTAATTGGCAAGGCATGCTGAAGATGGGTGCGCCCTGCCATCGGCGTATCGCGGTGCTTCAGCGCCAGATCAATCAGGATGCCGCGCAGTGCGCGCACGTCCCCGGCGACGATGTCCAGCGCATCGCGTACCTGCAACGCCACTGCCGTATCCATGATGTCTTGCGTGGTTGCGCCCCAATGAACATACCGACCCGCCTCGCCGCACATCGCCACCAGTTGATGCACCAGCGGCAGGATGGGATAGCCCACGATGTCCGTTTCGTGACGCATTTGTTCGAAATCGATGCGATCAATGGTCGACTCTTTTGCAATGACTGCGGCTGCCTCGGACGGAATCACGCCGACACGGGCCTCGGCCTTGGCCAGGCCAACCTCAACATCGATGTAACGCTGAATGAGTGCGTGGTCCGAAAACAGCGTGCGCATTGCCGCAGTCCCGAAGGCGTCACGAAACAAAATGGAGTCGACAACCGTGCTGGCAGTCGGAAAAGAGGCGAGCGACATATGGGTCCTTGTCTGCGGGAGTGAAAGAAGTGGTGAGGTCCGTGCATGCCCTTATGTCCGGACATAATGAATATAATATGTCCGGACATATGTTGCAACACTTTTTCTGGCGTCCACGTCATAATTGCTAGATGAAACCGGTGCCCAAAAAAATTACATTTACTGATATCGCGCGGGATCTGACAGAAGGCATCAGCGCCGGACGCTATCCTGTGAACAGCCTTCTTCCCACGGAAATGGCGCTGTGCACGCAGTACGGCACGAGTCGCCACACCGTGCGCGCGGCATTGAACGAATTGCAGCAAGCGGGACTGGTCTCGCGCAAGAAGAACGTGGGAACGCGAGTGGAATCGGATCAGCCCCACAATGCATTCAGACCCTCATTGGCGTCGCTGGACGACCTGATTCAGTTCAGCCATACCTACGTGCGCAAGCTGCAGGAGGTGGCGAGCGAAAAGGTGAAAGGCGATCGAGCAGATGACATTCGATGCAAAAATGGAAGCACCCGGATACGTATTTCGAGTCTCCGCATGGACAGTGCCAATGCGCTGTTGCCAGTAGGCTGGACGGATATCTACGTCGATCCGGCCTATGCAGATATTGCGGAGACCATTCGTCAGTCGCCGGACGTGCTAGTCAGTACACTCCTTGAAGCGCGTCATGGTCGACGTATAGAACAGATCGAACAAGAAATCCGTGCAGTGACGATCGAAGGGCAGATGGCGCGGTCGTTACAGGTAGCAGTGGGAACGGCAGGACTGAAAATCCTGCGCTGGTATTGGGATGCAGCGGGAGACCTGTTTGAAGCTTCCGTATCTATTCATCCAGCGGAACGATTCTCGGTTTCCATGCTATTGAAGCGATCATGATACTTGTGTTTTTAAGGAACACAGCATGCAATTGGTCGCACGCATGCTCTAGGCTGATACAAATTAACTTCGTCAACCTTTCGCCCGGTTGATTGAAAATTTGTTGGTCGAAACCCGCTTGTCGACGAACCCGTGATTTCATTTGCAGTTAGCGCAAGCACATTGCCATCGAATGCAAGCTTGCTCCATGGGCGGTATATCGAACGGTTTGGTCAGGCGTTATGACACTCATCCCGAGGCTTCAAGCCGTCAATTCAACCTTCCCCGCCAGCTGCGCGCGCAGCCACGCATGGCTGCTTGCCACGGCGCGCCGGCCCAGCA
>Ga0265798_10005572_pt1 | contig 16838 bp, 16 predicted proteins | sample P3T30metagenome_FD_192430 | JGI IMG/M metagenome (GOLD analysis project Ga0265798, IMG submission 192430) | Plant litter microbial communities from East Loma Ridge, Irvine, California - P3 T30 | ecosystem: Environmental > Terrestrial > Plant litter > Unclassified | place: USA: California... | reverse complement strand
AAATGTTGTTGAAGTCAATTATGATATTGCAGTAAAAAATTTGAAAGATGGTTCGACTCATTCTTTTGAAGAACAGCATCCAATGCGGCATTTCAGCAGGCCGGAGATAGAACTTTTAGCCTATGCCACAGGATTTGAAGTAATCCATAATGAAGAATTTCTAAGTCAAGCCACTCCTTCCATCGAAACCTGGGGAGTTTGTTATATTTTAAAGAAGTTATAATGCACCCAATTCCTGTTAATACCCCCCTACTTAATGGTAATGAATTAAAATATCTGACTGAATGTATTGAAACTGGGTGGATCAGCAGTGAAGGCCCTTTTATCTCTTCTTTCGAAGAAAAGTTTAGTAACTATATTGGCTGCGATTACGGAATTGCGGTAAGCAATGGTTCCGCAGCATTAGACATTGCAATTAAAGCTTTAAATATTGGCCCTGGAGACGAAGTAATTATGCCTGCTTTCACGATTATTTCTCCAGCTCAATCTGTGGTTACAGCCGGAGCAATTCCTGTATTGATTGATAGTGATCCATTGACCTGGAATATGGATGTAACTCAAATTGAGGCTAAGATTACCCCTAAAACCAAGGCAATTTTAGTGGTGCACATTTATGGTCTTCCTGTGCATATGGAGCCAGTTCTTCAACTTGCAAAAAAATATAATCTAAAAGTTGTTGAAGATGCAGCCGAAATGCATGGACAAACCTACAAAGGCAAAATGTGTGGCTCATTTGGCGATATCAGCATTTTTAGCTTTTATCCCAATAAACATATTACAACAGGCGAAGGCGGTATGCTGTTAACCAATGATGATGAATTGGCAAAACGTTGTAAAAAACTCCGCAACCTTTGTTTTGAACCTCAAGGGCCACGATTTGTTCATTATGAACTAGGCTGGAATTACCGGATGACTAATCTTCAGGCAGCCCTGGGATTAGCCCAATTGGAACAGATTGATAATTTTGTTGAGAAAAAAAAAGTGATGGGTGCTGTTTATCAAAAAGAGCTTTCTCACCTAAAAACAAAAGGATACCTGCTGCCTCTTGAAAAAACAGATTACAGCGAAAATATTTATTGGGTATTTGGACTTGTGGCTCCCGAGCAAGATCAAAAAGAAAAAATGGTGCTTCATTTAACAGAAAATAAAATAGGTACACGCCCTTTCTTCTGGTGCATGCATGAACAGCCTGTATTTCAAAAAATGGGCTTATTTAGGAATGAAAAATATCCGGTGGCGGAGAAGCTGGCTAGAAATGGGTTCTATCTTCCAAGTGGATTAGGCCTGCAATCACAGGAAATGAAAACTATCATCCAAAAAATTAATATGCTCTATGAAACCATTTAAGATCGGTATATGGATAGACAAAAATGACTTTCCAGAAGTCGGAGGTGGTTTTTCATATACAGAAAAACTTGTTTCTGGTATTAACGATAAAGATTTTCAGCCCACAATACAAATCTATTTTATAGGATTTAACCTTCAACCGATTTATAAAAAGCCCATTATAAACCTACCTTATCTAGAAAGCTTCTATCAAACCAAAAAGGTTAACTTTTTCCACAAGTTTTTTGGACTGAACTTAGAGCGAAATGATATTCGTAAAATACATCAGGATTCAAAGGCTATTTTAAAGGACAATGAGATAGAAGTCATCTTTTACCCGAACCCCTTTATTGTAATCAAAGATTTTCCTTTCTTATTTGTTAACTGGGATATAGGTCATAAAAGCACTCATGCCTTTCCCGAACTCAGCATGAATAGTGAGTTTCAATTGCGAGACAAAAATTATAGTGAACTGTATAACAAAGCATTATTTATTTGTTCGGAATCAGAAACTGGAAAAGCCGAAATTTCAAACTACTTTAATATCAATCCACATAGGATCAAAGTATTGCCAATGTTTCCAGGGAGGATTATTGAGGAAGCAGTTGCCGAATCTGTGCCAAAATTTATTAACAGCGATCAATCGTTTTTTTTATATCCAGCACAATTCTGGCCCCACAAAAATCATTACAACCTTATTATTGCTTTTAGCCACTTCATAAAAAAGGAAGGTTTTAGGAACTACAAACTTGTTCTATCCGGAAGCGATAAAGGCAATTATAGTTACATCAGGCACTTGATAGAAGAACTAGGATTGGAAGCTCAAATCATTGTTCCGGGTTTCATAACAAACGAGGAGCTTAAATGGCTTTACAAGAATACGAAAGGGCTTATCTTTCCTACTTTTCTTGGTCCAACCAATATGCCTTTACTTGAAGCCCGTGCCTTAGGTTGTAGGGTGGCGTGCTCTAATTTGGATGGACATAAAGAGTTAATGCAGGAAAATGCAATATATTTTGATCCGCACCAACCCCATGAGATTTGCGAAGCTATGGTTTCCCTGGCACAAACAAAAGACAGGCCTGCCCCGGAAGCGAGCAGTTTTAATCGTGTTATTGAACAGCTTGAAACAATATTCCATGATAGCATTCCGATTCGAAGAACCTGGGGGCAAAAATATTAATCACAATGGAAACCAATTATAGCCTATATCCTAAAATCTCTGTTGTTACGCCTAATTTTAACGGAGCTAAATATTTAGAAGAGACAATCAGGTCGGTTCTGGAGCAGCAATATCCAAATTTAGAATACATTATTATTGATGGAAATAGCACTGATGATTCCTTAAAGATTATCAGGAAATATGAAAAACAACTTTTCTATTTTATTTCGGAGAAGGATGAGGGTATGTATGATGCTATTAACAAGGGATTTGATGTTTCTACAGGCGAAATCATGACCTATATTAATTCTGATGACACCTTATTACCCAACAGCCTGTTTGCCATAGCTCAGATATTTAGAGATCTTGAGGAAGTTTACTGGATACAGGGCCGATCATTGACTATGAACGATAAGAGCTATTTTACCTCTCCCGGACATTTACACCGTTCAACGATTTATGATTACATGATAGAAAATGGGAAATGGATTAGCCAGGATGGCACATTCTGGCGCAGAAGCTTATGGAACAAAATCGGCGCTAAAATCAATTCGAAATACAAGCTTGCCGGCGACTTTGATCTTTTTAGTCACTTCTTTCTCTATAGTGAACTTTACTCTACAAATAATATTTTCAGCGCATTTAGACATCATGCTAACCAGCTACATCAATTGTTTTTTAGAGAATACATTAAAGAAGTAAGAGAAATCATCAGGGAAAAGAACTATCCAGAAAGTTTAAAAAAAGAGCAGAAAAGAATACATTTCATTAGTTCCCTTTTAACTAAGATTCCTGGTCTTAGAAATACCGAATATGTAAGGAATAAAATAACCAAACTCTATAAAGCGACTCCGATGATTTATTACAATTTATTTGAAAATAAATTTAAACTAGATGAATAACTACAATTTATCTTATGTAATAAGTACGAAAAACAGGTTTTCCTTCCTTTCTGTTACACTTGAAAGGCTCATTGAATTATTAAACCCCGATGAAGAGATTGTAGTTGTTGATGGTGACAGTACAGATGGTACAAAGGAGTACCTGACGCTACTCTTTAAAGAAGGTAAAATTCATCAGTATATCTCTGAACCTGACAAAAACCAGTCGCATGGCTGGAACAAAGCCATGTTGATGTCAAGAGGTTTAATCATAAAAAAAATAATTGATGACGATGTTTTCGATTATTCAACTATTAGGAAATGTGCGGATTTTATGCTGGCAAATCCTGCTGTTGATGTAGTAATTTCAAACGAGTTGAACGCATCATTAAATAATTACGAACAGATTTCAAAATCAAGTAGGTTTTCGCAATTTGAAGAATGGAAGCACAAAAGAACAGAATCTTTTACCTTTAGTGATGTACATATACTGATAAGACGTTCATCCATTAGTTTTATAGGACTTTACAATACTGTTTTCGTAATGATGGATTGGGAATATGCACTTCGGATGAGTTTTCTTAAGGCCAAAATCGTCTATTTTACAGGTTATAATGCGCTATCGGTTGGGCATGTAGAATCAGTATCAGCTAATAAAAATGCAAAACTTGTACACCAGCAAGGGGAAAAGGCCAGATTAATGTACAATTATAAAGGCGATGCTGCCGACATTACATTATGGTCGAAGTTTAAAATCAAAATTGGTAAATTTTTATATGCTAAAAATAGCACGCTAGCTGATACAACTTTTAAAAATGATATAACTGAGGCTTATTCCTATTTCTATTTAAAGATTAACGAAATAAACAATCAGAATCCAGGCGAGTTTATAGTTTAAAATGGCGAATATCAACAATCCTATTAGAAAATTATTGAGATATCTATACTGGAAAGCATCTAATTTTCTAATTCGCAAGTCTCTATTTTCTGAAATTAAAGCTTCTTTACTACCCGGTACTAATAAAAAAATAGTTTCATTTTCTCTATACGGCCATGATAAAAGATATTTTAACAACCTTGAACTATGCATAGAGAGTTATATTAACATTTTTCCAGATTGGATTGTAAGGGTATATGTTGCATCCGATTTGCCTCTTGAGGTTATGAATGTGCTTTGGAATCATCATTGCGAGGTGATAATCATGAAAGGCTCAGGAATAGATTTCAGATATATGTATTGGCGATTTTTGCCTCTTGACGATAAAGATGTATCCCATGTGATAATCAGAGACATTGATTCATTGGCCTCGACCAGAGAAAAGCAGATGGTCAACAACTGGCTAGCATCTGACAAAAACCTTCACGTAATAAGAGACCATGAATTGCATTGCTTTAAAATTATGGGTGGGATTTGGGGAATGAAAAGGCATAAACCTGATTATGGCATCAAAAACAAAATGCTAAAATACAATATGCAAAATCGGTATGGTAGCGATTTATACTTCCTGGAAACTATTTATGAACAACATTTAGATGATATGCTGGTAAATGATGTATTGCACAGGTATCAAAATGAGCAGCCAATTATCTTACCTAAGAAAGACCACTTTTACATAGGTCAAATAAATTTACAATCATGATCATTAACCTAAAAATGCTAATCAATGAATAGAATAGCTTCTCTTGATGGATTTAGAGCTATTTCAATTATATTGGTCGTTTTTAGCCATTTTAGGTTTCTACCAGAATTCCCTGCTTTTCTATTTGACTTTGCCAGGCAATGCGATATTGGCGTTACTATTTTCTTCGTAATAAGCGGTTACCTTATAACCAAAATTTTGCAACAGGAATACCAAATTACCAATTCGATTAACATTAAACTTTTTTTTATTAAAAGGGCTCTTCGAATCCTGCCTGTTTTTTGTCTTTACTTTCTTTTCATCTTGCTTGTTAATCAAAAACTTAACCTTGGTGTTAGCTCAGGCAACTTTATTCATGCACTAACATTTACTGCCAATTTTGATTCTTCAGCAAATTGGTATCTGGGCCATTTTTGGTCGCTTTCAATTGAAGAACAATTTTACATCTTCTGGCCGCTGTTGTTCATTCTATTTCAAAAAAACATAAGGACGATCATTATATTTCTCATTGCATATTCTTGCATTATACGTGTATTACATTATAAATTCAATCTCAATACTGGCTTTTATGGTTTCTTTGCCAAGTCAGACCCCATAATGATTGGTGCATTGGCTGCGTTATCAAACATTCAAAACACCACTATCTTCCAAAAGAGAGCATTAATCAATTATTTTTTTCAACTTATAGCACTCATATTAATAATTCTTTTTACTTATTGTTCGGCGCATGGCAAATTTGGTATTATAGCCCTTCCCTTTGGAAATACGATAATAGCTTGTTCAATTATGTATATTATATTAAGTTACACCAGTTATCAGAACAACTATTTTTTTAAACTCCTCAACAATAAATTATTTATACATCTAGGACTACTCTCTTATAGCATTTATATCTGGCAGCAATTTTTTATTTTATATGACATCCCTTTATTAAATAAGCTTCCTTATAAACTAATCACCATATACCTCGTTTCTTTGAGCTCATACATTTTTTGGGAGAAACCATTTTTAAAAATCAAACAGGGCTGGTCAAAAAAGCACAACCTAATAAAAATCAATTCTTAAACCCACTTTTATAACATGATCTCATTTATAGTTTGCTCCATTAATGAAGTCCACTTTTCTCAGTTCGAGAAAAGTTTAGAAACTACAGTGGGCACTAATTATGAAATCATTAAAATTGAAAACTCGATTGCAAATCATGCATTAAGTACCGCCTATAACATTGGGGCTAAGAAAGCAAAATTCCCTTTTTTATGTTTCGTACATGAGGATGTGGTTTTTAAAAATCAGGATTGGGGCAAAAAAATAATCAGTTTTTTTAAAAATAATCCTAAAGCCGGGCTTGTTGGCATTGCAGGTTCAATAGTAAAAACATTGACCCCTAGTATATGGGCCAATGGCCTGTATGATACAGATTATTACAACATCATTCAATACTATAAAGAGGACGATGTTTCGGCACATCTACAATTTAAAGAAGGCCTAAAAAACTATAAAAAAGTCAAAACCTTAGATGGCGTTTTTCTCTTCACAAAAAAGGAAATTTGGGAACTGTATCAATTTGACGAGAACTTAAGTAAATTTCATTGTTACGATCTTGACCTCTGCTTTCAGATTGGACAAAAATTCAATATCTACGTAACCTATGATGTGCTTTTAGAGCATTATTCGACAGGAAGCTTAAGCAAAGAATGGGCAGAAGCCTCAATACGACTCTCCAAAAAATGGAAGCATATCTTGCCTTTAGGAGATATTGATAAAAAGAAGATCACAGATATAGAGTGGAAAAATAAAAAGGTTTTCTTTTATAGGATGAATATCCTTAAATACCCATGGAGCGCAATTTTATCACAATTCATAAAATGGGGATATATTAAGAATTTTTCATTCTCAAACCACTTCAGTTTTTTCAAAGAACTAATCGGGCTAAAGCTGAAGCATAAAGTTAGATGATGGTTCAAAACAAAAAAAAGATTTATATCAAGTGTCAGAATGGAATAGACTTTAATACGGCGTTAAAAGAGATTTTTCATGAATTGACAGATATATTTTATTTTATAGAAAGTGATAAGCCAGATTTTATTCTTTTCGGTCCGTATGGGAATCACATACCGCCAAAGGGCGATTATATACGGATAGGCTATTTTTGCGAAAATATAATACCAGATATGTCAATCTGTGAATGGGGATTTGGAATACCATTAGAAGAAGAAATCAACAATGTAAAATATAAACGCATCCAGTGGCATGGCTTTGATCCGAAAATCCTGATCAAAAATCTATCAGACAACGACATTGATTACATTATCAATCAGAAGCAACGCTTTTGCAATTTTTTTTACTCCAATCCTGTTCCTTACAGAGAGCATTTTTTTAAGCAGCTTTCTAAATACAAAAAGATTGATGCGCCTGGAAAATCGATGAATAACATGTCTTCTATAGATGAAAAATATATTGGAAACATGTGGGAGCGCAAAAGGCTCTTTTTAAGTGAATATAAGTTTACTATAGCATTCGAAAACTATGTTTATCCTGGCTATCAGACAGAAAAATTATATGATTCCATGCGTTGTAATAGCTTACCAATTTACTGTGGTGATCCTTTCGTTGGTCAGATTTTTAATACAAATAGCTTTATAAATGTTCTTGATTATATAGATTCATCAGATGGATTTCTGCTTAAATATCTGGAAAAAAGTGCTCAAATGACACTTAAAGATATTCTTCCTCAGTTTCATAGCAATATTAAACACAGGGTTATAAGAAAAGTTAAATCAATTGGAAGAAATCTTAAGATGCGTCTCCAATTTAACAATCTAAATTTCGATCCAGTTATTGAAAAAATTATCGAGATAGATCGAAATCAGGATTTACATATTAAATATTTACAACAGCAATGGTTTAACAACAATACAGTTTCAGCTAATTTTACCTTAAAAGATCGGTGGTTAGAAATTTTCAATGAAAATGGAAAATAGAAAAGAAATTACCGGAATACAGATCTTAAGGGGTATAGCATCTTTAGCCGTATTACTTTGCCATGCCTCTTTTACTTTAACTTCGTATCTGAAACTTTCCAGCTTTTTGTTTAATGGACAATTCGGTGTACATGTTTTTTTCTTTATAAGCGGCTATATAATAATCTATTCTCTAATACAAAATAAATACTCTGTCAAACATTTTTTTACTTTTCTAGCTAAGAGAAGTGTTAGAATAGACCCATTGTACATTGCAACAATCATTTTAACCTTAACAAGTTTTTGGTTATTTAGCCATTTTACATCGTTTAAAGGCAAACCAATTCCATTTATCTTTGAACAATTTATATCTCATCTTCTTTATATAATCCCATTCACAAAATGGCCCTTTTATAATCATGTGTTTTGGACCCTCTGCATAGAGTTTCAGTTCTATATTATAATTGGAATGATTTATTTCATAAACAATAAATGGCTGTTTAAAGCAATTTTCATACTGACTTTTAGTCTGAGTTGTTTTATTGACGTGCCAGATACTTATTATATGGTAACCAATTATGCTCCGATATTTGCAATGGGCATCAGCCTAATCGAATATCAGCTATCAAAAAATAACGTTTATATTTTATGCTATGCAATATGCGGAATTTTGACCTGCTTCCATTTTGATTTATTAATTCTTGGATTAGTTATTGCCTCATCCGTAGTAATAATTTTAAACAACAAAAAGTATTTAGTATTAAATTTTCTAGGAGATATTTCATATTCGCTATATTTAATACATCCATTGGTATTACTTTATCTAAGTGGGATATTTAAAAGGTTTTTGCCACAACTAATGCATTATCAATTAATCGGGCTTTTTATACAGGTACTATTTTCAATTGCTATTGCCTATGTATTTTACTTTCTGATTGAAAAACCGTCTCTTAAGTTCTCAAAGAAAATCAAGATTATCTCATAATGCATCCTGACTTGGTATCGATTATTATCCCTGTATACAATTCAGAAAAATACTTAACAGTAGCCATTAAATCTGCTATTGATCAAACCTGGGAGAATAAAGAAATCATTCTGATTGATGATGGTTCTACCGATGGTTCCTTAAGCATTGCGAACACATTCGCCACTAAAAACGTACATGTTTTTTCGCAAAAAAATATGGGTGCAGCTGCTGCAAGAAATTACGGCCTGGATAAAGCCAAAGGAACATTTATTCAATTTTTGGACGCAGACGACTTAATGAGTTCCAACAAAATTGAAGAACAGATGAAAAGAATTGCAAATCGTCAGGACCAGATTTCTTTTTCGAACGCTACGCATTTTTTTGAAGATTCTGATCCTTTTCTGGCACAGCCATCAAATAGAGAAGTTTCTATTTTCAAAAGCAGTACCATACCTCATGAATTTCTATTGAATTTATATGGCAGAAAAGGCAATGGTGGGATTGTACCTTTACATGGGTGGCTAATTCCCAAAAAACTTATATTAAAAGCGGGTAAATGGAATGAGACCCTGAGCGTTGATGATGATGGCGAGTATATTTGCAGAGTTGTTTTGGCTGCTTCTTCTGTTCATTTCGTTGAAGATGTTTTTGCTTATTATAGAAAGTACCATTCTTTCAAAAGCCTATCGGCTCAAAATACGTTAAAAGCAAGTATCAGCTCTTTTGAAACTTTGCTTTTAAAAGAAAAACATTTTAGAGAACACGACAATGAAAGCGATTACCAGGAAACTTTTGCGGCTTCCTATTACAAATTAGGGATAGAAAATTATCCAAAATACAAAGACTTGAGTCATAAATGCATCGAGAAAGCAAAATTTCTGGATAAAAACTACCAAAAAAAGCAGCTATTTTTAGGTGGAAAAACAGCTGATTTCATAGCCAACAATATAAGTTGGAAATTTGCAAGATATATTCAACACCTAAAATCTGAGTTACTACATTAGATGATAGCACTAATCACCAGCACATTGGTTCCTGAAACTTATTCTTTCTTCCCTCCGGAAGAAAGGTATCAGCAAACCTTAGCAACGCTAAAGAGTCTGGAAAAAATTAACTTTGATAAAATTTATCTGCTGGATAATTCCACTAAGCCAATCAATGACCAAAAGTTTAAATTTAAACCTGACGATAAGCTGATTGTTTTTCAGACCCTACAATATGCCTTTAAGAATAAAGGCTTAAATGAGGCCTTATTATTGCTCAATCACCTTTCACATATTTCAGAAAATGGCCCCATCCTAAAAATAAGTGGCAGATACAAACTAAGCGAGCAATTTAATGTGGATATTTTGCTAAACAAACTCGGTAAAAATGAAATTTTAGGGGTTGGCGCTATCAAATCCGGCAAAAATGATTATTTCAATACCCGGTGTTATCTTGTAAAAGATAAAAAAACTTTGGAGGAGATCCTGGTGCTTGCTATTGAGGAGATGATCGCCTATGGCAGGGGGATCAATGGCATAAGAAGCTTAACATCTATGTTCAGGCCCAAACTTGGCACCCCTTTTCAATTGTCGTTAGAGCATGCGTTTGCAAGAGTCTTGCAGTCGAGGCAAAATTACATGCTTATAGAGAAAATTAACATTGAAGGATTTATAGCAGGATCGGAAGACTTAAATTTTATTTCGGAATAATTGATTATCATTAACGACAAACCCGGACAGCTGTGCAATCAACTCTGGTCTTATGCTCCTTTTATAGGATGCTGTTTAGAATATGAGACTAACTTCCTGACCCTTTATTTTGAAAACAACTTTCACCTGTTTGAGAACCTGAATACGAACAGAAATATAAAATTTGGATACTTTCATCAGGGGAGGATGGATATATACCTTAGAAAAGCATTACTTAGATATATTAGAATTATTCCTAATGCACTACTTAAATCGCTGAATATTTACGTTGATAAAAAAAACTGGAAAGACGAGAATTGGGAAGAAAGTCTGTTTAGAAAGAAAAACAAGGTAATTTTTGTAGGTGCCGGATGTCACAGAAAAAACAATTCCTACCTCAATAAGTACCATACTGAAATCTGTAAAATATTTGAACCCAAAAAAGCATACAAAGAAGCCGTTTTGGCGAGTTTAAAGGAACAGCGAAGCCACTTTGATGTCATTGTAGGCATTCATATCAGACGTGGCGACTATAATGATTTTTTAGGTGGCATTTATTATTATCAAGATGAAACCTACCTGAAATTTATGTCCATGATTAGAGATGAGTTGCATTCTTCAGGAAGAAAAGTAGTTTTCTTATTATGTTCTAACGAAAAATTAGAAAAAGAGGCATTTTCTAATGTTGATACATTTCAAATTCCTGCAGAACAGGCAATGACTGATTTATTTGCCTTAAGCCAATGCGATTATATACTTGGACCACCAAGCACCTACTCTATGTGGGCATCCTATTATGGTAAAGTTCCTTTAAAATTTGTAAAAAATGAGCACGAACAAGTTAATCTTGTTCATTTTAGCGAGATTATAGCCCAGGATACATTTGCAAACGGAAACATACTGGTACATGAATAAGAATGACGATGTGCTTAACCTGTTTTACGAAGAGCCTGATCCAGATCGCTGGATTAAATATGATCGCTATCCTCGAAAACTGATACGAAGGATAATAAGAGGTAAAAGCAGACCCGGAGGAGTAATGATGGTTGCATTAGAACTAATGCGGGGCCTGGATAAACTGAATATCCCATACCGTTACAACGATTATAGTTATGCAAAAAGAAATCCAGACAAACTTATAGGCGTAATCGGAAAACCACATCTGCTATTTGAAAAGAAGTTCAAAAACCCGATCTTATTTGGAGCAGGTATTTTTTCACATCCTTTAGACTGCATTAATTTTTTTGAAAAATATCCAAATGTTAAAAAAATGTTAGTTCCTGGCGATTGGATGAAAGACATGTTCAAACCGTATTATGGCAACAAAGTAATGACATGGCCTGTTGGCATTGATACGGAAAAATGGCATCCGCAACTTAAGGCGCATGATTTAACGACCGATTTTCTCATATACGATAAAGTGAGATGGCAACACGATTATTTTCAAAAGGAATTGATCTCGCCAATTATTTCTACGCTTAAAGCAAACGGACTCACCTTCGATACCATACAATATGGCAGTTACAACCATCAGAAATTAACAGAAAAAATAGCAAAAGCTAAGGCTGTTATTTTTTTATGCGAGCATGAAACCCAAGGCCTGGCCTATCAGCAGATGTTGGCTACAGGTACGCCGGTTCTTGCATGGGATAGAGGAGGATTTTGGCAGGATCCTAATTATTATCCTGACAGGGTAAAATACGAACCGGTTAGCTCCGTTCCTTATTGGGATGAAAATTGTGGTCTAAAATTCAAAGATAAAACCGATTTTCCTTCTGTACTTAAAAAATTCCTGTTAAAACAGAATAAGAACAAGTTTGATCCCAGAAGTTTTATTCTAAAAAACCTAACCCTGGAAATCTGTGCTTTAAAATATGTAACCATCTATCAGTCAATTCAACAATGAAAATTCTCCTGATCATGGATCCGGGCATCCCTATTCCCCCACCCCAATATGGTGGTCATGAACGTTTGGTTTATATGTTTGCGGAAGAATATACCCGTTTAGGTCATGAGGTGAGCTTATTGGCAGGGCCTGAATCTCATATCTCCGGACAGGTGTATGCTTTCGGAAAAAACAACCTGAAAAGGTCAAAATGGCAAAAAGCAAAAGAGCTATTATTGGTCTGGAAGTTTTTATTAATAAAAAGAAGAGATTTCGACCTGATCCATAATTTTGGCCGTTTAGCCTATCTTATCCCGGTACTCAACAGCCATGTAAAAAAGGTAATGATCTATGGAAGACCGGTGGCGCAGAAAGGAATAAAAGCCGTTACCGCCTGTCCGCATAAGAACTTAATTTTTACCGCATGCAGCAACTACTGCGTTTCAACGGGTAACGTATCGGGCCAGTGGGAAACTGTTTATAATGCTATCGATTTTTCAAAGTATGATCCGGCCGATCAGGTGAAGCCCGATGCCCCATTAATGTTCCTGGGCAGAATGGATCAGATAAAAGGCTTACATACCGCCATAGAAGTCGCACTTGAAACGGGAAACAGGCTTTTAATTGGCGGAAACATTCCTGATACCGCTGACAATTTGAGGTACTTTAAAGCGCAAATCGAACCAAAATTTGATGGTAAGCAGATTATTTATCTTGGCCCGCTAGACGACAGGCAGAAAAGTCATTATTTGAGCCAGGCTAAAGCTTTGCTATTCCCAATAGAATGGGACGAACCTTTTGGCATGGTGATGGTTGAGGCCATGGCTTGCGGCACACCTGTAATTGGATTTAAAAGAGGTTCAGTACCAGAAGTAATCACCGAAGGCAAAAATGGATTTATTGTCGAAAACAAAGAAGATATGATCCGGGCCCTTCAAAAAATTACAACAATTGACCGGGCTGCCTGCAGGGCATTTGCCTTTAGCAAATTCGATGTCTCAATTATTGCTAAACACTATCTCAATCTATAAAATGTTAGCAGTATCATTCCTGAATATTTATAAAAGCGCAACTTTAGCTGCCGAAGTGATTGCCTTTAAAACAGTTTCGTGGTTTATGACATCTGTTCTTTGATGAGCCGTACTTATGATCATGCATTATTTCAATCAGACTTTCTCTTTTTACAGAAGGATTTTAACCTGAGATCATCAACAATTTGGGCCTAAGGGGGAAAATAGTACTTGTTACATCCGGTCAGCCTTCACTAAATCCTCGTTTGGTGAAAGAAGCAGACAGCTTATTTGAAGCAGGGTACGATGTTACGGTAGTATATCTATACTGGAACAATTGGGGGACTGATTTAGATAAACAATTGCTAGCAGAAAAAAAATGGAAGTCAATTCAGGTTGGCGGCAATCCAGAAAATAGCAAATGGATATATTTGCTAAGCAGAGCAAGACATAAACTTGCCAATATATTGGTCTCTAAATTTGGTCATCGTTTTAACGTAGCTGAACATGGTATTTCAAGGGGCAGCCAAAATCTCATACGTAAAGCTAAAAGCTTGAAAGCAGATTTATATATAGCACATAATTTAGGTGCATTGCCTGCAGCTGTTTTAGCTGCTAAAACTCATCATGTTAAATGTGGGTTTGATGCAGAGGATTTCCACAGGCAAGAAGTTACCAACGATTACAATTCAAGAGATTTTAAGCTTAAAAAAATCATAGAGGACAAATACCTGCCCGAAATAGATTACTTAACCACTGCCAGTCCTTTAATTAGTGAAGCTTATAAAAAACTATACCCAGCAATCAATCCAAAAACTATTCTGAACGTTTTTCCATCTGAAAGAAAAATCTTAAAAAAGACTAAAGAAAGACTCAAATTATTTTGGTTCTCTCAAAATATTGGAAAAAACAGAGGGTTGGAAGGAGTAATAAATTCTTTAGCCTATCAGAAAAATGTAGAATTGCACTTGCTTGGCTATAGCACGGCATCAATCAGGGAGTATTTCAAGAAACTGGCAGAACAAAGTTTTTTTCTATCTGAAAATATCTATTACTATTCCCCTATCCCTTCAACCGAGATCATAAAGTTTGCTTCTCAATTTGATATAGGTTTGGCAACAGAAACAGGCTTCCCGTTAAACCGGGATATCTGCTTAACCAACAAAATATTTACTTATATACAAGCGGGCCAGGCTATAATTGCATCTGATACTTCTGCACAAAAACAATTTCTTAAAAGCTATTCCGAAATGGGCTTCATTTATAATAAGTCGAAGGTTTATCAGCTAACCAGTATTATTCAGAATTATTTATCAAATCCAGAATTACTGGAAGAGCAACAGGCAAAAGCTTTAAAATATGCCCAGGGTAAATTAAACTGGGAACACGAAGAAAAAAAATTCCTTAAAAATATTACAGATACAATTGGCAAATAAAAAGCTTTTAATTATTTCTCCTTACTTCCCTCCTTCTAATGCTGCAGACATGCAACGTATAAGAATGAGCTTGCCATATTTTCAGAAGTATGGCTGGGAACCAGAAGTGGTTGTGGTTGAAGAAACCTATAATGATATGATCAACGATCCTCTGCTTTTGACTTCTATTCCAAAAGAAATAAAAGTGCATAAAGTAAAAGCCTTTTCAAAAAAATGGACCAGCAAATTTGGATTAGGAAGCATTTCTTTAAGGTCATTATATTTTTATAGAAGGAAAGTCAACAAACTTTTAAAGAGCAACCATTTTGATTTAATCTACTTTTCAACAACTCAATTTCCCGTGTGCATTTTAGGCGCATTCTGGAAGAAAAAGTTCGGTATTCCTTATGTTATTGATGTTCAAGACCCCTGGCATTCTGAGTACTATCAGGATAAGCCAAAGTCTCAACATCCGAAAAAACATTGGTTCTCTTATCGGTTAAATAAATATTTAGAACCTATAGCCATGCAAAATGTAGATGGCTTAATCGGTGTATCTGAAGCATACATTAATACATTAAAAACCAGATACCCTAATTTAGTATACAAACCCTGCAGCATTATAACGTTTGGCGCACATGAACCAGATTTTGACATTGCAGAACAAAATTCATGTTTATCTGAGTCTGTTTACAATACGGATAATGGAAAAATTAATCTGGTTTATGTTGGCCGCGGCGGCTTTGATATGCAACAATCAGTGAGTCTGTTATTAAAAATTTTTAAAAAAGGAATAGATCAGGATGTTGATGCATTTAAAAATATCCATTTTCATTTTATTGGAACCAGTTATGCGCCAAATGGAAGTGGTATTCCTACACTTATGCCAATTGCAAATCGCCTGGGTCTTGCAAACTATGTTTCTGAATATACAGATCGAATTGGTTTTTATCAAAGTATAAATCACTTACTCCGCGCTGATGGTTTAATTGTTGCCGGATCAAATGATCCCGCTTATACGGCTTCTAAGCTTTATCCTTACATTTTGGCCAAAAAAAACTTATTAGCGATTCTACATCCTAAAAGCAGCGCTGCTCAAATAATTGAAGAATGTAATGCTGGCTTTTTAACCACTTTGGAGAGTGATATAGATCAGGCGTTTGTTGTGTTTAAATTGTATTTTAATAATGTAAAACTGAAGGCAATCCCATTAACCAATTGGCAAGAGTTTGAAAAATACAGGTCAGATGATCTGACAAAAAAACAAATTGACCTTTTTAACAGCATACTATCGAATAACTAGCTTGATAAAAATAGCCATCATTAAACCTACCCCATCCAAATATTACGATATTACGCTCTGGTTTTAAACCAATCCCAATGTACTATTCATAACTGGTCATTCGAAAAACAGGTGAAACAATTCCAGACACTATTTGATAATAATGATGCAAAATAGCAACCCTACAAAACTTATTCTAACATTGTACCTTCCCGTTTTGGTTTCATATTCATTAATCAATAGTCCAATTATATCTTATTTTGTGGCCTGGTTTGGTTCACTTTTTATCTTCTACACCACTATATTATCTCCGGTAGCCATTATTAACCAGGATTTGCCCATCCACAAGCAAATTATGCGCCCCTTATTCCTCACGCAGCTCGTATTTGCAGGTTTTATGTGTACTACATCTATATTTTATTTTATGGATCATTTGGGTTACAGGTATTTAACGGAGATTAGTTATGGCGCACAATTTAAAGAAAATGAACAAACAGCAATCATCGCCAGTTGCCAGCGATTTAGTTTATTGGCTCATGCGGCATTGGTTACGGGCATGCTCTTAGTCCAAAAGCAGCATATCATAATTAAAAGTATAAAAACCTTTGAAGATGATGATTTTTTAATCTGGCTTAGC
>Ga0265798_10005571_pt1 | contig 16840 bp, 16 predicted proteins | sample P3T30metagenome_FD_192430 | JGI IMG/M metagenome (GOLD analysis project Ga0265798, IMG submission 192430) | Plant litter microbial communities from East Loma Ridge, Irvine, California - P3 T30 | ecosystem: Environmental > Terrestrial > Plant litter > Unclassified | place: USA: California... | reverse complement strand
CAGTCATCTCCCCGAACGTCCTAGAGCTACAGTCTCTGCTCTCCATTGAACCTGGGACGGAAACAACTCTAGAGGACGTTACAAAAGCCGCTCAGACGCTGCACGATCTGGTCTCAGCCCAGACATCGCAAGTTCCCGCAATCATCGTCCGCGCAGGTCATCTTGGATCTTATACCCTCTCTCCCCAGTGGACAGGGTGGATCACTCCGTACTTCACGTCGAGCAACCAGAGTCGCGTGATCGATCCTACAGGAGGCGGGAATGGGTTCTTGGGTGGATTGTGCGCTGGCCTGTCACTCAGTAATGGGGATATGCGGGAAGGTGAGTCTGGTGTTCGGTCGAGACTGATAGGTAGGATCACTGTATGCAGCTACGGCAGCTAGTTTTGCTATCGAGCAAAAGGGGCTTCCGAGGTTGACTATGGTAGAAGGCGATCAACGATGGAATGGGGAGGATCCGCTTCGACGTCTCGAAGAGCTACGGCAGAGAACTACAGAATGAGCAGTGGACGGAGCTACAGTCGGCTATTCTCGACACGCCAGAACCATTGTCGTTCACACTACTCGATATTCACAAGCAATTGCATAAAGCATTGAAATCAACTTCCTCTACACCGAACGCCCAATGCCCAACACCCAACATGGTCTACCATCCGCGGGACCAAAGCAAAGCAAATCGAAAAGCAAACTATCCACATTCCTAAAGTTCTTCTACCCAACACCTTACAAAGTCCGAAACAGATTAAGGAAAGGAAAGGAAATAAGGGATCTAGACCTTGGCGGGTTTGGCGACGATTGGCTTTGTAACCAGGGTCTGGTTGTCAGCTTGACGCACTGAGAGCACGGAGCAGGACGGTGATAAGAGGAAGGGAGGGAACGTACCTTGTGGATGTGAGGCAAGACACCACCACCTGCGATGGTCGCGCGGATAAGCTGGTCAAGCTCTTCGTCACCTCGAATGGCTAGTTGCAAGTGTCGAGGAGTGATTCGCTTTACTCGGAGATCCTTGGCGGCGTTACCTAATCATCAGGGGAATGTAGATGGACTAAGCACGAAGAGGACATACCAGCAAGTTCTAGGACTTCGGCGGTCAAGTACTCCATGATGGCAGCGACGTAAACGGCAGCCTTGGCCCCAACTCGAACATTGTTGGCGTTCTTGTTCCTCAAGAACCTGGATATCAGTACTGTATGAGGGTCAGAAAGGGCATATTGACCTATGGATACGTCCAACAGGGAACTATAAAGTCAGCATGGTATAGATGTATGTAGATGAATATACGTACTTGAAGACCAGCTTTTGAAGATCTGGTAGTGAGAACTTTAGTCTCGGAAGAGGTCTTTGCCTTTCCCTTTCCACCTTTACCGCCACCGGATGACATTTCTGATTGATATAAAGTGTAGTTGGGGTTGGTCAAGGTGTGTTGTGGGGTGGATGTATGGAGATTAATGTATAGGGTATAGGTTACTTTGTAGTTGTTTACCGTCACATGAGACGCGTCTAAGTAGTGATACACAGAGGGGGGTTTAAAGGGGTGGATGAATTAGTAAAGTGGAGGAATTGACTTGACTTTCTGACCAGGCTCACCTTAGTTCACTCTATACTTCGGCCTCGTAGCACTCTAATACACCCTACTGTACGATGTCGGATCTTCCACTGGTCGAGTGGGATCATGCGTTGTTCAGCGAGCTATTCATATTGCTCGGAAGGGTAGCTACGCAACCCGTCAATCCGCCATTACGGCGCTTGCAAGCTCGACTGGAGGATGCTAAACCTTGGTTGCTGGCCTTGACGAATATCACCGGGCCAAATGATGCAGACAAGAATGCAGTAGCGAATGGTATGTTTGGATCAGTCTCTTTGCGCTAGATACAACGGCTGACAATCAGACCCCATTGCTCTGCCGAACGGCTCGACAGTACGCATAACGGGCGAATTGGCCAACATCGTCAATGGCATTTCTGGTGCATTACAGATCTCTCAACTTCTCGCTGCCGTCCTAGTCGTACAGGCTGAATCACTACACTCTCAATATCCAGCACGATCAACACCCGAAATCTGCGTCTTTATCTATCATCAATATTTCACCGAACTACTAGATTTCCTACACGAACTTCTAAGATTAACGATCTCACCCTCGGGCATCGCGGATTACCCTTTCGACGTTCTTCGAGAATGGGTATTGGATCTGCTATTGACCAGATCATCATTAGGACAAGGAAAGGGCGAAGGGACATTGGTGGACCAGATACTACTTCAGCTGGATGAGCAGCAACGCAAGATTGAGGAATTGCTCCGTACGAATAACCCCGTTGGGGTGGAATATGAGATGCTCTCGTACAGAGTTGGATGTATCAGGGAGCAGCAGAATCGGATGGCGGGAATCATTGGACTGGTCACAGAGGGTGGATACCTGGGCAAGGGCCAAGTGATCAAAGTGTTGAAATGGTTGAAGAGGTGTGATAGAGTAGATGGACTCAGTGGTGTACTGCTTGCGTAAGTCGGTGGGAAGGCGTTGATGAAGGCTCTGGCTGACATTTCAGGACCTTCTTAGGGGTGACACAACCGATACCCGCCGACAACCCGCCAGAAGATAATACGAGACATGACGTGCGTATTTTTGGCTCGTCTGGTATCTCCCGCTGACTCTCAGTGGTGTCGCGATATACGTTTCCTCAAACTAGCATCGAGCTTGATTGTGAGCTGCTCCACGCGTGTACGTGCCGGACTGACCATCAGGTCCAAGATCAATGGACAAACAGCTTCTTACGCGATGCCTGTAAATTATCGTGGTTCGCCTTTTACCGTTCAGCGATGCAATTCGACCCAATAGCTGCTAATACCGGTATCGACCTTCCAACAACCGACAACTTCTTCCACGAACCCATTGCTGGCGAGATCTTCCAACACCTACGCGATTGGGTACTGCGCATACGCAGAGAACGAGGCTTGGAGGAAGAAGATGAGGATGCAAGGGAATCTGCTGAAGATTCACTCTTCAAAATCGCTGGACGATCGGATCCGAAAAACGACGCTTTCATCTTTGATCAGTTACAGTGCCTTGTCGACTCGCTTGCTGGGAGAAAGAACTTCTTAAAGACGTTACGGAATCGAGAAGAGGATGCACTCCGCGCGACAAAGCATCACAGAGAAGAAGATATTCACGCGAAACTCGCTTCACGCAATACACCCTCCCCATTACATTACCAGGCATTCTTGTCGTTCCTCGCTGTTGTCTATCGATCACTACCTGAAGATCGAGCTCTACATCTATGGGACGACACGACTTTCACCGGTATAATCCTTGATGTACGTGGGAACCAATATCCCGGTTGGGCATTCTGGGAGATGTTGACTGCTATCTCTACCGGTCCAGAGTGCGCCTCGATTGCCTACAACAAAATGAACAACGAAACGAAACTGCCCTGGAACAAGCTTTTCCACTTTTACCAGCATTTCGTCGATATCATGCCTAAACTTCTCGAGACTGTCAAACCTACCCGAATACTCCAGCCAGCAGCTATGCACCCTTACCAAGACATAATTCCGCTTCGAGGCTGGACAAAATTGTTGACGACGGTCATCCGACATTCAAAGCTTGCACGTGACACATTGTTGTCTTCGAAGCCGAATCCCATCCAGGTATTGTTTGATTTCATTAACACCGACGTAGCAGTCGATCAAGACCAGCGAAGGAACCTCACCGATCTACTCGACCTCAAATCGAATGTCTTCCAGGCTTTGACGGCTTTCGTCACCCGCAAAGGCGATGTCAACGATGATGATATCATTCAAAGGGCAGTGGAGAATTACGAAAGGATCAGTTTCGTCGATCCTAGTGCGCTGTTTAGGTCCTATGAACCAACTCGAATATCGCCAGTCGGATGGATGGCCAAGATGGAGACTTTGGAACAGGATGCTCATATCTACCCCTTGACAAGGGCTTATTTGGGTTTCTTGACTGCTTTGATCCCCAAGCCGAATTCATCACTCGACCTACCACGCCTCACTTCTCCTCGATTGGCCAATACTCTCCGTCGCGGTCAGGCATATGTAATGGATCGAGTTTTACTAGTCCCTACAGTCCGAAGATTCGGCCGAGAAACAGAACAATGGGAAATTATCGATAGTGCTTTGGCTTTTGTCGAGAAGGCTTTACTTGCCTACGACCCCTCCGAATTAGTCTCTTCCGATCTTGCCGCTACTCAATTCGCTCAGCGAGCGAAGTCGCTAGCGGACGAACCTGGTTTCACTGTCCTCGTAAGATTCATTGGTGAACGAAACGTTTTCGCCATCTTGGCAAACATCCTCGATACCACCTCATCGCTCCCGCTACCTCGATCCAGCATCGTAACAAGCACACTGCAGCGAGTTTTGCGAGTCTATCACAGGATCTTTGACTTGCAAGAACTCCTCAGTGTTCAAATGCAGATCCTCAGTGAACCCCGTGCCGATGCTGGTGATTTCAAGAGACCCATCGAAACCTGTTCATTGGACCAGTACCTTCTCAACTACCTCGCCAATGTCAACACAATCGCTCTACTCGTAGGTGACGCGGATTCGACAGTGTCCTATATCTCCACCAAACTTGTCTGTCATCTCGCCAATTCAGCTGTATTTAGCCAAAGCGATATCTTCGGATCCGAATATACATCCTCCATCAATCGATTAGCTGGAATAATCGATGCCTCGGATGATTCACTAAGAATCGCACAGGGTTTCTGTACCCGCCTCCAAGGACAGGGTGAGGATTTGACAAGTAAAGCCATCGACGATGTGGAAAGATCTGTCCTTAGGGGCGAGATTTCGTCTTCCAGTATCGAAAATCTTCCTATCGCCATTCGCTCGACTATTTTCGATCTACTGGTGGAAGGAACAAGCGGGGAAGGTCAAGGACCTAATATCGCTCACTTCCTACTTGGCTTTGATTTCCGAACGAATGATCTTACCCTCCAGGATCCCCGATCTGACGATTGTCGACCTTCCGCATTGGATTCAGTCTTGACCCAGTTGATGGACGGATCCGAAGCTGGCGGAGCCTCGACTACTTCCTTCTTCGCCCTTCACCCTGTGCTAGCGGCTAAATCAGTCAGATTAGTCAATCAGCTATTCTCAAATCCCCTTACTGGTCGATCGACACTTTCACACGCCTTGAGCCATTTCGGCTTCTCGTCAGGTCAACTATCATCCCTACCCTTACACTTACCCGCCGATAATACCGCTTCGTCCGACAAAGGTATTGCCTCCACTCGCTATTTGGGCGATTACGAGACTTCTGCGACCAACTTGATTGCCTTCCTCGAGTATCGACGTTGGGTATTGTCCTGCGTCGCGCTAGAGACATTCACATTTGGAGGCTACAGTGCGGATGCTGCCGATATTGCATTGACTATATTTGGCTCTTCGACGGAAGCAGAGGCAGACGAACTCGATCAGGATGAACAACAGCGTTTAACGCTCAACGACCTCCTTGCCTCTGTCGATATCGTGTGGAAAGATCAAACAAGCGAGACTAGCCGTGAACTGGAATACTTCAATAGCTTTAGCGCCGAGAACTTTAAGACAGCCCAATGGAATTATTACGACATTACATCTATCGAACGGGAATTACGAGCTCAGAAACGACAATACGAACAACGAGGTGCCGTTACCCCTGGCAACACTACACTCGCTATTGAGAGTGAAATCCAATACATCCTCGACCGGGTGCAAGCTGTCAATAGAGAGACAGAGATCGCTTGGGCCAAAGGAGAGTTCCTGTCGGCCTGGAACGAATGTTTGAAAGTCTCACTTTCGATGTTGTTCCGTTATGTCCCAGAAGAAAGGCAAGAGGTGGTTCTGTTCGAATTACTGGATAGTCTTCTCGATCGGTGCGATGCCGATTTAGCTTCTGGCATACTGGAGAATCTATCGGAAGCGGTCCTAGTATCTATCACTACACTCGTCAATATCCTGCTGGAATTCGACGGCCAAAACCTTCCTGTGGACCGATTATCTCTGATTTTGAGGAAAATCCTCGACGCCGTCACTCGACCTGGAACTACCGAGACATCTCGCGGAAACTTGTTTGCTTCCATTAGTCAATACCTTCAACTCCTCACTGTTACTTTCGATATATCAGACGACGTCTCGACTATTGGATCTACCAGAGAATCATCCTCGCCAATGAAGGCTCTACAACGAGCTACGCTACGCGAAATGTCTACCAAGAAAGACCGATTCATCCCTATACTATGTAGGGATGCAATGGATGATCGGGATGTATGGAAGACGGAATGCTTTGCGTTACTTGGAGCTGTGGTCTCGATGTGTCAGAATGAAAAGGATAGGGCTGTTCTACTACCTATGGTCCAGATGGGAGCTTTACGGTTCTTTGTTCGGGAATTGAAGGATCGAGAGATTCCCCTTCAAGAATGTCTGGAGCCTGAAGCTGGTATGTAACCTCCTGCCTTTCCTTTGGTGGGAAGCGAGCTGACTTAGCAGCCAACCTCCACGCTTACTGGGTATATGAAAGCAAGATGGCGTTCTTGATGTCTGTCGCCGCTTCCAAGAAGGGCGCAGAAGGACTACTTGATGCTGGCATATTTGAGCAATTGTCAATGTGTAGTTTCGTCTCTGTACAGCCAATGAGGGAAGAGATCATGGGTGAGTCACTTGATCTTGTTCAAACGAAGTGGCACTGACAGCTAGGCGGGTCGCTACAAGATTCAGTAGATCGACAACATCGTGTACTAGTCTGTGCATTACAGCTCCTTACTAGGATTTTGTCGAGCCTACATCGCTCCTCCAGGACCGGAGCTGGACATGTGAGTCTCGTGCTAGATATTATAAGAAGTTCTTGCTGATATGATAGGCCATAAGTTTCCTCAACGCTCATCGGGAATCATTACTGGTGATTCTGAGAGAGAATCAAGCCTACCTCACTTTGAAAGGAGTCGAGGAGTGTAAATTGATAATATCAATGTTGGCAATGGTCGTCCATAAAGTCCCTTCTGAAGATCTGGTATGTCACTATCTCGTTGTTTAATGGAGGAGAGCCGCTGACAACCCAGCGCTCATCAGGTGGATTTGGAGGATACCATCTCGCCGTATTAGCGATCGCTGCGAGGTTCTTTGATTCCCAGACTTGGGCCGATATTACCGTTCCGGCTAATGAGGTGTCATCCAGTGGGTCACACTCCACTCATGATCGAGTGTATACTGACAAGGTAGTCGAAAGCAAAGTAGCTGGACTGAACCAGGTCATCCTTGCCTACCTTTGTGCTACTACGCAAGATCTCAAATCTGGCCAAGGGCTACCCGTGCTTTTGAATGGCCCAGCGAGAGGTCAAGGGCCAGCTAGGCATATCGGTATATCAGCTCATTGCCCTTCCAAGTTTAAGCTGATGTGTAGCGTCCGCACCAAGTCTTCAGCTTGCAGTAGACATGTTGTCGGATCTTGCGGATGGCGTGCAAGATACAGCTAGTGGATATGAGGCTGCTATTGAGCGGGAAGCGAATGGGTCTGTTAGGACGATAACGGAAGACGAGGATTCGTCGGCATCGGGATTAATGGCAAAGAGTAGTCTACTTTTCAGTAAGTCAGCTGTCTGCGACGTTGCTCCAAGCTGACGATTAGATATGATTGAATCCTTACTTCTACTGGTATGATTTACCAGACCAACCCCCTCTTGAGCGGTACTGATGATAGACATGGCGCCATCTACTATTCTACGCCAATGATGCTCTACACCCGACCGACCCTGTTCGACCAGTTGATATCTCATTATCATTCTCTACCCACAATAGGCTGGACGCATCTAGATCCTCTCATGCTTCAGCAAGACAACTGGAGATCGTTGCCAGTGGTCTCCGGGGCGTTCTCGAGCGATTGGACGACCTGAACACTGATCTCGTAAGTCTCTAATCCCATTCTCTAAATTCGACTCAAGAGCTACGAGCTGATGTTAGAACCTCGATCTGAGAGGTAAACAAGGTGTTGGACATGGATATTATGGAATGTTAGTAAGGAGGTTGAAAGAGCTTTGCTCAGCTCTGGTTGGTGAGCGAGATGAAAGGCAGGTTGGGGGAATGGATCAAGATTAGGGTGAGAATCAAGACACATATATATAACAATTAGCTAGGAACGCATTTGCATTGATGTAACGATTGTCGACTTCGTGAACGGACCGGATGACAAATGGGCATCGGCAATGTGGTATATGTTTGACTCAAGTGCGGTCGGATGGGCAAAGTCTGCAGTTCTGAAGTAGGTATCAGAGAATCAACGCTTAGGTAGGAAACCTGGTCCGGATGGTACAAACACGCATATACCGGGTCCAAGCCCGTCACTTAGTAATGTAACTGAGCACGACGTCTCGGGCAAAATGTTCCGTGTAGACGTTTGCATAATAAGTACAAATGCGTCCAAAGATCCAGACCTCCACTGCCAAATCGTCAATTCCATCCTTCCATCTACTGGTCGGCGGCAGACTTGTTGACGGTACCCCTGAGGAGACCGGTTCTCCTGGCGGCGATAAGACCAGCCTTTTGACCGGCGGGTGCGTCTCGTGCCATGGTCGAAGCGTGACCAATGTGTTGATGATTACCACCACCATGGGGATCTGGGCATTAGTGAATGTCAATTGACAATAAAGGGGGGACATACGGTCGACGGGGTTCATAGCAACACCACGAGTTCGGGGCCATGAGTTCCTCTTGGCCTTCATGGCGTGGTGCTTTCGGCCAGCCTTCAAGAAGGGCTTGTCGACTCGACCACTGAATAGGTTAGCGTTTTTCGATTTTGGTGAAAAGAAAAGTCGACATACCCTCCAGCAACGAGACCGATGGTAGCCCTACACCTAGAGCTGATGACCTTCTTGGTACCACTTGGTAGCCTGATTCGGGTCTTTCCATCCTCACCGTGTCCAATGACGGTAGCGTAGTTTCCAGATGTCTTGGAAAGCGCTCCTCGGTCACCGACCTTCTCCTCGACGTTACAGACGATTGTTCCTTCGGGGCATTGAGAGATGGGAAGGACGTTTCCGACGTTTAGGGTAGCTTTCTTTCCACAGTAGATGAATGATCCAGTAGCGATTCCCTCGGTAGCGATGAAGGTTTCCTTTCGGAGCTTGTACCTGTATGGGTCTCGGAAGACAACAACGGCGAGGGGAGCACCACTGGAAAGTCAGCATGGTCCATGTGCGCCGATCCTGCTTCTCCATTTCATCCCCTTCCCTGCCTGGGTTCCCCTTGCTCCACATCCTCTCCCTAAAACTTCATTTTCCACTCGATTGACACCATATCTTCCCAATGCACTCCCTCCAACGACACATAGATGAAACAAGACCCACCGTCCAGAGTCGTGGATGATCTCCCTAACGACACCCCTGATGTAACCGTTCTTCTCGGCGAAGTCCAAGTTCCTTAGCTTTGCGGGGTTCTTGTTGAGGTTGGTGTGGGCTCGGAAGATTCCACCAGATTTCCTTTGGGCTCGGATAACTCGCTGTATATATCAGTTGACTCCTCCTAGGTATGCCACTATGCTATGTACTTACACCCATTTTTGCAATATAACTTGATGGTACAGACGAGCAGCGATTCACTAATCACTACAAGACAACCCAGCCACGCACAATCGGCGTAATCCGGCAATTCAATAGAGGTGACAGCGAAAATGCAGTGTGGCACCCGCCAATCGGACTCAAACTTAACTCCGATACAATCGCGTCTAATCTTAGGCCCGGATATGCATGCGGACCCACTGCATGTGAGAATACACTCATTTTCAAGATGATGGATGCATCGACTGTCTAGCTCGATCGTCACTCATTGCTCATGGCTATTATTACTGGTACATATGACACCTCATCGACACATTACTTCTTCTTCCCGAAACCCAAATGCAACTTCAATCTCTTTCCAGGCGTCGTCACTTCCTTCTTCTCCTCCTTTGCGGCTGTTGGTGGAGCAACCGCCGGTTTCTGTTTGGTTTTCGTCTCTTCAGCTTTCACGGGTTCTTTCGACATTGAACCGCCTCCTGCTGCTTTTGCTATTCCCAGCAATCCTGCGAATCCCTCATCATCCTCTTCTTCTCTTTGCCTTTTTGCTCGCATACGCATGGCAACATCTCCCAAATCTTCCTCCAGCTCTTGCGTTGCATCTACAGAGCCACCAGGCTGACGAGGAGACTGGGTTCCATTTGACCCATCCGAGTCGGATCCATCATCGTAATCGACCAATGAAGGTTTAGATCGAGTAGTCGGTGAACGCTGAACACCTGTATTGGCCCTCCCTCGAGTAGGAGTAGCTGTTGGAACAGGTTTCGGACGTTTATTAGGTCGTTTAGGCGTGTCCTCCTCATCTGAGCCATTAAAGTAGTCTTCCTCTTGAGCTTGGTTCTTCCACCCGGATCCAGATCCGGGATTGGATGAAGCTTCCGCGTCTAGCTGAGGGGGTGCTGGTGGAGGCTCATTATTCTGCTCCCAGCGTGTTGTGAGACCTTGAATGAATGCGCGGAGGTATGGTCGTTGACCAAGTGCTTCTAGACGTGTGCGGTAATTGTCGAAAATATGATTAATGATCGGCTTGATATTTTCCTGTACATCAGTTGACGTCGTCCCAACAAAGCCGGGTAACGTACCTTGCGGATTAGATCAAGGACGTCCATACAGGACGAGCTCAACATGTTATCTCGTGAACTCTCCTCCTCCAATAGATCGAGTAAAGGCGGTATCAGATCCTGCTTGACAAAGTACCGATGTATAAAGTGATTAGGTGTTCTCAAACATGTTCTAGCGAACCGCAAGACAGCTAGTAGGTCAGTACCCCGTTCTCACTAGAATCAAAGAAGGACTGACCATGTCGTAAGGGCTTATCCTTGATTTGAAGGAGATTGATGACTGATTTGGAAATAGGGTTGGATAGGATGAAATAGGAAGCCCGGTGGGCGTGATGTGAAACACAAAATGACAGGAGCTCGACAAGCATGATGAGAAGGGATATGCGTGATCTAGGCAATCTAGGTGGGGGATCTGATTATCAGCTGCCGCTCTTGTTTCCTCTGATTTGACGTACTCTCGCTATCCATATGAGGTAGATCCGTGATAGGCCTGAATAATTGAGAAGCCGATGTCTCGTAGAAGAATGTGATGAAATTGTCTGCTAGCGGGCCCTCTTTGCGAACAAAGATCGACTAATTGTCAGCTAAGGCATAGACAAGGGACAAATCAACTTACCTCGCCCTCGTGTGGAATATCCAGTAGATGACGAATACTATCCGACAAGTGACTTGCCAAACCGGTATTATCCGTCAAACCCTGTATTCCAATCATTTCTGTCAATAAAGTCGTAGCGTCCGCATCATGTTCTTTCAAGATATGATGTCGAACAGCGTTTGTGTCATGTTCCAATGTGAATGTGAGGATCTCACTGGCCGTGTGTAATATTGGAGCTTCGCGGCGACGGAACGCCCATTCCACCACATGTAGTAGACCTCGATCGATGAGACCGCGGTATAAAGCTATACGGCCTATTGCTTGTAATGGCTTAGCGAGAGTGAAGAGTTGGTGGAGGAACATGAGAGTGTCGCGTTTCTTTTGATCAAGAGGTGAATCGTCCTGGATCGGGGAGGCCGTTTGACCTTTGAAGACTGATAATAATTCGACGAGAAGGGCATCGTTATTCTGGATGTGATTGACGATATCCACTTGACTAAAGTATATGAAACCGTTGAGGATACCGAATGTGCCTTCATCCAGAACTCGGGAAAGGACGACTTCTTTGAGGAAATGGAGGCGGTAGGTCTGGTGAATCTTGGTTTGAATATACTGATCCTTGATCTCGATTACTTGGCGGAATTTGGCCGTTTCCTGGTAGAATTCACGGTAGGATGCCTTGTGCGTGGGGATTTCTGGATCGTCTACTAGTCAGCCACTGCCTTAAGCGCAACTTGACATGACCTACATTCCAGAACGCCAAGTATCCCCATGAAGACATTGTCTTTTAGCATCAGATCCAGCATTCCATTATCATTCAGTGTGACTGCTCGTCAGCATCACACGATCGGATCTGTGTTTTCAGACGAACGAAGTAGGTGGACAATATTCGAGACGGCATGGATATCCTCCAGACTCTCCAGATCTTCCGCCTGTTCAAAAACAGATATCAGCTGTTCGAGCCAATCCTACTTATCAGCACTATTAGACCCTCGTACGAGTTAGACATACAAGTCCATCATAATGAACGTGAACTATACGGTCGATGATTTTATCCCTTCCGACTGGTGATTTGGCTTGCATCTGAAGGAAGACCTGTTGATCCCTATTCATTAGCTTTACATAATACGATGGAGAGATGCCTTACTTGATATTGGCAAGAGTAAGTGGTACCCAGTGCGTACGAGCGTGGTCCGATGCCCCAGGGCCGACTACTGGAGATAACGAGAACTTTTCCGATGATACTGATCCATGGTCCGCATCGCCTGTTGTCAGCTTATCCCAAGGGCTCCAAGTATGTGAGCTCACTGGGTAGGTTATTCAGATGACGTTGAACGTCGCCTATGAATGACCAGATATCCTCACATCCATCTGGATCTTGGAATGATAATGCTATATCGAGATTACTCTGAGGTTCCGTCCATACTATCAGTGTGTCTGCAAGTCAGCTCTGTCGACAACTTCGCGCCTGCGGATTTGTCGAAAAGCAAGAAACGTACCCTGTTGACGAGCATAGATATCCTCCTTCTCGACTTTCGTACTCAACAACAATTCCTCTTTCAGGAATCCCCCTTCTCCCTCTGCTGCTCCTCCCCCTTCCCCATCCTTGCCTTCCGACATGTCTTCCGCCTCAACAATAATAAGGGCTAAATCCTGCGTATCATCGTATACACCTTTACATTGTCCAGTCCCTCGATCGAACCATGATGCATCTCGGAGTTCGTACACCTTATATTAGAATCCCATTCCCGATATCGTCGGAAGAGGGAGACGCACCTTGACTCTCTTTCCGATATGTGAAGGACCGGCTTCAATGACCATATCTTCACTTTGATCGTTCCCGGTCCCAGCAGCATCGATTTGAACCGACATATCCTCCCCACCCTGTTGACTTGTCGCAGTCACCCCTCCATCCTCACTGCCCTCGCCGACAGACGCTACATCCCCAGAGCCTGTAGCTATCTGAGAAGATTCAGGTTCATTCCCAGCCTGCTCCACATTCCCAGTCGTGCTTGTACTTGTGCTTGTTGCACTTGTCGAGTCGGACGAGGTCGGTATTTCCGGTTCCGCCATCCTCTATCAACACCGTAGCTGTAGCCTGTTCCCTTTTTCCTTTCGACCTTTTTAGATGTGAATCGATAGGATCGGATTGATCAACCAAGATCTCCGAGGGTAGGTGTATAACCTGGCTTGAGTGGATGATATGATAAATATAGATAAACAAAGAGTAATCAGTCGAGTGGGTGGAGTGTACTCTACTCTACTTAGATTGTCATTTGATTCCGTCGTTACTGTCCACTCTGTCAATCCCATTCAATCAATGATCAAACACACCTATACATGATAGAGATACTACAGTAATAGCGAGACTTATCAGATAATAGAGATACATACGGATGCTATAGCGATTAATACACCAGCTCAGAGCTGCATCCGATCCTCCCAAATCATCCACAATCGCCCAACAGGTCCTCGTGGTAAAGGAGCAATGGCGGGCATCAAGCGTACCACGCCAGACGACCCATACTCTCCACAAGGTCTACATAACAGTGCCAAGCGATCAAAATCTTCTCTGGTACTGCGCAACGCGCCGCCCACGCCAGTGCACCAAAGGCCACTGCAACAGCGCACAGGCGGTTGGTTCGAATTCACTGGAATCCCAAATATCTTGAGGAGTTTCAATCTTATATCTCAGGCAGAACCCAGTGCTCGTGAGTTGAAGCCAGAACGAATGAGTTTCAATCAATGCTAATGACAGGCTCTACTCCCAAAAGAACGCCTCGTCGCCAAGCAAGTCGACCCGTCTCTAGCTCCATTTGCGGATCTAGACAACCTCGTCAGCAATTATATCCACCCCTTCCTCAAATCATCGACATGACGAAAGAAGCAGACGAACAGTCCGAAGACGATGCGCCTGGACCAAGTCACCATTCCCATTCCAATGTATATGCCCGCGATTCAACCCTTCCTGATATGGGAAGATTGGACTTGAATGGAACTCAACCGAGGCGGAGGGAAAGGACGAGGAGATGGGATCGTAATGACGTTGAATCAGATCAAGAAGAGGAAGGACATCCGAGTCGAGCTCGTCGGAAGACCCACGGGCAAACAAGCATACCTGTCATGGAAGAACAATTGGCTCGGTTCAGGGAGATGGAGTTTCAAGCGGAATTAGCAGGGGATGAATCCGCTCAGCGCCACGCGAGGAAGACTGCTCAGCATTTTGAAAGAGCGCTGAGGGATGCTAAAGCTGAGAGAGACGCTAAGAGGGAGAATGAGAAAGTATTCAAACCCATCAGTAAGTCCGCTGACAGCCGTACGACGAGAGCTGATGAGTAGCTGAAGGTGGTACCTTGATCGATTACAAGGCGCGATTGGCAGCTTTAACACAACCTCAAGATGGTCCTGGTAGTCTATTCCGACCTCACAGGGTACAAGTAGGTCTTTTGAACTTTCCAAAACCAGACTAACGAGATAGGCACCCGTGCTTGGGCATAAAAAGAGGCCTCATGTTGCACCAGTCAAGTACGTCCTAAACACTTAAAGTCGCTAATTCCAGGAAACCAGACGATATCGTCAAGATACTCGAAGGACTTGATCTCCGTAAGAAACAAGAGGATGAGGCTTTCCAGAGACTCTCAGGACCGGCTATTCCAACATCTCTTTCGAAGGAGGAACTCGAGGTCGTAAGTGCTCATAATGATCACTCGTTTGACAAGATCACTAATGTTCAGGTGAAGAAGACACTGTCCAACCCATCATTCAAATCCCCTACGGCAGGAACCGAACAAGTCGATTCACGAAATATTGGTCGATTCAAATCCGGTCAATGGCTAGCAGATGATAATATCAGTTATTACCTTGCCTTAATTACCGCTAGGAACGCCTCTGATCCCAAATATCCGAAAATTCACGCTTTCAATACCTTTTTCTATTCCAAGATTGACGCGGGTGGTCAAAAGGCTGTTAAGCGATGGACGAAGAAGGTACGCCTATCTCTCATACCCGCCGAGTAAGCCAACTAATTTCAGGTTGATATCTTTGCCAAAGACCTGATATTGATCCCTATCAATGTTGGGGGTATGCACTGGATCGCTGCTGCTATCAATATGAGAAAGAAACGCATAGAGTATTTCGATTCTATGGGAAGCTATGGGTCTGCAATGCAGGATGTGTCAGAGGTGAGTCTGTCGTCTCGCCTTCACCTGCGAAACAGATGACTAATGTTCAGAACCTACTCAGCTATATCCGAGATGAACATCAGGATAAAAAGGGTAGTCCATTCGATACATCCGATTGGGAATGCACCAACGCCAAGGTTCGTGATCCTACTCTCATTTGCTTTGAGCGCGACTGATGATCAGAAAGCGCCTCAGCAAAATAACGGTTCCGACTGTGGGATATTCACATGTCAGACATTAGAACTAGTCGCAAGAGGCGCCGACCCCATTGATAAAGGTTTCGAATTCTCACAAACGAATATGCCATTCTTTAGGCAATTGATGACGTATGAGACAGCTACTGGGAAACTGAAGAAGAGATGGTAGTGTAACGGATCTTCGGAATGAAAGATAGAATGTAGAATGTTGTATCATAGTAATATCCAATCGATGTTAACGATAATTTCTATTTTCGTCCGCATATCCCCTCTCTCTATTCGAGCGCTTTAAGCATTCTTCTTGACGTCGGGAATCGATCTTACTCGCCCTGCCGCTGCTGGCGCCGGTGCAGTCGCGGCCCCACCTCCGAAGAATATGTATTTCACCAATCCCTGCGTTGCGGCTGGGACTACGAATAGCCAGACCCATTTAGGAATATTTGTAGTTACGCCACCTATCTTGTGATGTGCGGCAATGTAAGTCTCTGCGCATTTCGAACTATTTGTCAGCGAGAGTCTTCGTAAACGATATCGCCAGGACCAAGCCTTGGCCGGGTACGGGGATAGCTCGATGATGGGAACGACTTTGAATGTGTCGAGGGACGGAGTTATCGCTGCTGCTGCTGCTGGAATTGACGAATTCGGCCATGCCTGAACTCGAGATGAACAGTCCTTTAAGCAGGATTCTTAACCCCGAAAGACGTCTACTGTGTGAAGAGGGAGGAAAGTTGATTTGACCATGGAACCTGTGGCACCCTGAACTCACAAGAATGGTACCGGTTTCCAAACCGTCAAACTCTCCCAATTCTTATAAGCCATAAAGCTGAACAATTTCTTTCCCTCGGGACTTATACTCCTAGTTCCCAAAAACCTGACATCCTCCCCTTTATTGCTCACAAACACTAACCAAGGTGGTCGAGTAATCATCCATCGAGCGCACGTTTCCCATTCCGTCATATAATCGAATCGAGCCCATTTGATTTGCTTCAAGTTTTGGAGTTTCTGATCACGATCTTCTTCTAGTGGTGGTGAGGAGATATATTGGGATGCTAGGGATGTTGCGTTGGTGTGCATTTCTAGGAAGTAGGTTGATGCTGGGTCTGGGACTGTTGGGCCGCCGTATAGTCCTCCGTGGCTTGATATGAGCTCCGGTACACGCTGAGTGTCCCAGCTCTGGGATGACCTTGACTCACAGAACAATCACCCAATCCCCATCCCAAGCTTTCATCTCTCTATTCCAATTCTCATCCGTCAGCCTGACAACTCCA
>Ga0265798_10005570_pt1 | contig 16844 bp, 15 predicted proteins | sample P3T30metagenome_FD_192430 | JGI IMG/M metagenome (GOLD analysis project Ga0265798, IMG submission 192430) | Plant litter microbial communities from East Loma Ridge, Irvine, California - P3 T30 | ecosystem: Environmental > Terrestrial > Plant litter > Unclassified | place: USA: California... | reverse complement strand
TGGCCAGCGCCGTCGGCGGCGACGTCTTCCTCGGCTTCATCTCGGCCGTGGCCTTCGCTACCATCCTGGCGGTGGTGGCCGGCCTGACCCTGTCGGGCGCTTCGGCGGTCTCGCACGACCTGTACGCCACCGTGATCAAGAAGGGCAAGCCGGCCCCGGGCAGCGAGCTGCGCGTCTCGAAGATCACCACCATCGTCCTCGGCATCATCGCCGTGGGCCTGGGCTATGTGTTCGAAACCGTCAACGTCGCCTTCATGGTGTCGCTGGCCTTCGCGATCGCCGCTTCGGCCAACTTCCCGGTGCTGTTCATGTCCGTCCTGTGGAGCAAGTGCACCACCCGCGGCGCGACCATCGGCGGCTTCCTGGGCCTGGCCACCGCCGTGATCCTGACCGTGCTGTCGAAGTCGGTGTGGGTCGACGTCTTCCACAACAAGACCGAGATCTTCCCGTACACCTCGCCGGCGCTGTTCTCGATGATCGTCGGCTTCGTCGGCGTGTGGCTGTTCTCGGTCACCGACAAGAGCCCGCGCGCTGCGATCGACAAGGCTGGTTTCGAGGCGCAGGAAGTGCGTTCGGAAACCGGTATCGGCGCGGCGGCTGCCTCGGCGCACTGATCCTGTAAAAAGCCGTAGACTGAACCCGGAGGCCGGCAACGGCTTTCCGGGTTTTTTATTTTCGGGGGGAGATGCCGGTGCTGATACCGATACTGGTCGTGCGCGACATGCAGGAAGCCATCGCCTTCCTCACGCGCGTGCTGGATTTCGAGCTGCGTTTCGGCTGGCCCGAAGAGACGCCGTTCTATGCGGGCCTCGCGCGCGGCGAGGATGAACTGCACCTGAACCTGACGCCGGGAGAAGGGCGTTTCGGCCACTGCAGCGTGATCGTCCTGTGCGACGACGTGGACGCCGTGTTCGCGAACTTCGTCGCCCGCGGCTTCAGGCCGCCGGTCCGCCCGGATTCGCCGGTGCACGAAGGCCCGCTGGAGCAGACCTGGGGCACCCGCGAGGTCTATATCGATGACCCCAGCGGCAACACGCTGGTCTTCCAGCAGCGCCGCTGAGCTTGGGTCCCCGCCTTCGCGGGGACGACGTGAAGAGCTCAGTCCTTCGCCGGATCCCGGTAACGGAAAGGATCGGTCGGCGTCGGCTGCTTCGGCAGCACGTTGCGCGGCATCGGCGTTTCGCTCTCGGCCGCCTGCAGCAGCACGGTGGCCATGATCACCGCGGCCTGGCGCAGGTCTTCGGTGCGCAGGTGATCGAAGGTGTCGAGGTTCGAGTGGTGCACGCGCGAGCCGTAGTCCAGCGGGTCCTGGATGAACTGGAAGGCGGGCAGACCCATGCCGGCCATGATTTCGTGGTCGGTGCCGCCGGTCTTCTTGGCCACGACCTTGTCCGCGCCCAGGCTGGAGAAGGGCGCGAGCCAGCTGCGCAGCACCGGCATCGCCGCGAAGTTGCCCTCGGCGTAGATGCCGCGGATCTTGCCCGAGCCGTTGTCGAGGTTGAAGTAGGCGGCCATCTCGTTGTAGCCGGGCAGCGGTGTGATCGGGTAGGTCTCCCACATGAATTCCGGCAGCTTCGCATGCGCCGCGTTGGCCGGGCGCGGGCGCGTGGCGATGTGCTTCTGGATGTAGGCCAGGGAGCCGAGCAGGCCCTGTTCCTCGCCGCTCCACAAGGCGAAGCGGATCGTGCGCTTCGGCTTCACGCCCAGCTGCGCCAGGATGCGCGCCGCTTCCATCACCACCACCGAGCCGGCGCCGTTGTCGGCGGCGCCGTCGCCGGCCACCCAGCTGTCGAGGTGGGCGCCGGCCATCACGTACCCGGCCTGCGGGTCCAGGCCCGGGATCTCGGCCAGCACGTTATAGGCGTTCATGTCGCCGTCCTCGAAATGCACCTTGTTGTTCATCTCGAGCTTCACTTCGCCGACTTTCGCCAGGCGCGCCAGGCGGCGGTAATCCTCGGCCGCCATCTCGATGGCCGGCAGCGAGACCGTTTCGCCCTTGCGGTGGAAGTAGCCTTCGCCCTGCACCAGGCCGCCGCTGCGGTAGGACATCTTGACCAGCGCGACTGCGCCTTCCGCCGCCATGAAGCGGTCGATCTCGCGCGCCTGCTCGAAGTACTTCTTGTACAGGTCGAACGACTGGTCGGGGTCGTACTTCGGCTGGTCGTAGGTCGAGAGCTTGCCCAGTTCCGCCTCGTCGAAGCGCTTGAAGCTGGCGGCGGTGTCGTCCTTCGGGTCGTCCGGGTAGCTGACCAGGACGATGCGGCCGCGCAGCTTGCCCCTGTACTGGGCCAGGTCGCGCACATGGCGGATCGGCGCGACCATGATCGGCGCGCTGACGGTGCCGCGCGTGGCCGGCGTCCAGGCCACCGGGATCGCGGTCAGGGCCAGCGGGCGCGGCGCCGTCATGCGCACCGAGGACGATTCGATCCACCAGCCGCGGCCGAAATCGTAGCCTTCGAGGTGGACATTCTTCAGGCCCCAGCTCGTGAACATCTGCTGGGTCCACTTTTCCGCCTGGCGCATGGCCGGCGAGTTGGTCATGCGGCCGCCGATGTTGTCGGTCAGGTGGGCGGCGAGGCTGACGACCTGCCCGCGGTTGTAGCCTTCATCGGCGATGCGGTTGATGGTGCTGGCGTCGACCGCGTCCGCCGCACGGGCGCCGAAGCAGGCCAGCAACAGGGTCGCCAGCAGGCTGGCCTTACGAATGTCGCACATGGATCCCTCTTGGTTTGTTGTTGTCAAAAAGAGAACTGCGCAGGGGATTCTACGCTGGCGAACTCGGCTGTACCAGTGGAACAGCTGTGCTGCGCACTTCAGCGCAGGCGACGCAATTCGACGAGGGCCGACAAGGAAAGCAGCTCCCGGACGAACGCAAAGAGTGTCTGTCCGACGATCACCGTGGACAAGGAAAACGCTTCCGTCATCAGCAGCGCCATCCCGAGCATGACGAATGGATTAAGCAGGGAAACCACCATGCTCACCCTGCCGTAGCCCGAAGACTTCAGAGCGGCTCTCACCTGCGCCAGGGTCCTGGCTTCGATGAATGCGCGGCTGTCTGTTTCACGGCCCGGAACTGGGCGTAGCCGGCCGCCAGGCCGATGAGCGGAAAGGGGAGCAGCACTGCGGCCACGGGCGGCGGATCCTTGACAAGGAGAGTGACGAGGATCAGGGCGTATAAGCCCAGCATGATCAGATTGCTGCGAACGGAGAGAGTGGTATGCATCCGGGCATTCTGTTGATAGTTGTGCAATAAGTCAATTTTATGCCTTGACGATTCCCTTGTATCATTCATGTTTCAAAGCCTGTTTCATAGTGAAACAAATCGCCGCCGGCTCACGGTGCAACACAAGGCAAGTCATTGAAAATACGGCCATTTCACATAATGCCAAGCCTGGCACGCCACTTGCATTGCATATGACCATATTTCGTCAACGCTTCATCGAAAGGTAAAGACATGAGCCAACTCTCCGCAGGCGCCAAATTCCGCCAGGCCGTGCAGGAAGAACATCCGCTGCAGGTGATCGGCGCGATCAACGCCAACCACGCCCTGCTGGCCAAGCGCGCCGGCTACCGTGCGATCTATTTGTCGGGCGGCGGCGTGGCCGCGGGTTCGCTGGGCCTGCCGGACCTCGGCATCTCGGGCCTGGAAGACGTCCTGATCGACGTGCGCCGCATCACCGACGTCTGCGACCTGCCGCTGCTGGTCGACATCGACACCGGCTTCGGCTCGTCCGCCTTCAACGTCGCGCGCACCGTGCGCTCGCTGATCAAGGCCGGCGCCGGCGCCTGCCACATCGAAGACCAGGTCGGCGCCAAGCGCTGCGGCCACCGTCCGGGCAAGGAGATCGTCAGCCAGGGCGAGATGGTCGACCGCGTGAAGGCCGCCGTCGATGCCCGCACCGACGACAACTTCGTGATCATGGCGCGCACCGACGCGCTGGCCGTCGAAGGCCTTGACAAGGCCGTCGAGCGCGCCGTGGCCTGCGTCGAAGCCGGCGCCGACATGATCTTCCCGGAAGCGATCACCAGCATCGAGATGTACGCCCAGTTCAAGAAGGCGGTGAAGGTGCCGATCCTGGCCAACATCACCGAATTCGGCGCGACCCCGCTGTTCAGCGTCGAGGAACTGGCGGGCGCCGACGTCGACATCGTGCTGTATCCGCTGTCGGCCTTCCGCGCCATGAACAAGGCCGCGGAAAACGTCTACCAGGCGATCCGCCGCGACGGCCACCAGAAGAACGTGGTCGATACCATGCAGACCCGCGCCGAACTCTACGACCGCATCGACTACCACAGCTTCGAGCAGAAGCTGGATGCCCTGTTTGCCCAGAACAAAGCCAAATAATCTACCCGCATACGGAGACCGAAACATGACCGATCAGACCACGCAGAGCGACACCCCGACCTTCAAGCCCAAGAAATCCGTCGCCCTGTCCGGCGTCGCCGCAGGCAACACCGCGCTGTGCTCGGTGGGCCGTTCCGGCAACGACCTGCACTACCGCGGCTACGACATCCTGGACGTCGCCGACACTTCGGAATTCGAAGAAATCGCCTACCTGCTGGTGCACGGCAAGCTGCCCAACGAAGCGGAACTGCGCGGCTACAAGGCCAAGCTCAAAATGCTGCGCGGCCTGCCGCAGGCGGTAAAGGGCGCGCTGGAAGCGCTGCCGGCCGCATCGCATCCGATGGACGTGATGCGCACCGGCGTCTCGGTGCTGGGCTGCACGCTGCCGGAAAAGGACGACCACAACATCCCGGGCGCGCGCGACATCGCCGACCGCCTGATGGCATCGCTGGGTTCGATGCTGCTGTACTGGTACCACTTCAGCCATAACGGCAAGCGCATCGAGGTCGAGACCGACGACGACTCGATCGGCGGCCACTTCCTGCACCTGCTGCACGGCTTCAAGCCCTCGCAGGACTGGGTCAAGGCGATGCACACCTCGCTGATCCTGTACGCCGAGCACGAGTTCAACGCATCGACCTTCACCGGCCGCGTCATCGCCGGCACCGGTTCCGACATCTACTCGGCCATCACCGGCGCGATCGGCGCGCTGCGCGGTCCGAAGCACGGCGGCGCCAACGAAGTCGCCTTCGAGATCCAGAAGCGCTACGAGAACCCGGACGAAGCCGAAGCCGACATCCGCAACCGTGTCGCCAACAAGGAAGTCGTGATCGGCTTCGGCCACCCGGTGTACACGATCTCCGACCCGCGCAACAAGGTGATCAAGGAAGTCGCGCGCAAGCTCTCGAGCGATGCCGGTTCGATGAAGATGTTCGACATCGCCGAGCGCCTGGAATCGGTCATGTGGGAAGTCAAGAAGATGTTCCCGAACCTGGACTGGTTCTCGGCCGTGTCGTACCACATGATGGGAGTGCCGACCGCGATGTTCACGCCGCTGTTCGTGATCGCGCGCACCTCCGGCTGGTCGGCCCACATCATCGAGCAGCGCATCGACAACAAGATCATTCGTCCGAGCGCGAACTACGTCGGTCCGGAAGACCTGACCTTCGTGCCGCTGGCGGAGCGCAAGTGATGAACGGGACCGCTGCCGTGCTGGTGCGCCCGCTGGTCCAGGGCGACGCCGGGCAGTATCGTGCGTTGCGCCTGGCGAGCCTGCGCGACTTCCAGTGCGCCCACGGTCCCGACTACGAAGAGGCGCTCGCCCAGCCTTTGTCCTGGAGCGAAAAGCGCCTCGCCAGGCCGGACTATTTCTGGTTCGGCGCCTTCGACGGCGCGCTGGACGATGCGGTCCTGGCAGGCGCGATCTGCCTGCGCACCCTTGAGGGCAGGCGCCTGCGTCATTCGGCCAGCCTGAACAGCCTGATGGTCCGGCAGGACTACCAGGGCCGCGGCATCGCGCGCCTGCTGACCGCGCACCTCATCGGCTTTGCCCGTTCGCTCGGCCATCTGCGCCAGCTCACGCTCGAGGTGAACGAACAGAACGTCCCGGCACGGCGGCTGTACGACAGCGTCGGTTTCCGGCAGTTCGGCCTCGAGCCGGATGCCATCTTCCATGAAGGCAGGTACTACGCCAAGCAGCACCTGCAGCTCTCTCTCGTTTCACAAGATCCAACATGAACAGCCAATACCGCAAACCCCTGCACGGCACCAACCTGCATTACTTCGACGCCAAGGCCGCGGTCGAAGAGATCCAGCCGGGCGCCTGGGACGGCCTGCCTTACACCTCGCGTGTGCTGGCCGAGAACCTGGTGCGCCGCTGCGAGCCGCAGGCGCTGGTGCCCTCGCTCAGGCAGCTCATCGAGCGCAAGCGCGACCTCGATTTCCCGTGGTTCCCGGCCCGCGTGGTCTGCCACGACATCCTCGGCCAGACCGCGCTGGTCGACCTGGCCGGCCTGCGCGACGCCATCGCACTGCAGGGCGGTAATCCCGCCCTGGTCAACCCGGTGGTGCCGACCCAGCTGGTGGTCGACCACTCGCTGGCCGTCGAGTGCGGCGGCTTCGATCCGGACGCCTTCGACAAGAACCGTGCGATCGAAGACCGCCGCAACGAAGACCGCTTCGACTTCATCAACTGGACCAAGAAGGCCTTCCAGAACGTCGACGTGATCCCGCCGGGGAACGGCATCCTGCACCAGATTAACCTCGAGCGCATGAGCCCCGTGGTCCAGGTCAAGGATGGCGTGGCCTTCCCGGATACCCTGGTCGGCACCGACTCGCACACGCCGATGGTCGACGCGCTGGGAGTGATCGCGATCGGCGTCGGCGGTCTCGAAGCCGAAAGCGTGATGCTCGGCCGCGCGTCTTACATGCGCCTGCCGGACATCGTCGGCGTCGAACTGACCGGCAAGCCGCAGCCGGGCATCACCGCCACCGACATCGTGCTGGCCCTGACCGAATTCCTGCGCAAGTCGAAAGTGGTCTCGGCCTACCTCGAATTCTTCGGCGAGGGTTCGGCCAACCTGACCCTCGGCGACCGCGCGACGATCTCGAACATGGCCCCGGAATACGGCGCCACCGCCGCCATGTTCGCCATCGACGAGCAGACCATCAAGTACCTCAAGCTGACCGGCCGCGACGACGAGCTGGTCAAACTGGTCGAGACCTATGCCAGGGAAACCGGACTGTGGGCCGACACGCTGGCCAAGGCCGAGTACGAGCGCACCCTGCGCTTCGATCTGTCGAGCGTGGTGCGCAACATCGCCGGTCCGTCGAACCCGCACAAGCGCGTGCCGACGTCCGAATTGGCGGCCCAGGGCATCGCCGGCAAAGTCGAGAACGAGCCGGGCCTGATGCCGGACGGCGCCGTGATCATCGCGGCGATCACCAGCTGCACCAACACCAACAACCCGCGCAACATGATCGCGGCCGGCCTCATTGCCCGTAACGCCAACAGGCTGGGCCTCGTGCGCAAGCCCTGGGTCAAGAGCTCGCTGGCGCCGGGATCGAAAGCCGTGGCGCTGTATCTGGAAGAAGCCGGCCTGCTGCCGGAACTGGAAAAGCTGGGCTTCGGCATCGTCGCCTTTGCCTGCACCACCTGCAACGGCATGTCCGGCGCGCTGGACCCGGTGATCCAGAAAGAAGTCGTCGAGCGCGACCTGTACGCGACCGCCGTCCTGTCGGGCAACCGCAACTTCGACGGCCGCATCCACCCCTATGCCAAGCAGGCCTTCCTGGCTTCGCCGGCGCTGGTAGTGGCCTATGCGATCGCCGGCACCATCCGCTTCGACATCGAGAAGGATGTGCTGGGCGTCGACGCCAATGGCAAGGAAATCCGCCTGGCCGACATCTGGCCGAGCGATGCCGAGATCGACGCCGTGGTCGAGCAGTCCGTCAAGCCGCAGCAGTTCCGCAACGTCTACGACGTGATGTTCGCGCGCCAGGAGACGACGGAAGAAGCGGTATCGCCGCTGTACGACTGGCGCCCGATGAGCACCTACATCCGCCGTCCGCCGTACTGGGAAGGCGCGCTGGCCGGCGAGCGGTCTCTCAAGGGCATGCGTCCGCTGGCGGTCCTGGGCGACAACATCACCACCGACCACCTGTCGCCGTCGAACGCGATCATGATGAACAGCGCGGCCGGCGAATACCTGCACAAGATGGGCCTGCCGGAGGAGGACTTCAACTCCTACGCGACCCACCGCGGCGACCACCTGACCGCGCAGCGCGCGACCTTCGCCAATCCGACCCTGAAGAACGAGATGGTGCGCAACCCGGACGGCAGCGTGCGTGCCGGCTCGCTGGCACGCATCGAACCGGAAGGGCAGGTGACGCGCATGTGGGAAGCGATCGAAACCTACATGGAGCGCAAGCAGCCGCTGATCGTGGTGGCCGGCGCCGACTACGGCCAGGGTTCCTCGCGCGACTGGGCGGCCAAGGGCGTGCGCCTGGCGGGCGTGGAAGCGATCGTCGCCGAAGGCTTCGAGCGCATCCATCGTACCAACCTGGTCGGCATGGGCGTGCTGCCGCTGGAATTCATGCCGGGCACGACCCGCCTGACCCTGGGCCTGGACGGCACCGAGACCTATGACGTGGTGGGCGAACGCACGCCACGCGCTACCTTGACCCTGGTCGTGCATCGCAAGAGCGGCGAGACCGTCGAGGTGCCGGTGACCTGCCGCCTGGATACCGCGGAAGAGGTGTCGATCTACGAGGCCGGCGGCGTGCTGCAGCGCTTTGCGCAGGACTTCCTGGCGACTACCAAGGTCGCTGCCTAAACTACCCGTCATTCCCGCGAACTACCCGTCATTCCCGCGAAAGCGGGAATCCATACTGAGCCACAAGTCACGCGACGTATGGATCCCCGCTTTCGCGGGGATGACGGTTCTGGAGCTAACACTCATGCCCCACACCCCACAAATCAAAATCCCCGCCACCTACATGCGCGGCGGCACCAGCAAGGGCGTGTTCTTCCGCCTGCAGGACCTGCCGGAAGCCGCGCAGGTCCCGGGTGAAGCGCGCGACAAGCTCCTGCTGCGCGTGATCGGCAGCCCCGACCCCTACGGCAAGCAGATCGACGGCATGGGCGGCGCCACGTCCAGCACCAGCAAGACGGTGATCGTGGCGAAGTCCACCCGTCCCGGCCACGACGTCGACTACCTGTTCGGCCAGGTCTCGATCGACAAGCCCTTCGTCGACTGGAGCGGCAACTGCGGCAACCTGTCGGCGGCGATCGGCCCCTATGCGATCGCCAACGGCTTCATCGACGCCGACCGCATCCCTGAGAACGGCACCGTCACCGTCACCATCTGGCAGGCCAACATCGGTAAGACCATCGTCGCCCACGTGCCGGTGACGAACGGCGAGGTCCAGGAAACCGGCGACTTCGAACTCGATGGCGTCACCTTCCCGGCGGCCGAAGTCCAGCTCGAGTTCATGGACCCGGCAGCTGAAGCGGAAGGCGAGGGCGGTGGTGCGATGTTCCCGACCGGGAACCTGGTCGACGAGCTCGAAGTGCCGGGCGTCGGCACCCTGAAAGCGACGATGATCAATGCCGGCATCCCGACCATCTTCGTGAATGCCGCCGACATCGGCTACACCGGCAGCGAGCTGCAGGACGCCATCAACGGCGACACGAAGGCGCTGGCGATGTTCGAGCTGATCCGCGCCTACGGCGCCATGCGCATGGGCCTGATCCAGCATCTGGAAGAGGCTGCCAAGCGCCAGCACACGCCGAAGGTGGCCTTCGTGGCGCCCCCGGGCGACTACACGGCGTCCAGCGGCAGGCGGGTAGAGGCGCAGGACATCGACCTGCTGGTGCGCGCGCTCTCGATGGGCAAGCTGCACCACGCGATGATGGGCACGGCGGCGGTGGCGATCGGCACCGCGGCGGCCATTCCCGGCACCCTGGTCAGCCTGGCTGCGGGCGGACGCGCGCACGAGGCGGTGCGTTTCGGCCACCCGTCCGGCACGCTGCGCGTCGGCGCCCAGGCCGAACAGGTGGATGGCGACTGGGTCGTCAAGAAGGCCGTCATGAGCCGCAGCGCGCGCGTACTGATGGAAGGATTCGTCCGCATCCCCGGCGGCACATTCTAACCATTTGTCACACCCTGAGCCCGCCAAGCAACACGGCGGGCTTTTTTTTGCCTGTTTGATATTTACCAACCGATTGTTGGTTTATGATTCTCCCCGGAAAGAGGTCCCTCGACGGACCCGGAGAATGGAACAGGGATGGATCGTGTAACGAGCAAACCGGCCATGGTGGCCGAGGCGCTGGCGCTGCTCGCCGCGCCGGCCTGCGCCTGCGACGCGCAGGGGATGATCTGGGCGGCCAACGCGGCGCTCGAGCGGCTGCATGGGGCGCCGGTCGAGGGCTTGCGCCTGCCGGCATTGTTCTGCGCGCGCAGCATGCCGCAGGCGGCGCACGAGGCCGGCCTGGCGCCGGGCGGTGAACGGCGCTGGCGCGGCCTGCTTGCCGCCGGCAGCCCGGAAGTGCCGCTCGAGGTGCCCGTCGACGTGCGGGCGCAGCCCTTGCCGGCGGCTGCCGGCATCGCGGGCGCCACCTTCGTGTTCGGCGAACTGCCGGGCGCCGGCCAGGGCGAAGGCGTGGACAGCGCGCTGCGCAGCGCCCAGCTGGAACAGGCGGTGGTGCTCGAACATGCGCCGGTCGGCATCGTCGTCACCCTGCCGCACCTGGTCAAGTCCTGCAATCCGCGCATGGCTCACATGCTGGGCTACGAGCCGGATATCCTGGTGGGGCGCGATCCCTGCGAATTCTTCGTTTCGCGCGGCCAGTACGAAAGCTTCATGGAAGAGGCGATCCGGGTGCTGACCGCCGGCGAACTGTTCGAAAAGACCGAGATCCAGCTGCGCCGCTTCGACGGCTCGCTGATCTGGTGCCGCATCCGCGCAAAGGCGGTCGACATGACCTCGCGCGAAGCCGGCACGATCTGGATCCTGGAAGACGTCACCGAGGCGCGCCAGGCCCTGCGCGAAGTGCAGGCGATCATGACCAATGCCTCGATCGGCATCTTCTACACGCGCAACCGCGTCATCACCCGCTGCAACAGCTGCTTCGACCGCATGCTCGGCTATGCCGAAGGCGAAACGGTGGGCCGCTCGACCCGGCTGCTGTTCGTCGACGAGCAGGCTTATCTGCAGCTGGGCGAGATGGCTTACGGCCTGATCGGGCAGGGCAAGCCCTTCCACGGCGAAGACATCATGGTGCGCAAGGACGGCACGCGGATGTGGGTCAAGGTCATCGGCTACGCGGTCAACCGCGAAGCGCCCTCGCAGGGCACGATCTGGATGATCGAGGACCGCACGCGCCAGAAGCGCGACGAGGAAGCGCTGCGCAACGCCGTGCTGGAAAACCAGGCCATCCTCGACAACGCCGTGCTGGGCATCGCCGTGGTCGAGAACGGCCGCACGCTGCGCTGCAACCGCAAGATGGAGGAGCTGTTCGGGTATCCGCACGGCGCGATCGACGGCGCCAGCGTGCGCGCGCTGTATCCCGATCTCGAGAGCTGGGAGACCGCGCGCCGCCAGACCCGCTGCGACTTCGCGTCCGGCCGGGTGCACATGGCCGAATACCAGCTGGCGCGGCGCGACGGCACGCGTTTCTGGGCGCGCCTGTCGGGCCGCCCCTTCGACATGGCCGAGCGCAGCGGCCGCAGCGTGTGGCTGATCGACGACGTCACCGACCAGCGCGAAGCGGCCGACGCCCTGCGCCGCGCGCGCGACGAGCTCGAGGTGCGGGTCGAGGAGCGCACCGCCGAACTGGCCGGCGCCAACCGCCAGCTGCAGGCCGAGATCGTCGAACGCCGCCAGGCCGAGGCCCGGGTGCACCACATGGCCTACCACGACGCGCTCACCGGCCTGCCGAACCGCGCGCTGCTGTCGGAGCGCCTGGACCGGGCGATGCTGGCGGCACGCCGCGACGGCCGCAAGCTGGCCGTGATGTTCATCGACCTGGACCGCTTCAAGACCATCAACGATTCGCTCGGCCACCTGACCGGCGACCACCTGCTGAAGGAAGTCGCGAACCGCCTGTGCCGCGTGGTGCGCGCGGTCGATACCGTGGCGCGCCTGGGCGGCGACGAATTCGTGGTGCTGGTGCCTGGCGTACGCGTGCCCGAGGAATGCGCGCTGGTCGGCGAGAAGATCATCGCCGCGATGGCCGAGCCGGTGCGCTTCGAGGGCCGCAACCTGCACATCTCGCCGTCGATCGGCATCTGCCTGTGCCCGGACGACGGCGAGGATGTCGAGACCCTGATGCGCAAGGCCGACAGCGCGATGTACCATGCCAAGGCATCGGGCCGCAACAACTACCAGTTCTTCGCGGAGAACATGAACGCCGCCGCGGCCCGCCATTTCGAACTCGAGACCAGCCTGCGCGGCGCGCTCGAGCGCAAGGAATTCACGCTGTTCTACCAGCCCATCGTGTGTACGCGCGACCGCCGCGTGCAGGCCATGGAAGTGCTGCTGCGCTGGTGCCGCCCCGGCCACGGCCTGGTCGCGCCCGACGATTTCATCCCCATGCTGGAAGAGAACGGGCTGATCGTGCCGGTCGGCGAATGGGTGATCCGCGCCGCCTGCGAGCAGGCGATGGCGTGGCAGCGCGCCGGCCTGGCGCCGGTGCCGCTGGCGGTGAACCTGTCGGCGCGCCAGTTCATGCACCGCGGCCTGATCGACGCCATCCGGCGCATCCTGGACGAGACGGGCGTCCATCCGTCCATCCTGGAATTCGAGATCACCGAGACCGCGCTGATGCAGCACGGCCGCCAGACCCTGGACACGCTGGCGCAAATCTCGAACATGGGCATCCGCCTGTCGATCGACGACTTCGGCACCGGCTATTCGAGCCTGGCCTACCTGAAGCGCTTCCCGGTCCACAAGATCAAGATCGACCGCGCCTTCGTGCGCGACCTGGAGAGCAGCAGCGAGGACAGGGCGATCGTCGCCGCGATCATGGCGCTGGCCGGCAGCCTGCAGCTGTCGGTGGTGGCGGAAGGGGTGGAGACGCAGGCCCAGCTCGCGCTGCTGCGCGAGCATGGGTGCGACCTGGCCCAGGGCTATCTGTTTGCGAAGCCGGCCGAGGCGGCCGAGGCTGTCGACCTGCTGTCCTGAATCACATCGGCGGCTGGCCGTTGGAGGCCGTGACGCCGGCATCCACCGGCAGGTTGACGCCGGTGATCAGGCGCGCATCCTCGCTGGCCAGGAAGGCCATGACCGCCGCGACGCCTTCCGGATCCTCGGGCGCGCCGAGCGGCATGCGCTCCTTGAACTTGGCGACCAGTTCGGCATCCTTCAGCATGTCCTCGGTCATGCCGGTTTTCGTGAAGCTCGGGTTGACCGCGTTGACGCGCACGCCGTCCTTGCCCGCGTCCAGCGCCATCGCGCGCACCATGTTGCTGACCGCGCCCTTCGAGGTGTTGTAGGCGAAGGTGTTCCAGTCGCCGCCCAGCCCGGATACGGAAGAGGTCATGACAATCGAACCGCGTACTTTCACGAGTTCGGGCATCGCCGCCTTGGCCATGTGGAAGTAGCCGGCCACATTGACCGCCAGGACGCGGTTGAAGTCTTCTTCGCTGGTCTGCATGATGTCGCCTTCGACCGCAACGCCGGCGTTGTTGATCAGGACATGCAGCCCGCCGAAACGCTCGACGGCGGCCTTGACCGCGGCCGTGGCGGTGGCCTTGTCGGCGGTGTCGCCGGTCTGCACCAGCACGCGGTCCTGCGGCAGGCCGGCGGCGGCTTCCTCGAGCCCGGTTTCGTCGATGTCGAGCATGACGACGCGGGCGCCTTCGTCCAGAAAGCGCCGCGCGGTAGCCAGGCCGATGCCGGACGCCGCGCCGGTGACGATGACGGTCTTGTCTTTGAAACGGTCCATCCTTCCTCCTGCAAAGTGAGTCGGCCAATGTGGCCATGACCTTAGCACAGGGGTGTGGAAGGCGGCATTCCAGTACTGCCGAGCAAGCTTACTCGATGGTGGCGATCACCGGCGTGTGGTCGGACGGCTGCTCCCACTTGCGCGGCTCGCGGTCGATGGTGCAGGCGGTGCAGCGCTGCGCCAGGCTGCTCGAGAGCAGGATATGGTCGATGCGCAGGCCGCGATTGCGGCGGAAGGCCATCATGCGGTAGTCCCACCAGCTGTACTGCTTTTCGGGCTGTTCGAACAGGCGGAAAGCATCGGTCAGGCCCAGCGCGATCAGCTCGCCCAGCGCGGCGCGTTCTGGTTCCGAGCAGTGGATTGCGCCCGCCCATTCGACCGGGTCGTAGACGTCGCGGTCGTCCGGGGCGATGTTGTAGTCGCCCAGGATCGCGAAGTCCGGGTGCGCCGCCATCTCTTCCTGCACCCACTTGCGCAGCGCTGTCAGCCAGGCCATCTTGTAGGCGAACTTGTCGGAGCCGACTGCCTGGCCGTTCACGACGTAGGCGCAGATGATGCGCACGCCCTGCACCGTGGCGGCGATCAGGCGCTGCTGTTCGTCGGGGTAGTGCGGGTTGTTGCGCACCACGTCGGTCAGCGGATGCCTGGACAGGATCGCGACGCCGTTATATGTCTTCTGGCCGGTGAACGCGACTTCGTAGCCCGCCGCGTTGATCTCGGCGACGGGGAATTTATCGTCGGTGAGCTTGGTTTCCTGGATGCATAGCACGTCGACCGGGTTCGCGGCAAGCCATTGCAGCAGGTGAGGCAGGCGGACTTTCAGGGAGTTGACATTCCATGTCGCAATTTTCATTATTCTGAGGATTCCAAAGATCGTGAGCCCTGCATCTTAATGGTTCAAGCAGCCTTGAGAAAGCCTTCTCCACATTCCTGTCGGAATTGCTTACAAATCCTTGTGAACAGAACTCGAATCCCTATATAAGCGATTGATTTTAAACAGAATGCTAAAGAAGGAATGCATTTTGCTTAACATCTCGATGAAAATGAATTGGCAAGGAACGTTGTTTTTCTGAAATGTATTGACGTAAACCTATGCACTGGTGCAATTATTTGTAGAAAAAGCAACCTTGATATCGTAGAATTATTGCTTGATGAGAAAAATATATTTCCCAAGTCTGGCAAACTCGGCCGAACTGTGACAAGATGTAACAATCGCGGCAAGAGAGGGAACGATTACGTATCTTTTTCCCTTCTAAAAGAAAATGTTGCAGTACGCCAATATAGCTTGTAGTATTTGCATATTTCTTTGAAGTCAAGTATCTCTTGGCAATTCATTGCTTTTGATAGGGTTGCCCGGGCCGGGTATGCTTACCGGTGACTGGCAGGTGTGTAACGATCGCGGATCCGAAGCAGGATTTGCACACAGCTTTTGTAAAGGACAGCAATGCGTCAAGCATTCGAAGCATGGGCCCAACGCGATGGCCACATAGTCCGGCGCCGTGAGGACAAGCCGGAAGAGTATCTGGTGTACGAGACCCAGCGCCGCTGGCTGATCTGGCAGGCTGCCCTGGCGCATGGCGCGAAGGCGGTCGAGGCGCAGCAGGCCACCCAGGCGCAGAAATTCGCACCGAGCGAGGACAAGGCCCCGGTCATGCTGGCCGACGAAGCCGCGGTGCGTAACCGCGTGCTGAACGAGGTGCTGGATGCCTTCAGCGAACTCGACGAGAGCGCCGGCGTCGAAGGCATCGTCCGCGTGATCCAGGGCCTCAAGAAGAAAAGCCAGGCCCAGAGCCAGAGCCAGAGCCGCCAGGTCGAAGAACAGACCTGATGCGCTACCGCCACTACAAGGGCGGGGTGTACGAGCTGGTCTGCGAGGCCGTGCTCGAGGCGGATCACACGCCGGTGATGGTCTACCGGGGTGAGGACGGACGCATCTGGGTGCGTCCGAAGGCCGTCTTTTTCGAAACGGTCGAGCTGGGCGGGGCGCAGATGCCGCGCTTTGCGCTCATGTCTGCGGCTGCGCTGCCGTAAACGGCGCATGAACAGATTTTTTCTTTCGGCCACGCTCACGGCGGCGCTGGGCATCGGCCTGGCCGGCTGCGTCGGCAGCGGCGGCATCAATGGTATCAACGGCGGCGACTCTCCCGAGCAGCAGCTGGAAGTGCACGCCATCCTCGACCACCGTGAAGTCGCCGGCGTCGGCTGCCTGCTGGCGAACGATGTCGGGCGCTGGTTCGTGGTGGCGCCCGGACGCGTCACCGTCACGCGCAGCAGCAAGCCGCTGGCGGTGTCCTGCAAGCGCGACGGCGTCGGCAGCGCCGACGAATGGTGGGGCGCGCATTACCGTTCCAGCCGGCTGGTCGGCAACATCCTGTTCAGCGCCGGCCTGCGCGACTACGTCGAAGGCAATTACGCCTACGCGCCCATCGTGACCGTCGCCATGCACCCGGCCAGGGCCGGGGAAGGCGGGCACGCTCCTGCCGACCAGGGCACGCCGGTCTTTTGACTCCGGGTCACAAATGAAAAAAGGACGCCGAGGCGTCCTTTTTCGAATTCCTTCGAAGCTTGTACGCGCTTACACGCGATTCAGCAGGAAAGTCGTCAGCAGCGGCACCGGACGGCCGGTCGCACCTTTCGACGCACCCGATTTCCAGGCGGTGCCGGCGATGTCCAGGTGGGCCCAGGGGTAGTTGCGGGTGAAGTTCTCCAGGAAGGCGGCTGCAGTGCACGAAGCGCCGCCCGGGCTGCCGATGTTGGCCAGGTCGGCGAAGTTCGACTTCAGCTGCTCGTTGTACTGCTCGCCGATCGGCAGGCGCCATGCGGTATCGCCGGTCTGCCTGCCGGCGTCCATCAGCTCCTCGGCCAGCGCGTTGTGCTGGTCGTCGTGGCGGGTGAACAGGCCCGAATTGTGGTGGCCCAGCGCGACGATGCAGGCGCCGGTCAGGGTCGCGATGTCGACCACGGCGGCCGGCTTGAAGCGCTCGGCGTAGGTCAGGGCATCGGCCAGCACCAGGCGGCCTTCGGCGTCGGTATTCAGGATCTCGATGGTGG
>Ga0265798_10005567_pt1 | contig 16855 bp, 15 predicted proteins | sample P3T30metagenome_FD_192430 | JGI IMG/M metagenome (GOLD analysis project Ga0265798, IMG submission 192430) | Plant litter microbial communities from East Loma Ridge, Irvine, California - P3 T30 | ecosystem: Environmental > Terrestrial > Plant litter > Unclassified | place: USA: California... | reverse complement strand
TGCGCGACTGCCAATGACAACTCAGAATCGGCGTAGTCCACGTGCCGATCCATGCCCTGCCCATCCTCAAGCCCAATGCCCTCACCCCCTGCCACGGCGCTGCTGCTCACCGGCGGCGGTGCCCGCGCCGCCTACCAGGTCGGCGTGCTCGAGGCGGTCGCTGAACTGCGCCGCGGTGCCGGCCTGGCAGCCGGGCGCAACCCGTTCTCGATCATCACCGGCACCTCGGCTGGCGCCATCAACGCCGCCGCGCTGGCCTGTGGCGCAGACGACTTCGATGCCGCCGTGCAGCGCATGGCAGCAGTCTGGCGCCAACTGCGTGTCGAGCAGGTCTACCGCACCGACATGTTCGCGATGCTCGATGCGGCGGCGCGCTGGCGCCTGATCCTCGGCGTGGGCCAGTTGCTCGCGCGCTGGGTAAGGCTCAAGCCACGCTCGCTGCTCGACAACGCGCCGCTGGCCGAGCTGCTGGCGCGCATGGTGCCCTTCGAGCGCCTGCCCGGGCTGCTGAACGACGGCCACCTCGACGCGCTGGCCGTGACCGCGTCGAACTACAGCTCGGGCGAGCACGTGACCTTCTTCGAAGCGCGCAAACCCATGATGCCGTGGACGCGCTCGCAGCGAAGGGCCGTAGCGGACCGCATCACGCATGCGCACCTGCTGGCGTCGTCGGCGATCCCCTTCGTCTTCCCGGCAACGGCGCTGACTATGCATGGGCACATCGACTACTTCGGCGATGGCTCGATGCGCCAGACCGCGCCGACGTCGGCCGCCATTCACCTGGGCGCGCAGCGCATCCTGGCCGTAGGTGCCGGCCGTATGACCGAGCCCGTGGACGCCGACGGCCCCCATACGTTGCGCGGCGAGCCGACGTTGGCGCAAATCGCCGGCCATGCAATGTCGAGCATCTTTCTGGATTCGCTCGGGGTGGACGTGGAACGCCTGCGCCGCATCAACGACACGCTGGGGCTCATTGCGCCCGAGGCGCGCACCGGCACGCGCTTGCGGCCGATCGAACTGCTGCTGATCGCGCCGTCGGAACGCATCGACACCATCGCTGCGCGCCATGCCGACGCACTGCCCGGCGTGGTGCGGCGACTGCTGGCCAGCGGCAGCGGCCCGGGGAACGGCAAGTCGCCAGCGCGCAGTGCAGCGCTCGCAAGCTATCTGCTCTTCGAACCAGGCTTCACCGGCGAGCTGATGGCCCTGGGCCGCGCCGACACGCTGGCGCAGCGCGATGCGGTGTGCCGCTTCTTCGGCTGGCCGCCGGCCCAGGGCCTGTGAACGCGCTTTCTGCAGATTGCCTGAGCTGGCCCCACTCAAACAACAGGTTGTCCGGTCTCTGGTTTCGCCCTGACAAAGCCGATCGCCTCTTCATAAGTGCGAAGCACGACGTGCAATCCGCCGTTCTGCTCGGGCTCGGGTCGCGACGCTTGCGTTGCCAGCGGGAAGAACCCGATCCGAGGAAGAAGCAGCGGAATCTGCTGCAGCGCGTGTGCCACGGTGCGCGTTCGCGCATCAGAACCTTCGTCTGTCATGCCCACCAGTATCACGAGCGCCACGCTGTCGGCGCTGGCCTCTGGCGGTTCGTCGGCGAAATCCGCCAGAGACAGATGACGCGCATCCGCACCGGCATCTCGCAGTACCCGCACCAGAATCTCTGCACCCAGGTCGTCGACCGGCAGACCGACGCCTACACACAGGGTGATGGTGCCCGGTCCGACGTTCAGTGATCCCTGCCATTTTCCCAACTCGGCTTCACGCTGCCGGCGCAATTCGGTGCCGGGGTCTCCAATCCCGATCGGAGACCTGGAACGTGCTCGTTTCTTCGCTCGTCGGCCCTCTGGCCCGACCATGCTCAGCAAGGCGGTGATGGAACGGCGCACATTGCTTTCCTGCACCGGAGAAATCGTACCGGCCTCGAAGTCCACACTGGCCATGCGGAAGGCGGGCATCATGACATCGTCGCAATAACGGGCCAGGGAGTGGTGTTCAAGATAGCGGCGGCAGTCTGCAATCAGCTCGTTCGCATCGCCCGCCAATGAGCGCTGATAAAAGCGCTCTGACAGCGTCAAGGCAGCGGTGTCGCCAAAGAGTATCTCGAGGAATGCGAGACTTTTCACATGACGACCCGCGACGACCAGGCAGAGCGTCATCGGCGTGGACAGCAGCAAGCCAATCGGCCCCCAGATCCAGCTCCAGAACACCGCGGCCAGCACCACCGAGATGGGCGACAAACCCGTGCTGTGGCCATACAACCAGGGCTCAACCACCTGGGAGGCCAAGACTTCAACGGCCGCAAACGCTGCCAAGGCATAGATGCACAACGCCCACCCGGGCTCGACCGCCGCCGTGAACGCGGCAACGCACGCGGCCGCCACAAAAATACCGACATACGGCACGAAGCGAAGCAATGCCGTCAGGGTCGCCCAAAGCAGTGCCTGCGGCACGCCAAGGCAGGCAAGTGCGACGCCCAGCACGGCGCCGACCCCCACGTTGATCCCCAGTTGGGACACAAAATAGCGCGACAGGCGCTCACCGGCATCATTGAGCGCGTGTGTCGTGGCGCGAAGCTCGCGAGATCCGATCAGACGAATAAAGCGGTCGCGCAAGGACGCATGTTCCAGCAGCGCGAAGATCAAGGTGATCAGGACGACGGCAGCGGTGCCCACCGGTCCCGATACGGAAGACAGCACGCGCAACAAGATGGCCAGCGGCGTGGGATGCGGTTCTCGTACTTCGACGGGAACGACGGCGGTGGAAGGTTTGGCCTGGTTCAGCCCTTGCCTTGAATTTGGCGACGCATTCGATCCAGTCGCAGCATGACCATCGACACGCCCGAAAATGTTCGCCGACTCTCCCTCGAAGGCGTCCAGATGTCTTGCGGCAAAAGACTGAACCACCTGCACTTTGGCGCGCAATGTCTGCTCGTATTCCGGCAACTTCTGGCCCATGGACGAGAGTTGCAGCACGATGGCGAACGCCACGCCCGCCAAGACCAGTGAGACCAGCCCGACCGCCGACAGGACAGCGCCAACCTGGCCCAGGCCACAGCGTCTGGCCATCCTGACGAGGGGTGACACCAACAAACTCAGGATCAGCGCCAGCGTGATCGGCACCAGCACCTCGCGCCCGACATACAGCAACGCCAATATTGCAGACGCGGCCAATATCTTCAGCGCCTGCGTGGCAGGTGTCACGAGCACGTCGGCACCTTCCGGGCGCGAGCTGAGCGTCATAAGGGATCAATCCGAGAATGTTGTACGGCCTCAACTCTAAAGCGCCAGGGCGGCGTCCGCCAGCGAGCAAGCAATAATGGGGGCCACCCACGTTCATCGTCCCGATCATGCCCGCTGACGGTTCCACCACGGCCAGACCCGATGCCTTGCGTCATGCCTTGCGCATTGCGCTGGTCTACCTGCTGGTGCGTTGCATTCCAGAACTGTTGTTCTACGGTCTGAACGCCCTGCCCGCCGACACCCTGAAATCGCTGGTAGAAGACCATGCGTTCTGGCTGCGCCACATCTTCCCGATCGTGCCGCTGCCAGCGCACAGCTTGCCCATTGGTTTCCAGCAGTCGTTTGCGCTGCTGCCCGTGCTGCTGGTGGAAGTGCTTCTGGTCTTTTTGTTCAGCACGGGATTTCTGCGCAGTACACCTTCAGCCCCCTCAATCAAGGACCCACGCCGCTGGGTCATATTGATCGCGGCAACCCTGGTGTGGTCTGTCGCAGTGCGCCACCAGCTTCTCGACCTCGTTCAGGACGACGCGATACAAAATCTGCAGGCCATTCAAACTCAGGACAATTGGGTGGACGAACTGCCGCGGTTCCTGGTCAAGGCACAGGCAATGTTCCTCGGCATCGTGTATGGCACCGCCGCGCTGTGGGCCTTGCTGCCGACCTGGCTACACTTCCGATTCGCCCGGCGCCAGGCGGTCGATGCAGGCGCCATCGCGCAAACCGACAATCAGACCCAAGATGGCGCGCCGCTCGCGCGAGCAACGGTTTTCGCCAGTTTCCTTTTGGGAAGCCTGTCGCTGCACATCGTCTTGCTGGGCGTCATTTGCGTCGGACTCTGGCCATGGACGGCCGCGTCCTTGCGCATTCCTTTCCCAAGGGACGTGCTGAGCGAGATGAGCGGGCCGATGACGCTGAACCAGATCGTGTTCGGCAGCCTGGTGTGCGCCCTGGCGGCTTACGTCTATGCCAGACGTGCCCGCGTCGACGCAGCGTCCGGCAAGCAGTTGGTCATCAAACCCGCGCTCGCCGGCGTCGTCGCATACCTGCTCGCCGGCTTCCTGTTGCTGGCGGCGGTCTGGGTCATTGCGTGGCTGAACCCCGGCATCTTCGAATCGACACTTGAAGGCCTCGCCCAGAAGCCGGAAAGCGGCATCGTCTTCGCGTTGGCGCTCAACCTGGGCAGCCTGGTCCTGCTGTGCCTTGCAGGCGGCCGGATGCGCGCGTCGCCATACCGTTGGAGCGCGTTGCTGGGCGTGTTGGTCTTGCTGACCTTGGTCCCCGCCTACGTCACCTGGACGCTGATCGGCACCACCAAAGGCATGGTAGGCGCCGAGCCCGGCGCGGCCATTACGGGCGGGCTTGGCGATGCCCGATGGCGCAACATGGAACAGTGGTGCACCGGCGTCGTGGAAACCCGCCACGGCACCTGGCTGGTCGGACGCAGCGACGACGCTGGCCCTGCCGCTTCCTACGTACCCGAGGGCACGCCCGACTTGACCCGCCTGATGACCGCAGACGGTGAGGCGAACGAGTCACTGGGCCGCGGCGGCTTCGGTTCCCGCCCCACGCTGACCACACTCGCGCGCCTGCAGGACGACGGCAAATTCAAGCTTGTGGCCACCGTTCCCGACGTGGCCTGCCTGATTGTCTCGCCCCGCGACGACACGCTTTATTTGCTCACCGGCCTCGATCGTCCTGATTCCGCAGCGTCGTCCGAACCGCAGCAGACCGCCGTGTTCCGATCGACCGATCATGGCAAGTCTTGGGCGTGGATGAAATCGGGACTCATGCCCGAGGCCGATCAGCTTGCCTGGAACCTCCATCCCACCTTCGGGCCTGGGCAAAGCATGTGGGCATGGGGCTCGGAAGCCGCAGAGGAAGAGGAAGCCGCCGACATGTCCGACCCTCCGCTGCCGGAAGAAACACGCAAGTCGGCAGATGGCACCGAACTCAAGCCCACCGCCCTCTTCCACTCCGCCAACGGCGGCGAGACATCGACGGCCATCTACGGCCCTGCCCCCTTGATTGCCCCGCAGTCCTACCTGCGCGAGATGACCGGGGAACCCGATGCCGACTTCTCCGGTCGGCGGGACATGGACCAGACGCGCTTCGTCGTGCAGATCGACGACACGCGCGCGTATGCGTGGGCGTCCGAATTCATGTGGTATCGGGTCGGCAAGGACCGCCGCCGGCTGATACTGAGCAGCCGCGCCGACCTCACGCGATCCGGCCCGAACGGCGACTGGCAGATCACACGCGTCACCCGCCAGCCCGGCACGCGGATCGCCCACCTGCGCAGCGCGCATGACGGCCGAACCTATGCGGTCTTGCAGGACAAAGATGGCGAGTGGTTGGCCAAGCTGGACACCAAGACCGGCGAATGGGTCGAACGACAGAAAACGCCCAGCCTGCTACCCGCCTGGATGGCCCAGGACCGCACGTCGACGCGCTACTTCTGGAACAACGGTGACTACCAGGTGCTCAGCCAATCGGGCGACACGATGGTGTCCAGGGCACTGATCCCCTTCCTGAAAAAGCAGGCCGAGATCGACACCGAAGCCCACTTCTACACGCGCGACGGCGGGCGCAGCTGGCATCAGCTGGCCATTCCCGGGTACCTGGGCGTCATGGGTTTGTCTTCGCAAGGCAGCAAGCTGTACTGGAGCAAAGGCAACTGGTACAGCGACAAGGAGCCAGTGCAGTGGGAATACGACCTGGCGAAGTAATGATGGACTGACGTGCGCTTCCGACTACGCATGAACATCAAACAGGCCGACACGATCGGCCGACCTGGAGAACTGTCATCAATGGGTTTGCTGTGCGATCTTTTCGTGGCCGACCGGAATGCGGCCTTGTCCTACGCAGACATGGCGCGCGAGGGTGCCCCCGACCGGTCCGAGGGCCTGTCCGTCCGTGAATTCAAGGGTTTGACCAGCCTGGAGTTCGGCACGCTGTGGGCCATCCTGGAAAAACGGGAATGGGACGTCGACCGCCACATGCTCATCGATGTGGCGTTTGGCGAAGAACATGAATCCTGGCTGCATCAATTCCAGGACGAATACGTGGAACTGCTGGCCGCGCTCGACGCCGATGGCATGCAAGCCGCTGCACAGGAATGGGCGGCGTCCGAGGAGCTGGACTGCGATGCGGAAGCCGTGCTGCCGGTAGTGCAAGCGCTTGTCGAGCTGTCTCGCGAAGCCCTGGCGCAGGACAAAGAGCTATACATGTGGGGATCTTTGTAGGCGCGGTCCTGCAAGGGACGGGGGTGGCCCGGATGCCGGCCCCCCCTGCGTACCCACCGTACCCGGCGATCGAAGGAGCAATCTGCATTGCGCACATCATTCCCCCGCGCCGTCCATGCTCACCTGGAAATCACCCTAGCATTTGCTCAGGTCTTTCATCTGGATCATGCCGTTCTCTCGGTGTTTCTTTTCAGGCGTTTGCTCAGCCGTGACAGCAGGTAGCAGATCACCAAATACACCAATGCCACGAACAGGTACAACTCCACCAGGCGTCCGTCACGCTGGGCGAACTTGCTGGCCGCACCGGTAAAGTCTGCGATCGACAGCACATACACCAACGAGGTGTCCTGAAACAGGATGATGGTCTGGGTCAGCAGCAACGGCAGCATGCGCCGCAACGCTTGCGGCAGTATTACGTAGAACATCGCTTGCGCTGGGCCCAGGCCCAGGGCCTGGGCTGCATGCTTCTGGCCGCGGGAAATACTCTGGATACCGCCGCGGATGATCTCGCTGTAGTACGCAGCCTCGAACATGCAGAACGTCACGAAGGCGGTGACCACCGGGCCTATCTGCACCGGGCGTTCGGTGTGGAAGGCCATCTGCAGCAACAGCGGCATCAAAAAATAGAACCAGAAGATCACCAGTACCAGCGGAATACTGCGCATGACAGTGACGTAGCCCAGGGCAAAGCCACGCATCACGGGGTTGCCCGACAAGCGCATCAATGCCAGCAGGGTTCCGGCCACGATGCCCACCGACATCGCCACAAACGTCAGCAACAGGGTGAACTTCAGGCCGTTCCATAGCGCGGGCATTGCCCGCGCAATCACACTGAGGTCTAGATCGAACATGACTTACCTCGTCGCGCCGCGAACGGTCAGGGAGCTTTCGATACGACCCATGACAAACGTCATCAACAGAGAAATGACCACGTAAATCACCGTCGCCGCGGTAAAGGCTTCAAAGGTATTGAATGAGTACTCGCTGACGCTGCGCGCCTGCGCGGTCAACTCCAACAGGCCAATGGTCAACGCTACCGAAGAGTTTTTCAGGGTGTTGAGTGCCTCGGAAGTCAAGGGCGGGAACACCACGCGGATCGCCTGCGGCAGCAGCACACTCAGGTACATCTGCGTGGGCCGCAGGCCGAGAGCCAGGGCCGCATTGCGCTGGCCACGGGCGACCGACTCGATGCCAGCCTTGAACAGCTCGGAAAGCTTGGCCGACGTGAACAGGGTCAGGGCCGCGACGGCACTGAAGAAAGATGGGTATGGCAGGTCTTGCTTGAGGTAATCGCCCCAGGAAACAGGCAGCAGTTCAGGTACCACGAAGAAGCAGATGAACATCTGCACCAGCAAGGGGATGTTGCGGAATACCTCGGTGTACAGATTGCCCAGCCAGACCAGCGGGCGCACCGTACTGGTACGAAGGGTACCGACCAGGCCGCCGATCAGAAACGCCATGACAAACGCGGCGAGGGTGGTAGCCAGGGTCCAGCAGGTGCCGGTGACCAACCATTGCAAATACGAAGCTGACTCTCCGGGAGCAAAATCCCAGAACACGCTCCAGTTCCAGTTGTAATCCATGCCAACCAACGTTCAGGGAAAAGCACTGCATGCGGTCAGGCAAACAACGACGCGGCGCAGGTACGCCGCGTCAGTGCCTGGCTCGAAGGTGACGGATCAAACGCCCGTGTCGTTCGGGTTGGCGATGGCCTTCTTCAATGCATCGCTCATCGGCAGGTTGATCGTCGCGTTTTTCGGCGGGATCGGCTGCTGGAACCATTTGGGATACTGGGTTTCGATCACACCAGTGCTGTACAGCTTGCGCAGCACATCATCGGCGAAGGTCTTGAACTGCGGGTCGTTCTTGCGAATGCCGATGGCATAGGGTTCGGCTGACATCGCTTCAGGCAGCAAGGAGTAGGCGTCCGGACTGCGGCTTTGGGCGATGGTTGCCATCAACTGCACGTCGTCGTTGATATAGGCCACGGCGCGGCCGGTTTCCAGCATCAGGAAGGCTTCGGCGCCGTCCTTGGCGTTGAGAATTTTCAGGCCCAGCTGTTTGTCGCGGTCCAGGTTCTTGGTGATCCACTCGCCGCTGCCGCCGGTGATCACTACCACCGACTTGCCCTTCAGATCATCCACGCTGTTGATGCCGGCGGTTTTCTTGACGGCGTATTTGGCGCTGGCAATGTAGCTGGTCAGCAAAAAGCCGATCTGCTTCTGGCGCTCGACGGTGTTGGTGGTAACGCCGCATTCCATGTCGATCGTGCCATTGATCAGCAACGGGGTACGGGTCGCCGCAACCACCGATACGTACTCGGTTTTGAGATTCGGCTCACCGAGCTTGACCTTGATCTGATCGACGATTTTCTGGCATAGCTCGATGCTGTAGCCGATAGGCTGCTGGGCGTCGTTCAGATACGAAAAAGGCAGCGACGCATCGCGGTAGCCGAGCGTGACGGTGCCCGACTCCTTGATTTTTTTCAGCGTACCGGTCAGGTCTTCAGCCTGCGCAGCGCCTGCACCCAGGCAAACGGCGAAAACCAAGGCAAGCAGCTGTTTTTTTTGATCGAGCATGGGGGTCTCCGATGTTGTTGTAATAATTCAGGCACAACGAAAAGCGAGAGCTTCAGCGCAAGGCTGAAAGCGCTTCGCGAATGGCAACGACAGCTTTGCTTATCTGCTCGCGTGAGGTGGCAAATGACAGTCGGAAGTAACCTGGCATGCCAAACGCCACACCCGGGACGACGGCGACACCGGCGTGGTCGAGCAGGTATGCCGACAGCGCAACGTCGTCACTGAGCACCTGGCCCTGCGGAGTGGTGCGGCCAAACAGCTGGCTGCATTCAGGGAAGGCGTAGAACGCACCGGCCGGCGCGCTCAGGCGCAGGCCCGGGCATTGGCTCAGGCCATCTACCAGCAGCTTGCCGCGCTGGGCATATTCTTTGGCGCTGCTGCTGACGAAATCCTGTGGACCTTCGAGGGCGGCGCGTGAGGCTTCCTGGCTGATGGCGCTTGCGCCAGAAGTGCTTTGTGACTGGATCTTGCTGATGGCGGCGATCAGTCCCTTGGGACCTGCGCCGTAGCCGATGCGCCAGCCGGTCATGGCGTAAGCCTTGGCCACGCCGTTGATCAGCAGGGTGCGCTCGCGCAGCTGCGGGCAGGCGCTGGCAAACGACACGAACGGCTGGTCCGCGAGCAGCACGTGCTCGTAGATCTCATCGGACATCACTAACACATTCGGGAAATCTTCCAGCACCTTGCCCAGCGCCTGCAGCTCCGCTTCAGAGTAAATCGCGCCGCTGGGGTTGGACGGTGAGTTGAGAATCAGCCAGCGGGTCTTGTCGCTCAGCGCGGCTTGCAGTGCCTGCGCCGTGAGCTTGAAGCCGGCGTCGACGCCGCATGGAATGATCCGCACCACGCCGCCGTTCAAGGTGACGATATCGGAGTAGGACACCCAGTACGGCGCAGGAATAACCACCTCGTCGCCGGGTTCCAGGGTCGCAACGAAGGTGTTGTAGATGATCTGTTTGGCGCCGTTGCCGACGGTGATTTCATCTACGCCATAGCTGAGGCCATTTTCACGCTGAAACTTGTCAACGATGGCCTTGCGCAAGGCCAGTGTTCCTTGCGGTGCGGTATAGCGAGTGTGTCCGTCGAGCATCGCTCGGTGCGCGGCCTCGATGATGTGGCCGGGGGTATCGAAGTCGGGTTCGCCCAGACTCATATCAACAATGTCGCGGCCCTCGCTGGCCAGCTGCTTGGCGCGCATGGAGATGACCATGCTGGGCGACGAAGAAATTTGGCGAACCCGCTTGCTTTCAAAATTCATGAAAAACTGCCTTCCTTATAGTCGTGCGCCAGGGCCATCAAGACATCCTGCCGTCCTAGTTGTAGGACGTAGTATGACACGGGAAAAACGACTTCAATCGTCAAAACGTCTAAAAAATTCAGCAGCCTGAAGCGGGTTTTGCGGAGCAGTATTTGAAGCAGTTTGGCGCGGGCGGCGGATGGCCCAGCGGACGACACGATTGCGTTTTCCACTCGCCAACTGGATCTGGCAAAAGATGTCGTCGCAACTGACGACGATATCGCCGGCGGCACCTATCTCGTTAGCCGGAGATGGCTGAACGACCGTCTTGCTGATTGCAAGACTCGCGGCAAGCGCTACGTCTTTCGCGGTTCATGAGGCTTGGACCAAAAGCTTCACGCGTCACATGGAATTTCGCGAGGTCTTCGGTTGAAGCTGGGTAAGCGGCTGTCGATCCCATCGTGACGGATAGCCGCTCGCCGACGCTGAGTCAGCCGCCATCAATTAACTCGGAACGGGTGCACCCTCGGGCTGATGGAATCCAAAATTGGCCTTTCGCGAGCAAGCATCCCGTTGTACGACCGATGTCAACCTTCGTAACTGCCGCCGTATTCCTTTGCGACCAAATCGGCTTGTGCATTGCCGCTCTTGATCAGACCCAGGATCATGTCCGCCACCAATTCTGGTGGGTGTGCGAACGAAACGGTTTCGGCCTCCTGTGCCTTCGCAGAGGTCCGGCCCGATTTCACCGAGCCGTAGAACTCGGTGGTGGTGATGGAGGGGTGCATGATGGAAACGGCGATACCCGCTTCCGCCAGCTCCAGGCGCGCGACGCTCGAGAGCATGTTCAGCGCAGCCTTCGAGCTGGTATAGGCGGCCGAGCCTGCGTAGGTGGCAAGCGTAGCGCCCGAACTCACGTTGACGATGCTCCCGCGCCCCTGCTTGCGCATATGGGGGATGACAGCTTGCATCATGGCAAGTGGCGCCACGCTGTTGAGATCGAGCAGCGCTTTGAAATCCTCCAGCTTGATTTCTGCGATGGTGGCGTGCAGCCCCTGTCCTGCATTGTTGATCAATACATCGATGCGTCCAAACTTCGAGATGGTGGCGTCGATGGCGTGTTGCACCTGCTCGGGCCTGGTGACATCGCATACCAATGCCAGGGCATCCCCGAGCTCTTGTGCCAAGGCTTCGATGCGATCCCGCCGACGGGCAAGCAACACCACCCGCGCGCCGGCGCGAGAAGCCGCGCGCGCAGTGGCTTCTCCAATTCCGGATGAAGCCCCGGTCACCACGACCACGGCATTTTTAATGTCCATCAAATATCTCCCTCGATTTAGCTGTTGCGGGCGAGTCAATGCCGCGGCAGCTTGCGTAAAAGCGCCACCGTGTCACCCAGCGGATTGGCATCGTGAGCCGCTTGAAAGTTGCTCAACGCACGTGGGTACAAGCTTATGGCGCAGCGCCAAGCGATGCTTGCAGGATCCCACCAAGAATTTGCCCATTCCTGCCAATGTGCTTAGATTCGCCTTTTGGGTTTGGCAAAACGGCAAGCTATGCGCGACATCATCGGGGTCATCAAGTCGTTCGTTGAACAGCGCGCTACCGGCGTCCTGACAAGCACTGCCATGCCGCGCGTCGACATCTTGAAGGTCTCCGCACCTACCCAGCTTGCCCCAGAGATTTACCAGCCTTTGGTTAGCCTGATCCTGCAAGGCGAAAAGCGGCTCGTCATTGGAAGCGAAGTCCTGCGCTATACCGCCGGACATACCTTCATCTCCTCGGTCGATGTCCCCGTGATCGGGGAGATCGTCCAGGCAAGCGCCACCCTTCCCTACCTCGCGGTGCGCTTGACCTTTGACCGCTCGGTGGTGGCTGACGTGCTGCGCGATGCACAAGGGCTTGCCGACATCCCAGACGCGCGAAGCTTCTGCGTCAGTCAGGCCAGCGAAGACCTGATGGACGCATGGCTGCGCATGCTGCGCCTGATGGAGCGCAATGATGAGATTGCATTCATGGCCCCCTTGCTGGAACGGGAGATCCTTTTTCGCTTGTTGCGCGGCCCGCAGGGCGCGGTCCTGCGACAAGTGGCTGGCATCGACAGTCGGTTCTCAAGGATCAGGAAAGCCTTGGACTGGATCAAGGCGAACTACGCCACCGCATTGCGCGTCGCAGACCTGGCCGATCTCGCCAACATGAGCCCGTCGTCTTTCCATCGGAGCTTCAAGGCAAGCACCGGCATGTCTCCGCTCCAGTACCAAAAGCATCTCAGGCTTTATGAAGCCCGTAGCAGGCTCTTTGCCGAACGTGGTGATGTGGCCGGCGTCGCCTTGGCGGTTGGCTATGAAAGCCTGTCGCAATTCACCCGTGAATACGCGCGGATGTTTGGTGACCCACCTGCCCGCGATGTGAGGAGTCTCAAAAAATAGGATGAGTTAAGCCATTCGAATCCGACTTCAGAATTGGGCGCGCAAGCTCATGGCTTGAAGTCAGTCACACCGATATAGATCTGGAGGTAGATCGGGCCAGAGAAATGGTCGTGGATGATCCGCCAAGGCCCCTCGAACTTGCGGTAGGCGAGAGCTTCGCCGCCGTTCAGCCAGCCGCGGCTGTTGCCTACACAGTCGGGACGGTACCGCCGTCAATCCGATACTCCGCCCCTGCGATCGAAGCGGACCGCGGGGACGCCAGGAAAACGATCAGATCGGCCACCTCTTGTGGTTTAGCCGGTCGGCCCACGGGGATTCCTCCCAGCCAATCCATGATGATCTTCTTGCCGCCCTCGTAATCCGTTCCCGCCTCTGCAGCCCGCTGCTGCGCAAACGCGACGGAAGCCTCGGTCTCGATCCAGCCCGGCGCAACGCTCAGCACGCGAACGCCCTTCGGCGTCACTTCTCTTGCCAGAGACTTGCTGTAGGTCGTGAGGGCCCCCTTGGCTGCGGCATAGGCGGTAGTGGACTCGGGCAGCGGCAGCACGCGCTGGATGGAGCTGACGTGGATGATGACGCCGGCGCCCTGAGCCAGCATCGCTGGCAGCAACGCACGATCCAGGCGTACGGCAGGCATCAAGTTCAGGTTCAATTCGGCAAACCAGTGCTCATCACTGATCGCGGCGAAACCGCCACCCGGAGTCGTCGACCCGCCAAGCACGTTGATCAGGATATCAACGCCGCCCCACTCCCGCAGAACGGTCTGAGCAAGGTGATTCGTACCTTCCGCCGTCGACAGATCGGCAGCCACGTAATCGACGCCCTCCACCGGCTCCGCTGGCACAGTGCGCGCAGATGTCGCCACCCGAGCGCCTGGCTGCGCAAGCGTTCTGACGACAGCGGCGCCAAGGCCCAGCGTGCCGCCGGTGACCAATGCCCGCAGGCCATTCAGATGAAGATCGAAGCTCATGCCGTGACCTCCAGCGATGCGATCAGGCCGCCTTCAAGGCGAAAGCGGTAGGACAGAACGATCGGACTGCCAGGGAAGTTGCCGGTGACCTTGGCGCGGACACGTTGGAAGCCGTCCTCTTGCTCAATGGCGAACGGCACACTCGTCGCGCTGTACTTGGCCGAGGCCTCGGCCATAAAGGTCTTGATAGCGTTGATGCCAGTATAGGTACGACCGTCGTCCTTCATGACGGCTTGCGCGGTGAAGCAATGCGCCAAGGCGTCGGGATTATGTTCGGCCGCGAAGTACGCGGCAATTGGCTCAGGAAGGTTCAAGGTGTTCATGTTTTTGGGCTCCAGATGGGCTTAGCGAAGGCCACAGGATGCGCGTCGACTTGAATTAAGTGAATATCCTAGAATCTTGATGGGTTGTTTAGGAAACGATACATAATGCGTGGAGCCGACTTCGCTGAGCTGAAGGCTTTCGTAGCCGTCGTGGAGCGCCAGAGCTTTGCCCGAGCTGCAGAGCATCTGGGCCTGTCGCCGTCGGCGCTCAGCCAGACTATCCGGCAGCTCGAAGGCCGCATCGGCGCTCGCCTGCTGAATCGCACGACGCGAAGCGTCGCGCCATCGGCAAGTGGCGAACTGCTTTACAGACGCATAGCGCCCTTGTTCCGAGAGATGGCTGCTGCAGTCTCTGAAGCCAGTGAAGCGACAGGACAGATGAGCGGCACGCTTCGCATCAACACGCCGGGGATCGCAGCGAGAACCATCATCGCGCCCCGGCTGTCACGCTTCCATCAAGCACACCCTGACGTAGTGCTCGACATCGTGGTCGACGACGCGCTGGCCGACATCGTCGTTGGCCGCTTCGACGCGGGTATCCGCGTGGGCGGACGGCTCGAGAAAGACATGGTGGCCGTCCGCCTCACGCCAGACCTGAAGATGGTTGCCGTGGCATCCCCGGACTACCTCGCGCGTCGAGGAACCCCCAAGTCACCTGCCGAGTTGCATGACCATGCATGCATCAACTGGCGGCTGCAGATGGACGGCAGGCAATATCGCTGGGAGTTCAAGAAGCGGGCGCAACGACTTGAAGTGGCGGTGGACGGCCCTGTCGTCACCAACCATGCTGACATCGGCATTGCTGCTGCGCTGAACGGGCTGGGCATTGCCTATCACTTCGAGCAAGACGGCGTCGGTGAGCTCCTGGCGCAGGGGCGCCTGGTCCAGGTCCTCGCGGACTGGTCGATTTCGCGCCCGGGGCTGTTCCTGTACTACCCGAACAGGCAGCATCGGCCAGCGCTCCTCGGGGCGTTCATCGACTGTCTGTTGGATCGGAAACCGTTCGATCGGGTCTAGGCACTAGGAAATCACTTACGCAGCGGCCAGTAGATCCGTATGCCGGTCGTCGACAAGCTCATAGAGCGAGGCCCTCACCCAGGCGCGAGCATCTACTGATTGGGCATTTCCATAGCCCCAGGCCGCAACCCGGTGTGCGGTGGCCCTGCTTGTCGGTACACCCGCTGTGAATCCGATCTCATCCAACTGACTCGAGTAGCTGGTTAGCCGCTCTAGCCATCTTTCGAGATGTTGACTGCTAGCTAGAGAGTCGGACTTACTCCGATTGCATGCAGCATGGGCGAGGACAAAGTTGTGCGCGACGTCCCTCGCATAGAGCGAGAACGGCACGAAGTGATCCACCTCAGCGTCTTGAAGACCCTGGCCGCAATAAAAGCACTTTGGGCCGTCAAGCTTTAGAAGCTCCGCGCCAATGATGGCCAGAGACTGCCGAGATATGCTGAAGAGAAAATCCTCCAAGTCGCCAGCATCGCCAAGGATCCCGTGATTCCGACGATTGCCCTTGATGTGATCTATCCAATGAATGCGACATAGCTGCTGCACGAGGGGATAAAAGCGCCTTAAGCAATAGGCAACACCTGGCCTAAGCAAAACACGTCCAGGTGCAACCCTGTCGTAGAGGAACGGATCCGTGATGCCGCCGAAGTTCTGCAGATAGTTCAAGGGCTGCGCCGAGACCACCGTCGCTACTTTGCCAAGCAGTGCTTGGTAGCTGGGGTCCGCCCGAGCCTGCTGCACCGGATTCGCGCGAGATGCCGCCCTAAAACTTGCGATTGCCGTCAACACGGCAGCTTGGGTGCCGGCGTTCTGAATCAGCACGCCCGGCTCGGCGCCTAAGCGGCCCGTGCCATATGGCACCGCATGCCGCCAGTAAAGATGAATGAATCGCTCGGCAATCTGGCGATTGCTCAGTGGCAGTGCCGCGTCGTCGTCGGCGCCCAGCTCCACAGCCAAGTCGGCAAGCGTCATCAACAACGCAAACTTGTAGGTCGCTGTGAAATCCCCTTCCGCAAAGAGACGTTGAATCTTCGTGAGAAAAACCAGTTGAGCTTCAGCCGAAGGCGTCGATGCGTTCATGCTCAAGACCGATCGGTCCAGTAGTCAGCTTTGTGCGGGATCACCCAGCGAACGCCACCCCGAGGATCCGCAAGATCTTTTTCGAATCGGGGAATCAGGTGGATATGCAGGTGCGGCACAGTTTGGCCGGCAGCAGCGCCGTCGTTGATGCCGATGTTGTAGCCATCGGGCCTGAATTCTTGGTCTGCCGCTTTTTTGGCTTCATCCAAGAGATCGAACAATGCCGATCGCTGCGCTTCGCCGATTTCGAAGAACGAGCCGACATGACACTTCGGGATGACCAGACTGTGCCCCGGCGAAACGGGGAAGCCATCACGTATCCAGAGCGCGTGATCGTTCTGGCCCAAAATCCTGGACGCGGGTAAGGCACAAAAGGGGCAAGCGTTGTTGACCATGACGGCAAATCGGTAGGATTAAAAAAGCGCACCTCGTGGTCGCTGAGTTCCACGCGAGTGAGCGACTGCGCCAGCGAGGTTTCATGCGGTCGCCACGTCATTACGTGTGGCTCCGCTGTACTAGCTCGTGCAATCCATAGTACACACAGATTAGAGTATTTCCCTGTACGCTCTGACATCGGCAGAACATGGAAAAGACCTTGATTAATGTCGACGGCGCGGCACAGGCGCTACGGCAATTTGCAGAAGAGCGTGATTGGCAGCAGTTCCACTCGCCAAAAAACCTGGTCATGGCCCTCTCGGGTGAAGTCGGCGAGCTCACCGAGATCTTTAAGTGGATGACAGAGTCC
>Ga0265798_10005566_pt1 | contig 16855 bp, 20 predicted proteins | sample P3T30metagenome_FD_192430 | JGI IMG/M metagenome (GOLD analysis project Ga0265798, IMG submission 192430) | Plant litter microbial communities from East Loma Ridge, Irvine, California - P3 T30 | ecosystem: Environmental > Terrestrial > Plant litter > Unclassified | place: USA: California... | reverse complement strand
CAGCCTCGCACGTCATTCTTCGCAGGTCAACTTACGTCCTACACCACCAGACACACCAAGATCAGCTGCAGCCTCGCACGTCAATCGTCTCAGGTCAACTTACGTACTACACCACCAGATACACCAAGATCAGCTGCAGCCTCGCACGTCAATCTTCGCAGGTCAACTTACGTCCTATACCACCAGACACACCAAGATCAGCTGCAGCCTCGCACGTTAATCTTCGCAGGTCAACTTACAAGCTACACCACCAGATACACCAAGATCAGCAGTAGCCTCGCACGTCAATCTTCGCAGGTCAACTTACAAGCTACACCACCAGACACACCAAGATTAGCTGCAGCCTCGCATGTCAATCTTCGCAGGTCAACTTACGTACTACACCACCAGATACACCAAGATCAGCTGCAGTCTCGCACGTCAATCTTCGTAGGTCAACGTACGTCCTACACCACCAGACACACCAAGATCAGCTGCAGCCTCGCACGTCAATCTTCGCAGGTCAACTTACGTCCTACACCACCAGGCACACCAAGATCAGCTGCAGCCTCGCGCGTCAATCTTCGCAGGTTAACTTACGTTCTACACCACCAGACACACCAAGATCAGCTGCAGCCTCGCACGTCAATCTTCGTAGGTCAACTTACCTCCTACACCACCAGACACACCAAGATCAGCTGCAGCCTCGCACGTTAATCTTCGCAGGTCAACTTACCTCCTATGATCATATCAATTAATACAAAATAGCCTGTTTTATACTCTCTCACTCACCGTCTGAGTAGCGTTTGTCAGCTCGATCTTAGGTTTTTCCAGCTTAATACGTACTAGAAAGTCTTCGTCGTGCCATACACCATGGTCCATCTTTGTGTCCTTGCTCACAATGAAGCAATATAAGAAGAGATGAGAAGCAAGCTGGACTGCTAGATACCAAACGCCAAGTTACTCTTCTGGTGTTATGGCGGTTGGTTACGGTAGAGTCAGGAAGGCGAAGATTGTTAAAACGCGCTCACAAAAGCGGGGTAGATATTTGGCTGCTGCCTAAGCCAACCGCTTATGGTCACCTGATTGCCAACACATCTAGTAACGTTAGCGGGCAGATTACCAGGCTGAAGCGCAGCTGCAGAAAGGCTGAGCAACCATGTGAGATTTGCTGGGCTGTATTAGGAGCGCGAAGTAAGCACGTGACATTCTGTCATTAGCCACAATTTCTATTCAGAGCGATCACGTGTAGCTTCAGGACAGATAGCCGGTTAACAGCTAAGTAAGTTAAAGCTAACGAACGTTGGTCCCGCTTCTAACCGAGCCGATTTTCGAGTGTCCTGGAGCGCTTGGCAAGGCGTCTTGTGGCCGCACAGCCACTCAGCCATACAGCCACAGATGTAGCGTCAGCGGCGGTAGATTACAGCTAAGCTGCTTTGAGCTAAGTGTGCGGGTCCTCCTTATCTAGCACTTCTAGCAGGCGGACTTGGAATGAGCAAAGAAGCACGACTACCTCTCGAGCTCAAGTGTAGTTCTCGGGGTAGGATGATGATACAACAAGCTGTAAGTTAACAAACTTTTAGCAAGATGCACAAGCTTGTGACGCACACACTGCCATCCAAAGCGAGGCGGTCGCGCGACGCTCATAGCAAACTGTCGTATTGCACGGTAAGCAGAGCCTATTTGTAAAGGACATCAGGAAACGATAGACTTCATAGCCTAAGGCTGTTATCCCGAGAATATCTATGCTTCTGACCCGTCGTAAAAATTGTTATGTTGGGGAGTGTCTGTGCTGTCCCGTCACGGAGGGTGTCCCGCCACGCAGGGATGGACGTTACTGAGCTTTTAGCAAATTTGGGGATGTTGGCGTCTGCATTCGTGGTGGCGGGGCAGGCCGGGTGGGGACATCTTGCGAAGCGACACACAGAATACAATCGAAAAAATACACACCCAGAGTTCGAGGGAAGACATGACATCGCTGGCGAAGAACTCCGGGAATCCAATCCTAGCGAATGGGTCTCTTCTTGTCGTGGTACATTCTGTTCGCGTCGATGTCGGTAGTACATACGAGAAGTGAGGTCTTGTTACTTAACGCGGTATATATATAGAGCTGAGTATCTTTGTAGACATTGCATTTGCCGCCAGCTTTGCAATCTCTGCCTGTACTTCGCATCTGACATTCAACGCACACCTCGTAGCCGAATCTCGGACTTGCATTGCGTTCATTGGACGATCGGCAGTTACGGTGCACGATACGTACACATTATTTCGGCGTCTTGTGGCCCAAACTCAGGGTACAACACAGAAGAAAAGCACATCATAGAACTACCCGCCCCAAAAGCCAAGGACTGCGTCAAGTATCTTGAGGGCGGTTGAGAGATATGGAAGCTCACTGGAGGATGCAACAGCCTTTGTGCTAACTTGAATGGACTAAAGCCAACGCGGGCAATGCACGAGACGTATATACTAAAGGTACGCTTTGGTAGCACCAAAGTTGACTACAACGCTTTAGTCCGTTCTGAGCCGCACCAGTACCCTATTGATGTTAGTGTCAGGCGGCCGGAGTCCTAAAACGGCAATCCGTAATGGCCGCCCGAATTTAGTTGTAGACCAGTGCTTGGAGGTAAGCAACGGTGACGGGGTATAAAGCAACGGTCCGTGGACTGAGTTGCAATGTGCACTTCTCTTCACATTAATCTCTCAAAGTCAGAATGTCCACAATTACACAATCGATCCAAGAAATTACTCGTGGAAAGCTGTCCGAGCTTACCGAATCTGAGCGGTCGGCTTTACTCCAAGCAAGTTACGAGCTGACAAGTACGCTTGAGAACCCAGGAGAGAAGATCTTGCGCTTGTTATTCGTGCGTGTTTGCCTTTGCCCCCTATAGAATTGTCTCCGAATGATAACCACCAAACTAAACGAACGCAGGGAATATATGATCCCATCTCACTACGAGTTGCTGTAGACTTAGATCTTGCGGATCACGCACTCACACACGATGGTCCAATAAACTTAGACGAACTCGCGGAGAGGACCAAGGCAGACCGTTACCTCATCCGTACGTTGCGATGTCCGATCTTGATGGTGCCTTGTGTGAGCACAGATCTGATATAACTTAGAACGTGTTATGCGGCTCCTCGTTTCCAACAAGTTTTTCGTAGAGGAAGGACCTGGCAAATATAGCACCACGCCTCTTACCGCTGCTTTGGCCACCGGTTCGCATCTGAAAGCCGCCGTCCTCCATATCACACATCTTTATCATGCGGATGCGTGCATACCGGACTTCCTCGCCGCAAGCGGATACGCAAATCCCAGCGACGCCTTTGATACGCCAGGCGAACGTGCATTCGATTGGGGCAAAGATTCCACGTTATTCGACTTCTACCGGCGTCCGGGCAATGAGCGATTAGCGGATGCTTTCAACAAGACCATGGAGATGCAAAGAGGGAGTGGCGATGGAACATTCATGTCTGACTATCCAGCTTTGCAAAGACTAGCCCAGAAAGATTCAGAGCGCGTCTTGTTCGTGGATGTTGGTGGTAGCCTTGGGCATCAAATTAAGAAGTTCGCCAATATGTATCCTTCTCTTCCGGGGAAACTCGTACTCGAGGATCTGCCTGAGGTTGTTGGAAAGGCCACGGACGTTCCGGAGAATATCATCAAGCTAGGCCACGACTTCTTCAAACCCCAGCCGGATGCTGTTAAGAACGCGAAAGCGTTCTATCTGCGCACTATCCTACACGACTGGCCGGAGAAGCAGGCACGCCAAATTTTATCTGGCATCAAATCTGTCATGGCTGATGACTCGGTGGTACTCATCCAGGAGGCGATTCTTCCGGAGACTGGCGTTCATGAATTTGAGGCGAAGATGGACTTGCATATGATGAATCTCGGTGCAATGGAGAGGTAAGACCTACATGTACCAACCAAATGCGAGACAAACACTAAATTCGTTCCAGGACAGAGACGCAGTGGAGGGAGCTAGCGGAGAGTGTTGGTTTGACGGTAAATGGCATCTGGTGGACAGAGAAGTCTTTGGAAGATCTCGGTCGCAATGGTCTCATCGAGCTGGGAATGAAAGACCGGCGGTCATGACTAGGTTGAGCTATCAGGACCAATGAACAAGCTCAACAATGGGGAAAGTCATGAAGCAAATCTGCATTTCTCGGAATTGAGAGAGCTGCTATTCCTGTGACCGAGAGTGTACGTCATGCGGTACTGGTGTCATCTCCCATGAGCCCATGTATTTTCTGGCATAGGTGCCTATAAATCAGTTTTCAAGCTGGTCGAAGACTGTACTGCTGCCTTGTCGGAAGAAAAATTTGATGGCGAACGGGTTGAAGGTCTGTGACGATGCCTGAGGCGACGAGGTGTCCCCTCTGTTTACCTGTGAACAACACATCTACTTCTCCCTGGGGCAAATTTACAAGACGCTGTGCGTTGCGGAATGCAAGTTGCTGCAGAGAAGTGGCTACTGGTCTCGACGATGAGTTAAGGGGCAAATACCATGCATCCTAATCTCGCTTGCGAGAGAAAAGTGGAGTGCCACTAACGAATCGGCCCTCCTGAATGGTGGATACCTCGCCGCACCGGCACCCACATCTCTTTCAAGTAGAAGTTGCGAAAGCACAAAGACCACGTTAGAAGTTTCCTTGACGTGAACGCCGATTCCGATGGACGAACGATGCAGTACACTTACTCACTCCGAGATCCGGGCGGGTTGGACTGACCAATTGCCAATTTAAGGGACAGCTAGTAAAATGACCTACCGGCGGTGTACATCGTACGTCTAATCGCCTTGCTACTGGGATGTACGTTGTGGCATTATCAGTTCAATGAGTGTGTGAAGCCGCATTTCTCCATTCCTCAACAACAATACGAGCCTACTTGTCACCACGGAAAAACCAATTGTTTTCGCTGTGACTCCCAATTGCCTTACTGCTGACGTTCGGACAATACTCGATTGGCGACGAACATATCGAAAAGCTCACGGGATCTCTGGCGCGGACACAAAGAAGCATGACTGACGTAGCAAAGCTGGAGAAACTCAGACCATGCGGCCGCTTAGAGACATATAGTACATCGCGCCATTACCTGGGCTATTACAATAACGTGTGTATGGCAGCGACCTACCATACACCATCATCGATATTGTCTCTGGAAGCCTCGATCTACGCCGCGTTGAAACAAGTCATCACCAAACACACGATACTCAGTGCTCTTCCTGTGGATGAAGTCAAATCTCACCCGGACGTGTACTTTGCACGTCTTTCATCGATCGATCTTCGCAGCAATGTCGAATTCCGGGAGCGCACACACTCCCTCCCTGGGGACGGCGAAGCAGACGAAGAGTTGGACCAGCTACTGATCGATAATCATAACCGCAATTTCAAGGAAGACCTCGGTTCGAAGCCGTTCTGGCGATTTGCAGTGTTGAACTCGGCAGCTGAAGAGTCAATATTTACCGCAGTTTGGGTCTTCCACCACGCACTCGCAGACGGCACATCCGCTATGCTGTTTCACGACACGTTTCTTGCTGCTTTGAATGCTCCCGGACCAAATCCAGATACAAGTACAATGGCTGATACGCCCACTACACCCCTCCCACCGCCGCTCGAAGAGCAGCATTCCATGGGCCTTTCGTGGCCTTTCTTCCTCAATGCCGTCGCCAAAAGCATACTACCAGCATTGTTTGACAAGCGTCCCGAGAAGCTTTGGACGGGTAGCAACATACCCAAGGAGATCAAATCGGCACCTCAATTCAAAACCCGTACTATGGTCTTCTCAAGCGAAACAACAAAGCAATTGGCACTACTAAGCCGCAAACAAGGTGTCACTGTCACAGCAACACTGCAGGCGCTTCTTTCTGCGTCCCTCTTCCTCCATCTGCCCGCAACAGAAATTGATAAGATCAAAATCAACGGCCCAATCGCAATGCGGCCCTTCCTTGAGGATGTGCCAGATGACCAAATGACCAATGCGATTACATCGTACGAGATCATGCATCATCGCCCAATCACGACAGACTTAACCGGGGCCGAACAAGCAAAGGTTTTGAATTTTTTTTCCTGGAATGAAGCCAGCGTAGTCAAGTCCGCCATTCAAACCGCCGTCGTGAAGAAAGGTAGTGATAATCCCATCGCACTGCTCAAATACGTCTCCAACATTCATGACTTCGTCGCGAGTGGTCTCGGCAAGCCGCGCAAGCTCACCGCCGAGATGTCCAACATCGGGCTGTATAAGGCCAAGACAGGTGGGCAGTGGAAGATCGGTCGTATGACACTCAGCCAGTGTGCGAACCCGGCAGATGCAGCGTTTCACGTCAACGTAATGACAGGTGGGGATGGGAATGCAAGCTTGAATGCAAACTGGTGCGAGGGTGCTGTCGATGAGGAGTTTCTCTCTAGAATTCTAGACAGTTTGAAAGAAGGTGTATTGGCTTTGGTGGAGGAGTTCGAGTGTTGAGTGAAGTTGGTGTGGCGATCTATCATGCAATGGGTGAAAGAAAGGTACTGCATACAGTCTTCAAAATGAAGTGTGAGAAAAGAATCCCTTGTTGTTACCGCATTGATGTATGAGCGAGATGCTCTCAATATATCTCAGTGGAGGCCCGGGGACGTCCCACCCCCATGCAAACTCAGAACGCCGTTAAGCCGAATAGCCACCGCAAAGATGCTGTAACCCCTTCCCATGCCTTTTCGAACCGAATCCATGTTTGTCAAGGCGGATGTGTTGCTCGCCTAGTTCTTTGCACCGCACTTGTATTCCCAGATCTCCTGGTTGGTTCGTCGACCACCACCGTAGTAGGCCGCATAGGCGGCGTTGGTAGCTTCGTGGTGCTCTTTGACGTTTCGTTTAAATGATGACCAAATGCCTCGCGCTCGTGCTTTGCTTGTGGTTGTTGGCGCCGAGGAGGCGAACGAGGATGATGATGAAGAGATCGGCTCCTTGGCGAGCTCGATAGAAGTGCGAGGTGTTGTTGCTGTGGAGTACGACATTTTGGTAGAGTCGGAAGTGAAGCCTGGCTGTCTGGGCGTTGTTGATCGCGCGACGAAAGTTGAGCGTGTGCGCGACCGTCTGGCGAAGGAACTGCATTTATGTTAGAGAAGTCCGGAAATAAAGGTGTCACCGAGAGGTTGGTAGTGAATGGTGTTCTATGCAGATCCACGTGGAAAGTTCCGAAGTGTTCAGTACCTTTGAATAATGTGAGGGAATATATCCGAGGGACAATCGATCGACAGGTACACTAGTGAGATCGCTCAATGACGATATGTTGCTAAACACGAATGATCACAGTACGTGAGGCTAGTGGTAGAAGATTGTCGATTAAAGTTCGGTCGAGTGTAAGATCGGTGGTCGTCGGTTGAAGTGAGTTCAGATGATGTGTAGACTGAATGTGCCTTCCACACTTGACATCTTCGAGCTCTATATACCCACTCAGCTTCTCTCACCTCACCGATCATCGGACTCATGACTCCACATTCGTCACGCCTTACACTTACAAGTACGCAGATTGAAACAAGCCCTACACGCCTTTCATGTCAAGAAACATCTCCACCTGCCGCTAAAGATGTCTATGGTTGCGCCAACATAGCGCACAAATCAGCCAATGGCGTGCTTCTACTCACCGAAGCGTCAGCCACAACCGTTTTGCCTCTCACTTGCCAGTGTCGTGACTTCGACTTTCGGGCTACTTTTAGGCGGAATTGATGGCGGGATGCATGTAACTGTCCTCACTTTGCGAAAACGTAGATTTATAGCCAGACGGTCAACACGATGCTGGACACACAGCTAAGTTTCGTTATTCTATTGAGCAACTTGAAGTCTATGTCCAAAAATGTTGCTTACTCGAATGCGCCAAAAGCGAAGGTTGTCATTTTCCATGCCCGCGCCCTACGTGCAGGCGCCCTGCAAGCTCACGGGTGGGGCGCATTACTCATCGACAGGACTAGCGAGCTGTAGTCTACGCCCTGCACATGTTGACATGACAGAACGCGACATCCATTGTACGAGACGTGGTTTTTAGGAACTTTTTGATTTTACTTGTTGCGTTGTCATGTGGCATGCTTGAGTGTAGTTCAGCGGGAGTCAGCAAACGTGCGCGAATCAAATGATAAGTTAACAATGGAGAACACGAGCAATTGCGACTGTACATTCTTATCTTAGTAGTAGACCTGACTCCGTCTTGTATCTACGGCTTCACCACGATACCCCAGGGCAACGTGTTGTTCATGAAGTACGTTGAGCGAGGCTGGCTAGTAAATGCAGGATTGGTGTCGTTGCACAGCACCTTGAAGTCACCTGCTTGCGCGAGCTTCTGGTCCACGATGCTCTTGTATTGCGTTAGAGGACACGACGAGCCTGGTCCGCTTGTGCATCCAGCGACCGGATAGACGACGTCGTTGAGACGAATGCGCATGTACGAATTGGTGCCCGTGGATTTCGGCGCATTGGCATAGGTGGAATTCGACGAGCAGGGTGCTGGTGAAGCTGAGGGTGTGGGTGCGGCTGCTGCAGAACAATTCAACCGTTCGAAAGCGACGGTGCCGCGCATTGTTACGAATCGGCTGCTCCGGAATTTCCTGTCCGGAATAGTCATGTTGCCAGGAAGCTGGGGCTCGTTGTCGAACACGCCGATGGCAGAGAGAATTTGGTTAATCTGGCCGTCATTGGAGAAGGCAACCGAGATCGCTGGGGGGGCAAACGAGGTGTTGCCGTTCGTGTAGACCGCATTCGGGCCATCCAAAAAGCGCCGCAAGACCATGTCTACGGTAGGAAGCATCTGGTATTTCTCGATATCGGTCCCCAGGCCGGTACCGTACCAGTACCGCAGATCCTGAGCGTATTCGTACCCCAACGCTTCGGCCTCAGTCAAGATATCGCAAAAAGGGCTTCGACGTCCTGTGATCTGCGTCTCGAAACCACACAAGTATGGTATACTCTGTAAATCGCCTGGATGAAGTCAGCGCTTGTCTCAGATCGTACATTTCTTACGAAGGGATTACGAACCCAAGGTGAGATTGAAAGAGCCTTTAATTTGAGCCTGGAGTCTCTGGCGAATCGGAGGAAGATAGATGGCGTTCCACTCGTCTGTGTATGGGCTACCGCCATTGTCGCTGTACGCTTTGCAAAGATCACTTGCACCAAGCGAGTTTTGCCACGCCCTCGGATCGCTGGCATTGAGTGCGTAGATGGTCGTTAAATCAGTTGCATTTGGTCCAACAAAGCCTTGCGCGAATAAACGTGCACTATCGCGCACACTATAAGACCTAGATCAGTTCATGTTCCACATGAACCTCCTTGGAGCACTTACCGAGGACCAGAGGTGTAATAATTCGCCCACATGGTAAAAGGTGCGTTGTACTCGTAGAGGTCAGGGTACCGAAGACGCCAGGTGGAACCCATCTCATGGAGTTCTTTGTAGCCAGTAGTCGAGATTTGTCCAATCTGCTTAGCAGGGTCTGACAGGACAGGCTTCCAAGTCTTGAGGAATTCGAGCTTCTCATCGGTCACATTGAACGGACCAGCGGCCTGCAAGCGCTTTTGGAGATCGACCCAGCCGTTGTAGGCACCAGTATCGGGATAGCGGCTGCCATGTCGAGAGAAGGATGCGACCATGTCAACCTAAGGGGAAGTCAGTATTTGTCTTACATGCACTTCGTGCACTCAACACTTACCTTGCAGCCAGCCGGCACCTCCGAACTGATACCAGTGACCTCTGGGCCTACCTGATTGTCAACGTTGGTCATTGGGCAGTTTCTCGTGATCAACAGTACCTGGAAACCATTGACCGTTGCCTCCAACGTGTCGCAGGAGGTTGAAGTTATCAGCCGCGACTCCACCAACTGCCACCGCTGCCGTCAGCAGACTGTTGAACGAATGCATCTTGCTGAAGTGTGATTAAGCACGGAGTTGCTGAGGCTGATTTGGCGTGTCCCTTCATTCCTGTGAGGCGCATGTTGTTGTAGTTATATGGGAAACTCGCTGCTGTAGCGCCCAGTACCATGACCGGGTCTCGGAAATGAGCCTTGGTGTTGTTTCCTAGATGGGGTTTGAGTTGGCAAGGGTGTTCATGCACGTGGTGATATGCTGTCGACTTAGAGGCCGAGGGAAGACGTCGAAGTACAGTTGCATAGCCAAGCGATCATGCAAACGATTTAGATCCCATCGTGTCTCTGCGATGTCGTGCTTGCAGTTAAGACGTGGAGATGATGGAGAAGTGCGGTTCGGTCGACGCCTCCGATTCGAGCCTGGCGCCGAAGCGGCCCAATTTTAGGCTTATCGCCCGCCCATCTTTGTTCCGCTGACTCAACCACCCTCTCCAGTAAACTCAACATCGCGATGCACGTTGCCCTCCAAATTCGGTGACTCTCCGACGCAATACATCATCGCATCCTTGAGGAGCTTGACCATGGCTGAGACGAGCCGAAATCCACGGCAGAGGATTCGTAGATTCGCGCCGCGTTCACGATTGGGTTGCCTCACGTGTAGGTCAGTATTTGAACATACGAACTGCATCTGAGACATACACTGACTTCGTACATACAACTTTCAGGACGAGACGAAAGCGTTGCGATGCGGGACGCCCGCAATGCGAGAATTGCTTGCGTTTGAACTTGACGTGTGAATGGGCGGAACGTCGGGACGTTCATTCGGAGCACTCGTCAAAGTCAAAGTCGCCTCCACCGCAGCTTCAAGTCTCCCATTCTCTGGATTTCTGGGACGTCTTTTCGGGCGATCTAGACGAACGTAGCGAGCAGTTACACCTACTCCGGTACTATGCAGAAGCGTATGTGCCAAGCGTGTCAGTAGCGGCGAGCGCTACATCGTATTACATGTCTCTTTACATGCCCTGGGCGGTAGGAGCGCCTGGGGGCTCAAGTAATGGCATGCTGAGCGTTATCCTGGCAATTAGTTCGGCTCAACTAGCACGACGTGTCGTTGATTCGCAGCGTGCCAAACACCTCAAGTCAGTGTCGGGCAAGTACGAGAAGAGGAGCTATACGTTTCTTAAAGAACGCATTTCACCGACGGATCAGTTACATCAGGACAGGTACCAAGTCATTGCCATTATCTTAATCTTGGTGGGGCTGGAAGCACTAAATGGCAAAACAAACTCAAGGTGGATCTCAATGCTTTGCTCGACAAGAAGGCTGTTAGACAGCATTCCTGTCGAGCAAAGCATTAAAGATTGCGTGGAGGTGGACTCATTGCAGAGACATTGGTGTTACCACAATGCCTGGGCGTAAGAGAGCTCTGTGCGCGGACTGAATTTGAGACATACACTGACTTCACACATGTGCCTCTAGGTCGCTCATGGCACGAGTCGCTCCTAGATCATCGCCCAAGAACTTGATCGACAATGACTTCTCAACAGCATTGTCGCCTCTTGCCATCACGACTATTGATCCATTGATGGGCATATCATATCGGCTGTGCGGCTTAATAGGACAGATCCAATATATACTTCCAGTCGACCCTGCTTTCCCTCACATCACCGAAGCGTCTTTCCAGGCTATTGAGACCGGTATCATGAACTGGACCTACGACAATCCTTTCAGTCCTGGCATCGATCTCACGATCTCGTTCGATCTCATTGCGCTCGCCGAGGCGTACCGCCTCGCGGCACTCATTCAGCTGTATCGTAATTCCCCCACGCACGCATCGCATATTCCTGGGGTCGCATCACGTGCAATGGACTTTGTTGCCCGGATTGGTCCGGGAAGCGCCGCAGAATCGAGCCTATTATACCCGATGTTTCTAGCTGGTGCAGAACTGGATGACGAAAAAATCGCGGAAAGATGCTCAAAGAGACTTGAAGAAATTCAAGAGAGAAATCGATACGAGAACGTTGGGATGGTGCAGAAAGTGCTGAAAGAAGTGTGGCGTTCAAGGAGAGAGACTGGGCAAAGACGGGATTGGGAAGACGTGCTAAGAGCTTGGAACTGGTCTTTCACAGTCGGGTGACCATATCCTCGCTTCCAAGTTTCACTCCTCGTGAACTATCATAACCCCAAAAAGGTGTCCGCATGAGGGAGTACCCCGCTTTCGACATCAGAATTCTATTGGACGTTAGGAGTGACGCCTCCATAGCTCCACGGACTCAACCTCACACGACGACTCGCAGCAATTACACCGATCCAGAGCTGCTGAGCGGTCTTGTTACCGCCTGTGCTGAGTCGTTCCGCATTCCCGCTTTGGTCGCTTGCAAGTTGTTCCCCCTTAAGATTGCAATCCGCCAGCCAGGTTGTTAAAAGCTGGCGTACATCACCGCTGAGACGTCTGCTACGCTCTGTACGTAACATTCTTATCCACCAAGTCATCCGTAATCACTTGAAAGGTGTGCGGTTTCGCCTCGCCCCTCACACCCCGCTGGTTGAGTAGTGCATCAAACGGCATACACCTTCCAAACAGACGCAACTGCTATTGTTTTCATCATCATGGTGGATTCTGGACCGCCCTCAATGTCCAACGAGTCACAGCTCGACGTTTCAAGTCTGGAAGGCCGCTCTGTTCTGATCACTGGAGGTGCGGCTGGCATAGGACTCGCATGCGCAACGGTGATCGCACAGGCTGGAGCACTGGTCACTATAGCCGACCTGCAGCAGACTGCTCGGCTTGCAGCGGCACAGGATTTGACGGCCAAAGGCTACAAGGTTCAATCCGTACAATGCGACGTCTCGTCATACGCTGCGTTGGTTTATTCATTCCAGCAAGCCATACTTTTCGGTGGTGGTAAAATCGATGTCGTTATCCCGTGCGCTGGTGTCATTCCAGCGTCCGAAGAAAACTTGTTCGATATGATTCCCAAGGACAGTCCAACTTTAGACAGTCCACCACCGCCCCAGCCAGGCTATAGAGGGTGTGAGGTCAATCTCCAGGCAGTCTACAATACCTGCTACCTCGCGATCCACTACTTTCGCCTCCAATCTGCGTCCGACTACAGGCCCAGTATCATATTCGTTGCGTCCCTCGCAGCCTACGTCGGCTTCCCATCCAGCGGCACATATAGCACTTCGAAATTCGGCGTTCGAGGCTTGTTCTACGGCATTCGAGATCGTGCTGCGCGCGAATCGCCAGCAGTGCGTGTTAACCTCGTCGCGCCTTGGTATATCGATACTGCCATGACGAGGCAAGAGGGTTTCCTTGCGAGCGAAGCGGGTTTGCTGCTCAAGGTTATGGGCTTCGCGCCGATGGAGCGAGTCACGGCTGCCGTCCTCCAATTCGCTGCCAACGAGAAACTGCTTGGAAGAGCTGCTGGTGTCTTTCCGCTAGGCAACGAGGATCTAGGAGATGATTTCGAAGGTGCTTTCGGTGGAGTGGTGCTCGAGAAGCACATGTCCGATATTTTGATGAAGGCGACGAAGCACATGGAGGCAGAGCAGAGTGAGTTGGCAAGAACGGATAGTGCGACAGGAGCGATAGCCGAATGATTGTAACACTGAATCAGCTCTCTCAGGAATTTCATTTATCCTCAACAGCTCTTTTCAATCATGGATGAGAGGACCTTTTACGATTTCGTTTGCTGAAATGCTTGGTCGTGAGACGTCGGTCGCGCGCACCGGATTCTCAACCTTTGCCTCTGCCTCTCCACTCCTCACCACAGACACATACACCATCTCGTGATAGCTTCCTTCTGATCTAGGACTTTCCGAGAATGAGCGACCCAGTTCGCAATACAAAGCTCTATCGCACACAGTACGAGGACGCGCGCAAGCTCTTCGAGGAGAACAACGATCAGAACGCTGCCTCGCAGCTGCATTACACAACCTCACTGATTTCAATCTTCCACCTTACTATGTGATCAAGAACAGCATCCTGGCCGCTGGCGTCATGGACGACTGGGAGGAAGACAACGTGCATAGGCTGACTGCGGTACGCCGTGGTCGCTCTGGGTGTAAGACGACTCGCTGACATCTCATAGGAGCATGCTTACAAGACAAGCCATCGCAGGGCGACCGAGCAGAATGACAAGAACGCTCTGGAGTTATTTAGCGTGCTTCGCGACGAGCTCGACCAGCTCGCAGCGTTTCGACACGAAGATCTCGCCGCAGAAGACATGGCTAGTGACGATGGCGAGGATACTGAGACGGAGGAGGAGGACGACGACGACGACGAGGACGAGGACGAGTGGTTGGAAGACCCAGCAGCAGTTGCCGAAGCCAAGAGCAGGGAAGGGGTGGCGGCTCAGACTACAGTCTTTCCACTTCGTCCGGCAAGCGACGACGCCATTCCGGATCCTAGCCAACTTACCACTTCAAACCCCACCATCCCTACTCTCACCCTCTAGCCCAATTAAGGCTCTTTTCTACCATCTCGTACTACAGGCTCTCGCCCTTCCTTCTCCACCGCCAGAAGAGCGCCATGTTGACCAGAAGTGTGGCGGCTGCTCACACTTCCACGCTTTCCCTAAGTTCATCAGCAGGTCGGCTGGCAAGAACCTTTGCGCGAGCATGATGGACGCGGAGCGCAAGGCCAAGGAGGAAGATGAGGACGAGAAATAGCAACGACGAAGACCCGAGCATTTACTAGATGTTCTGCAGAAGTACATGCTGGTAGAGGCGATGCACAAGAAACATATGGAGACACAGCAAGGTGAGCTGGCGAAGATGAGAAGTGCCACGGGAGCGGATTGGCTCACTAAAGCAATCACTGAATCACAAATGCTGGTTGGTCTAAGTAGCTGCCATCATTCATGCTGTTGCTGCTCTTCGAAATCAAAAGCTCTAATGTCTGCATACGCAAACATGCAGTCTTTACATGTGGCTGTCGGCCCTGGGGCTTGTCCTGTGGCCCAGCTTCCAAACTTGAGTGTACTCCGTAGCTCTGGTACGACACACGATTCTTCTTTCTCACACATGCACAGTGCTATGTTCTGGTCACTTTGTAGCGAGCAACATCCGCGTCTAAGGAGCCGCTTACCTCATAGACTCAGTAGCCCACGGCTCAAACACGTCAGGAGCAGCAACTGGACCACCACCCACATCGCAACGACTGCATCGCATGTCCATTTGAATGAAGTATTTGTGCTTGCGCGACTCGTTTCTTCAGCAATAGCTTTTGGCTCGTCTCAGCCATGACCAGCCTCCGCGGAAACATGTTGACGATAACCCTGTGAAAGTGATAACTTCTTGATGGCCGTCTTGACACACGGCTATTCAGTTAAAGACAAATCATTAACTATACACCACGATTATCTCACAAATCAACCCTGGAGAAGCTCCTGCTTGGTTCAAAGGTTTCAAACCATCCTTGCGACTTTCTTTCGTATTCTCCAGCCTACAGCGTGAAGATTATGGAGGCACGGCAGATTGAAATGACGAGGATGACTAATACCGTATACGAGCGAAGACTGGGAAACTGGCTCACTCAAGGATCTCGCTGTCTTACAGGCGTTGGCCGTGCTCAGTAGCTGTTGGTACGTTTTCTTTTTTTGCCCGCATCAATCTGACCATATACCGTTCTTCGACGACTGCCTAGGCAGGCATACATTCAAGAGCAGACTCGAAAGAAAACGAGTGTAAAAGTACACAACGTCTGTTCATGCGAATAAAACTCTATGACACATGTATCCATACAGGACCACCCCAATACAAAGAATAGTCACGTCTCACAAGCACTCCAGCCCCCCAACTAAACCACCTACGCCTCAAACACATCGAAATCAGCCACCGGTCCTCCACCCTGCATTACACCACCACCAGGTACATAAACCCCCCCACGCACCGCCACAGCATACGTCCCATGCCTCGGAACTTTCATCGTCGCCACCATCTCCCACTCATCCTTGACACTATCATACGCCTCAACCTGGTCAAACACTCCACTTTCAACAACAGTGTTCCCCTCGCCACCAAGCACGTATACTTTGTTCCCGATTGCGGAAGCAGATACGCCGCCTCGGCGTGTTGGCATTTTGCTTTTACTGGTTTTCCATCCGGCTTTCATGTCGCACAGGTCGAGTATGAAGACTGTGTCTCTAGTGTTTTCCTGCCCGTTGATACGCCCACCGAGGACATACATTTTATCCCCGACCACTGCAGCGCCCGCATGATCGCGCCCTTCTGGAATGTTCTTCGCAGCACGTGGTACTTCAAGCCACGTGCGCGTCTCGGTATCGAAAATGGAAACCATGGAAACTGTGGCCTGCGTGCGGTTGCCTGAGAGTTCGAGGTCGGACATGCCGCCTGCGAGGTATATCTTCTTGCCGTGGACGCCTACGGCTGCACTGCCACGTACTTGGTTGGATGGTACGTCTGGAAGACTAGCCCAAGTATTGGTCGAGGGGGTGTATACCCACAACGAGGCATCTGCACGCCATGCCCGCCCGCGACTGCTGTCTTCCGCTAAGCCGCCGAGGACCTAGAGATAGATGTACAAAGTTAGTGTTTCTATCACAATCAGTTCATATGTACGATTTTTGCTTACGTAGATTTTTCCATCGACTACAGCGGCGTTGAGGTGATTCAGCGGCTTAGGCAATGATGCTTTCGTCGTCCAGGTATCACGCTCAATGGAGTAAAATTGCATCAAAGCCGTTGTTTCGACGGGAATGGATTGCGTGTCATTGTTGGGTATGATACCACCGAGAATGGCGATGCTAGATGGCGGAAGAAAGACGGTACTGTGTTCCTGACGAGGAAAGAGCGGGATTGGAGTGAGTGTGCGCCAAGTTGGCTTATGGCCAGCGTTGTGTGGAGATGAAGGTAGGGACAGTGCAGATCCCAGAAGAGTTGTGAGGGCAAATATGCTGTAGGAATGCATCTTGCCTAGAATCTTGTAGTGCGTTGTTTGGTAACGTTATTCAGGAAAGTCTGGTGCCGTCGTACTTATATCAGAGTTACCAAAATGTCGATGTGCCCTCTCCGAGTCAAC
>Ga0265798_10005565_pt1 | contig 16863 bp, 13 predicted proteins | sample P3T30metagenome_FD_192430 | JGI IMG/M metagenome (GOLD analysis project Ga0265798, IMG submission 192430) | Plant litter microbial communities from East Loma Ridge, Irvine, California - P3 T30 | ecosystem: Environmental > Terrestrial > Plant litter > Unclassified | place: USA: California... | reverse complement strand
GGCGTGAAGATGGCGGACGTTGTCGCGCGTCGCGCAGAACAGGATCGCGGTCTCGGCTTCGTGGAGGCGCAGCAGGTTGACGACGGCGTTCTCGATATCCGCGGGCGCGACGGTGACCGCCTGATAGCTGATGTCGCCGTGACCACGGTCCTCGCCGACGGTCGAGATGCGCAGCGCATCCTTCTGGTAGCGCTTCGCCAGCGCGACAATCGACTTGGGCATCGTCGCCGAGAACAGCAGCGTGCGCCGTCCCTCGGGCGAAGCGTCGAGGATCAGCTCGAGATCCTCGCGGAAGCCCATGTCGAGCATCTCGTCGGCTTCGTCGAGGATGACCGCCTTGATGTTGGACAGGTCGAGCGCCCCGCGCTCGATATGATCGCGCAGGCGGCCCGGGGTGCCGACGACGATATGCGCGCCGTGGCTGAGCGAGCGCCGCTCACGGCTGGCGTCCATGCCGCCGACGCAGGTCGAGATGCGCGCGCCGGCCTTGGCATAGAGCCATTCGAGCTCGCGGCTGACCTGGAGCGCGAGCTCGCGCGTCGGCGCGATCGCGAGCGCCAGCGGCGCGCGCGGCGGCGGCAGGCGGCCTTCGTCTTCGGTGAGCAATTGGGGTGCGATCGCGAGGCCGAAGGCGACGGTCTTGCCCGACCCGGTCTGCGCCGAAACGATCAGATCGCGGCCCTCGGCCTGCGGCTCGATGACCGACGCCTGGACCGGGGTGGGTGCGGCATAGCCACGGGCGGAGAGCGCTTCGGCAAGAAGCGTGGGGAGATGTGTAAAGGGCATGGTATTCCGAATATGGGGGCGGCGGGGGCGCGCGCCAGAGCGGCTCCCTAGCACGGGTGTGGGCAAAATGCACGGGGGGTGTGGAAAAGGGGATTCTTTGGCGTTCTGCGGCGGCGTGATGCGGCGGGCGGATTGTTTTGGGAGGGCATGCCGCGATACGGAGAGCGACCCACCCGCGGCCCCTCCCTTCCAGGGAGGGGAGTCAGCGTGGTCCTGTCTTCCTCCCCTCCCTGGAAGGGAGGGGTTGGGGGTGGGTTGGCCCGAGGCGGTCGCCAACCTTGATCAGGATCGCTTCGGCGACGCCGTCGGGATTCGTGATGACGTCCGAATTCCAGAAGCGGATCACTGCCCAGCCGAGGTTCTTGAGGTGTTCGGTGCGTTCGGCGTCATGGGCCGAATCGATGTGCTGACTGCCGTCGAATTCCACGGCTAACTGAACGCTGCGGCAAGCGAGATCGAGGATGTAGCGGCCTACTACCAATTGCTGGCAATTGCCGGGTGAATCTCGGGCGGTGGGACCGCAAGCGAAGCCAGATCAGGCGCTCCGCCTCGGTGGCGTTGGTTCGCAAGTCGCGAGCGCGGTCTGTGATCAGGGGAGGGGCGCGCGGCATTCTGCGAGACTGCCGGTGGGAAATACGGATAGCAACCCACCCCCAGCCCCTCCCTTGCAGGGAGGGAAGCAAGACGACGGGCCCGCGGAGTATCTCGCGAGACTGCCGGTGTGCAATACGGATAGCAACCCACCCCCAACCCCTCCCTTCCAGGGAGGGGAGTAGAACCTCTCCGCGCGCACCTCCCCTTCCAGGGAGGGGAGTAGAACCTCTTCGCGCGCACCTCCCCTCCCTGGAAGGGAGGGGGCGGGGGTGGGTCGGTCCGAGGCGGCGGGCGCCCGTTGCTTAAAGCGCCATCCCCGCGGCCCAGCCGCTCGCCCAGGCCCATTGGAAGTTGTACCCGCCCAACCATCCGGTCACGTCGACCGCTTCGCCGATCGCGTACAGCCCCGGCACCTTGCGGGACTCCATCGTCTGCGATGACAGTTCGGCGGTCGAAATGCCGCCCGCGGTGACCTCGGCCTTGGCAAACCCTTCGGTCCCGTTGGGCGTAAACCGCCAGTCGGCGAGCTGTCGCGCCGCCGCATCGATCGCCTTGTCGGTCGACGCGCCCATCTCGCCCTCGATCCCGAGCCGGTCCGCCAGCGTCTCGGCCAGCCGCCCGGGCAAGTGATTCGACAAGGCCGACGCCAGCGACACCCGCGGCCGCGCATGTTTCGCCGCGACCAGCCAGCCGGGCTTCAACGCAGGCAGGAAATCGATCCCGACCGGATCGCCGTGCCGCCAGTAAGACGAGACCTGGAGGATCGCAGGTCCGCTCAGCCCCTTGTGCGTGAACAGCGCGGCCTCGCGGAAGTGCGTCTTGCCGACCTTGGCGACCACCTCTGCGGCGACGCCGGAGAGCGAGCGGAACAGCGTCTCCTCGCCGCCCAGCGTGAACGGCACCAATGCAGGGCGCGGCTCGACGATCTTCATCCCGAAGCGGCGGCCGAGATCGTAGGCGAAGCCGGTCGCACCCATTTGCGGGATCGATGGCCCGCCGGTGGCGATCACCAGCGCGGGCGCGGTGACGGTGCGCTGGGCGAAGCTGACGCGATACTGGCCATCGGCGTGCTCGACGTCGCGCACCGCGCCGCCGAGCGCGATCTCGACTCCGCCCGCATCGCATTCGTCCTGGAGCATCGCGACGATCTGCTTGGCCGAACCGTCGCAGAACAATTGCCCGAGCGTCTTTTCGTGCCACGCGATCCCGTAGCGGTCGACCAGCGCGATGAAGTCGGCGGCGGTGTAGCGCCCCAGCGCGGACTTGGCGAAATGCTTGTTGGCGGAGATGTAGCGGTCGGCGGCGGTGTTCACGTTGGTGAAGTTGCACCGCCCGCCGCCGGAGATCAGGATTTTCTTGCCCGCCTGGTCGGCATGGTCGATCAGCAGCACGCGTTTGCCGCGCTGGCCCGCGACGGCAGCGGTCATGAGGCCGGCGGCGCCTGCGCCGAGGATGATCGCGTCATAGGAATTGGAGGTCATCCGCTCGCCTTAGAGCGATGGCGGGGCAAACAGAAATGTTTCGTGGTTGGGGGGTGGAACACGCCATCCCCCCTGTTGCGCTTCCCCGGCGTAGGCCGGGGCCCAGGAGCGCGCCGGGAAGTTGCGAGCCGCTGTGCGTCGTTACTGCGACCTTCGCTACTGGGCTCCGGCCTTCGCCGGAGAAGCGCAACCGGGGGGGTGAAGCGGCCGCGAGCCCTTACCCCGCCAGCCGCGTCTCAATCCGCAAATCGCCCAGCAGCGTCCGGTGCACCGGGCACTTGTCCGCAATCCCCAGCATCCGGTCCCGCTGCGCCGGTGTTAGGTCCCCTTCCAGCGTCACCACCCGCTCGATCACCTCGATCTGTGCGCACTTGCCCGCCGCCGCCGCGCAATCGTCGGCGTGGCGGCGGTCGTGGTGAAGCTTGACCTCGACGCCCTCCAGCGGAATGCCCTCACGCTCCGCGACCAGCCGCAACGTCATCGCGGTGCAACTCCCGAGCGCGGCGAGCAACAGATCGTAGGGCGTCGGACCGAGATCGCTCCCGCCGTTCGCGACCGGCTCGTCCGCAAGCAGGCTGTGCCCTGCCGATTCGACGATCTGGACGAATTTCGCCTCGGTCGAGGTGACTCGGACATGCCCCTCGGGCACCGCGTCGACCGGCATCGCCGCGCCGAGGAACGGCTGGACCCAGGCGGCAATGATCTGCGCGACATAGCTGGCCTGATCGGCATCGGTCAGCAGATGGTCCGCACCGTCCAGCGCGACGAAGCTCTTGGGATGCTTCGCCGCCTCGAAGATCGCGCGCGCATTCTCGACCGAGACGGTCGCGTCGGTCGCCGAATGGAGCACGAGCAGCGCGCGCTTGAGGCGTGCGAGCCGGTCGGCCTGGTCCTGCCCCTCGACCGAGGCGAGGAACGCGCGCCCGATGCGGAACGGACGGCCACCAATCGACACGTCGCGCGGTTCATCCTCCAGATCGTCGGCACCCTTGATGAGATGGAGCACGTGGCGCGGATCGAACGGCGCGGCGATCGTCACCACCGCGCGCGCCGACTCGATCCGTTCCGCCGCCGCGATCACCGCCGCGCCGCCGAGCGAATGGCCGATAAGGATCGCGGGCGCGCCGACATCGCCCGCCAGGAACTCCGCCGCGGCGACCAGATCGTCGACGTTCGCGCTGAAATGGCTGTCGGCGAACGCACCTTCACTCGCGCCGAGCCCGGTGAAATCGAACCGCAAGGTCGCGATTCCTTGTTCGGCGAGCGCGAGGCTGACGCGGCGCGCGGCATGGCTTTGCGCGGTGCAGGTGAAGCAATGCGCGAACAGCGCAACCGCGCGAATCCGCCCGGGCGGCAGATCGAGCGCGCCCGCGAGCTGATGCCCCTGCGCATTGGGGAAGGTTACATCGCGCTTCATTACCGTCTCCGTCTCAGATCGCCGCAACGCGACCCTGAAACGCGCAGCAGATGCGCGCAAGCGCCGCGCGCTAGAGCGAGCGCCCGATCAGCTCCTTCATGATCTCGTTCGTCCCCCCGAAGATCCGCGTCACCCGCGCCGCGCGCCACGCCCGCGCGATCGGATATTCGTTCATATAGCCAGCCCCGCCGTGAAGCTGGAGGCAGGCGTCCATCACTTCCCATTGCAGGTCGGTGTGCCACAATTTGGCGGCGGCGCCTTCCTCGTTGGTCAGTTCGCCCTTCAAATGCCGCGTGATCGCCCAGTCGAGATGCGCCCAGCCGACCTGCAGCTTCGCCTTCAGGTCCGCGAGCACGAAGCGCGTGTTCTGGAAATCAAACACCATTCCCGCGAAGGCCTTGCGCGTCTTGGTAAACTCGACCGTCTCGTCGAACGCCTTTTGCGCTGACGCATGGACCGAGACCGCGATCGATAGGCGTTCCTGCGGCAATTGGCTCATCAGATAGATGAAGCCCTTGCCCTCCTCGCCCAAGCAATTGGTCATCGGCACGCGGACGTCGTTGAAGAACAGTTCGGACGTGTCGGCGGCGTCCTGCCCGATCTTGTCGAGCTTGCGCCCCTTGCTGAACCCCTCGCGGTCGCTTTCGACGAGGATGATCGACATGCCTTTCCACGCGGGCTTGGCATCGGGGTCGGTCTTGGCGACGACCAAGGTCAGGTCGGTGTTCTGGCCGTTGGTGATGTAGGTCTTGGAGCCGTTGATGACATAGTGATTGCCATCCTTCTTCGCGGTCGTGCGGATCGCCTGAAGGTCGCTGCCGGTGCCGGGTTCGGTCATCGCGATCGCGGTGATCACGTCGCCCGAGACCAGCTTCGGCAGCCACTGCGCCTTCTGCTCCTCGGACCCATAGGTTTCGAGATAGCCGCAGACGATGTCGGACTGGAGCGAGAAGCCCGCAGGCACGCCGTTATACGCCATCTCCTCGTCGACGATCGCATTATAACCGAAGTCGAGCCCGAGCCCGCCGTAAGCTTCGGGCACGGTCGGGCAGAGCATCCCGATCTCGCCCGCCTTGCGCCAGAAGTCCTTGGGGACGAGCCGCTCTTCCTCCCATTGGTTGACATGGGGGACGCCTTCCTTCTGCAGGAAGCTCCGCACCGTCTGGCGGAACGCCTCGTGATCCTCGGTATACGCGAAGCGGCCGGCGACGGAGTCGAGCGTCATCAGATCAGTCCTCTCTTGCAACCTTGTTTTGAGGTGGTGTGCGGCGGGTTTCCGCGAACGTCAACGACTATCGCGACAGCCCGCGCTCGACACGCACAGGGAGGGGGGTATGCTAGGGAAAAATAGTAGGAGAGTTCATGAAACTGGCAAGCCTCAAGTCCGGCCGTGACGGTGCCCTCGTCGTCGTGTCGAACGATCTCGCCTGGTATGCCGACGCCAGCCATATCGCGCCTACGCTGCAGGCGGCGCTCGATGACTGGGACCGGCTCGCGCCCGATCTCGCGAATCTCAGCACCGATCTGGAGCATGAGATGATCCCGATGCGGCGCTTCCACGAACATGCCGCTGCGTCGCCGCTGCCGCGGGCGTATCAATGGGCCGACGGCTCGGCTTATGTGAACCACGTCGCCCTGGTGCGGCAGGCACGCTCGGCGGAGATGCCCGACAGCTTCTGGCATGATCCATTGATGTATCAGGGCGGATCGGACGGGTTCCTCGGCCCGCGCGACGCCATTCCGCTCGCCGACGAAAGCTGGGGCTGCGATTTCGAGGGCGAGGTCGTCGTCGTGACCGGCGACGTACCGCAGGGCGCAACCCGCGAGGAAGCGCTGGCGGCGGTGCGGTTGGTCGGGCTGACCAACGACGTGTCGCTCCGCAACCTGATCCCGGGGGAACTCAGCAAGGGGTTCGGCTTCTTCCAGTCAAAGCCCGCGAGCGCCTTTTCGCCGGTGTTCGTCACACCCGAGTCGCTCGGCGACTGGTGGCAGGACGGCAAGCTCCACCGCACGCTGATGATCGACCTCAACGGCCAGCCGTTTGGGCGCGTCGCGGCGGGCGAGGACATGACCTTCGACTTCGGCACGCTGATCGCGCATGCGGCCAAGACGCGCGCTTTGGGCGCGGGGACGATCGTCGGATCGGGCACCGTATCCAACCGGGACGCGGATGGCGGCCCGGGCAAGCCGATCGCGGACGGCGGGGTCGGCTACGCGTGTCTGGCGGAAGTGCGCACGGTCGAGACGATTCTCGCGGGCGGGGCGAAGACGCCGTTTCTCAAGGCGGGCGACACGGTGCGAATCTGGGCGGAGGACGACAAGCGGCACCCGATCTTCGGGGTGATCGAGCAAACGGTGGGGTGAAGGCGGCTTTTTACAGCGCGCTCTTCTCTTCTTGCGCTTCCCCGGCGAAGGCCGGGGCCCAGGAGAGGGCGGATCGTTGTCTGGCGCTGCGCCTTGTTGACCTCGACCTTCACTACTGGGCCCCGGCCTGCGCCGGGGAAGTGCAGTAAGACTAAGAGTAGGAGCAATAGAATTGGCGGAAAGCGACGGCGGTGGCCGTCGCAGCCAAACCCTTCCCATACCCCGTGGCAAACGCTAACGCGCAGGGCATGAACGCACCGCTTCCCAAGGCCTGGGTCATGGCCATCGCTCCCTATGTTCCGGGTCGCTCGACCACGGATGGCGATGCCCCCGTGATCAAGCTCTCGTCGAACGAGAACCCGCTCGGCACCAGCGCGCAGGCGGTCTCCGCCTTCTCGCGCCATGCGGGCGATCTCGCGCGCTACCCTGATGCGGGTGCGATCGCGTTGCGCGAGGCGATCGCGGCGCATCATGACCTCGACCCCGCACGCGTCATCTACGGCACCGGATCGGACGAAGTGCTCCACCTGATCGCGGGCGCCTATGCCGGACCCGGCGACGAAGTCATCCAGGTCCGCTACGGTTTCGCGGTCTATGAGATCGCCACCCGCCGCGTCGGGGCGACGCTGGTGATTGCGCCGGACAAGGACCATGCCACCGACGTTGACGCGATCCTCGCCTGCGTCACCGACAAGACCCGAATCGTCTTCGTCGCCAACCCCAACAACCCAACCGGCACCTTCGCGCGCAAGGACGAGATCGCGCGGCTTCACGCGGCGCTCCCGCCGCACGTGATGCTCGTGCTCGACCAGGCCTATGCCGAATATCTCGCGCCCGAGGATGACGACGGCGGGCTGGAGCTTGCGCGTACCCAGCTGAACGTGATCGTCACGCGTACCTTCTCCAAGATCCACGGGCTTGCCGCGGAACGGATCGGCTGGGGCTATGGCTCGGAAGAAGCGATCGCCGCGATGCACCGGATCCGCGCACCGTTCTGCTGCACCACCGCAGGACAAGAGGCGGCGATCGCGGCGCTCGGCGCGGCCGACTTCATCGCCCAGTCGCGCGAGCACAATCGTGTCTGGCGCGCGTGGTTCGCCAAGGAAATGGCGAAGCTCGGCAATGCGGGCCTGCGCCCCGTGCCGAGCGAGGCGAACTTCGTGCTCGTCCTGTTCGAAGGCGCGGTCACCGCGGAAACCGCGTACAAGGCGCTGCTGGAGCGCGGCTATATCGTCCGCTGGTTGCCGGGACAGGGACTGGCGAACGGATTGCGCATGACGATCGGCACCGAAGCCGAGACGCGCGGCCTGGCTGAGGCGCTGCGCGAGATCGTCGCCGGCTGATGCGCCCGCGCCTCCGCGCCCTCGCCTTCGACGTGTTCGGTACCGTCGTCGACTGGCGAACCAGCGTGGCGCGCGAGGCGGCGGCGTTCTTCGTTAAGGCCGGTGTGACCGGGATCGATCCGCACGTCTTCGCGGACGCATGGCGTGGCCTGTACCAACCCGCGATGGAGGAATGCCGGTCGGGGCGACGACCCTATACCCGGCTCGACGTACTTAACCGTGAGACGCTGGACACGTTGCTCGCCAAGCATGAGGTGGTTGCGGACCCCGCGTCCGTCGCCGATTTCGCGATGGCGTGGCGGCGGCTCGATCCGTGGCCCGATGCGGTCGAAGCGTTGACCCGGTTGCGCGCGCGCGTACCGATCGTCACGCTGTCGAATGGCAATCTCGCGCTGATGATGCACCTCGCGCGGTTCGGCGGGTTGCCGTGGGATGCGATCCTCGGGGCCGAAGCGACGGGGGTCTACAAGCCTTTGCCCGCGGCTTACCTTGGGACTGCCGAGATCCTCGACATCGCACCCGGCGAACTGTGCCTTGTGGCGGCGCATCACAGCGATCTGGCGGCGGCGCGCGCTTGCGGGTTGCAGACCGCTTATGTCGATCGCCCGCTGGAACTTGGGGGCGCGCCCAAGCCCGACCGTAAGGCGGCGCAGGATTGGGATTATACCGCCGAGTCGCTGACCGAGTTGGCGGATGTGCTAGAACCCGTGCTTTCCTGAGAATCGGGTCGCCGTGCTCCTGCGGAGGTAGGCGCCCAGGGGTTCCGCGAGCCATCAGCCGTTGTTCGGCTTGGCTCTGGATTCCTTCTTTCGCAGGAAAACAGCCGCACCCGATCAGCCCGCCAGCATTTCCTTCAGCGGCACGTCCGCATCCGCAAGTAGCGCCGGATCCACCACCGCGCGCGCCACCACCAGCGCACGACCCTGCACGTAATCGCGCGTCGCGTTGACGCAGTCGAGCGCGATCACCTTGCCCTCGCGCAGATAAACCACTGAGAACCGCCGCGTCGCCGGATCGCCGCGAACGACGGTGGCGTCATAGCCCGTCGACAGCCCGACCGTCTGGAGCTTCAAATCATATTGGTTCGACCAGAACCACGGCACCGCATCATAGGGCACTTCCTCCCCGGCGAGCAGACGCGCGACGGTGGTCGCCTGGTCGTTTGCATTCTGCACCGATTCGAGCCGGATCACCGCATCGTCCGCAAAGCCGTTCACATGCGCCGCGCAATCGCCGATCGCGAACACGTCGGGGAGCGACGTGCGGCACAAAGGGTCGACCATCACGCCATTGCCCCCAGCGGCCCCTGCGTCGAGCAACGGTCCGACCGCGGGGACGATCCCGATCCCCACCACCACCATCTCGCCCGGCAGAACGGTGCCATCCCCCAGCCGCACGCCGCTCGCCGCGCCATCGCGTTCCTCGATGCAGGCGACCGTGACGCCGGTACGCAAGTCGACCCCGTGCGCACGATGCTCGGCCTCGTAAAAGTCCGACAACGCCGGCCCTGCGACCCGCGCGAGCACGCGCGGTGCCGCCTCGAGCACGGTGACGTGCTTGCCGAGCTTGGTCAGCACCGCCGCGGCTTCGAGCCCGATATAGCCCCCGCCGATAACGATCACGCGCGAAACGCCAGGCAGTTCGGCGATCATCCGGTCGACGTCCGCGCGGTTGCGCACCCCGTGGACCCCGCGCAAATCATGCCCTGAACAGCTCAGCCGCCGCGGTGCGCCGCCCGTCGACCAGATCAGCGTGCGATAGCCGATCGTCGCGCCATCGGCGGTCGTCACGGTGTGCGCCACGGGATCGACCGAAACGACGCTGCGTCCGGGAAGCAAGGTGATGTCGCGGTCGGCCCAGAAGATCGCCGGACGGATCAGGATGCGCTCGAACGGCTTGTCTCCCGCCAGATAGTCCTTCGACAGCGGCGGGCGTTCGTACGGCAATTCGGGCTCGTCGCCGAGCAGCGCCATCGTTCCCTCGACCTTGCGCTGGCGCAGCGCGATCGCCGCCTGTGCGCCGCCATGCCCCGCGCCTACGATCAGGACGTCGAACGGGGTAGGGGCATCGGTCATGGCAGGGCACTCATTCGGGCGGAGGAGAGGGTTGGCAATCCGTCATGCCCGCGTGCCTGCATGCGATCAATCCGGCGGGCCCGAATACTCGCGGGAAGCGGCGGAACCGACCGTACATTATGTTACGATGATGGCCGATTGTGTTCTCAACTGATGCTGATAGACATCGGAAAAGAAGAAGAAAATACAGGGGAGCGTGCAATTTTCTCACTCGGTGACGCCGCGCGATCGGCTACAGTGTACGATTCCAGTTCTTCGTCCGATCGACGGAATGGCATTGGGGCAGAAGCGCGCGCATGATGGCGACTTGCGCGGTACCCGACCGATTGACCAGCGCGCGCGCGTCAACGACGACAGTGTCATCGCCGCGTCGAAATGACGTTGGTCTTCGGACGTGAAACCGCCCGCGGACCTCGCCCTCCCGCACAGGCCGGGCATACTGCGCTTCGTCGCGCTTGCGTTGATAGGCCCGGCATTGCTGACGATCACGGCGGCCTGGCTGAGCAACGGATATACCGTCAGCGAGGTCTTGCGGCAGCAAACGCTCCAGGCGTTCGACCGGCGCGTGGTGGTCGCGACGTTGATCCCCCGCATGACCGATGCCGAATCGGCGCAGCGCGGGTTCATCATCACCGGCAACGACCGCTTCCTGACCGATTATGCACCCGCCCGCCGCGATGTTTTCGCGACCTTCGACTCGCTCGAGCGCGACCTCGCGAACGAACCCGCGCAACTCCGCCGGCTGATCGCGCTCAAGGACCTTGCGCGCCGCAAGTTCGCCGAGATGGACCAGATGATCGCGCAGCGTCGCGCGAACGGCAGCGCCGCCGTGTCGCGACAGGTGGCGGCGGGCGCGGGCCGAGACTTGATGGAACGGATGCGCGCGGTCTCCGCCGATTTCGTCCAGTCAGCGGAGGTTTCACGCGACGAACGTGCCGCGGCGTTTCGCGATGACCTGCGGCAGGACGAAACGACGGTCTGGGTGGGGATCATCGCGCTCGGGCTGCTCGGCTGCGTGACCGCGTTCGCCTTCTGGCGGCAAAGCGTTGCGCGCTACCAGGCGCGGCTGCAGGCGTATGCGGTCGCGGAGCGCAACCGCACGATCCTCGACAGTACGATCGATGCGATGGCGATCGTCAATCCGGCCGGGACGATCGAGACGATCAACCGTACCGCGTCCGCGATGCTCGGCTATCCGGCGGAGGAGCTGGTCGGGCAGGATGTCAGCAAGGTTGCGCATGTCCCGTTCGACGTCCGCCAGTTCCACGCGCTGATCGGGCTGGTCGACGGGCGAATCCGGCAGCCGTATCGCATGGGCCGCACCTTGGTGCACCGCGACGGGCACGAGATCACGGTCGACGTCGCGCTGGGGGTGATCGATCTGCCCGAGGGTTATTATGTCGTCGTCTCTGCGCGCGACGTTTCGGAGCGCAAGCGCGTCGAACGGATGAAGGACGTGCTGATATCGACGATCAGTCACGAGTTGCGGACGCCGCTGACGTCGATCGTCGGGGCGCTCGGGCTGTTGCGCGGTGGGGCGGTTGGGCCGCTGCCGGAACCCGCAACACGGCTGATCGAGATCGCCGAGAACAATTCGCGCCGGTTGATCCGCCTGATCAACGACATGCTCGACATCGACCGGATCCAGTCGGGAACGCTGTCGCTCAACCGCGTTCCAATCGACCTGCGCAGCGTGATCGACCGCGCGACGGTCGGGAGCCAGGGCCTCGCCGCGGTGGAATCGGTGCAGGTCGCCTCCAGCCTGCCCGACGAGGCGGTTCCCGTGCTGGGCGATGGCGATCGATTATTGCAGGTCGTCACCAATCTCGTCTCCAACGCGGTCCGGGCGACGCCGACGGGGGGCGTGGTGACGATCGGGCTGAGCACGAATGGCGCCAACGGGACCGCGCTGGTCACCGTCGACGACGAGGGGCCGGGCGTTCCGATCGGGTTTCGCGACCGCATTTTCGGCCGGTTCGAGCGCGCGGACAACGAGCGCGGCGTGGGCACCGGGCTCGGGCTGGCGATCTCGCGCGAGATCATCGCGCGGCATGACGGCCGGATCTGGTTCGAGGACCGGCCCGGTGGCGGATCGCGGTTCGGCTTCGCGCTCGATCTTGATCGAAGTGAGGGGATATTGCCGGATCCGCCGCCCCGTCCAGACGTTTGATCTGCGAGGATGACGTCGGCATGGCATGTACGCGTGGGTCTTTGGTCTTCACTATGCGGGGAGCATGCTGCTCCGGTCATGACCTTGCGTGGTGTGGAGCCTGATCGCGGTGTCATGCGAAATATCTGATCGGCGAGGGGCATCATGACCCAAGCGGTGCGGATCCTGTATGTCGATGACGATCCCGATATCCGTACGATCGTTGAAATGTCGCTGTCGCTCGACCCGGACATCGAAGTTCATGCGTTCGGGTCCGGGGCAGCGGCGCTGGCGGCGATCGACCGGGACCCCTGGCGTCCGACCGCGATCATCCTCGATTACATGATGCCCGAGATGGACGGCGTGACGCTGCTGGCGGCATTGCGCCGCCATCCCGATTACGCGCAAACCCCGGCCGTGTTCATGACCGCACGCGGCAATGACACGATCGGGCCCGATCTGATCCAGCACGCAGTCGCGGGCGTGATCCTCAAGCCGTTCGATCCGATCGAACTGGTCGGCACGGTGCGCGCACTGATCGCCGATCCCGCCTGATCACACCACGACGCTGCTCGCGACCCGCCCCTCGGTTCCGAACACGCGCAGGTAGCGCTCGATCTCCGCCGGATCGCCGGTCGCCTTGGCGGGGTTGTCGGACAGTTTCACCGCCGGCCGCCCGTTCGCCGCGGTCACCTTGCACACCAGGGAGATCGGCTCGAGCGCCGTACTCCCGCGCGGGTCGCAGCCGCGGAAGTCGTTGGTCAGGTTGGTCCCCCAACCGAAGCTCATCCGCACGCGTCCGTCGAAATGGCGATAGACCTGCTCGATCGATGCGATGTCCATCCCGTCCGAGAAGATCAGCAGCTTCTCGCGAGGGTCGACGCCGTGCTGCTGCCACCACGCGATGATCTGCTCGCCCGCGGGGATCGGCGGCGCGCTGTCGGGGCGGAACCCGCTCCACTCGGACAGCCAGTGCGGGGCCTTGGCGAGGAACGCGCTGGTGCCGAACGCATCGGGCAGCGCGATCAGCAAATTGCCCGCATAATGCCGCCGCCAGTCCTCGAGCACCCGGTAGGGCGCGGCCGCCAGCTCGGCATCGGTCTCCGCCAGCGCGGCGGCGACCATCGGGAGCTCGTGCGCGTTGGTGCCGATCGCCTCCAGGTCGGTGTCCATCGCCAGCAGCACGTTCGACGTGCCGATGAACCGGTCGCCGAGTCCTTCCTTGAGTGCCTCGACACACCAGCGCTGCCACAGGAAGCCGTGCCGCCGTCGCGTCCCGAAGTCCGACAGCACCAGCCCCGGCAGTTGTCGCAGGCGCTCGACCTTGTCCCACAACCGCGCCTTGGCGCGCGAATAGGTGATGTCGAGCTCGAACCGCCCGTGCCGCCGCAACGCCGCACGCGACCGCAACTCGTTGAGGATCGCAAGCGCAGGGACTTCCCACATGGTGGTGTGCGTCCACGGCCCGTCGAAATGGAGTTCATATTGCCCGTCGACGACACGCAGGTCGTAGGGCGGCAACTGGAATTCCGCGAGCCAGGCGATGAAATCGCCCGAGAACATCCGCTCCTTGCCGTAGAAGCTGTTGCCCGCGAGCCAGATCAGTTCCTTCTTGGCAAAGCGAATCGAGCGCGCATGATCGAGCTGCGCGCGCAGTTCGCCCTCGTCGATGACTTCGGCAAGCCGGACCGAGGTGGTGCGGTTGATCACCGAGAAGGTCGCCTCCACGACCGGGTGGAGGTGCCGGATCATCTGGAGCATCAGCAGCTTGTAGAAATCGGTATCGAGCAGGCTGCGCACGATCGGGTCGAGCCGCCAGCCGTGGTTGTAGGTGCGCGTCGCGATATCGGTGAGGATCATGGCGGTGCTTGTTCCGGGATTGCGTGGGGAATGTCCACCGCTGGAAAAGCGCCCGTGGGGGCGCATGCTCGTTTCGCGTTGGTGAAAAACGGCTGCCCCCCCCACACTCGCTTCCCCGGCAAAGGCCGGGGCCCAGTAGCGAAGGTCGGCGTCATCGAAGTGCTGTGCGTGCCATTGCCCGCCCTCGACTGGGCCCCGGCCTTTGCCGGGGAAGCGAGTGTGGGGGAAGTTTGCACGAACGCCGCAGCAGTCCCTGCGGCACCCTCACAGCATTTCGAGCGCCCGGCGTTTCTTTGGCCGCGGGAACGCCGCCTCCCGCCGATCGAGCAGCACCCGACAGAGCACCAGATCGAGCGCAGCGTGATTGTCGCGGACATGGTCGACCGACCCCGCCTTGGGGATCGCGATCATCGCAGGATCGCGCAGCACCCACGCCAGCGCGACTTGTGCAGGCGTCGCGTCGAACTCCGCGGCGATCGTCCGCAGTGTAGCCTTCCCGAGCAGCCGCCCCTGTTCGACCGGGCTATACGCCATCACCGGAATCCCGCGGCCCCCAAGCCACGGCAGCAAATCCAGCTCCGGCCCGCGCCGCGTCAGATTGTAGAGGATCTGGTCGGTCGCACAGCCGCTCCCACCCGCGGCAACCAGCTCCGCCATATCGTCCGCGTCGAGGTTGCTCACCCCCCAGCGCGCGATCAGCCCGTCCGCTACCAGCCGCTCCATCGCCTCGACCGTCTCCGCCAGCGGCACCGGGCCACGCCAGTGGAGCAGATACAGGTCGAGCTGCTCGACCCCGAGCCGCGCGAGGCTCGCCTCGCATGCAGCGCGCAACCGTGCGCGCGACGCATTCTGCGGGAGCGCCTTGCTGACGAGAAAGACCTGCTCGCGCACCTCCGCGATCGCTTCGCCGACCAGCTTTTCCGACCGGCCATCGCCATACATTTCGGCGGTATCGATCAGCGTCATCCCACGCTCGATTCCCTCGCGCAGCGCGGCGATCTCGGCTGCGCGCGTGTCGGCGGAATCCCCCATGTTCCACGTGCCCTGCCCGAGCGCCGGGACCAACGTGCCATCGGGCAGCGCGACCGTCTTCATGCTCATGCGAACCCGACCACCGCGTGCGGTACGTAAGGTTCCTCGAGCCGTGCGATCTCGTCCTCGGTCAGCCCGATCTCGAGTGCAGCAATCGCATCGTCGAGATGACCCGGCTTGGACGCACCGATGATCGGCGCGGTGACTTCAGGCTTTGCCAGCACCCAGGCGAGCGCAACCTGCGCGCGCGGAACGCCGCGTTCCCTGGCGATCTCGGCGACCCGCTCGACCACGCGGCGGTCGGCGTCGGCGGTGTGGCTGTAGAGCGTCGCGCCGAATTCGTCGGTCTCGGACCGGTTGGTCGCCTCGTCCCAGTCACGCGTCAGCCGTCCGCGCGCGAGCGGGCTCCACGGGATCACGCCGATCCCTTCCGCCTCGCACAACGGCAGCATCTCGCGCTCTTCCTCGCGGTACAGCAGGTTGAGATAATCCTGCATCGTCGAGAAGCGCGTCCAACCGTTCGCGTCCGACACGTGGAGCATCGTCGCGAACTGCCACGCATACATTGACGACGCGCCGATGTAGCGCGCCTTGCCCGCCTTCACGACGTCATGCAGCGCTTCGAGCGTTTCCTCGATCGGAACTTCGGGGTCGAAGCGGTGAATCTGGTACAAATCGATGTAATCCGTCCCCAATCGGGTCAAACTTGCGTCGATCTCGGTCATGATCGCCTTGCGGCTGAGCCCTGCGCCGTTGGGTCCGGGGCGCATCCGGCCGTGCACCTTGGTCGCAATCACGACTTCCTCGCGCCGCGTGAAATCCTTGAGCGCGCGGCCCACGATCTCTTCCGAGGTGCCGTCCGAATAGACATTGGCGGTGTCGAAGAAGTTGATCCCCGCCTCGACCGCCTTTTGCAGGATCGGGCGGCTGGTTTCCTCGTCGAGTGTCCAGGCGTGGTTGCCGCGATCGGGAATGCCATAGGTCATGCACCCGAGGCACAGCCGCGAGACGTCTAGGCCGGTCATGCCGAGCTTGAGATAGTCCATCGCTTTTTCCTTCAGAATGAGACTGTTATTGGAGTATTTGAGACGCGGTACGCTGTAGTCTGTTTCCAACGCGCTTCCGTCCTCCCGCGAGAGCGGGAGCCTAGGGTCGCAAGCGCCAACCAGCGTCGTTCTGCGCAACCCTGGATTCCCGCCTTCGCGGGAAAACGGCTCAGAATAAGTTCTTCAACAGGCCGACGTTGGTCTTGCCCAACTCAATCACCGAGTCGCCGCGCCCGCTGAGGATCGCCTTCGCCATATACAGCGTGAAGCCCTTCATTTGCTCGAGCGTGATCTTGGGCGGCATCGACAGTTCGTCGCGTGCAGTGACCGCGTCGAGCAACGCGGGGCCGGGATGATCGAGCACCTCGCGCACGCCGCGCGCGAGATCGCCCGGGTCGGTGACGCGGACCGCGTACATCCCCATCGCGCGCGCCATCGCCGCGAAATCGGGGTTGTCGAGCGCGACGCCCGTTTCGACCAGCCCCGCCGCCTTCATCTCCATCTCGACGAACCCGAGCGTCCCGTTGTTGAAGACGACGATCTTGACCGGCAACCCGAGCTGGCGAACCGTCAGCAACTCGCCCATCAACATCGCGAGGCCCCCGTCGCCCGACAGCGACACGACCTGCCGCCCCGGCGATGCCGCCTGCGCGCCGATCGCCTGCGGAAGGGCGTTCGCCATCGACCCGTGGTTCCACGATCCGATCAGCCGGCGG
>Ga0265798_10005561_pt1 | contig 16871 bp, 12 predicted proteins | sample P3T30metagenome_FD_192430 | JGI IMG/M metagenome (GOLD analysis project Ga0265798, IMG submission 192430) | Plant litter microbial communities from East Loma Ridge, Irvine, California - P3 T30 | ecosystem: Environmental > Terrestrial > Plant litter > Unclassified | place: USA: California... | reverse complement strand
GCTTACGCCGACGAGCCCGACTCACCACTCGAGAAGAAGGGAGACATGATGCCTTCCGAGGCCATGGCCGACCAGGATATTGAGATTACCGTCATCCAGCACAAGCCCATCACCGCCAGCATCAAGGCTTCTGTCCGCCACCTTCACACTGTCGGAGGCTTCTTCGGCCGCTTCCGCGGTGCTGGTGTCGGCGCTGTCTACCACATGCTCCACGGTCTCATGACCAACTTCCTTGCCGGTGTTCTCGGTCTCGGCCTCGGCGGCCAGGCTCTTATGCACATCGTCTCCTCCCTCGCACTCGCCCGTATCCACATGGCCTGGACCCACAGCATGATCGCAGCTCCCGGCCAGTCTTGGTTCCGCTCCATGGTCCCTCGCAAGCAGTGCAAGGCTCTCCTTCTCCCCACTCTCGCCTTTGCCGTCGCCCAGCAGGTCACCGTCATAATGCCGATCGCTGTTGCATTCGCCCTTGGCCTTCCCCAGGAGATGCACGACCAGGAGTTCGACTTCATGAAGCGCGACATCTCCCCGGCCGAGGCAGCCTACTACGCATTCGCCCTCCTTGCAATCCCCATGACCGCCGTATTCGTGGCCCTGGCCATCCTCCTCCCTGCGTCCGTCACCCTGACCCGCATCGAAGCCGCCCTCCTCCCCGAGGACCGCGAGACCATCGTGCCCTTTGACCGCACCGCCATCCTCGGCGACTTTGACCTCCAGACTCGCGGTGCATGCCGCTCAGTCTTCGTCCAGGCCTGGAAGTCTTTCGAGCCTGCCGCCCGCCTCAGACTTATCAAGCTTTACGCCAAGATGTTCTCCCTTCAGGTCTTCATCGGTATTGCTGGTCTTGTCGTCATGGCCATCTTGCTTTAGAGAGTCTTGGGGAGAGTCTTGGTTACATTGTCCTCCAGATTGAGAAAGCACCTTTCCTACTATTAGCTACTACAGCATAAGTTTCTTTGATTGTATTCATATTGTCACCTTCAATTACGTGTTAAAATATCAAGTCTTCCGTCTTCTGGTGCATCTCATTTTTAGAAGTCCGTCATCCTGTAATCCAGCTATTCGGACGAGGGTGAGAGGTTCGTAGGTTGTCGCAACACACCAACATCCTTTAACACATCCATGTCGGGGAACAAGGCAACAAAAACACTTCTGCACACCATCCCTTCAAAGCCGTACATCTTAACGCGTTCAAAAAGTTCACGTAATCATAGTTTGGGAGAGAATGATTTCCTTTTCACATCCCTCTTCCCATTCCACCCACCCTACCTGGGCGTCAACACGACCTTGGCCCCCTCCAAATTCACACAAGTCAAAGTGAACTTCTCCCGCCACACATCCGTCGCATCCGCGCTCGCAATCCCAGCAAAAGCCTGACAAAGCCGCACAGTAGTATAACTCGCCTCCGTCAGCGCAAACTGCTGCCCCAAACAAATCCTCGCCCCGCCGTTGAACGGCAGGTACTCCCACCCGGGCCGCAAGCCTTTGGCCCCCGTCGCGGCATCGTCCAGCCAGCGCTCCGGCCGGAACTCCTCGGCGTCTGTGCCGTAGTACTCGGGCCGCCGCTGCATGGTGTACACGCTCCAGCCTACTACTTGGCCCTTTGCTACGAAGAGCGGGGCTTTGCCGTCTGCGCCGCCGCCCAGGGGCAGGACGGTGTCTTCTTGCGCTTCGCGCGAGTTCTGCGGCACGACGGGGTAGAGGCGCAGGGTTTCGTTTAGGAGGGCGCGCAGGTATTTGAGGTCTTTGAGCTGCTCGAAGGTCGGGTGGGCGTTGTCGAGGGTGGCGATTTCGGTTTGCAGCGCGGACCACGCGGCCGGGTGCTTGGAGAGGAGCCACCAGACGTTTGTCAGCAGCGAGGCGGTGGTGTCGCGGCCGGCGAGCAGGATGTTGAGCAGTTCGCTGCGGATGCGGGTGCGGTCGGGGGTTTGGCGCACGAGGGCGTCGATGAAGATGTAGCGCTCGCTGTTCTCGTTGGGCTTGTTTTGGGCGTCGCTGCTGGGGTGCTGTTTTTGTTGTGCGTCGCGCTCTGCGCAGCCTTTGTTGACGTAGTAATCCACAAAGTCGTGCACGAACTTCTGGTCTTTCTCCATGCTCCCGACGTCGAACAGGAACGGCATCAACTTCACCAGCGGGCCGAACCTCGCGCGCATGCCAATGTTGATCTGTCCGCGATCGAAGGCTGCGCCGAAACTCTCCTCGCTCTGCTGGCTGAGGGAGTTTGTGCTTTCGCCGAAGAGGAACTCGGTGGCCGAGTCGAGGGTCAGGCGGAAGAAGTAGTCGGCTAGGTTGATGGGGGTTTTGCCGTCGCGGGGCAGTTTGGAGATCAGGTGCGAGACGTGGCGCTCGAAGGTCAGGACGTCGCCGACTTGGCTGCGGACGAAGTTGGGGCGCAGCATTTCGCGCGAGTGAGACCAGGCGAGGCCGTCGTTGGTGAAGATGCCTGCCGCGAATGGTTAGTTAGTTGGGGTGGTTTGTTTGAGGGGCATCGACTGTCTGGTTTAGTCTTCCGGAAGATGGAATGAAGTGGTCGCTCGAATTCGCCACCATCTTGCAACGAAAACGAAACGACTTCAAAATTCAATGCAAGACAGGCAAAAAAAAAAAAAGAAACAACCAACTCACCATCCCCCAAAAGCGGCTCAAATGCCCTCTTCCTCCTCCCCCCCAACCCCCACTTCTTATGCTCCAGCGCCTGGATGACCTTCAAATTCGCCGGCTCGACCGTCATGATCGTCTTCCGGCCCAGCACCAGGTGGGAAAAAGTCGTGGTGCCCATCGTCCTGAAGCGCTGCTGGCTGTACTCGAGCATCCGATGTTCGCGGAAAGCCGCCAGGCTCTCGCGGAACTGGTCCAGGCCGAAGACGTGGTCCCATTGCGGGTAGAGGGGGGCGGGGAGGGCGCCCTTGGAGGCTGCGAACGCGCGGCGGGTGCGGTGGAGGTGCAGTTTTTGGGCGAGGGCGTAGAGGATGTAGACTGCTGTTAGGGCGAAGGCGATTTGGGAGAGGTGGGGGAGATTGTCCATGTTTGCGGTTTTGTTAATCCTGGGTATAACTGTGATCGACGACTGGGGTTCGTTGGTGCTACCATGCACGTGGGCTTGAGAGGGAGGAAACAGAAACAGAGGCAGAAACAGAAACAGAACGGATGGGGGGTTTTGTTGAAGTTGAGAGGAAAAGACGGGAACTATCGATCGTTATTAGCTGGCCTAGTGTTAGGTGGAGTGTGTTTAGTCTAGTTGTCTAGGAAAGCAGTATGACGTTCAGGCATGCTTAGCACCATCTCGTACTTACCCAAACTGGTCAGCCGGCGACATTTGGCCGTTGTCCGTTCGAGTAATCACTAATATTGTTGGTTGAGAGCCCTAACAATCTCCCTTCCGTACCTCGTACTGTACTGTATTCCGGCACGCGCGATATACATGTATACAAGCGTGTGCGTGCATGGATGCATGCATGTCTGCAACTCTTACCGGGGGCTTGCGATACTGACTTGTCCTCACCGGCATCGTCACCTACGGAAAACAGCGTGTCAAGCAAACATCCAACAAGACAGCTTGATAAGGTAGTATCTCACCACATCAACTCCCTACTACCTAATCCAGAGTAACATCGCCATCCTCGTCGTCATCCTCATCATCCTCGCTGTCATCGCTGTCATCTTCCTCCTCGCTGACCTCGCCGCCCAACTCTCTGACCTTATCCTTGTACTCATCCCGCTTCTTCTCAATATCCTCAATCACAAGCACCATACTCTCCAACTCCTCCCTAGCCTCCTTCTCCGCAGCCGAAGCCGCATCAGCAGCCTTCTTCGCAGCCTCCGCAGCCGTCTTGGCCGTCACGACCTCCTTCTTCGCCGCCTCGGCTTCTTGCCTAGCCGCGTCGACCTCCTTCTTCGCAGCCTCGGCATTCTTAGCCGCTTCGTCCGCTTCCTTCTTGGACGAAGCCGCTTGCTGAGCGCTCTTCTTCTTGCTGGCGGCGCTGTTGCTCTCTTCAGCAGCTTTCTTCGCCTTGTCGGCCGCGTCCTTGGCTCGCTTCTCGGCATCCTGCACCTTCTTCTCGGCTTCTTTCAAGCTCTTGTCGGCTGCTTCCTTGGCCTTCTTCTCCGCCTCCTTCACGCTTTGAGTGGCCTTGGCGACTGCTTCTGAAGTCTTCTTTTCAGCATCCTTCGCCTTCTGATTGGCGGTCTCTTTCGCTGCGTTCGCGGCTTTGAGCTCGTCTTGCAGCTCTTTGACTTTGCTGGTGAGACTCTTGGAGAGTTTCTCCAGTTTCTCGACTTTGCCGGCAACCTCGCTATCACCTGTAGCTTTGGCTTTGGATGCTGTCTTGGTGGACTCGAGCTCCTTTTCGAGGGCCTTGATCTTGGCTGCAGTTTCACCTTCACCGGCCGACTTGGCTTTCGAGGATGACTTGAACTTCTCAAGCTCCGTCTCAAGTGCCTTGATCTCGGCAGTCTTGTCATCGGACGCAGTCTTGGCAGACTCGAGCTCCTTTTCAAGCGTCTGGATTTTGGCGGCGGCCTCGCCTTCGCCTGCTGACTTGGCCTTCTCGAACTCAGTTTCGAGTGTCTTGATTTTGGCAGCTTTCTCGTCGGAAGCTGCTTTTGTATGCTTGAGCTCTTCCTCGAGGGTCTTAATTTTATCGGTGGCCTCGCCTTCGCTGGCTGACTTGGCCTTGGAAGCTGATTTGGCCTTCTCCAGCTGGGTTTCAAGAGTCTTGATCTTGGTAGCATTGTCGCTGGAAGCTGACTTGTTCGATTCAAGCTCTTTCTCGAGCGTCTTGATCTTGGTAGCGGCCTTGCCTTCACTGGCGGACTTCGCCTCCGTCGCTGACTTGGCTTTCTCAAGATCATCCTCGAGTGCCTTGATCTTAGCGGCGTGCTCACTCTCACTGGCAGCCTGGGACTCCTCGGAAGCTGACTTGGCTGCTGCAAGCTCTCTCTCGAGGACTTCGATCTTCGCGGTGGCCTCGCTCTCACTAGCAGCTTTGGCGTCGGCGGCAGCCTTGGCCGTCTCGAGCTCCTTCTCAAGTGCCTCAATTTTGACGATGGCCTTACTTTCACTGGCAGCCTTGGCCTCAAAGTGTGCTTTGGTTGTTTCGACTTCCTTCTCCAGAGTAGTGTAGCCAGCTCGCTCGGTGGCAAGCTCTTGCTCTTTCCCTGCGAGATCATCCTTGAGTTCCTTGAGCTGACTTTGCAACGCCGCGACTTCAGCATCGCGCTCGGAGAGATCCTTGCGCGACTTTTGAAGTTCAGCTTCTGCCTGATCGAAGCGAGATTGCAAGTGCTGATGCGCGCGTTCGAGGTCTTGATGTGTCTTGCTCAAGTCTTGAAGTTGGCGTGAGGAGTTTTGCTCGCGTGTGATGATCTCTGAATGCTGCTTGCGAAGCCCCTCATGTTGCTGCTTCAAATTATTGTGCCCGGCCTGTTCAGTCCTGTGTGCGTTGCTCAGTTCCGCAAGCTTGCGTTCGTATTCTTGCACGCGACCAGCGAAGCCCTGCTCCTGTTGCTGATGAGCCTGACGAGCTTGACGGTCGGCTTCCTGACGAGCGTTCGCCATGACGCGAGAGTGTTCAATGTTCAAGCCTTCCTTCTCGCGTTGGTGTTGTGCTTGGAGCTTGTTGAACTCGTCTTCGTGACCCTTTTGCATCGCGTCGTTGATCTTCCGTAGACGATTCACCTCTGCACTCGCAGACTGGCCCTCCCTTTGAAGCGTCGTCCTGTCATGCTCGGCTTGTTGTCGCAAGTCCTGTGCTTCTTTCGAGGTTTGCGAAAGCGAATCCTTGACAGTCTGTAGCTGTTGTCGCAGGTCGTCCAGAACGTCTCGGTCGACGCCAGTTTCGATGTCGGCGAAAGGTAAGACCTCAACACCAGGATCCTTGTCGATTGCCTTTCGTAGGCGGGTGTACTCGGTCTGGAAGAGATCGACGAATGTTTCGTTGACGATGTCGGAATCACCGTTGGGCTCATCGATGCCGAAATCCCGAATGACAGGATCGCGTCTAAAGGCAAGCAGCGCATCGAGGTACTTGCCCCGGCCGAGCTTTTGCGTCAGTAAAGGAGCAAGGGTACGGCGAGAAATCGGCGAGTCCTTGGTGCTGAACTCGTAGACAGTGCCCAGAAGTGATGCAGCCAGGCCTGCAGTAGTTGGCGCAGTCGCAGCAGACGACACGCTGGCAACCAAAGCTTGCACAAGCCCTGAGCCTTCAGCAAGCAGATCGTTGACGCCGTCCGCAAACTCCCATAGGAACACGACCAGAGTGCTCGCGTATGCGGCTATCACCCTCTCCTCGGCGCCTGCCTGCATTGCCGTCTCAAGTTGGCTGGCGAGAGCCTGCACCGAGGTGAGAACCTCTTCGCCTTCGCTTTCATTGCCCTCCTTGACCGCCGCAAGTGCTACCTTGGCATCAAACACATCGATAAGCAGATCCTGCACGATCCAGCTAGCAAACAGCACACCAAGTGTATCGGTGCCCTGCTGTAACAGCGCGGTGAGCACATTCGCTGCTTCTTCGCCTTGTGTGTATCCGCTGATCGCCCGCTGCAGGAAGTGATTCTTAATACGATCGTGTTTGGCAAGATACGCCTGAATGAGAGAACAAGCAGCCGCGCGAAGTGGAGCCTCGCTCCGTGGCTGATCAAGCGTCAAGTCCAGGAGGGCCTCGATGACATAGGCGCGTGGCTTTTCGATACTTGGCCGGGCACTGTTGCGTGCTGATGTTGCATTTGATCGTGATCCGTTCGTCTGTGAGCCAGTCTGGGAAGTCGTGTCGTTTTCCGTGGGGAGCGCAAGCTGGAGCGCTGCGAACTGTTCCTGAATAGGCGGGTTGTTGGCAATGAGATCTGATGTTGACTTCAAAGCCGCGACCCGAATAGGGACTGGAAGTCCGGGATGGAAGCTCATGTCCAAGAGTGTTTGCGCAACTCCCGCTCTGAAAAATGCTGCCTGATTCTGTACAGTGCTGCTCTCGCCCCTAGCAAGGAACAGTCGCAAGAGCTGAAGAACTCCCCAACCTGCCTTTTCCCTGCTCTCAGCAATGAACTGCGCTTCAGGCACCTCAGGAGGGAAGACCTCTTGTAGAAGCTTTGCAAAGTGTCCGACGCATCCAGATTCGCGGAACATGGTCTGGTTGCTAGCAGACCCATGGATGAGGTTCGCAAGCAAGCTGAGGCAGTCCTGTCCGGCGATTCCTGCATCTGCTAGGCCGCCTTCCATGCGCATGAGGGCGAACACTTTCCCAAAGACATCCTCGAATGCGACGATCTTGCGCAAGTCCTCATTCGCGCCGCCTGTCAAGTCCACCAGTAGAAGCAGGCCCGCGTTCCTCACAGCGTCTCTTGCATCGTCCAGCACTCCGACGACTCGGCTTGTTCCCAGAGGAGCGTTGAGCACGCATTCTTGTAATCGGTCCGGTCGCGCGGCGCAGATGGCGGTCAAGATCTGCACGCTGTACAGTCTCGAGTAGTAGTCGGCAAAGGGCGATGTAGGATCGAGGAGGCTCAGGAGTAGGGATATGTTGTCTTGGCGCTGGCATTAGCTTAGCTCTGACAGTCCTCCAATGGCAATGCGGGTTTGATGCTGGGGATACATACCATGGAGAATTCGTCGGCCATGAAGAAGGCTATCTCGTCGCCGGCTTCGGGGCTGTTGCTGTCCGGGTTGAACAGCATGAGCAGTGTTTCCATGACCAGCCTGATCGTGTCCACATCGCCGCCTTCTTCGACACCGTTCGAGTCGGCATCTTTGTCTTTGCTGCTGGCTACTTCGCCCACACCGTCGCGTCGTAATGTGTTAATGAGTTCTCTTAGCGAACCGCTGGCCACTGAGGCAGGGTACTGTTTCGCGAAGCTCCGAAGACCCAGGATAGCTGCGCGTCGATCTTCGAGAAGTGTAGCTGACTGTAGGCGGCCACAGAGGGTGTCAATCGTGGCCGTGGCCGTTTGGAGAGGCGGTGTCTTGAGCATTGTTGATGTGATTCTGCCGCGAGGCAGTTGGGAGGTTCAATTCATTGTTATGCCGCAAGGAAGGACCGATCACGGTTGTAGTTGTCTCGGTCTCCTTTTGCAATGTGATGGACACTTTACCGCTCCCCAAATGAAGGGTCCAACCCTAAATCGTGAACCTTGCGATCGGCTCGGCTAGAGAAGAAACGCGAACGCGAGAGCTCACTCTTCTCTTGCTTTTCCTCTTCATGCAGATTGAACCTGGTACTTTGATTTGCCTGATGTAGTACTCAAAGCATTGCTATCAAATGCGAACACTTTAGTACGAAACCATGAATCACGATGCTCGTTCTCGCAAGAGGGGCGAAGCCGTGGTAAAAGATACTTGCCACAGTCTGTTCAGTTATCTTTGGTCATAACTCATTGGAGGCAGGCATCATGAGGACGTCTGGTTGCATGTACTACAGTATGTATGTCAGACCATTCCGTTCCAACTAGCCCTGTGGACTTGGGCTCTACTTAATCTTGTTGAGCTCTACTGTCACGTCATACGTATCATCTTTTCAGAGCTATGGAAGTTTTCGATACAGTCGCATCAGCGTAAATGCTGGCGAAAGAGCCTCAACTATTGATGGGAAAGAGTGCTCCAACGACGTGGCCGAGGTTCGCGACGAGCTTTCGTGGCTCAACAAGGTGCTTCAAGTCGTCGAGAAGACATCGCAATACCAACACTGGACCCAAACCTGGTGCGAAAAGCTAGGTGCTCAAGTGAAGGATCCAGCCCGTTAACAGCGGCAGAGTTCTTCGCCAGATTGCAGTCCTTGAAGAGTTCGACCATCAAAGGACTGGCTGGGGCTATTGCATCGGGGAGCTGGAAACCTTTGTTGAGCTTCTCAATCTGGACAACGCTCTGCGCATGGTAGACTTGGCGAAAGGTCGTGGTGACGAACTCCAGGTTCTGTTGGGCAACGTGCAAAAGGCCACCAGCAACCAGGCAGCGATTCTACATGCCCAGTCCGACACTGTCAACGTCTGCGTGAATACACCGAGTGCTCCAGCCGCCCAGGCAGAGGAAAACCGCGAGGACGAGAAAGTGATGATCTGAGTTTCACCTCCCAAGGCGAAGGTAGCCGACGTCGACGAGCAAGGATGCGGTAGAGTTGCTACCACCGAGCTTCTCAGAACGAAGATGAATTTGCAGTCGGCTCGAGATCGATCATCTGCCAACACTGCACAAATCGCTACGAAGTGTGTCCTGCTGGAGTTGCCAGGACTGTGGGATCCGCAAGACGAGCAAGAATTGCGGTGCTCTTCAACCTTGCAGACACTGCACATTCTGTAGAGGCTGTGTGCATTACATGGAGTTCGAAGGTTGCAAGTGCCGTGTCGACTGCAGGAACCTTACAGTTTGCAAGAACAGTGTGGATTGCACGATCTGCGTAGAATGCGAGGTTATGGCACGTGCATCCGGATGGTGGAGGTATCAAGATCTTTTGGGCATCCAATTGGTCTGGTGTTCGCCAGTCCACTGTTGCAACTGGGATGACGACCAGCTCTAGGTCTGAAGGCGATGATGGTTGCCAGAGAACCGCCGAAGAAGATCAGAGACATCGCTTGGAGGACTCAGTCCGACGCTTGTCCGGTTGATCAAGAAAGCGACTTCAGTGACGGCTAGAGGAGAGCAAGAGGCCTGGCTCGGCGATGAAGGACGCAATCGGGTACGCAGCCGAATGGGCTTTGTGGTTTGACCGCCCATGGCGAGGAAGATGTTGCGGTATAGTCTGGCCCTTCCGATGATCTGTGTGATGGTGCTGAGAGCGTTGGTCTGTGAAGGAAAGAAGTCATGGAGCGCTTCACTTCACTTTCCAAGACGGTGAATCCGATTTCAAGCGTCGTCACATTTGGTGTTTGGTTGACCATCGCGTCCAACGCGTCCACCTCGCCGCTGATTTGCCGCACGCACCACTCCAGGCAGCAGCAGGCTTCGCTCTTCATCTGCAAACTTCACTCTTCACTCGAGCAGATTGCCACCCATCAATCTCTACCACAACCAACGCACAGCAACACAAACTTCCCGATCAGTGGAGTCTCTACTGGAACCAGCAATATGACGTACAGCTATGAGACGATCGGTTCGTCACACAGCAGCAAGGAGAGCTCCCTACAGCCTCAAAAGAATGTGCAGCACATGGGTAGGACATACAACTGCGGAATATGCGATGAGTCTTCTAACAATCAGCTAGCCCTGGAACAGCACGAATGCATGTCGCCTGCGACTACGAGTGGCGACGAAGTGTGCCGACAAACAATCCCCAGTGATGAAGCCTCGCCCCTGCACGCGCAAGACACCCATCTCATCGAGTTGCAGCGCCAGAAGAAGCGCGACAATCCACAAGCCGACTTCGAGGTAGTCTTGCGCCTGCTTGAGCGTACTCTCCCGAACCACCAAGCCAAGAATGATTGCAAGTACTGTCCTCGCTCATTCCCCACCACAACAGCTCTCCACCAGCACAGATGTGACTCGCCTACGCCTGAGACCGCTCCCGAGCGCGAGACGAGTCACCCGTCAGCCCTTAGCGAGATCGCTTCGCCCGCCAGTACGCATGCTACAGCCAGCATAGCCACTTTTGCTTGCAAATATTGCGAGCGCTTATTTCCTACCACGGTGACTCTCCATCAACACAGGTGTGAGCCGCCCACGTACGGCACGACATCCGACCGCAAGACAAGTCACCAGTCAACCTCTACCGAGCATAGCTTGCCCGCCAGTCCGATCACCTCCGACCGCTCGTTTTCTGAGCATCACTTGCCGGCTCATGCTCTATCAAGTCCGTGGTCGCTACAGCCTGCTAGGCACGAAGAGGTTGCGGAGTTGATCCACCCAGTGCTTTCCGTGGAGTTCTTCGAAGCTAGTGGCTTCGATGATTGTACCAAACACCACGATACACACATCATGGGCTACTTCACTTGTACCAATAAGGCGTGTCGCAAAGACAACTGGTCGAGCAGGATGATTGCCCTCACCATACGGCTTTACAGTGGCAAAAGATACAATGCCGTTGTCTGGCACCAAAGATGCAAGAAGTGTCAGACTTTCGGGCAGCCAACCTTGGAAGAGAGTTACGCGGAGAGGATTGCTTATCGTCTCAAAGTCTGGTTTGGCAAGCCCCATGAAACGATAGACTACTTCCCAGGAGATCCATTTCCTCACAAGCGGTGGTTGTGCGAAGGATGCAAGAACGGGCACTGCCCGATCGGTGCCTTAGACAAGACCTAGCATCGCTCTGCCTTGGTTGTCAAGTGGGTCTTCTTCAAGAACCGAGTCTGTTGTCTGCTCAACTTTCGCTTTTGGGAGACTTTGTGTTTTGGGCCGACTGAATTGCTTGATCGAAAGCATCATGGGAACGCTTTTGCCGAATGCAGTGCAACGATGCCGAGTGATGGGTGTATGTCAGGGTCGGCAGGGTTGACTAACAAGTTTGGCGCTGGTCAGGTTGTTAGCTTAGCCATTCAACGCTCAAGAGTTTTACTTCAGCACGGAGTAGTCAAAGAATCAGAACATGATTTTCAAGAATGGTTCTGTCTGCCCAAAGTTCTGTCAGGGAAGTCACCTCACTTATCGTTCATGAGTAGACCTCGGCTGGAGACGCCGGTCCGGTGGATTGCCTTGAGCGACCAATATCTTTGCCTGACTTTCTGTCATTTCCTCGGCACCCTTGATTTGGCTACACTTTAGCTAAAGCGTGAACAAACGTGCATCCTAAATGCAAATATCTTCCCTACAAAACTTGGCGATGGAAAGACGCAAGCGACCGTTGGCTTGCGACAACGCTGACCACGTGCCCATTTTCTTCGAGGAAATTCAAGACTTCTTCAAGCTGGCTCAAGAAGGCTGGCCATGGAATTAGCTTTCGCTTGCTGATCCATCATCAGCCTTCTGGCTTGCAGGTGTCTCAAAAGACGCATGCGAGATGTCGTCCAGCCGTCCAATTGAAAGCCGAGAATGAAAAACGTGGTATCGTCGCCAAGAAACATCGCCCATCCAAAGGTTTGAATACTTTCCGCGCTTAAATCCGCGTCTTTCACCTACAAACTTTCGATCGGCTGCTGGATTTTCTGGGGGCGGCATCCCAAAGTCAACTCAGCGGGATAGCAAGCCGCCGCCAACCTCCGCCTCAGCCTCGACCGAGGCCAGCATTTGACATCGCCTGGCTGAACTATATACAGACGACCTGACATGCTGGTTGTGCTTACATGCGAAGTAACATTTATTGCAACACGGTCGCCATCACCATAACCATATGTGCTTGCTGCCAAAGGACCGGCTTCCTCCCTAGCATAAAGACAGGTCGGTCCAAGCAATACAGCCGACCCTCAGCCCTGACAAGCAATTAAAAGACAACGCAAAGGACGACAAGACTGCAGGATAAGCTCGCGTACCAGGCCTGGAGTGTGCTTGGCAATACTCGAAGCCAAGTCCCAAGACTCGGATTAATGCACCTGTTGGGCCAAACACCTCGCTGCGAAGACCTTCTCGACCATGGCCAAGAACCACTACCGAGAACGTGGTCGTCTTGAATGCTGCGAGAGGCGGATCTGAGCGATTCCAGCGCTTCCTTCACATCCATGTGGCGTACCGCACTGCCTCGATTCGACCTCGGGAGGTATATATCTCGCAATCTTCCTTGCATGTTCTTCCACTTCTTCCCGCGTGGACACAAGATTCCCTGATACCGTCCTGCATCTACTCGCACAGCGCTCCAGCGTGTCGACGTCGTCAAGATGCTTACCGAATACACCTACGTCTTCGCTATCGGCACCTTCTTCGCCTTGCTCGAGGCATACAACAACGGTGCCAGTATGTGCTACATGCATGCTCCAATAACTTGCAACATCAACTGACCAACTCTCACAGACGATGTCGCCAACGCCTGGGCAACCAGTGTTTCCTCCCGCTCCGTCACTTACCAGCAAGCCATGGTCCTCTGTTTGATCTTTGAAGTCACTGGTGCCCTCACAGTCGGAGCCAGGACAGCCTCTACCATCAAGAACGGAATCATTCCCATCGCTGCATTCAACGGCAACGCTGGTGTACAGCTTCTCGCATTCACCTGCGCGTCTGCCGGTGCTGCCATATGGGTTATGTGGTGCACGCGCAACTCCGCCCACGTCTCCTCGACATACTCTCTCGTGTCTTCCATCGCAGGTGTTGGCGTTGCCGCGGTCGGCGCCAGCAAGGTGGAGTGGGGATGGAATGGCGGCTCCGGCTTGGGAGCCATCTTTGCCGGTCTCTGCATGGCACCTGTTGCATCGGGCATCTTCGGCTCCATCATCTTCTCCCTCATCAAGTATTCCGTGCACATCCGCAAGGATCCCGTACGTTGGGCTGTCTGGACCTCCCCCATCTTCTTCCTCATTGCTGGCTCCGTCTGCACCCTGTCTGTCGTCTACAAGGGATCGCCGAGACTTGGTCTGGCTGACAAGCCTGGTTGGTATATTGCTGGTGTCACTCTCGGAGTCGGCTTCGGTCTGTTTGTTCTCTCCGCCTTGTTCTTCGTCCCCTTCGTCCACGGCAAGGTCATCAAAAAGGACTACACCCTCAAGATTTGGGACATCATTAAGGGTCCGGCGCTCTTCAGCAGAGCTGCCCCCGCGGATGCCGAATTCGCTCAGGTGCCCAACTACGCTGTTGTCCAGCACACCAGCGACATCAAGCGCCCGACTGCCGACGTCAAGACCGACGCCTCGATGTTCGATGCCGACACCAAGGAGATCTCCGCCATGGACGTCGAGACCTCTTCCGAGGAGAGGCCTGCGCCTGTTCAGGAGCACGAGAACCCTCGCGAAGCCTACCGTATCCTGCTTGCCAACGCCCGCGAGGAACACCACGCCGAGCTGAGAGAGAAGAAGACTCCCTTGGGCTGGGCCATGCGCACTCTGCACAACAACCAACTCGGCGCTGGATCCATCTACGAGCTTCACAACATGAAGGCCACCCTCGTCCGCCTGCCCGCCCAGGTTGTCGTCGGCGCTTTGTACGGCATGTCTTACGATATCCACCGCGCGCAAGTCGGTGTCCTTGGAACCCCCGAAGGTCGCCGTATGGAACGCGTGTACGCACATGCACCCAAGTACCCGAATGAGGTCGAGTACCTCTACTCGTTCGTTCAGATCATCACCGCCTGCACCGCATCCTTCGCACACGGTGCTAACGATGTCGGTAACGCCGTCGGTGTCTGGGCTGCCATGTACTCGGCTTGGTCCACTGGTGAGACTGTCGGCTCCAAGGCCCCTGTCCCCCTGTGGCAGATCGCTGTCATCGCTCTGACTATCTGTTTCGGCTTCATCACTTACGGTTACAACATCATGAGAGGTAAGTCACTCGCTCCGAAGTACCATCTAAACTTGACATCGGGGACATTCACTGACAAATCCTTTCGCAAACAGTCATGGGCAACAAGATCACCTATCACTCCCCATCCCGCGGTTCGTCCATGGAGATGGGCGCCGCCATCACCATCCTCATCTTTTCTCAGTACAAGCTGCCAGTGTCCACTTCCATGTGCATCACCGGCGCGACTGTCGGCGTCGGCCTTTGCAACGGCACTTTCAAGGCTGTCAATTGGCAGCGTGTGGGCCTGCTGTTTTTCTCCTGGGTCATGACTATCCCGATCGCTGGTTTGATCGGTGGCATTTTGATGGGTATCACACTCAACACTCCTGGCTACTAGGTTGGACGTGCTCGCGAGCGGCGGGCTTGGATGGACATTCGCTTCTAGTCTGTAACAAACTCTCGTTTGATCATCTCTCAGCTTTCTCAGATGACCGTGTACGCTGCTGATGAGTGTGAGTGTACCGAGTCGAGCGTTGCTAACATTTTGTCGGATGCTTCGCGCGGATGCTGAGATTGACAATGTTGACTCGACATTGTAGTTGATTATAATGGAACGATGGATCGAGAGGGCTTTCCTGCAATCACTGCAGATTACCTGCAGTAGTTCTGTCAATCACCTCTGCATCATGTGCCCGTGCGTTGCAGAGGGGTGCGTTTCTTGGCAGAGCCCGCATGTACGCAGATCACTTCAGAGATTGTATTGTCGCTCTTTCAACATGTGAAGTTGAGACTGTTGACACGAGCACTTGCGTAGCCTTTTCCTAAGGCTTCGCTACAATGGCCGCGACACTTCGAGTTGGGCAGGCGCTCAAGGGTGTGAGAGACACGTATGTCGCGGCGAAACAGCTTCACAGTCACATCTGGACTGGCAGGTGTGTACAAGCCTCCCTTTCATCACTGTGTTGTCAGCAAATTTGTCAATCTAACATTCATTCAGGAGCTCATCGCGTACCCAAGTCGTGTTGAAGACTGCCCCCAAAAGCCGTCTTACCCGGGAAAGAGACATTCTGCAGCAATTGGCGGGTTGCCCGCAGATCAGACAGATGCTCGACCATGGAGGGAATCCACCGTTTCTGGTCCTGGAATACCTAGACATTGATGCGCTTTGTCTCTCTGGAGGAGGACGACTCTCAAGGTCCAATATCAAATCGATCGCTCGTAGCACTTTGCGGGCTTTGAGTTCCCTGCATGCAAAGGGAATCGCACATACAGGTAAAACAATATATCGACCCGCCTTATGTGTCACAAGCTGAACGTATATCTCGGCAAAGACATCAAACCAGACAACATTCTCCTCAACTTGGATGCAGATGCTAAGGCAGTGGTGAACGCCAAGCTAGCTGACTGCGGTAAGGGGAAATCGAAGTTTTTCATTGGGATTCGCACGAACCAAGCTTATCACGTCTTGTAGGCGACGCATGGCACGTCGGCCACGACACTGACCCGCGAGGGGCAGGCAATATCATTGGAGCTGCCATTTTCCGAAGCCCTGAAGCCTTGCTCGGGTTGAAGTGGTCGACACCGACCGACATGTGGTCTTTCGGAGCCACGGTAGCTCTCCTTCGTCGTCCTTTGCCTATCTATCGTGCTGACACGGTGTCCAACTCTAGCTCATCAGCCTGCTCTGGGGCAAAGGTCTTCACTTGTTCAAGCCTCCCAACATACCAGCAGACGACGAAGAATTTCCCGTGCATGTACTTTTACAGCAAGCGCGATACTTCGGACCTTTCCCACTGACCTACGAAGAGATTCTAGACAAGGAGCAAAACCAGATCCTCGCTGCAGTTAATGTCCACATTGATGAACAGGACTTGCGCAAGCCGTTCCTTTTGGTTGAAGACAAGGAAGTTACACAGGAAGACAAGAGTTTCATTTGTAGAACGATGCAGTTGGATCCGCGAGACAGACCAAGTGCCGATGAGTTGCTCGCCGATCGATGGTTTGATCTTCCATAGATTCAAGCATTTCTGGTGATTGCTAGTGACAAGAGAAGTCCCGCTGCATCAGCCTTGAAAAATGTCGGAGTGCATGGACAGATGACTTACCCCTACGCATTCGAGATTGAGAAAACATCCAACACCTCTCCGAGCACAGGTCGTTTACTGCAATCTGGCTGTGGCTTATCTCGAATCTGGAATGAGTTGTGAGGCCAGACTTGCCAGAGGACACATCTGGTTTATCACCCTCCCGACCGCCATGGTGTCGTACATGAACGCGGCGCCTGATACTGTGATGTGATCTCGGATGTGCGGGGAAGTGAAGTGGTGGCGCTGACGATCTGGTTCGTAGGTTCAATGACCTCGGTGGCGCCCATGTCTGGTGTGATTTGAGTGGTGGCCTGAAGAGAACAAGCTTCCGGAGGATCACCAAGCGACATGAAGAATGGTGCGGCTCCGCAAAGTGTCGCAGATGTGCGGATTGCGGATCCGTAACCGACTCACATGGTGTTTCCCATGCGGGCGAGGCCAGCATAGGAGAAAGTGAGAATAGCGATTTCTAGCCAGATGGCGAAGTTCAGAGTCCGGACGAGAGTTCT
>Ga0265798_10005558_pt1 | contig 16881 bp, 16 predicted proteins | sample P3T30metagenome_FD_192430 | JGI IMG/M metagenome (GOLD analysis project Ga0265798, IMG submission 192430) | Plant litter microbial communities from East Loma Ridge, Irvine, California - P3 T30 | ecosystem: Environmental > Terrestrial > Plant litter > Unclassified | place: USA: California... | reverse complement strand
GCGGCCCCTTGGTTTTTAAGACCTGCTCTAACTGAAACATCCTGTATCCAATACTAAGCATTTCTGTATTGCGCAGCACCACCTCGTTAAAATAATCGCGCGATAAGGAATATGGCTCAATAGCATTATAGTACAGCGTAAAATCGCTTAGCAATTTTCCATATTCTGCCTCTTTGCCTGCTTTTTGCACCCAGGCGGCAAATTGCTTTTCATAATCGGTTTTAATTTGCACGGCGTTGGTCTTTTTAAGTCCCTGTGTTTCGCCTATCCATTTTTTCCAGTAGTTGGCAATCTGTGCATATTTAGCGGCATACTGTATTTTAATAGCTTTGTCCTTACGCATAAAGCCATCGGCTACCTTAAGGGCAGCATCCCTAATCTCTATCTTGGCAGGGTTAAGAGTATTTACAATTTGTGCTACTGCAACAGCGGGTAAATATTCGGTAGTACGGCCAGGGTAACCAAATACAAGCGTAAAGTCGTCCTCCTTAATGCCTTTTAACGATACCGGAAAGAAATACTTTGGCACATAAGGTACATTGTCTTTACTATAGGCCGCCGGACGGTTGTCTTTATTGGCGTAAATGCGGAAAAGCGAAAAATCGCCGGTATGGCGTGGCCACACCCAATTATCGGTATCCGATCCAAATTTACCTATAGATGATGGCGGTGCACCCACAAGGCGAATGTCTTCAAAAGTTTCGGTAACAAAAAGCATATACTGGTTGCCCTCATAAAAAGTACGAATGCTGTTTTCCTGCCAGCTTTCTTTAGGCAATGTTTTGGTAAGGTTGCTAATGTTGTCCTGTATTTTTTTAACCCTGTCTTTTTCTTCGGTAAGGTTTTGTGTGCCCTCTAATACTTTAGTGGTAACATCTTCAATACGGGCAATAAAAGTAACCTCAAGCCCTGGGTTAGGCAACTCTTCCGACAGGCTCATGGCCCAAAATCCATCGGCAATATAATCGTGCTCTACGGTGCTGTGGCTTTGTATTTCGCCAAAACCACAGTGGTGATTGGTAAGCAATAGCCCCTGAGAAGATATAACCTCGCTGGTGCAGCCACCGTTAAACTGGGGTACGGCATCTTTTAGGCTCGATTTATTTACATCATAAATATCCTGTGCACTCATTTTCATGCCCAGGTGTTTCATTTCTTTTTCGTTCATGCCCTTTAGGAGCGATGGTATCCACATGCCTCCCTGCTGTGAAAAAGCAGGCAAAGCAAACAATAATACCAGTAAGCGTAGTAGTTTCATGATAAGTTTAAGTTAGCGGGCGCAAGATAACAATTTTTTAACAACGGGCGATTGAGTTGTGATATTCTAAAAACTCTATTGACTGAAAATAATTACTTTAGCTAAAAATTATTTAGCAAATGGTGTATCAGCTTATAGCCCATATAGAAAAGCAGGTAGCGCTTAGCGCGGAAGAGAAATCTATTATAGAGAGTGTGCTCTTTACCGAACCTTTAAAGAAAAAGCAATTTCTATTTAAAGCGGGCGAATCCTGCCGTGCTAAATATTTTGTGGTGCAGGGCTGCCTTAGGTTGTACATTACCAATGCTAAAGGGGTAGACCAGATGATCCAGTTTGGGATTGATAACTGGTGGATTACCGATTATTTGGGTTTTAAGAACAAAAAGCCTTCGGTGTTTAATTTACAGGCCGTAAATGATGCCATTATTATTGCGGTTGATGAGCAGCAAATGGAGGAGCTGTCAGGAAAGATACCAAAGCTGGAGCGCTATTTCAGGCTGGTGCTCGAAACGGCTTATGGAGCATCGCTCATGCGATTTAATTACGTATTTAATATGTCCGGTGAGGAACGTTACCGCTTTTTCAGTAACCTGAACCCTGAATTTGTTCAAAAAGTTCCGCAATACCTAATAGCATCTTACCTCGGCGTTACGCCCGAATTTTTGAGTAAAATACGGGCAAAAAAAGGGTAATATGTTTTCTTAATCTTGATTAAGTTTTTTGATGGGTGTATGGCGGAAATTTGTATCAGACAAATTAAAACACTTAGTCATGAAAACAAGAATGAATTTATTCGCAATTGAAAAAGAGGGCTACCAGGCCATGATGGCATTTGAGAAATACCTTGCCACTATGGAGGTTGATAAACTACATAAAGAACTTATAAAAATACGCGCTTCGCAAATAAACGGCTGTGCCTATTGTTTGGATATGCACACTAAAGATGCCCGAAAATACGGCGAAACAGAGCAGCGCCTGTACACTGTTAGTGCCTGGAGAGATACACCATTTTTCAGTCCGGAAGAACAGGCAATACTTGCCCTTACCGAAGAAGTTACGCTTATTAGCCACCACGTAAGCGATGCTACTTATGATGCTGCGGTGGCTGTTTTAGGCGAAAAATATACCGCCCAGGTTATTATGAGCATCATTGTTATTAACGGCTGGAACCGTATTGCCATAACCACAGGCATGATGCCGCAATAATTGTAGATTATTAAATCAGGAAGCTGCCCGGAATAATATTTCGGGCATTTTTATTGAATATTTAAACGCATCAACCCTCGTTTGTGAATGGTGTAGTTTTTAGAAAGGTAGAGTTTGCGGGCAGCCTCGTTATGAGGCTCAATCTCGAGATAGATTATTTTAATAGATAAGGCTTTGGCCTCTTCTGTAATAAAATCGAGTGCCAGTTTCCCAAGCCCCGCACCACGCGCATCAGGCGACACAAAGAGCTCGTCTAAAAAAGCAATACGTCCCTGATATTCAAAGCTAAATACAAATGTCAGGATTACGTATCCTACGGGCTTGCCATCAAGCAGAATTATCCAGCCACGGCCAATGGCTTCATTTTCTATAAATTCAAAAAACAGGCCGCTGCTAACCGCTGCATCAATTGGGTAACCGTCTATGGCATAAAACTCCTGCATCATTGTAATAACTACAGGGGCATCAGTCGCTTCAAAAGGTTTAAACGTTGGCTGCATCATTGGTAATATGATTCATTATAATGTTTACCGCACCGCGGTTCATGCTTACAAAAGTGCCCGCTGTGTGGCCGGTTTCCCAACGGTAATCGTCGTTATATAGTAAAGATGATAAAGCATCTTCCATTGTGGTTTTATCTTTAACGGCAATAACGCCTCCCATTTGTACAAGAGCTAACGCCTCGGGGAATTTCTGGTGGTTAGGCCCAATAATAATCGGCACGCCAAAAGCGGCGGGTTCTAATATGTTGTGCAGCCCGGCAGTACCAAAACCACCGCCTACATAGGCCACATCAGCATAGCTGTAAATTTTGCTGAGGATGCCAATAGTGTTCACAATTAGCACCGAATACTCCGCAAGGTTCTTGCCTTCTTTTTCGGTAAATAAAACCGTGCTTTTGGTAAGGCTGCTCTTAATGTCGTTTATATGATCTTCGCCCAGCGTGTGCGGGGCGATAATAAATTTAACATCAATAGAGGCATTGATAAAAGGCAGTATCATGGCTTCATCCTTTGGCCAGGAGCTGCCTAAAACAACAGTGGTTTTTCCATTTATAAATTCTTCTATAAAAGGGAGGTTGTTATCGCGTTCTAAAATTTCGCTCACACGGTCATAACGGGTATCACCACTAATGGTAACGTTGTTAAAACCAATGGTGGCGAGCAGTTGCTTAGAGCTGTCGTACTGTACAAAAAAGTGGTTAAAGGCTTTAAACGCTTCACGGTAAAAACCACCGTACCATTTAAAAAATGCCTGATTGGGTCTAAATAGCCCCGATATAAGATAAGCAGGTGTATTGTGCCTTTTAAGTTCATTTAGGTAGTTGGGCCAAAACTCATACTTAATAAAAAATGCCATAGATGGGTGCGCCAGTTTTATAAACTTTTTGGCATTTGCTAATGTGTCTAAAGGCAGGTAAACCACAACATCGGCAGCTTTAGTGCTTTTTCGTATCTCGTAACCCGATGGCGAAAAAAATGTAAGTATAATTTTGTGGGTGGGGTGTAGCAGCCTCATTTTTTCCATAATGGGCAATCCTTGTTCGTATTCGCCTAACGATGCCGCATGAAACCATATGGTCTTATCATCAGGGCTAATTTTTTGGGATAGCGTAGCAAAAACATCAGTACGGCCCTGCACAAAAAGTTTGATCTTAGAGCTAAAGAGTGCCACGATCTTTAAAATAAAACTGGCTATGTGCGTAAGCAGGCTGTAAAGGAAAAACATAAGCAAAATATTGGGCTGCTAAAATACATACTTTATGGCATTTTGATTGGTACGCAGCTATTAAATTAGTAGTTTTGCGTTGATTTAAATAATTTCAGAATAATGAAAAAAATCCAGATGGTCGATCTTAAAGGCCAGTATGAAAGTATTAAAGATACAATAAATACTTCTATTCAGGAAGTTTTAGATAACACAGCATATATAAACGGGCCACAGGTTCATAAATTTCAAAAAGACCTTGAGCAGTATCTTGGCGCTAAGCACGTAATACCATGTGCAAACGGTACCGATGCCCTGCAAATAGCCATGATGGGCCTTGGCCTTAAGCCCGGCGATGAGGTTATTACCGCCGACTTTACCTTTGCTGCTACGGTAGAGGTTATTGCCCTGTTACAGCTTACCCCGGTTTTGGTAGATGTAGATGTTGATACTTATAATATTTCTATCGATGCCATTAAAAAAGCCATTACCCCAAAAACTAAGGCCATAGTTCCGGTACACCTTTTTGGGCAGGCTGCCAATATGGAAGCCATTTTAGATATTGCTAAAGAGCACAACCTTTATGTTATAGAAGATAATGCTCAGGCCATAGGCGCTGACTATACTTATGCTGACGGTTCTAAAAAGAAAGTGGGCGTTATAGGCCATGTTGCTTCAACCTCATTCTTTCCGTCTAAAAACCTGGGCTGCTATGGCGATGGCGGTGCTATTTTTACTAACGATGATGCCCTTGCCCATTCCCTTAGAGGAATAGTAAATCACGGTATGTATGAGCGCTACCACCATGATGTAGTGGGGGTAAACTCAAGGCTGGATAGCGTTCAGGCCGCAGTGCTTAACGCTAAATTGCCTCATCTTGATACTTACAACAAAGCACGCCAGGAAGCTGCTGCTAAATACAGCGCTGCTTTTGCTAACCATGCTAAAATTGTTGCTCCTGCTATAATTGGTAGTACCGATAGCCATGTGTTTCACCAATATGTGTTACGAATTTTAGATGCCGACAGAGATGCGCTTATGAAGCATTTGCTTGATAAAGGCATACCATGCGCTATCTATTATCCGATACCGCTACACAGTCAGAAAGCTTATGCCGATTCGCGTTACAACGAGGCCGATTTCCCCGTTACCAACCAATTGGTAAAAGAGGTTATTGCATTGCCGATGCACACCGAGCTTGACGATGAGCAGATTAAATTTATTACCGATAGCGTTATCGAATTTTTAGCATAATGAAAAATACATTGGGTAACACACATTCCGGGATCAGCCTGTTTTTGGCATTAGTTGTTGCTGTAATGGTAACAGGTTGTGTAAAGGACGGCCAATTTACTGAATTGCAGGAGATGTCCGATCAGATGGATAAAATGTGCCCAATGACTATTGATAGCGGTACGCGCCTTGATAGTACAGCGGCTAAAGAAGAACCTCTAACGCTTGTATACTATTATACGGCTACAACGGCAAGTAAAGATGCCCTGCCTGATAATGTTGAACAAGTTAAAAAAGACCTTAAAAAACAAGCACAGGATAATCTTGATAATTCTCAGGATATGGAAGCATTCAGGAAAATGAATGTTGCCTTAATTTACGATTACAGGGACAAGAACGGCGAATACCTTTTTAATTATACTGTTGCACCAACTAAAAAATAAATATGAAAATACTCGTAACCGGTGGCCTGGGCTTTATAGGGTCGCATACTGTGGTAGAACTGCAAAATGAAGGCTTTGAGGTTGTTATTATAGACGACCTTTCTAACTCATCTGTAACCGTTTTAGAGGGTATTAAAGCCATTACCGGCAAGAGTCCCGAATTTAAGCAGGTTGACCTTAGGGATAAAGCAGCCGTAAATCAGTTTTTTGCCAAATATGCCGATGTTAGCGGTGTGATACATTTTGCGGCATCTAAAGCGGTAGGCGAAAGTGTGCAAAACCCTTTGCTGTACTACGAAAACAACATTGGTGCGCTGGTGTATATTTTACAGGAGTTACAAAAGAAAGACAAAGCTAACTTCATATTCAGCTCTTCGTGTACCGTTTATGGCCAGGCAGAAAAAATGCCGATAACCGAAGATGCTCCCGTGCAGCCTGCAATGTCGCCTTACGGCAATACCAAGCAAATAGGCGAGGAGATAATTCGCGATGTGGCTGCTGTTAGCACCATAGAGGCAATATTATTACGCTACTTTAACCCGGTTGGGGCACATGAGTCGGCTAATATTGGCGAATTGCCATTAGGAGTGCCGCAAAACCTTGTGCCTTTTATTACGCAAGCCGCAATAGGCCTGCGTGACCAGCTTTCTGTTTTTGGAGATGATTACCCAACGCCCGATGGTACCTGCGTGCGCGATTACATACACGTGGTAGACCTTGCCAAAGCACACGTTAAAGCCCTTAAAAGGCTTGTAGAGAAAAAGAATGCTGATAAAGTTGAGGTGTTTAATCTTGGCACCGGTAAAGGAAGCTCTGTTTTAGAAGTGATACACGCTTTTGAAAAAGCATCGGGCAAGAGCCTTAACTATAAGATAGTGCCAAGAAGGACCGGCGATATTACCGAGGCTTACGCCGATACTACCAAAGCAAACAATGTTCTTGGATGGAAAGCCGAATTAAGCCTTGATGAAGCCCTTGCCTCTGCCTGGAAATGGGAACAGAAGGTGCGTAGCAAATAGTTTACAGTTGTAAGTTTACAGTTTGCCCTTTCGAATAAAGCGCAGTGAACTAATAAGTCTCAAAATTTACTTAAACACAAAATCCCAGACCATTACGGTTTGGGATTTTGTTTTATACCATCAGCGGCTATTTCCAAAGGCGTACCTTCCACATCAGATCAAAACTTATAATGTGCTGGTAGTTAAACTGTCCGGCAGGCGATACATCATAAAAAGTGGGATTGTACACTACACCCATAAAAAATTCGTCGGTAAATTGGTGGTAGGCGTTAAATGCCAATCCAAACGAGTGGCTCGTTTTTTTTCGTGAGTGAGGTATTGATGAGGTTCTGAAAAAATCAGGATAACCCGCGTTATCACTATTATACTCCCATTTATTTTTTGCATAGCTAAGTCCGTAACCTAAAACAAACCGTGATAGTTTATGGTTGTTGGTAAAGCTGATGCTAAAATTGCGTGTACTCTGGTATGGCCCATCGCCCTCTACAGGTACCGGAATAAAAAAGTCGAAATCTATGGCGCTGGCAATGTTAATCTTTGCGAAAGTGTTGTCTTTATAATAATATTCCAATCCGGCACTTAACCCAAAAAAGCCGGTATTCATTTTTAAACCCTCTCCCTGTGGCCGCATATAAAACCCATTAACATAGGGAATTGATATCGTAAAATTTACTTGTCCTTTTTGTACCGGGTATTTTTGCGCAAAGTATTTCTTTACGCCATTAAATATGGGTGGAGTAAAAACTGTTGTGGTGTCCCAGCTTTTAAAGAGCAGTTTTCGGCCATAGTAAAACCGTTTATCAGTAAAGCAATCGGAAACATAACCCGCCGGTGCAAGTTGTAGAAAGGCCAGGTTGCCGTAAATAAATTCAGGATTTACTGATGATTTAACTATTATGTCATGTGTAAGGGTATCGGTTATAAACTGTACAGCCAGGTCTTCCTTACTGCGTTTTACCTTAACGTAGGCGGGCAGTGTATAAATGCTGTCATTTACTTTAGCTTTTACATTGTTTTCGTAGGCATATATTTTGAGCTTATATTCTTTGCGGTTAAATAGTGTGGCGCAGGAAGTAAGGCTGAGCAGCATTAAAAGAGGTAATAGTAATCGTGGTTGCATATAGTTTGTTTGAGGCGATTACTTAGCAGATGGTATAACTACTAAAAGGTTGCTTACTATAGTGCTAATTAATGATTTAGTTACATATAAAATCCCCATTACGATTATAATGGGGATTAGCTTTAGCTGTATCTTAAAACTGTGACTGAGGCTGAAAACTAAATTAAGCTCCCGCCGAAGCAGTTTCTGCTTCTTTATTTATTTTCTTTACAAGGCCTTGCAGCACATTGCCCGGGCCAACTTCTGTAAACAGCGTAGCGCCATCGGCAATCATGTTTTGTACGCTTTGTGTCCATTTTACAGGAGCTGTAAGCTGTATAATAAGGTTGCGTTTAATCTCATCAGCGTCATTAACTGCGGTTGAAGGTACGTTTTGGTATACCGGGCAAATTGGGTTGGTAAAGGTAGTTTGCTTTATGACGGCAGCAAGTTCTTCGCGCGCGGGTTCCATCATAGGACTGTGGAAAGCGCCGCCAACAGGCAGTATAAGCGCCCTTTTAGCACCGGCGGTTTTCATAGCTTCGCATGCAGCCTCAACAGCTGTTGTCTCACCGGATATTACAAGCTGACCAGGGCAGTTATAGTTAGCAGGTACTACTACACCGTCTATTTTAGCGCAAACCTCTTCAACTACATTATCTTCAAGGCCTAAAACTGCAGCCATAGTACTTGGGGTAATTTCGCAGGCTTTTTGCATTGCAAGGGCACGTTGCGAAACCAGTTTAAGTCCGTCCTCAAAAGTTAGGGCTCCAGCAGCAACAAGCGCGCTAAATTCACCCAATGAATGGCCTGCAACCATTTCGGGCTTAAAGCTGTCGCCTAATGTTTTTGCCAGTATAACCGAGTGTAAAAAAACGGCAGGCTGTGTTACACGGGTTTCTTTAAGCTGGTCGGCTGTACCTTCAAACATAATATCAGTAATTCGGAAACCCAATATATCATTAGCTTTTTCAAATAAATCCTTAGCCTCGGCAGAGCTTTCATAAAGCTCTTTACCCATACCGGTAAACTGGGCACCCTGACCCGGAAATACATATGCTTTCATATCTTAATTTTGTTTTTGCTGTTTGTTGACTGCAAAAATAATGTTTTTTACCGTATTGCTAACAATTGCTAATTTGATGGTAATAAACAAAAAACCGCCCCTTGTAAAGGGGCGGCAACCATACATAACTACCGGAACAGGCCGGAAAACACAAAACTTAAGGCTTGTAATTATAAAACAAAGTAAGCATTCTTAACAGGTTGTATATGATGGAGGTTAGGCTCTTTTGGAGCATCGTCCGGTGCAAATTCGTCACGATACTCGTTAACCATCTGCATCAGGTTGTTTTCTATATTGTTGGATATTGATATCATAGGGGTATCAGTAGGCCTGTTTTCAAACGGATCCTGAAGGTGTATCGCCATTTTTTCGATAAGAAAACATGCTGCGCCTATAGTTGCTACAACCGGTATTTGCAGCCAGCCTAAATAATCAGTAAGCCCAAAGGGTAAAAGAATAAGGAACAGGCATAGTGTAAACCTGATGTACATGCTGTACGTTGTAGGGAAAATGGTGTTTTTAATACGTTCACACTTGCCCATAGAGTCGCACAGGCGGGTAAGGGTATTGTCTATCTCTACCTGTTGGTATACATTTAACTTACCCTGCTCTAACGCTTTTTTAAGTTCTTTACCGTGCAGCATTAATAAGGCATTAGGCACGTGCTTGTGGTTTTTCACAAAGCGAAGTTCGTCTTCATTCAGTAATGTTTTTATTGGCTTAATTGGGTCTTTACCACGCAATGCCTGTGCCAGTGCATAGCACCATGCCGCCTGCCTTTTGGCGAAACCTTCTTTAAAATCATTGGCTTCAACAGAGAAGTCCGGGTCTTTATAAAAAATCAAAACCTGGCGCACCAGAGTCCTGGAGTCGTTTACAATACCGCCCCATACAATACGGGCTTCCCACCAGCGATCGTAAGCCTGATTGCTCTTAAAGGCAAGCAATAATGATATAATTGTACCTATAATAGTAGGTACCGCAATAGGTATATCTATAGAAACGGCATGGTAAAAGTGATGAACCACTTCAAAACTAACGGCGTACAATATAACCAGTGCAAGTTCCACCTTTATTTTACCCAGCACATAAGACATGGGTATTCGTTTATTTAACAGCATAATCTTTCTCTTTAATTGTTAATAGATTCTAACCCTTCCTCATTATAAAACTCCTTCATAAAGCGATAACACAGGCATGCCCAATGCTTCATTCACAACCGAATGGCTTTTCCTGTTCAGCTTAACTTTTTCGGGTTTCCGGGTTTCAACCAGTACATCAATATCATTCTTAAATATCGCCTCGGCCAGCATGGGTGCCAGGTCTTCGGGGTCTTGTTCGCTGGCAAGTGTAGCGCGGCTAACAATAGTAAAGTTAAAGCGGTCGTTAATGAGGTCCTCAACTTCCTGCAGGTCTATCGTGGTTTTTTCCTGTTCCAGGTACATGGCTTTGCTAAGCACTTGCCCGTTACAGTTTTGGCCTAAATGCAATATGGGGCATCTGCTGTTTAAGAGCAGCGCTGCACAATAACGCTGTATTTTTTGTTGATGCTGTTTGTAAGAGGTGGTTAATATGGTTAGGCCGATACCCTTATGCTCTATAAGGCACTTAAGTAAAGGTGCCGAAATACCATATTGTATATGAACCTGCAATACACAGTTGGGTGTACCTTTTATAATTTCTTTGCATTTAGTAAGCACAGCCGATTGTGCCACAGTATAACCGGGAGTTATTTTTTGCAGCAGGTAACCCGCAGAATACGTATCAGGCACATCGCACAATAACATTAGTATTACAGCACAGTTTTGTCCCGATGCATGTTTGGCAGCCGTTTTAACAGCGCTTACAGTATCGGCTTCAAGAATAGAGGGTATGAGTATGTTTTTCATAGTGTAAATTGCTTGATACACTACAAATTAACTACCGTAACATTAGAGAGGGCTTAAACTTGAATTAGAATTTCCTTAGATTAGCCGTTAGATTTTCTAACTTTGACTATAAGGTTTTTAGGATCGAATTTTTCGCGATAAAAAACTATAGATACTACTGTACCCTTGCCGGGTTCTGACTGCACGGTAAGGTTACCGTTATGCATACGGATGATTTTCATGGCCAACGGAAGCCCGAGGCCATAACCATTATAACGGGAAGCTTCTTTACCTCTAAAAAAGGGTTCGTATAAATGCGGAATATCCTCCGGCGGAATACCAATACCAATATCGCTAATAGAAATGTAGATGCCAACACCGGTAGCCTGAAGGTTTACAAAAACTTCGTCGTTATTACTGTACTTAACTCCATTACTTATAATATTACCAATAGCAAGCTCTAATAAGGCGCGGTTGCATGGCAGCTTAAGTAGCTTTTGGTCTTCGGGCATATCATTAAGCCTTAAGGTAACACGGTTGTTAGGATACAGCCTGTCAAGATCGGCTTTAACATCAATCAGTAATTCATCAAGCCGTGTAATATCCTGAACCTGTTTTTGTCCGTCGTAACCTGTTTGAGTAAGTTTTAGGAGGCTTTCGGTAAGGTTGCCAAGGCGTGTAGCCTGCTGGTGTATGTTGGTAAGTACTTCTTCATATTCGGCAGGGTCACGCTCTTTAAGCAAGGCAATTTCGGTTTCCGCAATTATGGTAGTGATAGGGGTTTTAAGCTCGTGCGATGCATTGTTTATAAAGTTAGCCTGGATTTCAAAACTCGTTTCCAGCCTGTCCAGCATGTTGTTAAACGTCTTAGTGAGTTCGTATATTTCATCCGACTCATCGGCATTGGGCATTGGCAGGCGGTTGTGCAGGTTTGATGCACTAATGCGGTTAACCTCTTTAGTAATGCGCGCTACAGGGTTAATTACCCTGCGGGCAAGGAACCTGCCTAAAAAGTAAGCCAGCAGCAGGAATGCAAGCCCGCCAAACAACATTATCCTAAGTATGTATAATGTGGTGGTATTCCCCCTGCGGTCTTTTGCCGATACAATAACCATGTATTTAAGCCCATTTTCATTAAATATCTGGGCATAATAATAGGTGTAGCCTTCGGCAAACCACCCGCTGCCGGTTTTCATCGCATCACTGTAAAATTCGGGAGGCAGGTTTAGTGCAGTGTTGTATTCAAAAGAGTCAGGGCCATTTACCTTAAGCACATACTCGTGCTCGTCTATCAGTTCGGGCAGCCCATTTTCTTTAAGGGCGCGGTAATAATTAGCCTTTTCAGGATCTTTTTGATAGTGTATCGATGCAACTATTTTAGCCCTGTCTACAAGCCGTTTTACAAAATAATATTCGTTGTTGCGCTTAAAGAGAAAAAATACTACTATGCACAGCAACAATGTGCTAACGCCCGAAAGCGCCACATAAGTAATAGTTATTTTCTTTTTTATCTGCATGCGTTATGCTTTAAGCACATAGCCTAACCCTTTAATGGTATGAATGAGCTTGTTAGGATACGGTTTATCAATCTTATTGCGCAGGTAATTAATATAAACATCTACCACGTTGGTATTCATGTCAAAATTAATGTTCCATACGTTATCCAGTATTTTCTCGCGCGATAGTATGGTGCCTGTGTTCTTAGCCAGATAGTACAGCAACCCAAATTCTTTAGCGGTAAGCGCTATGGTATCATCGCTCCGGCTTACGGTTTTTGTGCGAAGATTTATGGTAAGGTCTTCTAAAGAAATAGTCTCCGGGGTTTTATGTTCCTGCGATGCGCGGCGCGCCAGTGCATTTATACGTGCCTCCAGTTCGGTAAACCTAAAAGGCTTTGCCATATAATCATCGGCGCCGGTATTAAGGCCTGCAACTATGTTTTCGCTGCTGTTAAGTGCTGTGAGCATTAGTATAGGCACAAAATTACCCGCTGCCCTAAGCCTGCGGCAAATTTCTATGCCGTTTATATCCGGTAGCATTACATCAAGTACTATTACATCAAAAGAAGTTTCGGCAATCATCTCCAGCGCCGTAGTGCCGTCTAATGCCGCACTAACATCATGGTTTTTTTCAGATAAACCCTTGCGGATAACCGATAACAGGTTGGGCTCGTCTTCAACAATCAGCAGCTTCATATATAGTAATTAGGGTATCTACACAAAAGTAGTAATTGTGTAGTAAAGATTTATCTAAATTGTAATTTAAAGCATTTTCTGACCTAATACGAATGTCATTATAGTTAGAGGGGGTAATTGCTCTTACGATGTTTGGAAGCAATCTTTATATCTGAAATTAAAAATCTTAAACAGTTCCATGTAACTTTATACAACAATACCGACTAATATACCAAAACCACCTAAAATGAAAAGATATTTACTTGTGTTGCCCTTGGCTCTTATAGCCTTTTTATTCCTGTATTTTGGTATGCCGGTTATTAATTACGGGTTTATGCAATTGCCAATAATGCTCCTGGTATTGTTTGTTTTGAGCATAGCTATAACCATAAGTACGGAAGTGAAAGCCGGTAAAACCACATTTAAATTTGCAAAATGGCACCGCATACCGCTTATAGGCATCGTTGTAATACTGCTTTACATTACTGTTGTGCCGCTGGTAACCAGCGCACCAATTTTTAGGAGCGAGGCCTATAGAGAGATGATAGGCAAAGTGAAGAAAGGTGAAAAGATAACCAACCATATCGCACCAATATCGTTAGATCGCATTCGGGTGGTTGATGAAGAGCTTGCTACCCTACTTGGTGAAAAAATATTAGGATCTGACCCTGCACTGGGCAGCAAGGCCGAACTTGGCGAATTTTTTATTCAGAAAGTTAACGACCAACTGTACTGGGTTGCGCCTTTACTGCATTCAGGATTTTTTAAATGGCTTAATAATACCGCCGGTACCGAAGGCTACGTAATGGTTAGCGCCACTAATGAGCGCGATGTTAAACTGGTACAGGATCTTGGCGGCAAAGACCTTAAGGTGAGGTTTCAACCTAATGCTTTTTTTGGGGATGAGATACAACGCCACCTTTATTTTAGCGGCTATGAGGCTACCGGACTTGCCGATTATAATTTTGAAATAGATGAACAGGGTAAACCATATTGGGTAGTTACGAAATATCGTAAAAAAATTAGTTTTGCCGGTAATGATGCCACAGGTATTATAACGGTTGATGCTCAAACCGGTGACATTAAGGAATATAAAATTGATAAAGTGCCGGCATGGATAGACCGCATACAACCAATAGAATTTATTGAGGAGCAGCTTGCCGACTGGGGCGAATATGTACACGGCTACTGGAACTTTAGCAACGAAGATAAACTTATGATTACCGAAGGCCTTACGCTGGTTTACGGCCATGATAACAGGTCCTACTGGTACACTGGTGTGTCATCGGTTGGTAAAGAAGAATCGGCTGTTGGTTTTATGCTGGTAGATACCCGTACTAAAGAGGCTACCATGTACAACCAGAGCGGCGCTACAGAGTATGCAGCACAACGATCGGCCGAAGGTAAGGTACAGGAAAAAGGATATAATGCGTCGCTGCCTATCCCGTACAACATAAACAACATTCCTACCTATGTTATGACGCTAAAAGACGGCGGCGGACTTGTAAAAATGTATGCGATGGTTGCCATAGGCGATTATACCATTGTGGGCGTGGGCAACACTATGCGCGAAACACTTATGAGCTATAAAAACGTATTTAATATGGCCGGCAACCGTATTAACCCTACGGCACAGGCTAACCGCAAAACGTTACAAAATGTTGTAACCCGTATACAAAGCGATATTAAAAACGGCAACAGTTTTTACTATTTTACTGTCGAGGGTTCTCCGAAAATATTTATCGGTTCATCGCAACTTAGTAATGAGTTGCCTGTAACACAAGTGGGTGATAGTATTACTATTTCATTTGATTTGGATAACGAAGAAGTAATAGATGTATCTACGTTTGATAACTTAAAGTTGGGAGGTAAATAGCTCCGTAAGATTTAAAATACAAAGCATAAAAAAACGCTGCCAATACTGGCAGCGTTTTGTGTTTAAAGCACTAATGGGTTATTGTGCAGGGGCAGGGGCAGGAGCTTCAGCCGATGGTGAAGGAGGCGTTGGTGCGCCACCACCGCGTGAGCCTGCGAATGGATTCTTATCTCCCATGGTAACTTTCCAGTCTTCACCTTCTTTAATAAGATCAACCGTTTTTTCTGCAGTCTCCGGGCTGCCTTTACTTACCACTTTATATTTCACAACAGCAGTTTTATCCTTCACTTCTGTCGATATAATGTTTATTTTAATATCCTTGCTTTTAATTTCTTCCTTCTTAGCTGCATCTATCATTCCTTCCAGCATTCCTAACATCATTGCGGTGTTGGCATCACAATATTTTTTTGCTTCGGCAAAATCAGCTTTAGCGTTGGCTTCTAAAAAGTTTTTAGCTGTGCTTTCAGCTTTGCTTTGCGCATCGTTACATGATACCAGCATGGCCATTGACATAAATGCGATAATAGAAAATAATTTTTTCATAAAATAGGTTTGTTATTTTTTTGTAAAAGTAATGTTTTGACGCTATAAAACAATATTGGAGTTATTTTGGATTTACAATTACCAGTGCCGCCGCCCCCTTAGCTTTTTCTACGATATCCTCAACAGGGGTATCTACAGTATCGCTAACTAATGCAACACCCATACGGCGGTAGGGGCGTGTGGTTGGCTTACCAAACAGCCTGAAATCAGTTTTTGGTAAGGCGGCAATTTTTACCACACCGCTAAAGGTTGGATTATCGCTGGTGTCACTTGCCAGGATAACGGCACTTGCACCGGCTTTTTCAAGTGTAATTTCAGCAATCGGTAAACTTAATATCGCACGCAGGTGCAATTCAAATTCATTAAAATTTTGCGTACCGGCAAGGGTAACCATACCGGTATCGTGCGGGCGTGGCGAAAGTTCAGAAAAATAAACACCTTCATCCGTAAGAAAAAACTCTACACCAAAAATACCTGCACCGCCAAGGGCTTCGGTTACTTTACGTGCCATATCCTGAGCTTCGGCAAGGGCAGCATCAGTAACATTAGCAGGCTGCCAGCTTTCCTGGTAATCGCCGCGCTCTTGACGGTGGCCAATAGGGCTGCAAAAAAGAGTTGGATTGTTATTTTGGGTCACGGTAAGCAAGGTAATTTCCGAATTAAAATTCACAAATGCCTCCACGATAACTTCTACCACATCGCCACGCGAACCCTCAACAGCATATTTCCATGCTTTTTCTATATCAGCTTCAGTTTTGATGGTACTTTGTCCTTTACCCGATGACGACATTAGTGGCTTAACTACACATGGCATGCCCACTTCGGCTACAGCTTTTTGAAGCTCCTCAGCCGATGTCGCATAACGGTAATTGGCGGTACGCAGGCCAAGGTCTTTTGCAGCCAAGTCGCGTATAGCTTTGCGGTTCATGGTAAAATTGGCCGCCTTAGCCGATGGCACTACAGTAATGCCTTGTTTCTCATAATCGTAAAAACGCTCAGTGCGAATAGCTTCTATCTCCGGTACTATAAAATCAGGCTTATGTTTGGCAATAACGGCATCAAGGGCATCGCCATCAAGCATGTTAATTACTTCAAAACCATGGGCGACCTGCATAGCGGGTGCATTGGCATAGCTGTCTACTGCAATAACGGTTTGGCCTATGCGCTGTGCCGCAATTACAAATTCTTTACCCAATTCTCCCGATCCTAATAGTACTATCTTTTTTTGCATTTTGTGATTGATTTTAAGAGTAACAAAGTTACAAGCTGGCAAAGTTACAAAGTTTTTTTAAGCTGGGATTAAAGGCTGATAACATGCCAAAAAAAAATCCCGCTATTGCGGGACTCTCGGTATACTTAAAAAGCTAATGCCTCTTTTATTCGTTTTAA